>ERZ1066127.395-NODE-395-length-24219-cov-14.152458_pt1 | contig 24219 bp, 22 predicted proteins | sample MGYA00382774_ERZ1066127 | MGnify/ENA primary metagenome ERZ1066127 (study PRJEB33369, sample SAMEA5778357) | biofilm metagenome | biome: Industrial cooling water; feature: Water cooling tower basin; material: Biofilm | place: United Arab Emirates | collected... | reverse complement strand
CGCGCGACTTCGGACGGTTCGGATGTTTCTTGAGTAAGCCATTGCCGAAGTTGGTTGTGGCCCTTAGAAGTATCGTAAGGATGCTTTTTCAATTTTCCCTTGATGCATACTTGATTGGCCCAATCGACAAACATCTCGCCAGCTGTTCCTTGCGGCAGCGTAGCGGTGAATGCCTTGAGAAAAACGGCACTGTCTCGATCGCGGAGATCGAGGGCGGGAAAGATCATGAACCACTCGTAGCGGTCGCGATACGCAGCGTCCTGCGTCAGCGAACAAACAAACGAAGCGGCGGGCGTGTAGCCAAACCCGCACAGAATGCGCAGACAGGAAAAAATCGGATCGTGTTTCGGCTGCGTGCCGTTGTTGCACCAGAGTTGGACGGTCTCGAAGATGATCGGCATGCCGAGTTTGTAGAGATGCTGATAGGCCTCTTGGGATTTGCATTGCAGAAACAATGGCAGCATTTCGCTCTTGGCATCATCACTCGCTTGTTGGAACGCACTGCACAATGCCATGGCATCTTCCGCGGTGGCGATGCCCGGTTTGGCCTGCTCCTCCGTGAGTTCCTCGTCATGCGGCGAGCCACCATCCATCAGGTGTGAGAGGTGCAGTTTGAGGTGAGGGCTGACGGAGTTTTTCAGGCAGTAGTCGTCAAAGTTGGGGGGGACTTCCAGCTCGTCACTGCCGAACAAGCGCTTGCTCAAACCTCCACGGGTGAAAAAATTGCCCCACTCATAAAGTGTCCATAGGACGCTGAACACAAACACCACTTTGAATAAGGTGCTGTGCCAGCGATCCTGAAACTTGCTGAGTTGATAGACCAACAACCCGGTGGCAAGGAGAATATTGGTCCAGGAATACGGTTTGCTCATGATCCGATCGTCAACAGTAGATGATCACAGGCTCTTCAGGTAAGCCGTGATATCGGCGATGGCTTGGGGGGTGAGGCCCAAGTTCGCGGGGGCATACATGAGGGATGTTTCCATCAGCTTTTTCGAGGCGATGCGCGACTTGGCGATGGCCTGGGTTTGGCCGCCCACGCATTTGATGATGACGGGATCGGCATCGCTGAGGACAATGCCCACGATGGTGATTCCGTCTTTCGTTTTGATCTCGGTGCCTTCGTAGCCGTGGGAAACTTCCGCGCTGGGGTTGGCAATGGCATTGATGATGACATCGGCGGGTTGCTGGCGGCCGAAGGTGGTGAGGTCCGGGCCGTAGTCGATGCCTTGCTCACCGACCTTGTGGCACATGTAGCAGGAGGCGATGGCCGCCTTGCCGCGCTCTTTGTCGCCGGTGAGCTTGGCAATCTCCGCCGCGCTCGGGAGCTTCGGTGCATTGGCAGGAACGGCGGGCATTTCCACGGCAACCAGTTTCACGTTCGCGGGATCCTGACCCATGGACTTGAGAATGGCATCGAGGTTGTGCGATTTCCACAAATTACCCTTGCGGTTGTTGATCCACCATTTGGCGAGGTCCTTGTGGACGAAGCCCTCGGTATTGGCGATCTGGATCATGGCGCCAGAGGCGGTGGGGCTGGGGTTGAAACCGAGCGCGGTGAGCATCAGCTTCGATTGCTCGGGGCTGGTGCCTGCGGCGAGGGCGCGCAGCTTGAGATCGGCCACGGCTTGGTTCGGATGCAAACGCCAGGCGATCCAGGCAAAGGCATCGCTCCACTTGTCACCGGAGCCTTGTTTCATCAGAGTCTTGGCGGCATCATAGACGGCGGCTTCTTTGTTGATGGAGCCGAGGCCCAGCGCATCGAGGTAGGCACGGTCTTTGCCATCGAACTGCGCGGCGATTTGCGCAAGCATTGGCACGCTCTGGGCAGCGGGGACATCGCGCAGCATCAGGGCCACCTCGCGGCGCACCATGGGGGCGGGGTCCTTGACCATTTTCTCGGCGAGTTTCACCACATCCACCCCGGCGGCACGAAGGGCGCGGACGGCGACGAGGCGATGGCGCGGCTCCTTGGCGGAAAGCCATTGGCTGGCGATTTCCTGACCTTGATCGCCCATCTGTGCGAGCAACCACACGGCGCGGGCGGCGATGTAGGGGTTGCTGTCCTTGAGCAGGGCGGTGACGGCGGGAATGGCTTTGCTGCCTTGTGCCTTGAGGCGGGTGAAGCCGCTGTTACGCACGTTGACGGCCGGGCTTTTCAGCGCGGCGATCTGGCCTTCGGTGGTGTTGAGGTCGATCTTGGGAACGACGGGCTTGAAGCCTTTCGGCGCGATGCGATAGATGGTGCCGGAGAGGCCCTTGTCACCCGTGCCGTGGCCGCCGACGCGCGGGTCGAACCAATCGGCCACATACAGCGCGCCATCGGGACCGACGGCCACGTCCGCAGGGCGGAAACGGGTGTAGAGTTCATTGTTCGCGCCGCCGACGAAGTCAGAGCCGGCGAATTTTTTCTCCTTGTTGGTGTTGATGAAGTCGATGCGCTCGAGCTTGAAGCCTGCGCCATCGGGCACGGGCAGGTAGCCGAAGATGACGTTTTTCCCGGCTTCGCAGGCGAGCAGGAGACCCTGCCATTTGTCACCGAGAGCGCCGTTTTCATAAAACGCCACACCAGTCGGAGAGCCGCCGCCATAGACATCGCCGGAGGGCATGGTGCCGGGGTCTTCCTGACGCCACTCGGCGGTGGGGGTGTCCTGACCGGGGCGTTTGTCCGCGCCCCAACTGCGCTGGCCATCGGCGGAGGAAAATCCGGCATTCCCGCCCTCGATGATCTCCGCCACGCGGCAGGCCGGTGGATCGTCGTTGTCGCTCTGGAACATATCACCGAAGGAGGTCAGCGCCTGTTCGTAGGAGTTGCGGTAGTTGTGGCCGACGATGCGGGCGTTGGTGCCATCGGGATTCATGCGCACGGAAAATCCGCCGACCCAGACATTGCCATCATCGCTGGTTTGGCCGGCGATCTTGCGGGTGTCCTGATACCAGGTGCCGCCGCCGCTTTGATAATAACTGCTGCCGATGCGGAAGGTCTTCCCGGATTTATCGGTGAACATGCCACCGCAGTTGCCGTTGTTGAAGTTCCACTGACCATCGGGTCCGGCGGTCACGCTGTGCAGACTGTGGTCGTGCTGGCGGGCATTGAAGCCGGTGAGAAGCACTTCTTTTTTGTCCACGGCGGGGTCGAATTTCCGGTCGCCATTGACGTCGGTGTACACGATCAGATCGGGCGGCTGGGAGACCACGACTTTGTTATCGAGCACGGCCACGCCGAGGGGCGATTCGAGATTTTTATCCTGGGTGAAGACGTTGCTCTCATCGGCCACGCCGTCGCCGTTGGTGTCCTCGAGAATGACGATGCGGTCGCCTTCCGCGCGCGGCAGGGAGCGGCGGTAGTTCGCGCCCTCGGCCACGTAGAGACGACCGTCTTTGTCGAAATCGATGTTCGTCGGGTTGAAGAGTTGCGGCGTGGTGGCCCAGATGGTGACTTCGAGTTTGTCATCGGCGAGGGAGAAATTTTCTTCCGGCACCAGTGCGGCGGCGACTTCCCCTCCGCTGGTGGGCTTTTGCGAGTAAACGGCGAATTTCACGCTGGAAGCCTTGACGCTGCCTTGCTGGAAAGCGCCAGCATCATCGATGCCGACCTTGGCGGTGAAGGCCTCCACACCCGCGGGCAGATCGAACACAATCGTCGATGCCGCGTGGGTGCCGATTCCTTTGGTGTAAGTTTTTTTATCAACGACCAAGGCGTCACCCTGGACGTTTTTGCCGACCTGGCTCTGACCCCAGCTTGATTCTGCCGAGCGCCATTTGAGTTCGGTGAGATCTTTTTTCGAGCCATCCGCCATGATCAAAGTCGGCTCGATCCAGTTGGCCCAATCGCTGTTGTTATCACCGGCGTCCTCCACGACCAGATAGAGTTCTTTTGCGCCTTTCAGAGATGCCTTGATTTCCTCCAGGCGTTTGCCCTTGGGAGTCATCACGGCGGTGGAAGCGAGCGGGGCTCCTGCGGAAGAGTTTTTCACCGTTTTGCGTGCGGCATCGATCACGGCTTTGCCGTTTTGGCTGGTCTTGCCGCTCTCTTCGATCTTGGGAAACTTCGCCTCGCGCTCAGTCTGGATCGGCGCAGGGGTGAAGTTTTTCTTGAACTCGCCCGGCTCGACCACCTTCAAACGAACCACTTTTCCTTTGTCGTCGAGGTTGGCATTGAGCTCGTCCTCGGTCAGCGGTTTCGAGGGCACGCCCTCTTTCGGCACATCGAGCCCTGCGGTCCACACAATCGCGTTGAGCACGATCTTGCGGAAATTGTCGATGGACCAGTTGCGATGATAGTGACCACCGGTGAAGCCCACGCCACGACCGCCGTCCTTGCGCTCGATGCCCCACATGAGCGTCTGGGGCTTGCCGATGCCGGCGACGCCGTGTTCGTTCCACAAATTGATGTACGCCTTCATGCGCTCGCGCTCCGGTGTGGCGGTGACGAGATCTAACACTTTAGCCCGATCGGGAATAAAGCGCATGTTGTAGTAAAATTCATCCATCGCCTCGGTCAGAGAGCCGACGCCATTTGACACCGGGTGATTCGGCAACACCTTCAGGTCCGCCACCCAATGCGGGTTCACGGAATAGCCCGTCTCAAAGGCTCCGCCGATCCATGGGCGATAGTATTTCTCCCCCTCTTCCGGCGAGGGGTGCACCGCATAGTGCATGAACATCAGGCCCACGCCGCTTTTCGCGAGTTGATCGACTTTTTCCCAGCCCTTGCCGACGACGCTGGTGCCATCGGCATAAATGACCAGGCCCTTGATGCCATTCAGTACGCTTTCATCCTTGGGCCAGCCCTGGATCACCGTGGCTTCGATGCCGAGCTTGCTCTCATTGAGCGCCTTGGCCAGCAATTGGCAACCGGCGTTGAACTCATGCTCGCCCGGTCCGTGGCTGCGGCCTCCGGCGAGGAAAACGATTTTACGCGCGGCCCAGGTCGGGCTGGTGAGCAACACGGCGATGCTCAAAGTGCCGATGCGCAGGAGAGTGGGAGTTTTGATGCGGAACATAAGTCAGTGGGTTACGGATTCAGAAGGCGACACTTATCAGAATGACACGGAATGACGAGGGTAAAATCAGGGCTGAGCTGCCAAGCTGCCAAGCGCGGACATGTCTGCGTACTTCGGGAGTGACAGCTTGCAAAAAACACACTAGGCTGAGCGCGTGAGTTTAAGACATTTCAGTCCGTTGCGATATCCAGGAGGCAAAGCAAGTCTTGCCAGCTTCCTGGAAGACGTAATTGATTTAAACGATCTCAGAGGGTGCCAATATTTTGAGCCATACGCTGGGGGGGCTGGTGCGGCGCTTACTTTGCTGGAGAAAAACGCAGTTGATTCAATTTATATTAATGATGCTGATCCGAGGATACATGCGTTCTGGTGTGCTGTTCTCAATAATACAGAAAAATTTGCGGATCGCGTCCTAACAGTGCCACTTGGATTAGAAGAATGGCGCAAACAACGCGATGTTTGTTCGTCGCCCGGCTCTTATAATTATTTTGATGTTGGATTTTCTGCTTTTTACCTGAATCGTTGCAATCGCTCTGGCGTTCTTACGGGAGCTGGTCCAATTGGCGGAATGCAACAAAACGGTAAATGGAAACTCGATGCCAGATTTAGTAGAGATGCACTAGCACAGAGGATTCGCCTTGTAGGAGCAAATCGCGAGCGCATACGCTTGGAATGTATGGACGCGATTGAATTTTTAAAATCTACTCTCCCGCCAGGACGTGCCCGAAGTAAAGTTTTAGTATATCTGGATCCTCCCTACGTAAACAAAGGACAACAACTTTATTTGAATTCGTATAGGCCCGAAGACCACGTTACTATTGCACGCTACATTACATCACAAAAAGTGTTACCTTGGATAATGTCGTATGATGACACTGAATTAATCAGATCACTATACAGTAAACAACGCCTTTTTAAAATGCCAATCCGCTACTCTCTTCAAGTAAAAAAAGAAGCTTCCGAGCTTATTATTTCGCCACATAGTCTTACTTTACCTAGGTCCGTAAGAGTGCATGGCGTTAAAAGCAGCTTTTTTCAATTAACTCAAACAGCATGAGCCTACCAACCAAACTATTGGTCTCCGACCTTCATTTCGACAGAGAAAATCCAAGGCTTGTCGAGTATGGAATAAAATCCAACACGCCAGAAATTGAGATTCTAAAAATTTTGTGGGAAGCAATGGACGTAATGGAGTTGGTAATGTCCATTTCATCCAGCGGATATTTTCCTCACGAACCACTAATTGTCACAGAGGAGGAAGAAAATTATGTCGTACTCGAAGGAAATCGACGCCTTGCGGCCCTAAAAGTGCTAACTGTGGGTAGTCTTGCTGCAGACAATAAATGGCAAATTCCTAAAATTGCACCCGAGTTGAAAGCTCAAATCAGGGAAGTTCCAGTGATCTTCGAGAGTCGAGAAGGTTCGTGGAAATATCTAGGTTTCAAACATGTAAACGGTCCAGCCAAATGGACGAGTTTTGCAAAGGCAAAATACATTGCTCAGGTGCATCGTGAGTATAATGTGCCATTGGCAGATATCGCCCGCCAAATAGGCGATGGACATAAAACAGTCCAGCGTCTGTTTCGTGGGTTGATGGTTTTGGAGCAGGCTGAAAAAGAAGGCGCTTACGATCCGTCAAATCGTTATACCCCGCGCATATTTTTTTCGCACTTATACACAGCGCTCGAGAAGAAAGGTTTTTCTGACTATCTAAATTTAGCAGCGCAAGAAGAGGAAAATCCCTTGCCCGTAGCGGCATCCAAAATGAAAGAACTCCGTGAAGTCTGTGTTTGGCTATTCGGGGATAAAAAAGAAGGACAACCGCCGATAATTAAATCACAAAATCCTGATTTGAAACAATTAGACGCGGTCCTGCTAAACCGAGAAGCTATAATAGCTCTTCGGTCTGGTGAAGAATTGTCTAAAGCATATGAGATAAGTCGTCCTCAAGATGCTGTTCTAGAAGAAGCTCTCCTTGCCGCGAAGCGAGAACTGATGCGCGCTAAGTCGTACATCGCAACAGGCTACGATAAATCAGAATCGATGCTGAAGACTGCGGGATCAGTTGCTAATCTGTCTGAGTCCATATACGAAGAAATGGAAAGATTACACACCGGTAACCAAAGACCGAAGAGGCTTGCTGAATAACTTATTCCTTTCTTTTTTTCATGGCCTTCAAACTTCCGAACTATCCCACACCACGTGCTTCCGCTAGCGAATTAGCTGATTTTGCCGAGCTACTCACTCTTCTTGCGGGTAGGTGTTCAGCGACAGAAGTGCAGAGGTATCTGAGCCGTATTGATGACAATGACAACAACAGCGGCATTGATGACAACGACGTTGTAAATGAGATGCTCTCGGATGCGATGATGACAGAAATCGGATATAGAACTGAGGCATGCCCCGATGGCTACCCTTTTAAGATAGACCTTGCAGGCTCATTTATAGTTTGTCGAGACGATGGACAACCTTATAAAATGCAAATTTATAAGTATCTTTTACTCGCCACGCGTTTGAATATGCGTAGACAACATATTCATGCCGGAATTGACGGCACCAAAATCATGGAGGAATTAGGAGCTCTAATCCTCCGTTCCTATCTGGGAGCAAGGGCGAAAGTTGAAGTTTTTGGAACCGCACGACTTGGCAGTTTTGAGGAGAAAATTAATTCACTTTGTGCCGCTTTAGGTGAAGGTGGTAGTTTTAGAAATATAGATTCCGGTGCCACACATGCCAATGATGACGGACTTGATGTTGTAGGCTGGATTCCTTTTAGTGACAGACAACCAGCTAAATTGTGCGTCTTTGGCCAATGTAAAACAGGAACATCTTGGAGTGGCGAGATATATCGATTAGATCCAGTTAATTTTGTTAGGCGATGGATGTCAGGCACAATTATTGTGGATCCCGTGAAGGCTCATTTTATTGCAGAATCAGCAGAGCGTTCTCAATGGTCAGGCATTTGCTTGTATGGCGGTATATTCTTTGATCGCTGTAGAATTGTGGACATTTCGGATAGCATAGACAGAAGCTTTATACAACAGATTGACGCATGGATCAGTGGTGCAATTCTAGCTCTAGAAGAGTCTAACTGGAGATAACACTTGATACAGTTACCTGCGGCGCTGTCGGGCTCTTTTCGTAGGCGGAGCGCATGCACCGAATCCACAGCGATGACAGAATCAACCCTTTTGTCAGAGACGTTTTCGTGACGATGAGCCCATGCATCCAGAGGTCATAGGGCGGCATAGATCTGGTTAAGGATTTTTTGGCGATTCTAGCCGTTGTGGTTTTCCACGCGCAAACGTGATCGGGCTGTGATCCGGATCCACCACTTCGTCCAGCTCCCACACGTTATTGTAGCCGTAACTGTGCAGTGTGATGAAGGTGGGTATATTCAACCCCGCTGCAGCGAGCTTTGGTTGCTCTGGTGGTTCGTACTCGGTGGGGACCTCGAACTCCTGTCCATCGATGACTCGCAGCTCAAAGGATTCAGGTTTGGCAGGAGCCACGGGAAATCCTTCCGGGGCATTCTTGAGATTGTTGCGACAATAAATCAAAATCCGTGTCGAGCGATCAGGGATCAATTCTTCAAGACTGAATCTGGAAAAATGAGTGTAGGGCAGATTCACCGCACCCATCACATGCAAGCGTTCATAGAAATCTCTCCCGCGCGCATCCAGGACGATAGTGTCAGGATCTTTTGCTGCCTCGGCAAAGTCTGCCGCTGACAGCCGGTTCCGCTCTCGCAGCGCCTCAACAGCAGTGGCGATTTCCAGAAATCGAGCAGAATCACATGCATGATCCGTCGATTTTTTTTCTTCGGATTTTTTGGCATCGGAACATGACAGGAGCAGGGCGCATGCACCCATGATGATCAATGCAGCTGATGGTTTCATAGTTTTGGCGAGCTAAGGGATGATCTTCAGGAACGGCGGGCCTTGCGCAGGGAAAAACCTAACAGCAGGCCAACGATGGCGGCGATGCCACCGTAGGTCCATTTTTGCATGCGAGCCCGATAGGCGATGATGGGATTCTCGAAGGGGTTCAGTGAGACGTGGAGGCGCTGGGCTTTCCAGGTTTCGCCATCGCGTTTCAGGATGGCCGTCCAGCGGGTCTGGTACGTGAACTCTTTTCCTCCCGCCACGACCTTTTCCTCGCTGATGCCCTCGGCAATGGCGTGATTGCCATCGAAGTGTGTGTCGTCGGGGATGAGTTTCACGGAGTAGCTGCTGCCTTCGCCGAGTTGTTTTTTGATTTCGTCGAAATACTTTTGCATGGCAGGCAGGCCGTTGATTTTTTCTCCGGTGATGAAGACGGCGGAGGCGTCATCGAGCACGACGTCTTGTAGCGACATCAGATCGCCTTGGCTGATGGCTTGTTCATAGCGGGTGGCGAGAGCGCGCAAGGCCTCGCGATCGGCTTCACCCGCGGTCGGGGTGCTTGTTTGCCCGAAGGCGGGTGAGAGAAAGGCAGTGAAGGCACAGAGGCAGGACAGGATGGTGGTTTTCATGATGTGATGGTTTTTTGTTAGGGTGTGGTATGAGAGGCGTGGGGTTTTTGGCGGCGGCCTTGCGACCATTGACTGAACGGTGGCAGCAGGGTGAAACTTCGCAGTGAGGCATCGTCCTCGATGATGCAGCCGGCAGTCAACAGCGAGTAGCCGCCGATTTGCGCTCGGTCGCCGATGGTGACCGTCGCGAGATGGAGAAATTTCTCGCCGTTTTCCTCGACGATGACGTGCGGGTTGAGTCGCACGCCGGTGCCGAAAACGACATCATTGCCGAGCTGCAAAAACGAGCGATCGAGAATGCGCAGACCCGCTGCCCAAAAGGTCAGTCGCCCGATGTGCGAGCCCCATAATCGCAGCCACAGCGAGTAGAGCCCCGGCAGCAGGCGCAGGCCTTCTTCGAGCGCGGGGAAACGGCAGAAAAGCATTTGCCACTGCGCACTGGCCCACCACACGAGGAACGCCCGCGAGTCGATGCGATGGGTGCCGTTTGCGATAGGAAAACACAGGAACAGCAAACGCGTGGCGAGGGGCGGCAGGAGATAGAGCAGCGCCAACCCGCCAGCAGCCGCGGCGATGCCGCCACTTTGTTTGCCCAGCATCCACGACACCACGACCGCTGCCGACACGTGCAGCAGCGGCAGGCAGTTCAGGCACAACATCAGCATGCGCGTTTTCATCGGCCATGCGGAAATGTCGGGCTGTGCGGAATCAGGATCGGATGACGGGGCCGACATGGTTGTTTTTCACTCGTTGTTTTGTGAGACGCGGTCCGCGCCACATGCGCAGCCATGCGGGCAGCAGATGGGGCCGCGGCTCGCCTTCGCCCGCTTCCAGATAAGGCAGATACACCCACGGCACCGTCGGGTGTTGGTGGTGGCGCAGGTGCCAGTTGTGATGCAGCCACAGGACATCCAGCCATTTCCACGTGCGTAGATTCAACGCGCCTTTCAGGACATCGCGCTCGGTGCCGAAGTGGTGCACGTATTGCAGCGCGGACCACATAAATCCAAAGCCCGCCATGGTCAGGAACCAGTGCAGCAAGGGAATGTCAAACAGCCAAATCAAGCCCGCATGCAGCGCCACGGCGGCGAATGATTCCAGCCACACGATCTTCACAAAATGCGGGTTGATCGATTGCAGCAAGGCCTCGGTAGGCCGGTCTAACGAAAATTTCCGCGGTCGGATCAAAGTGGGCCACACCACCGTCAACACCGTGCTCACCAAAATCACCAGCCAGAAAAAGCCGGTGAGGATGCCGTAGAGTTGCAGGCGTTTCCACAACGGGTTTTCGCCCTCGAAGTAAAAATCAAAGGCCTCGTCGTCGGAGCGATTGCGCACATGGTGGCCGATGTGACCTTGCCGCAGCAAATGAAAGGGAGCCGCGAAAAAAAGCGCGAGCACCACTCCCACACCTTCGTTGAAAACCTTGTGGCGGTGCAACAGTTTGTGCTCCGCCTCATGAAGCATCGCGTAGCCGGAGTTCATGACGAAGCCGTAGCCTAACGAAATCGCCAACAAACCCCAACCCCGCACTTGACCCGCGCCCCACAGCAACAGCACCAGCGCGCAAAGCAGAAGCAGACTGAGAAAAAGATTCAGCCGCCCGGGAATGGGATAGTCAGCAGCGTTCATAAGATCGTGGGTTCATCGGTGAAAAGTGCGTCGAGAAACGCCAGTTCCGGCCAGGCCTTGGCGAGGTGATTCGTGCGCGGCAGATATTTTCGCGGATAGAGACTGGCGAGAAAGGGCGCGTGGCTTGCCAGGCCGTCCATCGCCTGGCGGAACTCCTCGCTGCGCTGCACCAAGTGCGGCCGCGTGGCGAGCCAGGTCTTCACCACATGCCAACCCGAACGTTTCGGCAGATAGAAAAATTCATAGATCACCCAGCGCAACAAGCGCGCGTTCACACGACGCAGCCACGCCGGTGTGGCAGGCCACAGCCATTGCAAAAACGCCTCATCGCGGCGGATGTGCGATGGCTCATCAGCCATGTGTTTTTTCTGCACCTGGAGAAAGCGCGGATCGATGGACTCCTGATGCGCCAGAAAGATTCTGCCGAAGTACAGCGCCCGTTCCTCCGCCATCAGTTGCAGCCACATCAAGCCGGGAAACATCCGGATCCACCGCGAGGAAAAGCGCGTGCTCCAGCGCAGCAAGAGCGGTGCCTTGAGCATGACAAATTCACGATCCTCATAGACACCCGGTGCCACCTCCCGCAACAACGCGCGGAACCACGAGCTGTGTTCGTTTTCCTCATCGATGAAATCCCGCGCCTCTTTTCGCAGAGTTTCAGTCGGCGCTGTACGGGCGATCACCTGCAAGGCCGGGCAACCCATCAGTTGCTCGTAAAAAATCGTTTGCTCCAGGAAATACCGGCCATGGAAATGATTGTAGCTGAGCTTGTCCTCATCCGATAGACCGGCATACAGCGGCGTGAAAGACAATGGCGTCAGGGACTCGGGGATGTAGCAGCCTTTCATGCCAGACCTCCCTTCCGCCGCTGTTGCCACCAGGCGATCCAGAAACCCGTCAGACTCGCGCTGGCGAGATGAGCCGGCATTTCATCAGCGATGTGTTGCTGATGCAAAGCAGGCAGCTCACTCCAGTGCCGCGCGGGCCACTCATGGTGGGCCGTGTGATAGCCGTTGTTCAAAAAAAGCCAGTTCGCCCAGCGCCCGGTGACGTTGCGGCTGTGCGCCAGCGCGCTCGCGGCATCGCAGCCATCGTGCTGCGGCAGATTCATCGCGATGAGAAACCACTGACCCGCCAGCCATGGAATCCCTAACATCACCAGTGCCAGCAATCCTTGGGAAAACACGATCCACACGATGAAGCACCACAAAAAGATCCGCTCGACCAGCACATCGCGCCGCAGCGTGGCACAGCGTTGCGAGACGTGATCGGGGCTCTTCGTTTTCCATACTTCCCGTATGACCAAGGGCACGTATTGAAACAAGGCGCGTCCGGGCGGCAAGTGGGCGACGAGCGAGCAGCGCACAAAGTCATCGGGCGACTGGTTGTTGCCATGATGAAGGATCTGGTGCGCCACACGGATGCCGGATGTGGAGGTGCCGGTCAGCGCGGTGAGCCACAGGTCCATCAGTCGATTCAGCCATCGCGGGCCGAAGGTGGCGCAGTGGGTGTGATTGTGTTTCGCCGCGCAGGCGGAAATGCCCAGCACCACGGCGATGGGCATGAGCCACCAGAGTTGCCAGGTGATCATCAGCACGTCGCACAGGCTGAGACTTGCCAGCCACAGCAAGGTCAGTGCATCGGCACGGCGCATGAGAACGGGGGATTTCATAACAAGGCTGGTTCGATGTGCGGTGCGCGCTCCGGCCAGGGGGGCAGCGAATCGCCCAAGGCCACTTGATATAAACGTCCATGCGAAGGGATGGCAAGAAATCGTTGGAAAACCTGGGCAAAAGGATGGTCTTCGTGAGCGCAGGCGCAGAGGAATCCCCAGCCGCGAGCCGCCGCCGCCGCACGGGCTGCTTTGACTAATAGCTGTGCGAGCACGGCATCCTCCTGATCGACCGCGAAAAACGATAGATAGCCCATGGGTAAAATGGCGCCATCATCCGGCACACACGGCAAGCCCGTGATGCGGGCTAACAGATTGAGCAGACCACGCATACGACCGAGAGCGCCATGCACCGCGATGAGGCGCACTTGTTTCACCGCTCTCAGATCCCACAGCGCGGTCACTCCCACCAGTTGCTTGCCGCGACGCATCAGCAGAAAATCCGATGCCGCGAGACAGGGCCAACGCTCACCTTGCGCGAAATCCTCGGCCCGGCACACCGGTGCGAGTGGTCGATGCCGCCACTGCTCGTGAAGAAACGCGGAAATTTCCTGCCAGTCATGCTCGCTGGCACGGTGGAAGGAGATGTCGCGAGAGCGTGGAGTTTTCGCCCAGCGCGGCACGAGCAGGATCGGACAATGCAAGCGCCCGCGATCGATGTATTCGGGCAGGCCCGCGCGGCGTGGCTGCACCATGTTACGGGCGATGGCATTTTCCTCGAAAATCGCCGACCACGTCACCGCTGCGGGAGCTTTTTCATGGGCGGTGGCCAGTGTCCGATAGCCCTCACGGATCAACCAACCGGCTCGGCGTTGCTGGCTCGGATGGCAGCGCAAATCACCGAGATAGGCCACGCGTGCGGGCTCATCCTGCCACCAGCATTCCCTCACCACACGCGCACCGCAGCCGATGATGGCCTTATCGCGCACGCCGACAAACACGTCGTGATCGAGCATGGCGGCTTGTGAGGAAAGATACGAAGGATGGCGCTCCAGCGCGATCTCGAAGCCGCCGCGCAAGGGCGTTTCCGCAAACAACCGGCTCAGCGCGGCATCGTCTTCCGGCTGGGCGAGGCGTAGCAAGGATCGTGCACGAGTCATGGTGGTGAATCAGTGAAATGTCCCGGAAAACATGTTTCCCAATCGGCGGCGCGGTGCAGAGCCACGGGCTTGATGCTGCCCGCTCGCTGACCCAGTGCGACGCAACGGCGGAGGTAAAGTTCCTGCGGCTGCTCATGCCGAATCACGAATACCCGCACGGAACCGAGCTGACCAATGCGACGGGCGTGGGCGTAGTGCGGGTTCTCTTGCAAGGCGGCATCGATCACCGCTGCCTCCACGGCATGCATCATGAAAAGCTGATAGTGCGGTGGCGCGGCATCGCGTTGTGGCGTGAGCAGGCGGAAGCCCTGACAATGACGGTCTAACACCTCAGCGACAAAGGAAGGATGGAGTTTTTCCCCGCGCAAGTCACAGACGTCATCGCATCGACCCAGCCAACGAAGACGCGGGGTGTTCGCGGCCATGCCCTCGACGCGCACCAGGTCGCCCAGTCGATACCGCCACAGCCCGCCGCTGGTGGTGAGCAGCACTTCGTAGTCGATGCCGTTTTCGAGTTCGTGCACGAGCTTGACCCGCCCCGATTGCGGCTCCATAAATTCAAACAAATGCGAGCGCAAAGCCGGCACACCGGCGGCCTCATCGTCTTCCCACGGAATGGTGATGACGCCCTCAGTGGCTAACAAGCCCTTGGCTTGCAGCGTCGCGTGAGGGAACAGCGCCCGCGTGTGACGAGCATCCGCCGCTGCCTCGCCATCGGCCCAGGCGCTGATGATCGCCAGTCGTGGCCAGACGTGTGGCGGCGTGAGGGCATCGATGGCGCGCAGGCTCCGCGCATGCTGCGGCATGGCACGGAGTTTTCTCACAAGAACGGCCTCCGTGCCGGGACCGTTGCCGTTTTCCAACTGCTGCAAAAAGACCTCGCGCTTGGTGAGAAAACGTTGCCACAGAATGGGCAGCAGCGAGGGATTCCACACTGAGACCAAACGCAGTTCCGGTTCTTGCAGAAGAAAGCGAATGGTCCAGTCGAGGCTGGCATCCAGATCCGCCACCATTGCCACGGCGGGCGGCACGGCCCACAGCCAGGAAGCGATCTTGCGTTCGATGGCTCCGAGGTATTCGTCATCGCTGGCCAAGCCCACCGGTGTGCCGCCTGCGGTCGTTTCACGCGGATGCCGCAAGGGGCTGACCAACCACCAGGCCGGACCACGGGCGGCGTGCGGATTGCGCAAAAACAAGTCACCCATCCACGCGCGCACGGCTTCCTGAAACTCCGCACGCAGGCCTTGCGTGAAGGGAATCCACTTCGCCGCCGAGGTCGAGCCGCTGGTTTTTTCAAACGCGAGAATTTCCTCCGCGCCCAGTTGATGGCGCGCGCCTTGTTTCATCTTCTCGATCCACGGCAAGAAATCGGCATAGTGTCGCGGCGGCACCCTCTCCTGGAATTCCGAAACACTCATTCGCGCGTGCAAGCCATGCTCGCGGGCGAAGGCACAACCTTCGTGCCGGGTCAGCAATCGACGGAAGACTTCCTCCTGCGCCTGCTGCGGATCACACAGGGCCGCTTGCATGCGCCTCCGAGCGGGCTCGCACGAGGCGCGCCACAGCAGATTCGCGATCGTGGCGGGGACCTGACTCATGATGCCGGATGTGTTGCGGAGTCCATGGCACGGGCCAGCCAACGACGACCAAGACCGTGGGTATTTTCCAAAGAAATTTCCGCCAGGCAGGCGAGCTCCACGCCATCGGCGAAGTGCGGATTGCAGTGCAGGAAATGTTGCACATGCGGGTCATCCCGCCGCCCTAACGGAATGGTGGCGAGCTCCGGCGTCAACTGCCCCCGCGATTGGGGGAAACGAATCAGGCCGGTGGCGGCATCGTAGTATGTGCCGAATTTTTCCGCCGCCAAGTGATCTAACAATTTCCGCTGATCCACGGGAGCCTGATCGATGGCGCTGGGCAGAAATGTGCGGAAAAACAGCGGCAGATAGAGATAAGTGCGGCAGCCTTTGGAAATGAGAAACCAGAACGTGCGCATCTTCGGCGCGGCATTCATCGCCTGCGCCGCTACAGTGCACCAACCCTTCACCAAAAGCTGCGTGCCCCAATGCTCGGGGGCGATCACGGTATCGCCGGAATAAAGCACGCGGATCGGTTCCCCATTCACGCAACTTTGATAGATTTGTTGGGTGGAAAATCCCACCACCTGCTCTTGTTCATCCGTGAGCAGGATGATGGATGTTTTATCCCGCAGGTCTTCTTCAAAAGCCGCGAAGTCCACGCAGTCGTAACATCTCTGGAACAAGGCAAACACCTCCGCGCGCCGCGCCTGCGGGAGCGTGGCGGGAGCGCAAATCTGATAGCTCAGCGCAGCGGTCATGACGATGTTCGAACGTAGCGCACCAGCCGCCAAACTACCAGCGGCAAAAGCAGGGCGACTTCCGCCCAGGTGACTTGATTGATCATGCGGAAACGGGCATCATCGCTGGCGAAGTAGATGCCTTCCGCCGGATTGCCGATATCGCGGAAGAGCCAGGCATTGTACATCTCGAACGCCAGTGCCGTGCGCACTTGCCAGGAAAAGGCGTTGATCTCAGGAGTCAGGGTGGGGTGACACTTGCGGGTCATGAAGACCAGGAGAACCATCATGATCGCATCGTGGGCGATGCCGTGTTCGCAGCGCCAGGCTCGGGTCCAGAGCAGCAGGGGAATTTCCACCAACGCTCGCAGCACAAAGCCTAACAGAAAAATACCCCACATTTTCCGCACACAGGGGCTGAGGCTTTGATCCCGCCACAGGGCGAAGGGCAGCACGTAGAAATGCCACAATGCCAGAAATAGCCACAACACCTTGGCAAGGGACATGGGCCCACCGACGCGACCTTCGCCGGATTGCCACCAGCCGAAGCCGAGACACCACAGCAAGAGCAGCACGCTGGCGAGCACGAGTCGATAGGAATGGGTGAGACGTAGGTTCATCAGAAACGAATGCGAATGGTGCGCTCGGCGGCGGGTTCGGGAGGGCATTCCCCACGGTCGGCACGACGACGCAGGGCTTGCATGTGCAGGCCGATGAGATCGGTTTCCACGTGCGTGAAATGTTCGCCGCCGAATTTTTCCAACTGCGGGCCATGCAGCGCGAGAATGTCCACATCCTGCCGGATGATGTGGCGGCTCATCGGCTCGAATAGCAAACGAATCAACCCGCCCAACTTGCCGTAGCGGAAGGTGATGACGGTATAGACATCAGTGATACGATCGGAAACCGGCGTGGCTTGCGAGGTGATGATGAAATGGTGTTGCGCGTCGAACTCGTAGTCCACGCGGCTGATGTTCGGCATGAGAAAACGGTCGGTGTGTTTCAGCGGCAGGCCTTTCGGATAGAAAAGACGGCTGATCCAACTATCGGTGGTCGGTTCGTTCTGGAACTCCACTTCCACGGAATCCGTGAGACGGCGCACCACGGCATCCATCTCGCGCGGGTCCGGATTGCGGAACCAGCCACGATGCACGGTGGCGGTGTGCGGGCAGTCGAGAAAATTCTCCAAACAAGCTTCCACGGTCGAGTGGAAACGCGTTTTCATGCGGAAGGTGGTCCACTCCGCATCCTGCGCATGCGGGAACAGGCGCGGCCGCTCGGGTGCCGCGCCATCACCGGGGCAGACCCAGATGTAGCCGTCTTGTTCGATGCAGCGGAAAGCCGGAACTTTCGCAGCAGCGGGGATGGCGCGCCCGCAGGCGAGCGAGGGCACCAGCGTGCATTGACCGTCGCCGTTGTAGCGCCAGCCGTGATACGGGCAGGTCACGCAGCCATCCTGCACCGTGCCGGCCGAAAGCGGGGCGTTGCGGTGGGCGCAGCGATCCAGTGCCGCGAAGGGTTTGCCATCGGCATCGCGCCATAGCACCAGCGCCTGGTCATAGATCGTCACGGCCAGCGGTTTTCTCCGCAGGGCCCGCGACTCACAAGCGATGTACCAAAAATCACGCAAGGACATGACTAGAGACTTTCAAGGTTTCGTTTTTCTGTAGTGTATCGTGTGATACGTTTGTGGTGCCAGGCCTTTCCATTCCTGCGTTTCACCACCGGGCCAGCGGATGGTGACATCGATGCTGCCCTCCTGCTCGCCGAGGCCGAAATGCAAACGCCGGTCACTTTGCGCGGAAAACCCCGAGGTCAGCGAAACCTCGCGCATCTGCTGTCCAGCGGACGTTTTTACCATCAATTGCGCGCCGATCGCATCGCGGGCCACCGTCCGGCCATCGCCCTGCAACAGGAAGCCGATCCAGCGTGGCTTGTGCTCACCCGCTTGCTCCATCAGCGTGTTGCGCCGGATTTCCGCCGGAGCGAATTGATGGGTGATGACCAGATCGAGATCGCCATCGTTGTCGAAGTCCGCCAAGGCCGCCGCGCGCGCATTGGTTTTTTCCGTGAGTCCGACGCCATCCGCCACATCCACAAAACGCGCGGGCTCGCCGCCATTCGAGAGATACACGCGATTCTGCTGCCGCCCCCAGATTTCATACCCGCGCAGGTCCGCCCAGCGATCCGCGTAGCTGTGTACCTCCGGTCCCGAGCGCATCACTTGCGAGGCGCGATACCAGTAGTGGCGCGGTTCCGGAAACACCTTGTCCGCACTGTCATCGACCATGCCATTCACCTGCACGATGTCCAGCCAGCCATCGAGATTGAGATCGCCCATCGCCGCGCCCCAGCCGAAGCGCGATTCATTCAGCACCCGCCGTGAACTTGCCGCATCGTGAAAGGTGACGCCGCCCGCCGCTTTTGCCTCCGGTTCCGTGCGCCAGAGCAGACTGCCCTCGGCTTGCAAGGGCGCGTGGACATTGCTCACATAAATGTCCTGCCAACCGCGGTTGTCCAGATCGCCGATGGAGACGTTCATGCCCTTGTAGGTATCGCGCCCGATGCTGCCGCTGAAGGTCCCGGCCACGCGATGAAATCCCCGGCCCGCCTGATTCAGGTAGAGATCATCCGGTCCGTAGTCGCTGGCACAATAGAGATCCGGCCAGCCGTCCTGATTGAAATCCGCCGTGCCCACCGCCATGGTCCAGTGGGTTTCCGGCATGCCTAACGCATCCATATCCTCACGCTGGAAACGCCCCGGAGCCACCTGCCGCAGAAAGACATTTTTCCCGCCATTGCGCGCATTGTGCCAGGTCTGATGCATGAAATGAAACATCCGCCTGTCACCCTCATACTCGGCCTCCGGCAGGGAAAAAATATTGAACGCACGCGGCGGATCGTAGTCGGCCAATTGTGGCGCCATGGCATTGCCGATGAAGAGATCGAGGTCGCCATCGAGATCGAAATCCGCAAAGGTCGCCGCAACGCTGACCGTGTATTCATCGATCCCTGCGGCTTCGGTCACATCGACGAAATCCGGTTTTTCCGCCGTGCCGCCGCGATTCTGCAGCAAGCGGATTTTCCCCCAACCGGTGATCAGCAAAAGAGACTGTCGCCCAGATGAATCATAGTCCACCCACAGCGCTCCGGCCACCAGACCATGCTTCTCCGGATGAGCGGAAATTTCGTCTAACGCTGGGATCGGCACGCGCTCGAAGCGGAAGTCACCCTTGTTGCGCAAGAGCGTGTTGCGTTGGTCCGCTTGCTTGAGCGGATAAGTGAGAAACAGATCGGGCAAGCCATCGTTGTCGTAATCGCCCACCGCCGCGGCATCGCCCACGGAGAGCACCCACTTCGCCACATGGGCAATCCGAGGGTCCACCCGCGTGAGGGCATCGCCCATCGCGCCGTCTAACGGAATGCTTTTCTCAAAGGCAAAACGTAGCGGTGGCGCGATCACCTGCGGATGCAGCACCATCGCATACGCCGCCCAGCCCATTCCGCCCACCGCGGAAATGGTGACCAGGCGTTTCAGCCACAGTGCCGATGGCAGACAGGCGCGCCAACCACCCGCCCGCAGTGCCATCACATGCAGGCTCAGCCAATGCGCGGCACTCACCAGAAACAACGCGTAGAACAAGGTCGCCAGCGATGACTTCAAATGCAGCAACAGATCCAGCACCGCCACCGCGATGCCCCAGACGATCTGCGCACGGGTGCCCTGCGGGGAGGTCTTCGGATCCGTGATCATGTAGAACGTGAAGAGGAAAAACGCCGGCGAGGTCAGCGTTCCTTGCAGCAAGGTCACCGGCGGCAAGTGCCAGCGCATCAGCCAGGCACGCAGCGCGGTGAGCAACAGGAAACTCACGAGAAACGAAACGATCAAGGGATTGCGATGGATTTTCCCGACAAAACCCGCACAAGCCGCCGCGCCGAGAAACAGCCCGGCGACGAGCGGTTGATCACCCCACTGGTACGGCGGCGATGTCGCAAATTTCCCGCCGCCCAGCACCAAGGCCGCCAGCAGTCCGCACAAGCCCGGATTGAACCGATGCCGCCCACCCTGTGTGAGCAGATACTTCGAGCTGATCGCAAAAAAGGCCGGAAAAAACATCAAAAACGGATCGTGCGGATAGTTCACTAACAACGACAAACCCAGCCCGGTGATGAAGGCACTGAGCGGAAAAATCCACCGCCCCACCAGCACCCGCGCGAAGCCCACTTCCAGCACCACACAAGCGAGCAGCGTGGTGAACACCTGCTGCGGATCGCGATTGAACCCCAGCACCGTGAAGCCCGCGATCGCATACAACAACAGCAAGCCGCCAAAGATCCAACGCGGGTCCCGCTTGCCGGGCAGGCTGTCACTCACGGGCGCATTCGTGTTCATACCGATACCACTAGCCATTTTTGTATGATTCATCCAATCGATTGTTCAAATGCGTAGATCAGAAATTTTGATGTCCACCTCCATGGGATAGCGGAACAATCCACCGCCCCACCAGCACCGTAAAGCCAGCGATCGACGCCTGCTAGGCAGACGCGGCGTGGGGGCAGTGGTGATGGGCATTGTTTTTTATGAAAGTGGCCTGCGCTAGGGACGGGGCAGCAGATCGAGTTTGACGAAGGTGAGGATTTTCCGATCAATCTTCGCATCTTGCTGGCGGACTTGAGGGGTCATCGCGGAGATCAGGGAATACTCCCCCGGCTTCACGGAAAGAGAACTTCTGATGAAATGGCGTTCAAATACCGGCATGTATTTCGAGGCATCGCCCCACTGGTCCACATAATGCGCGAGTTTGTTCATGCGCAACAATTCATTGAATTCGGTGAACAATTTCAGTTCGACTTCGCCATCGATCATCTTACCCGTGGACACTTCCAGCTTCATGCCGACAGGATTCGTGTAAAAACAGGTGATAGGTCGCACGGCAGGATGCATGCAATAGTTCAGATAATAGTCCGGCGTAGGTCCTCGCATCTTGGGCGGCATCGGCTCCTGATACTCAGGAACGCAAACCTCATGGAAGGATTCTTCCGTGCTCTTTTGTCCTTCCCGGAGTGCCAGAATGGATGATGCGACGATGTCCGCTTTGCCTTCCTTGTGCCATGCCATGCAGCGCCCGAATAGGTCTTGGCCGCTTTGTCCGCTTGGCGCGAGTAGCGTGGTGAGGTCGGCATGACCCAGCTCGATCAGCACCAGAGTGACACGATACTGTTTCGACCGTTCCTGCTGGCCGTGTGCCAAGAAGGGCAGCAGCATCGCCAGCACCGCGAGGAAAATTTTCATGGCAAAAAATCGTCAAGGCTTGCTCTGGATCACATCCGCTCTCACGAAAACCATCAGCTTGCGCTTTCGATCAAGTTGTCCTTTTTCATCCTTCGGCGTCTGTGCCGCGAGCAGCATGGGCTTGCCGTTTTCCACCAGCACCGCCGTGCTGATGCGCATGACGTAAAATTTCTGCGTCTGAACGGGGGAGTCGCCCTGCGTGCCTTTCCACTCCGCCCACACCTGGCTGCCGGTGTGATAGACGATCTCAGGTTCCACGTGCAGGTCGATGGTCTTGCCGCCCTCGATCACGGTGGGGGCGACTTGCAGCATGCTGCCGATGTTGCGAGGTTCAAAAGCGGTGGGCTGAGGGCCGATGGCAACATCGGTGACCGGCTCCTGGTTTTTGTTCGATTTGGCATCCGGTTGTTTCGGCAAGGTCGCGGGCTCGTATTCCGTGGGATAGGTGAAATCCTCGACCGAGTCCGTCGAGCCTTTCTGGCCGCTGCGCACAGTGCAGAGCAGGGTTTCCAGCACGCTGGCCTTGTTCTGCTTGATAAGCTCGGCAAGCTTGGCGCGCAGTTGGGTGTCATCCATCTGCGCTCCGGCACCGAGCATCAGTTCCGTGAACAGCTCCTGGGAGACATCGATGTATTCCACCTGCACGCGCACCTGCGGCCCCAGCGCAGCGGGGTTCTTTTGCGCGGCGTCTTCTTTTTTAGCGGAGCCGTCCTCCTCGGCCACGACTTGGCAACAGGCGAACAGGCACAACATCATCCACAGAGCTTTCATCGATTTCATTACGAGTAAACACAGCCTAAAGCACCACCCGAAATGAGCAAGGCTCAACTTCTTTCCGAAACATGGTTTTTTGATTCTATTGAGAATCAGCGGAAGCCCATTGTACCTCGAATGTTTCAATGCACACCGATCTTCAACAAATGATGCTTCTTATGCAGCTTGTCGGGTTGGCACCGGATGGCGGGCATCCTGCCATACACATCACTCATGTGTCGAGCCAACATGCGATTCAACTCTGTACCATCCCGAATCGCATCCGCCAAGGTCGTTGGGCTACAATTGTTGATTTTCACGATCATCGTCCATTCGGAAATCGATACGACCTCCCAGTCGATGCCGTTTGTTTCCCAGTCAGCCAGTGTCTCCCGGATCAGATGAACACAACTCACGGGCATGTTGATGGTTTCCAAGAAAAGATCCAGGACCGTTGTGGCCGGGACGCGCTTGATCTTGCAAACGATAAAAAAGATCCATTGCTGGCCGTCCTGCCAAATGGCGGCGCCACCTGTGTTCAAAGCGATCAGGTTGTGATTTTCTCCATTGTATCGCAGCACAGCCTCGATCGCCTCATGATAATCATCAAACAGTGTCCTCATACCCAAGATTGATCGTTAGTGTTCCGTATCATAGAAGCGGGTGCGCTAAAGAACATGTCCGATGCGCCATTCCTTGGCAACTTCGGAATTTCCCAGACCAGTTTCTGGGGGGCGTGAGTGATCAATCACCCATTGACTGCATGCATTTCTGAGCTATGATGCATGCATGACTCAAGTTACCGTGAGACGCGTGGAGGAACAGTGGGTTGCGAAGGCAAAAGCGATCGCTGCCGCGCGAGGCGTATCGATGAATACCGTGCTTGTGGATGCCTTGGCAAAGGGGCTGGGTGTGGACGGCACGCCGCGCAGAAACGGCTTGGAAAAGTTTTCGGCGGATTCACCTGACGATTTCGGACCTGATTGGGAGGAATCGATGGAGGCTTTTCACACGATTGACCCTGAATTATGGAGATAATTGTGATACTGGATACCCATGCCTACAGCGATTGGCGGAGAAGTGGGGCGTGGGCGGGCAACATCGCTGCCGCGGATCGGGTGGTGGTTCCCAGCGTGGTGCTGGGAGAATTGGAGTTCGGTTTTCTGAGAGGAACTCGCCGTGCCGAGAATCGCCGTAAGTTGTTGGAATTTTTGCGCGACCCTCATGTGGAAGTAGCCGTGGTGGATCATCGCACGGCAGAGATTTACGCCGAGCTTCTGGACTATCTGAGAGACAAGGGCAAACCCATCCCTACCAATGACATCTGGATCGCCGCTCTCGCACGACAGTCCGGCGGCGAACTGGCTGCCCGCGACGGACATTTTGCGGAACTGCCGATGTTGAGAATGGCCGTGGAAGTTCCACTGACATAGGGTGTCGAAAATTTGTTCGCTTGACCAACTATTGGATCGCAAGCACCTCCGGCTACCTTCTTTTGTCCCGCTGGGAGGTCGGTGATCGGCTCAGGACAGATCCTTGAGATACCAGCTTTCCACTTTCGCGCGGGCCCAGGGGGTTTTGCGGAGGAAGGTGAGGCTGGACTTGAGGCTGGGGTTGTTTTGAAAGCAGCGGACTGGAATGCGCGCAGCCATTTCCTCCCAGCCGTGGCGGGCTTGGAGTGACTCGACCATTTGCTGCAAAGTCACGCCGTGCAGGGGATCGCGGGGGTGTTGGGATGGACTGGGCATGGCGTGTGACTCGTTACGTGCCATATTCTTCGGGTGGTAACGAGGAGTCAAGTTCTTGTTTGAGGAGGTGCGGAAGCGCGATGGCGATGGCGATGAATTGCCGGAAAATCAGCCCATTCGACGGCTGTCAACGATGAGTGTAGAAGGTTAGGGTGATTTTATCATCCACATTTGGGTCAGGCGGG
>ERZ1066127.393-NODE-393-length-24333-cov-11.946989_pt1 | contig 24333 bp, 22 predicted proteins | sample MGYA00382774_ERZ1066127 | MGnify/ENA primary metagenome ERZ1066127 (study PRJEB33369, sample SAMEA5778357) | biofilm metagenome | biome: Industrial cooling water; feature: Water cooling tower basin; material: Biofilm | place: United Arab Emirates | collected... | reverse complement strand
AATTATTCATTTTTTCTAACTTAACCAGTGGTCCAGTTTTAGGGGAGTATTACAGGTTTTGGTGTGGTATCCTAGAAGAAAGCCTTTTTCGAGCAATGCTGCTAAGGGTATGAGATTGGTCGAAGGAAAGGTATCTAAGGCTTCTTCTAGAATTCGACGATTTTTTCGCAAAAGCTGGTGCACTTTACGCATCATGTTCGTTCGGTTCATGTGAAGCCAGTTGTAATAGTTGTTTCTGCAGTGATCATCGCAGAATTTTTTGTCACGACGGCCTTTGATGGGGCTGCCGCATTGCATACAGCATTTGTTTTCCATGGCTATCTGATTTAAGTGTTTACAAACGGTTACAAACGTTTAATTTACGACTAGCCATTTTATCGTTTGCAGCTTTGTTTTATGAAAACAACTCGTTTGTTTCTATTGTAAACCTAAATTTCAACTTTATGGCAAACATGCGCAATCAGGTGCGCCTCATAGGCCACCTCGGCAAGGATCCCGAAATGCGGGAAACTGCCACCGGAAAAAAGTTGGCTCGTTTCAGCGTTGCTACCAACGAGACCTACATCAACGACAAGGGTGAACGTGTAAGCGAAACCCAATGGCACAACATCATCTGCTGGGGAAAAACGGCAACTCTGGCGGAGAAGTTTCTATCGAAAGGGACCGAGGTCGCTCTAGAGGGAAAAATTAGCACGAAGCAATACACCGATAAAGAAGGTAACCGCAAGGCTACGACTGAAATTGTTGCCAGCGATTTTGTTACCCTTGGCGGTAAAAAAAGTGCAGCAGCCTAAAAAAAGCCGCCCCGAAAACGGGGCGGCTTCAATGATAACCAACTCAAATTACTTGATGATGGCAAATTTGCCCGTTTGCACTTCGTTGCTTTGCAAGTCTTTTACACTAAAAAGGTACAAACCACTGGCAATGTTTTGCTTGTCTTCTGATAATACGTCCCAGGCATGTTCGCCTCCCGCCATGTACACCCGGCTCGGATCGCCACCGAAGTTACTAAACCAACCCGCCTCACTGCCGTTGAATGCCGCACCTGCATCGTGATAAAGTGTGGCAATAGGGTCACCACTAATGGTATAAATACGGATTTCGGCTCTTTTGGGTAGGTTAAAGAATACAATCTTCTTTGAACGAGAAGTGGTTCCATCCCATGAGGCTGACAGCCGATAGGGATTTGGATATACACCTACTTTTCTTGCATCGGTCATTTCTCCAGCTTCTGTTCCTGCATAAACACGGTAAGCATTTTGTATGAGCGATGATTCAAGCGACTCTAATCCAATGGCGGGATCACCTTCATCAAAGGCTGTTAGAATATACATGTATTGCCAACCGTTTAGTACATCGGTGATCTCGTACTTGTACCAGTAAGAGGAGGTATCGCCATCAAAACGTTCAGGTGTATTCAGACGAATGCCATCAAAACCATTGTTGAAACCTATCGAGTTTCCCGGCTTGTCCCACTGTGCAATCAATGAAGCGTTGGCTAAGAGGTTTGGACTTTTGTCATCACCTGGTTTGGTTCTGTAAAGGCGATAACCTTCAAAGTCTAATACTTTGGTGATTGGATCTTGTGTGGTTTCCGTAATTTTATCCCAATAAACAGTTACCTTATTGTTTCCGGGTACAAAGCGGACTTTAGGTGGAGGTGGGGGCTCGGGCAAAACATAGCGATCCAAGGTGCCGTTGCCATTTAAATCTTCACCGGGGTCGAGCACTCCATTTTCATTTCCATCTTCGCCAACAAACGTTCGTTTAGCCCAACCAAGATTGGTGCGTAAAGCGCTACGGGCAAACCAGGTATCGAGTGGCGTGTCGTCTAATTGAGGTGCACAAACTGCTGCAATTACAAAGGTGACGGTTTCACCAGGTTCCACGCGTGCGATGGGACCTGCAGCCATTAATTGAACGCGGTTCCCTGGCGTATTGAGGTTAGCGCTTGGTCCGAAATTGCCTTTGGTTTTCATACGGTCATATCGCTGCAAATCATTCGTTGGTGCAGCTACGTTGTATAACCAATAGTTGCCATTAACCCTTGCAAAGGGCGTATTTGGATTATTTGGATGGATGTATTGACCATTGTGAATGATTCCCAAAAATTGAAGTGCGCCATAAGAGTTTGTGAATGGGCGGTCACCAACTACATCGTAGGCATACATCGCATGTAAGGTGTCATCAAAGCCCAAACTTCCTTTGTTGAAAAAGGCGGCACCACGGTCATTGGTTACCTTAACGTTGCGTACCACCAAGTCGCTCCAGTGCCCTAAATACACCGAATCCCAAGCAACATTGTCATTGTTCGTGATGGTGTAATTGAAAATGGTAAAATAATCTGCAAATGGAAAGTTCCATGCGTATGTTTCTAGGCGAACCCTTGCATTAAGCGGCTGGAGGTGATTTGCAATAGGCTGTGTTGAACCCGGCACAATGGTAAATTCATCCGTGAAGTTCAAGACGTATTCCTGGTGAGCGCGGGCGGCAGTTGAAAAAACCGGACTTCCAGGTAAGCTCGAGCGGGTAATTACTGGCATGCCAGGCATGGGCGAAAATTCAAAACCAGCCTTTCCCACTGCATAACCCGATGCGTCGTCAACAGCACCTGTCGATACAGAAATTTGTCCGTTTTTGATGGCACCAATCCAAATGCCAGCTTCAAACAAGTGCTCAACTCCTGAGCCACGAGGATATTCCATAGAAGGGGGGCCTTGTGGATCATTTCGAACATTTGGTCGTCCAATCGTTCCAGCATTGGTTACATTCACGCGAATGTTGCCAATATCAATGGTTTTTTCCTCAAACTGGGCCCAAATTGGCGAAACACCAACAAGGAGCATCAGCAACAACAAAGTAAATCTTGCCATAGGGCACGAAAATACGCAGAAGGCGTGAATGACAGGTTAAATCATCCCTTTTTTTCGGTTTATCATACGAAGGCAATGTTGCTTTTAGACTGCTAATCGTGCCAAATATTGTCTTGAAGCCATTGGTCCTAAGTTAAACAGCAAGTCTAAACCCGCCATATCGCTCTGAAAACCGTTTTTTTCTGAAAAGCATTGGTAATAAGGAGGCAATTTGGCCAACTGCCAAGGAACATATAACCGAAAATCGTTTTGGTGTTCAACCGGCGCAAATACTTTGGTTGGGTGTATGTCGGGTTGAATGTCTAATTTTTTTAGTAGCCAATTCAACAGGCTCAGGTTAAATTCCCATAGCTGCTTTGAACTTGAGGAATACATGGCCTCGAGTTCGGCCTCATAAAATTCAAAGAAAGGACTTTTTCCATATGCACTTTTGATGCTTTGCCAGTGTTGCCGCCTCCACGGTTTGGTGTCGTCCACGCGTACTTCGGAGTATAATTGCTTGTGGGAGCGGCCGCCGGCAATTGGAATGCTCAGTAGAAGAGAACCGTTAGCACCGGCAATCCAACACCTGTTCCGATTTGAAGATTTGACAAAATGCTCACAATTCTCAAGCAAAAGGAGCTTGGCATTTGCTAAATTTGCCAAGTAACTTACGGATGGCCAGTACGGCAATTCGGCTAAAATCTCCTTTGAATGTTGGTCATGTTTCACAATGCAATTTTACGTCAAAGCACATTATGCTGCTTGATTTTGTGCGCCTTGGTTTGGGGATTTGCCCAAAATGCTAGCGCCTTGGATGCTCAATTCAGGTATGCATCTTTTTATCAGCCTGGGAAAGGGCCCTATGTTGAAACGTATTTGGCAGTGAATAGTCGTTCGGTACATTTTGTGAAATTTGGTCCCAATAACTTGCAGGGCGCCATCCAAATCACAGTGAGCTTTGAGAAAAACGACAGCATCGTACTGTATGATAAATACCTACTCAAAAGCCCTGAGATCGATACCAACAGCAAACTCGATTTTAGTTTCATCGATTTACAGAGGTTTAGTTTACCAGAAGGTACCTATTTCATGGAATTATTCATCCGTGATCAATACGATACCACCAATACTGCCCGTGCCAGTGGCACCATTACATTAAAAAATCCAGGAAAAGACCCTGTTTTTTCGGATGTAATGCTTGTGAATGGCTTGAGCAAGGCATCGACTACAAGTCAACTTACCAAAAGCGGACTTGATTTAATTCCTCGCCCCTCATTTTTCTACAATACTGGTCAGGATACGCTACGCTTCTACACAGAACTATACGGAACCAAATCTTTGACTGATTCTGTTTTTGTTGCCCGCGCCATGTTGGTTTATGGGAATGAGCAAGTGGTTGACAAATGCAGTCGCTTTTACCGATTGCATCGCAAAGAGGTGAACGTTTTGGTTGACGCTTTTTTGATTGATGAGGTTCCAAGTGGCAATTATCAATTGCGTTTCGAAATTCTAGATGCGTCTGGCAAGGTAATAGCCTCGAAACGACAAGAGATTCAACGGTTGAATAGTAAAATAGCCTTTGATGAGCAAAAAATGCGGGCACTCAAAACGGCCATGTCCTTTGTAGACGGTATGTCGGAGCCGCAGTTGCGCGACCACATTGCTTCTATGCGCCCTATTTCCGAAATCTTTGAGCGCGAATATGCCGACAACCTGTTGAAGCAAAAGGAAGTAGATGTTGAGCTTTTAAAAAAGTATATGTTGAGTTTCTGGGAACGCAGAGACAAAGCAAATCCTGAAAAAGCATGGGCTGAATATGCCATGAAGGTCCGAGAAACAGTTGAATTGTTCAGCTCTAAAATCATGAAGGGCTACGAGACGGAACGTGGCAGGGTTTATTTACAATACGGAAAGCCTAACAGCCGTACCCAAGTGACCAATGAGCCAAGTGCTTATCCCTATGAAATTTGGTGGTACTACGAGTACAAAGGTCAGCGCAATATTCGCTTTGTGTTCTACAATCCCGATATGATAACCAATGACTACCAGTTGTTGCACTCCGAAGCTTTGGGAGAACCCTATGATCCCCAATGGCGATTGATATTGTTCAGTAGAACGACTGCATTCCGCGATATTGATGAACAGATGAACCGAGGGCATTTTGGCAGCTATCTCGAAGAGAATTTCCGAAACCAATAATGAACAGTTTCCTTTATTGGCTTCAGTGGACGGCTTTCAGGAGCCTCAGCATGCTCCCGTTATCGGCTTTGTACGTGCTTGGGAATATGTTGGGTTTTTCATTGTACTACATTTTTCATTACCGGGTAAAAACAGTTCGTGAAAACCTCAAGAATGCATTTCCAGAAAAAGATGCTGTTTGGTTAAAGGAAGTTGAGGTTTTGTTTTACAAATGGTTTTGCGATCAATTGGTAGAAACAATAAAAACTTTAGACTTATCGATAGAAGATATCCTTCGACGGGTTGAAATTGAAAATGCTTCTTTGTTATATGAATTGCACGAACGCGGCAAGCATGTTGTTTTTGTAGGTGCGCACCATAGCAATTGGGAATGGCTTCACAAGGCTTTAACACTGCATATGCGGCACTTGCATTTAATCATTTACAAGCCTTTGAATAATGCACCCATTGATGCGGTGGTTAGGGAAATGAGGGAACGGTATGGGGCCAAAGCAGTACCCATGAAACAGATTTTTAAAGTACTTGAGGCACACAAGGAAACCCTCCATTGTACTTTTGTGCTGGGTGATCAATCGCCTACGGCGCATAATCGATTTTCATGGATTCCGTTTTTGCACCAAAATACAGCCGTGTATACAGGAGCCGAAGAACTAGCGAGAAAATACAACGCAGCTGTTGTATATGGTAGCATGTATCGAAAAGCAAAGGGCTTTTATGGTGTGCGATTGAGTAAGGTTACAGAATCGCCAATTGATTTATCGCCCGGAGAGCTAACCAGATTGCATACAGCCATGCTCGAAAAGCAATTGAATAGCCAACCTGCATTTTGGTTGTGGTCGCACCGTCGCTGGAAACTCAACCCTGAACAACATCCAGGCTATGTCTTTAATTAATAGCCCCTCCATTGCGGTCGTGATCCTTAATTGGAACGGCCGTCATCACCTCGAACAATTTTTGCCATCCGTCATTAGAACCGAATACCCAAACTACCAGCTTTGGGTAATTGATAATGGTTCAACAGATGATTCGCTGGAATGGTTGGCAGCTCATCACCCAACAACCGTCAAGGTTGTTAGCTTGCAGTCGAACAGTGGTTATGCTGGAGGCTACAATGAAGGTTTAAAGCACATAGAAGCCGATGTTTACGTTTTACTCAATTCAGACGTAGAAGTGAGCCCAAATTGGCTCGATGAACCAGCATGTCGTTTTTCAGAAAATGAAAAACTGGGCGCATTACAGCCTACGATTCGTGCATGGAAGGACAAGCATTCTTTTGAGTATGCCGGTGCAGCGGGAGGATATATCGATTCAATGGGCTATCCCTTCTGTGCGGGAAGGCTGTTTGAACAAGTAGATATGGATTCAGGCCAATACGCCTATCACAAAGCAATTTTTTGGGCTTCAGGAGCTTGTATGTTTGTGCGAGCCAAGGCATATTGGCAGGCCGGAGGATTAGATGCTCGGTACTTTGCTCATATGGAGGAAATAGATTTGTGTTGGAGAATGCAGCATCTTAATTATGAGTTGCTGCATGAGCCGAATGCGGTGGTTTACCATTTGGGTGGCGGCTCACTGGCTTATGGCAACCCACGTAAAACCTTCCTGAACTTTAGAAACAGCCTGATTACCCTACAAAAGAATCTTCCGTTTCCACAAATGGTGGTGCGTATTTGCCTGCGCTTGCTACTCGATTTACCTGCTGCACTCAAATTTGCGGCTCATGGGTCTTGGGGCGATTTTTGGGCTGTAGTCCGTGCGCATTGGTCGTTTTTTGGCATGCAGAAATACATATGGAAGAAGCGCGCTGAAATCAAACGCAAAAAACATCCAGCCAAAATTTCAAGCATTTTCAATGGTAGCGCGTTGTATGCGCACTTTTTTGGTAGAAAAAAAAAGCTCGAAGCATTTATTGCGGCTCGCCGAGTAGATGCAACAAACCGCTGATTGCCAATTTATACGATTCTAAACCAAATCCACTGACCACCGCTTTGCAATAGGGCGAAAGATAGGAGTGACGCCTGAATTCTTCGCGGCTGTTCGGATTGCTGATATGCACCTCAATCACCGGTGCAGGTACGGCAGCTACGGCATCGGCCAAAGCTACCGAAGTATGTGTATAGCCGCCAGCGTTGAGTAGAATGCCATCTAGCTGATATCCAGCCGTTTGAATTTTATCGATCAATTCGCCCTCGTGGTTGCTTTGGAAGTATACGAGCTCATGGCGAGGAAAAGCCAAGCGCAATTCCTCCAAATAGTCATCGAAAGTACGGGTGCCATAAATTTCAGGCTCCCGCTTGCCAAGCAGGTTTAAATTCGGGCCATTGATAATTAGGAGCTTCATACGTTTGATTTCCGTTCGAAATTAGAGAAATTGGCGGCACCATGAATGCCAACTGGCAACAATACCTCAAAAGTTTCGAAGCATACTTGCGACTGGAGCGATCGCACCCAGTAAATACAATCAAAGCTTATCTCAACGATTTGGGAAAACTTGCTAAATATGGTAGCACCGAGCAACCGCCCTTAAGTGCCACACAAATGCAATTGACAGATTTGCAGGGCTTTTTGGCATTTTTAAATGATTTGGGGCTCGAAAGCAGCAGTCAAGCACGCATCTTGTCGGGCATCAAGGCCTTTTATCGCTTCCTCATGCTCGAAGGCATGGTACAGGAGAGTCCGGCAGAATTGCTCGAAATGCCACGTACACGACGCAAATTACCAGAGGTCTTGCATGTCGATGAAATCAACAAGATGATTACAACCATCGACCTGAGTAAACCCGAAGGTCACCGCAACAAGGCCATTTTGGAAACGCTTTATAGTTGTGGATTACGCGTGAGCGAATTGGTAGAACTGAGGTTAAGTAACTTGTTTTTTGATATTGGTTTCATCCGTGTGGTTGGCAAAGGCAACAAAGAACGTTTGGTACCCATAGGTGAAACGGCAATAGCATCCATTCGCTGGTATGTTGAAGGTCAGCGCCGGCAACTTCATGTTGCCAAGGGAGCAGAAGACATGTTGTTTCTGAGTAGAAATGGAAAACCACTTACCCGTATGCTGGTTTTTTTGCTTGTGAAACAACAGGCCGAACTGGCTGGCGTGCAAAAAACGGTGAGTCCCCATTCCTTTCGACATGCTTTCGCTACCCACATGGTTGAAGCGGGGGCCGACTTAAGGGCTGTGCAAGAGATGCTCGGACACGAAAGCATTACAACTACAGAAATTTACACCCACCTCAGCCGGGAATACTTAAGAGATGTAGTGCGGCAGTTTCACCCGCGGCGTTAAAATGCTACTGTTTTTGAACCCGCTTGAGGTCAAGTACATTCATGGCGTTGGTGCTTAAACCTGTAATTCCAGGTTTCAGCAAGCGCAATACTTGGTCATAATACAATACGATAAATGGGGCTTCATCTACCAAAAGCGCATTCTGTTTGCGGTACAATGCAGCTCGTTTGAGTAAATCGGGTTCTTGCATGGCTTGCAAATACAATTCGTTGTAGGTGGTTTGGTTGAAATGGGTGTAATTTGGGCCATTCGGCGATTCATTGGGGCCGTAAGCAAGTGCCAAGTAGTTCTCAGCATCCGGATAATCTGCTATCCAACTTGCTCGAAACATGGCGGCTTCGCCCTTGCTTATGAGCTGGCGCAAGGTAGGGCCGGGACTGGTGTTGATGCTCAATGCAACGCCCAACTGTTGCCATTGCCTTTGGATGAAAATGCACAAATCGAGGTAAGCAGGATTGGTTTCGAGCTGCAGTTTCAAGGGCTTATCACCATAGCCCGCCAAGCGAAGAAGCTGTTTTGCTCTCTGAGGTTGGTAGCTGTAATGTCCTAGCAAAGTACTGTCGAAACCGGGTAAACCGGGTGGAATAAGGCCTGCGGTGCCGGGAATGCCAATGTTGTTGCGCAGGTAACGAATCATCTGCACCCGATCGAAACCATAATTGAGGGCCTGACGGACCCGCTTATCTGCCAACGCTGGGTGTTGGGCTTTTTGATTCGGGTCGAGTAAAATGCCTAGGTATTCGGTATTGAGATAAGCCGACTTTTGAAGCGCAATTTTGCCTAGGTACTTGGGTTGCAGGCTACCGTCCTTTTGGAGTACTTCATCTTTAAAAGCAGGATCGACCCCCGAAATAAAGTCGAGTTTGTCTTGCAGAAAGGCCAAAAAGGCACTTTGTTTATCAGGTAGAAAATGTACCATCACCGCATCGAGATAGGGCAAACGTTTGTTGTTATCAAACTCAAAGTAATCGGGGTTTTTGTGCAACGACAAAGCTTCGTTCTCATACCAAAAGGCAAATTTAAAGGGTCCGGTACCTACTGGATTTTCACGGAATGCACTGCCATAAAATCGGACTGCCTCTTCGGGTATTACGCTGCAGTAGCCCATGGTTAGCAGTTCGGGTAGTGGGGGAAAGGGTGCATTCAGGCGGATTTCAAAAACGGAGTCGTTCAGGGCATAAAAACCATCCCCTGCCAGTTTACCATTGAAGATCCATGCGCCAGGAGATGCAGTGTTGGGGTCAATTAATCGCTTAAATGAGTATACAAAGTCACTTGAAGTAACCTTTCTGTTTTTTATGCTTTTGAAGCACTTATTCGTATGGAAAAAAACATCTTGTCTGAGCCAAAATCGATATACGGTACCGGTTTCATCCACTTCCCAACGATATGCTATGGCTGGCTGAAGCCGCAGGTTTGAATCAAGTTGTAGCAGTCCATTGTACAGCATGTTCACTGCCCAGCCAGTAGCTTGATCACGGGCAAAAGCTGGGTCGAGGGAAGAAATGCCGCTTTCCTGGTTGTAGTGAAACACCGACTTGTTCTCAATGGATTTGTTTTGACCGCAAGCTGCTGCCAGCAAGATGGTGGATAAAATGAGTGGTGTCAACTTTTTCATTCCTGCTGAGGGTATTATCTTAGAGGCTCGATTTTGCGTTCCAAAAATACGCGAATCTGTTTCCAATAGAAGTAAAATCAGAGGGAGTTCGGATGAGTAAGGTCATAGCCATAGCCAATCAGAAGGGTGGAGTAGGTAAAACTACCACCGCCATCAACCTAGCCAGTAGTTTAGCTGTGTTGGAATTTAAAACCCTGTTAATCGATGCCGATCCGCAGGCCAACGCCACTTCGGGTATTGGATATGACCCCAAGGCCATTAAAACTGGCATTTACGAATGCATGGTCAACGATGTACCAGTGTCTCACAATGTTTTGCAAACAGAAGTTCCTTTTCTTGATTTACTGCCAGCAACCATTGATTTGGTGGGGGCCGAAATTGAAATGATAAACCGTCCAAATCGCGAACGTATTCTCAAGGATGTCATTGAGCCAGTGCGAGCGCTGTATGATTTTATCATCATTGATTGCAGTCCGTCATTAGGGCTCATAACCGTAAACGCGCTCAATGCGGCCGATTCGGTGATTGTACCTGTTCAATGCGAGTACTTTGCCCTTGAAGGATTGGGAAAGTTGTTGAATACCATTAAAATTGTCCAAACCCGTTTCAACCCAAACTTGAAAATTGAAGGTATTTTGCTCACCATGTACGATGGCCGGTTACGGTTAGCCAACCAAGTGGTAGAAGATGTACGTCAAAACTTGGGAGAACTTACCTTCGATACCATCATTCACCGGAATACAAAACTCAGCGAAGCGCCCAGCTTTGGTATGTCGGCTATCATGCATGACGCCAGCAGCAAAGGTGCCACGAATTACCTCAACTTAGCACGCGAAATTTTGCAGAAGAACAACTTAACGCGCATTCCTGCCGAAGACCGTACGATCAACCCCTGAACATGAACACGACAAAAAGAAATGCCCTTGGAAGAGGTTTAGGTGCCCTGTTGTCGGCCGATGAAGCAGCTGCTGTAGTGGCACAGGCTACTACAAACTGGATGATTCCGATTAACCAAATTGAGGCTAATCCCTACCAGCCGCGTACCGATTTTGAAGAAGCCGCCTTGCGTGAATTGGCTGACTCTATCAAAATTCATGGCATCATCCAGCCGCTTACGGTGCGCAAACTCACCGAAGGCCAATACCAACTGGTTTCGGGTGAACGACGTTTACGCGCGTCGAAGCTGGTGGGCCTCTCTGAAGTGCCTGCCTATGTACTGGAAGCCAACCAGCAAAGTATGCTGGAAATGGCTTTGATTGAAAACATCCAGCGCCAAGACCTGAATGCCATAGAAGTAGCAATCAGTTTCAAACGTTTACAGGATGAATGCCAAATCAAGCAGGAAGAATTAGGTGAAAGGGTAGGTAAAGACCGCGCCACCGTAGCCAATTACCTGCGCTTGTTAAAGCTGCCACCCGAAATACAGCTAGGTATTCGCAACGGCAGCTTGGGCATGGGACATGCACGTGCCATTCTTGGTCTACAAAAGACCGAACAGCAGCTTTTTGTATTCCGAAAAGCAGTTGCCGAAGGTTTGAGCGTTCGCAAAGTAGAAGCTTTGGTTCGCGAAATGAATGAAGAAGACGGTAGTGCATCACCAAAAGCTGCCAAAAAAGAGATGGACGACAATGGCGCTTACAAAAGCGTGCAAGACAATTTGGCACGACGACTCGAAGCGCGGGTCCAAATCAAAGCGAATGCCAAGGGCAAAGGTGAAATAGTTATCCCTTTTGCCAATACCGATGATTTGAATCGATTGCTCGATTTACTCGAAGGATGAACGCTCGATCAGCCATAACCGCAATCATGGTTGTGAGCTCATGGCTCTGTTGTAGTGTAGTAATTGCCCAACAAAGTGATACTACCTCAGCTCCTTCGGCTGTTGCAGCGGATAGCAACGTGGTGCTTTTACCAGCATCAACGCATTCGGTAAAAAAAGCTGTGCGTTATTCGATGCTATTACCTGGTCTAGGTCAGGCCTATAACCGCAAATATTGGAAAATACCCATTATCTATGGTTTAGGGGGTTTTACGGCTTACACGGCAATCCAAAATGGACGTGAGTACATTCGTTATCGCAATGCCTATCGCATCCGAGTAGATGGAGATCCCGCAACCATTGATGAATTTCAAGGCCAAATCAACAATGCTGTGTTGCGTCAGAACCGCGATGCATTCCGACAACAACGCGATTTGTACTGGATTTTGACTGCAGGCGTTTATGCCTTGAACTTGGTGGATGCAGCGGTGGACGCGCATCTTTTTGATTTTAACGTAAGCGACAACCTGAGCATGCACTTCTTTCAACCTCCTGCCATTCATTGGGCTCAATCACCGGGTGTGCAACTTCCATTGGCCCGTTTATCTTACAAACTATGAAAATTGTACTTTTTGGACATGGCAAAATGGGCCAATTGATTGAAAAATTGGCTGTGGAGGCTAGCCATGAAGTAGTGTTGGTGGTTGACGAATCAAATCGAGATGCAATATCGCTTGCCGACTTGCAATTGGCAGATGTAGCCATAGAATTTACCATGCCAGAAGCAGCACCAGGGAACATTCGTTTCTGTGCCGATGCTGGCTTGCCCATAGTGGTGGGCACTACAGGGTGGTACCATCATTTCGATGAATTATCGGCCTATGTACATGAAAAAGGAAGCGCCATGTTGCCAGCGACCAATTTCAGCCTTGGAGTCAACTTGTTTTTCGCCATGACAGAAAGGCTTGGGGCACTGATGCAGCCCTACGGACAATATCAAGCCCGTATAGAAGAAACCCACCATGTACATAAAAAGGACGCACCCAGTGGAACAGCCATTACTGCTGCCGAGCGTTTGCTCAGCCAGTGGACACATGCGGTTAGTTGGTCGCTTGACGGAGAACAGCCACATACATTGCCGGTAATTGCGCACCGTATCGATGAAGTTCCGGGTACCCACGAAGTGATTTTCAGCAACGCCATCGACGAAATTCGACTAACACATACCGCCTTCAACCGCGAAGGGTTTGCCGCAGGTGCCCTTTATGCCGCGCAATGGTTGATTGGGAAAAAAGGGGTGTTTAGTATGCGTGATGTCCTAGGAGTATGAGGTGAGTGCTGTATAACGTGCGTAGAACAGTGCTTTTAGGCATTGAAATACGACATTCTTACTATGCATTACTCAAACAAAGTCCCTACACTTCCCGGAAATTTTTTGTTTAAGTGCTTGTAAGCCGCTTCGGTGACTTCACGGCCCCGGGGCGTACGCTTCAAATAGCCTTCCTGAATTAAAAAGGGCTCATACACCTCTTCAATGGTGCCCGCATCTTCGCCCACTGCGGTGGCAATGGTGGTTAAACCAACCGGACCACCCTTGAATTTATCGATGATGGTGCTTAAAATGCGGTTGTCCATTTCATCTAAACCATGCTGGTCTACATGCAAGGCTTCGAGCGCAATTCTGGCGATTTCAACCGTAATAATGCCCTTGCCTTTTACTTGCGCAAAATCGCGCGTACGACGCAACAATGCATTGGCAATTCGCGGTGTGCCTCTCGAGCGGCGGGCAATTTCAAAAGCTCCTGGTTCTTCAATGGGCACCTTGAGTATTTCTGCCGAACGCATGACAATGGTTGTCAGTAATTTGGCATCATAGTATTCAAGTCGTGCATTAATGCCGAATCGTGCACGCAAAGGTGCAGTCAACAATCCCGAACGGGTGGTAGCACCCACTAGGGTAAAGGGATTGATCGCAATTTGAACGGAGCGCGCATTGGGACCTGAATCGATCATGATGTCGATTTTATAGTCCTCCATGGCCGAATAAAGATATTCCTCAACTACAGGACTCAGGCGGTGAATTTCATCGATAAATAGCACGTCACCGGTTTCCAAACCTGTGAGCAAGCCAGCTAAATCACCAGGCTTTTCCATCACCGGACCGCTGGTGATTTTGATGCCAGCGCTCATTTCGTTGGCAATAATGTGTGCCAATGTGGTTTTGCCCAAGCCAGGAGGGCCATGCAGCAATACATGATCGAGTGATTCTTCACGCATCCGGGCGGCCTGTACAAATACCAAAAGGTTGTCGAGAACCTTTCGCTGACCAGTAAAGTCATCGAAAGTCCTGGGCCTGAGGAACTTTTCTATGTCGCGGTCGGCTCCGTCGAGGTTTTCCTCGCTGCCGTCGAATGGATGGTTGCGCATGCTTCAAATTTAACGCAAAGCAACTGGCTACGGAAGTCGACACAGCCTTTTGAAACAATTTCTCTGTGAAAAAATGTTTAAACGTTGATTTTCTACTTGGTTAGCTTTAGAAATGGGGCTGAAAGTCGTATTTTCGAACATTCAACTGCAAACGTTTTGAACGACTCTCTGGTCATCATACCTACTTACAACGAAAAAGAAAATGCCGAAGCCATCATCCGAAAGGTGTTTTCATTGGATTTTCCGTTTGATATTTTAATTGTTGATGATAATTCTCCTGATGGCACGCAACAAATTGTCAAAGGCCTCATGGGAGAGTTTGAACACCGGCTACACCTGCTTGCCAGGCCAGGAAAACAGGGACTTGGCACGGCTTACATAGCTGGTTTTAAATGGGCTTTGGAGCGCCAATACGAGTTTGTGTTTGAAATGGATGCCGACTTCTCACACAATCCCGAAGATTTGGTTCGACTCAGACAAGCTTGCGTGGAAGGCGCAGATATTGCCATAGGTTCACGTTACGTGACAGGGGTAAACGTGGTAAACTGGCCCATGAGTCGGGTTATTCTGTCGTATTTCGCTTCTAAATATGTGAAAATAATTACCGGTATGCCCATCAACGATGCCACAGCCGGTTTTAAATGCTATCGCCGCAAAGTACTCCAAACCATTCGTTTCGACCGCATCAAATTTGTGGGTTATGCCTTCCAAATTGAAATGAAGTTCAAATCGTGGTTTTTCGGATTTAAGCTCGTCGAAGTTCCGATTATTTTCACTGACCGCACCATGGGACAAAGCAAAATGTCGAAAGGAATTGTTAAAGAAGCAGCCTTTGGGGTGATTCAGCTCAAATTATGGAGCATGTTTCGCGCAAAGCGCGCCTACCATCAAGGATGAATAAAGCTAGATATAAGTATTTGCTGCTGTTGGCAGTAGGATTGGTCGTTGTCTTTTGGGCTACGAAACATTTTTCAAACAGTGGAGATAAGGCGGCTATGGTTACCGGAACACCCAAACCAGCTGGGGGACCGGTTACAGTAAAGGTGCAAGTGATGCAAGCTGAGCCTTATGCGCAACAAATTAGACTCAGTGGCTCGTTGGTAGCTGGCGAATCAGTACAATTGGTGACTGAAAGTGCCGGAAAAGTGGCCATGCTCGATGTCAAAGAGGGCCAAACAGTGAAAAAGGGACAGCTGCTTTTGCGTTTGAACAACGACGATTTGCAAGCACAGCTTCAAAAGCAAGAAGCATTGCTGAAAGAACTGCAGCAACGCGAAAAACGGCAGGCAGCGCTTTTGGCCCAAAAAGGCATCAGTGAACAAGATTATGAAAGGGTAGCGGCAGAATTAGCCTCGTTGCAAGCCGACCTGGCCATTACCAAAGCCCAAATTGCCAAAACCGAAATCAGGGCGCCTTTCAGTGGTCGCATAGGCATTCGTTACATCAGCGAAGGAGCCTATGTTGGTCCCAATACGCGCATCGCCGATTTGGTGAACGACGCCACCATGTATGTCGATTTTGGGATTCCCGAAAAATACGCCACCAAGATAAAGCCCGGATTGGCGGTAGCGCTGCAGGTGAGCCAGCATGCCGATACCTTTCAAGCCCGCTTGATGGCCTTGGAAGCCCGCATCGACCCTGCAACCCGTACCCAAATGGCGCGTGCTGTATTGTCGAATGCTTCGGGGAAATTGGTGGCAGGAAGCTTTGCCAAGGTGGTCCTTACATTGAACAAAATCGAAAAAGCCCTTTTGCTCGAAAGTACTGCCGTGGTGCCAGATATGAATGCCAAAAAGGTATTTGTGGTGAAAAATGGAAAAGCCCAACCAACCATCATTACAACCGGCGACCGCGATGATAGCAAAGTTCTTGTAAGTACTGGCTTATCGGCTGGTGACACGGTGGTGGTATCGGGTATTTTAAAACTGCGTCCCGGAAGCGAAGTAAAGATCCTGGAGGTAAGATAGATGAGTTTATCAACTGTCTCCATTAAAAGGCCAGTTCTCACCATTGTATTTTCATTGGTGATTGTTTTGTTAGGCTTCATAGGTTTTACCTACTTGGGGGTACGTGAATATCCAGCCGTTGAAACGCCCATCATTACTGTAACCACCAATTACACTGGCGCCAACGCCGACATCGTAGAATCGCAAGTTACCGAACCACTTGAAGAATCGCTCAATGGCATTGCGGGCATCCGATCGCTCACTTCGGTAAGTCGCGACGGACGATCTACCATCACCGTTGAATTTGAGCTGGAAGTTGATTTGGAAGCCGCCGCCAACGATGTGCGTGACCGCGTGTCGCGGGCCATCGCCAATATTCCGGTTGATGCCGATCCACCCACGGTGGCCAAGTCGGAAGCCGATGCCAACCCCATCCTTTTCCTCAACATCAAGAGCAACAGCCGCAATTTGCTCGAGTTGTCAGACATTGCCGAAAGGGTGTTCAAAGAGCGTTTGCAAACCATTGCTGGCGTAAGCGAAGTACGCATTTGGGGGCAGAAGAAATACGCCATGCGTTTGTGGTTAAATCCCGACAAACTGCGCGCTTACCAACTTACCCCACTTGATGTGCGTAATGCACTATTAGCTGAGAATGTGGAACTTCCTAGCGGTGCGGTTGAAGGTGCCGATCTGGAACTAACGGTGCGCACTTCGGGCAGGTTAACGGGCACAGAAGCATTCGAAAACCTCATTTTATCGGCCAGAGGCGACAACATCATCCGATTGCGCGACGTTGGTGAGGCCAGCTTGGAAGCCGAAAACCTGCGCACCTTGTTGCGTCGCGATGGGGTACCCATGGTGGGCACCGTCATCATCCCGCAGCCCAACAGCAATTACATTGATATAGCCGATGAGTTTTACAAACGGGTAGATGAAATCAAGCGCAACTTACCCGAAGACATTGAGTTGCAAATCGGTTTCGATACCACCCAATACATCCGTAACTCAATCAATGAAGTAGAGGAGACCATCTATGTGGCTTTTTTCTTGGTGGTAGCCATCATTTTTCTTTTCCTGCGTAACTGGCGAACCACCATCATTCCTGTTTTGGTAATCCCCATTTCATTGGTGGGCAGCTTTTTTGTGATGTACCTGTTGGGCTATTCCATCAATGTACTCACCTTGCTGGGCATTGTACTGGCCATTGGGCTGGTGGTTGACGACGCCATCGTGGTGCTCGAAAACATCTACTCCAAAATCGAAGAGGGTATACCACCCATGGAGGCGGCCATCAAAGGCTCGGGTGAAATATTCTTTGCCGTCATTGCCACTACCATTACATTGGTGGCCGTTTTTCTTCCCATCATCTTTTTGCAGGGTATCACAGGGAAGCTTTTTACAGAGTTCGGATTGGTTATTTCTGCTGCTGTCATCATCTCTTCTTTTGTAGCCTTAACACTTACACCCATGCTCTCGGCCCGCATTCTTCGCAAAAGCAAAGGGCACAGTGCCGCTTGGCAATGGAGCGAAGGGTTTTTCAACCGACTCAATAGTGCTTATGAAGGCAGCTTGCGGGTGATGATGAAAAACCGCCGATTGGCTTGGTTGATATTGCTAGTGTCGGTCGGATTGGTGTATGTGGTTGGCAAACAGCTTCCTTCCGAATTGGCGCCGCTCGAAGACCGTTCTGACTTACGTGTGTTCGCTACCGCGCAAGAAGGCGCCACTTTCGAGTTCATGGATACCTACATGAACGAATTGCTGGATTTTGTACGTGAAAAAGTACCGGAGGCAGAGAGTATCATTACAGTTACTTCACCCGGTTTTGGTGCCTCATCGTCAACCAATTCGGGTTTTACGCGCATTATCTTGCGCAAACCCTCAGAGCGCGACAGCAGCCAAATGCAGGTGGCCGACAGGCTTACACCCGTTGTGAACCAATTGCCCGAAGCACGCGCCTTTGTATTCCAACAGCAAACATTTGGCGCCCGAAATGCCGGATTGCCCGTGCAGTACGTTTTGCAAGCCCCCAATTTTGAGCGGTTGAAGGAGATTTTGCCGCAATTTTTGGCCAAGGCCATGCAAGATCCCACCTTCAGCTTTGTGGATGTGAACCTCAAATTCAACAAGCCCGAAATCAACTTGCAAATCGACCGCACCAAAGCCCGCAACCTAGGTGTTTCGGTGCTCGACATAGCTCAAACCCTGCAGTTTGGCTTGAGCGGACAACGTTTCGGTTACTTCATCCTCGATGGCAAACAGTATCAGGTAATTGGACAGCTGGCACGTGAGAACCGGAACGACCCAACCGATCTCAAGTCGCTTTATGTACGCAACCAAGCCGGCGAAATGATACAGCTTGATAACTTGGTCAGTTTGACCGAAGAAACCTCTCCCTTGCAGCGCTTTCGCTTCAACCGATACGTATCGGCAACTGTTTCTGCCAATTTGAATCCGGGCAAAACCATTGGCCAAGGCCTCGAAGCCATGGATGCCATTGCCGCAGAAGTGCTGCCCGACGATTTCCGCACGGCTGTTGATGGTCCATCGAAAGAGTTTCGCGAATCGAGTTCGAGTTTGCTGTTTGCTTTTTTGTTGGCCGTAGTACTTATTTATTTGGTATTGGCAGCCCAATTCGAAAGTTTCCGCGATCCTTTGGTCATCATGCTCACGGTGCCACTTTCGCTGGCGGGTGCCTTGGTATCGCTCTATTTTTTCGGCCAGACCCTCAATATTTTCAGTCAAATTGGCATCATCATGCTCATTGGTTTGGTAACCAAAAACGGTATTTTGATCGTAGAATTCGCTAACCAACGCAAGGAGGGAGGATTGAAGAAAAATGAAGCAATCATCGATGCGGCAGTATCGCGTTTTCGCCCCATCCTCATGACCGCACTGTCTACCATTTTAGGCATCTTGCCCATTGCCCTGGCATTGGGAGAGGGATCAGAAAGCCGCGTGCCCATGGGCATTGCAGTAGTAGGAGGCATGCTGGTGGGTACATTGCTCACATTATACATCATTCCGGCCATGTACGGTTACATTTCAAAGGAAACACCCAAGGAAGAAGGCCATGCGTAAGTTTATTGGGTTGGGTATTTGTTTGCTGTTATCGCATGTCGCCCAGGCACAAGCGCCATTAACTTTGCGAGAAGCCATCGAAACGGCTTTATCGGCCAATCTCGACATCCGATTGGCCCGCAACCAAGCACAAATAGCCTCAAACAACGCCCAGCCTGGAGCGGCAGGCATGTTGCCTACAGTGCAAGCCACCCTCGATCCCAGTTTATCGCGCAACAACATCCGGCAAGAGTTCATCAACGGCAACACCTTGGTCAATCCCAATGCAGGCCAGCAATCGCTCAATGCCAATTTGCTGCTCAATTGGACGCTTTTCGATGGAACAGCCATGTTTACCAATTACAAACGGTTGAACAAATTCGAAGAGATAGGCGCGCTGCAAGCCCGTGCAGCCATCGAACAAGTGATTACCGAGGTCACCTTGGCCTATTATGAAACCCGTCAAAACCTCAGTCAGCTCGCAGCGGCCGAAAAAAACCTGGAATTGAGCCGCGAGCGCTTATTACTGGCCGAAGCAAGGGCTGCGCTAGGAAGTACTTCGGGTCAAGAATTGCTGCAAAGTCGCGTTGATTTTAATGCCGACAGTAGTTTGGTATTGCGCCAGCAAGAGCAACTGCTGCAGTCGAAAATACGCCTCAACCAATTGCTTAACCGCAGGGTCGAAACCGATTGGCTGCCGGTGGATAGCATGCCAACAGCAAGCACATTGGAGCTCGCTGAATTGCGTAAGCAAGCAATAGCAAGCAACACCTGGCTGCAATTGGCTGAAATGCAAGCCGAAGTAGCCGCACTCGATACCCGTTTAACCCGCAATGCCATGTTGCCCAAGGTGGAGTTGGTTTCGGGCTACCACATCAATCGTTTGCAATCAGAAGCAGGCTTTTTGGCCAGTAACCAAAACCGTGGCTTAGATTTGGGTTTGCGGGCAGGCATCACCGTGTTCGATGGTGGCAGGTTAACCAGGGAACGCAAAAATGCTGCACTGATGCAAGCCAATGCCCTTTTGGCGGAAGAACGCGAGAAGCAAGCGATGGATGCCTTGTTGCTTTCTAGTTTTGTGGCTTATGAGAATAACCGAAAGTTGATTGAAATGGAAGCCGAAAACTTGGACATCGCTCAGCAAAATGTAAACATTGCACGCGAGGCCTATCGGGTAGGCAGCATCAGCGCATTGGCTTTGCGCGAAGCACAGCAACAACTTTTGGTAGCCGAAAGTCGGTTAATGGATGCACAATTTGCAGCCGCCCTTCATTTCACCACCTTGCAGCGACTTTCTGGGCAGCTTATTCGCTAACAGCAATTTTGGCCAATGGGTTGGTATTGGTTCACAAAGGCAGTAAAATGGGTATTGAGCATTTGCCATCCTTCGTTTGAAATGCAGTAACAAACGCTGGTTCCCGAAATTTCGCCTTGAATGATGCCGGCCTCTTTCAAAGCCTTGAGGTGCTGGCTTACCGTAGCTTGTGCCAAAGGCAATTCATCTACAATATCACCACATACGCAACTGGTTTGGGTCATGAGATATTGCAAAATGGCAATGCGCGCCGGATGTGCCAAGGCTTTGGCCCAGGCGGCCAATTGATTTTGTTCGTCGCTGAATGCGGTTGATTTGCTTTTGCCCATGGGTTTCGGTGTCACAAAAGTACGTGCTTTACTTGAATTGCAACAGTTTCATGGCTTGAGCAACTGAAATGTGTAGTTTTGTGCCATGCAATTTAATCCGCTCCAAGGCGAAAATCCCGCCAATCAGTTTTTCCTGCTCGCAGGTCCATGTGTTGTAGAATCAGAAAGCCTCTGCTTGGAGGTGGCTGAAAAAGTGATGAAAGTCACTGAGCGTTTGCAAATACCTTACGTGTTTAAGGCCAGTTACCGCAAAGCAAACCGCTCCAGCATCCATTCTTTTACAGGCATTGGCGATGAAAAAGCCCTGGAGGTGTTGGCCAAAGTGCGCGAACAACTGGGCATTCCGGTAGTAACCGATATCCATGCGGCACACGAAGCAGCCATGGCGGCACCTTATGTGGATGTTTTGCAGATTCCGGCCTTTTTGTGCCGACAAACCGATATTCTACAAGCAGCTGCCGCAACCGGTAAATGGGTAAATATCAAAAAGGGACAATTTTTAGCGCCTGCTTCCATGCGTTTTGCCGTGGAAAAAGTGCGCGAAAGCGGCAATCCGAATGTGATGGTTACCGATCGTGGCAGTATGTTTGGCTATGGAGATTTGGTGGTCGACTTTCGCGGTGTGCCTGAAATGCAAGCTTTTGGTACACCAGTGGTGGTTGACATTACTCACAGCTTGCAGCAACCCAACCAAGGCAGCGTCACTGGCGGTCGGCCCGAAATGATTGGCACCATTGCCAAAGCTGCCATTGCCGTTGGGGCCAATGGTTTGTTCCTCGAAACGCACCCCAATCCTGCCCATGCACTAAGCGACGGTGCCAATATGTTGCACCTGAGCAAATTTGAAGGATTGATGGAACAGCTTACCCGCATCAGGCAAGCCATTATTTGATTAATTTACCTGAATTACTTTGAACTGCGTGCGGCGGTTGCTGCTTCTACCAGCTTCGGTATCGTTCGTTGCCAATGGCTTACTGTCGCCATAACCTTTGTAGCTCAATTGTTTGGCATTCACCCCAAAACGAACCAAAGCATCGTATACATTTTTGGCGCGTTGAGTAGATAATTCGAGGTTCAAGGTTTTACCACCCACGTTGTCGGTATGGCCCTGAATTTCAATGGTCATGTTGGGATTGATGGCCAAAAACTCTTTGAGCTTGCGCAATTCAACGAGCGATTTTTCCTCCAACGTAGCTGCATTGCTCTGGTAGAAGATATTCCGTAATACCACCTCATTGCCGGCTCTGATGGGCTGCAATGCAATTTCATAAACCTCAGATGATTTTGTTGGGTCGATGGTGAAGTTTTCGCTGAAGAACAAATAACCACCCCGCGATGCATTGAAGGCGAATGCTTTGCCGGCTGGCAAGCTGGTTAAAAAGCGACCATCAGACGGAAAGGTGATTTCACTGAAAACAATGCTTCCGCTGCTCAAATCAACGATTTCTACTTTACCAGCCAAGGGCTTGCGACTTTCGGCATCAATGAGGCGGCCTTTGACATAAATGGCTTTTTCGGGACGAATGTCTTCGGGTATCTCGAAGTAATAAATATCATTTTTACCCCGACTTTCACCCGATTCGGAACTGAATAAAGCCAAATTTCCTGCCATGTTTACAAACAAGCTACTTTCGTCTTTTTCGGTATTGATGGGATAGCCGAGGTTACGCGCTGGACCAAACTCACCATCGGGTTGGCGTTTACTCAAATAGAGGTCGAGCCGCCCCATGCCTGCCATGCCTTCTGAGGCAAAGTAGAGCGTTTGATCGTCGTGATGGATGAAGGGCGAAATCTCATCTTTTCGTGAATTGATGTATGGCCCCATATTTTCGGGCTTGCCCCACTCGTTTTGTTCGTTTTTGCGACTCATCCAAATATCGCTTCCGCCAAAGCCACCAGGACGATTGCTTACGAAATAGAGCGTTTTACTGTCGAATGAGATACTGGGCTGGGTTTCCCAATGCGCGGTATTGATGGCTAAGCCCAAATTTTCGGGTGTAGACCAGCCTTCTGCCGTAAGTTTGCTTACATACAAATCGCAACCACCTTTACTGTCTTCGCGGTAGCAGGCTGTGAAGTAAATGGTTTTACCATCGGCACTCAAACAATGGGCCCCTTCATTGCCGTCGGAGTTAAGGGGTGGAGGAAGCAAACTGGCTTTTTGCCAAGTACCATCAGCATTTTTGCGGCTGATAAAAAAGTCTTCACCGGTTGGGCCGTTTTTGCGTGTGTAAATGAGGGTTTGATCGTCGGCGGTGAGGGCAGGCAGGTACTCGTCGAGTCCGCTGTTGATCGAATCACCTAAGTTGTAGGCTACGTAATCTACCGGATTGGCCAATGCCTCTATGGCAAACTGACATTGGTTCAGGTACAAACTGGCATCCTGCAGGGTATTTCCTGGCAACCCACGGAATTTGAGCACTGCTTCAAAATTGGGCTTGGCAGCAGCGTAATCGGCACGGGCCATTTGCATGCGCCCTAGTTGAAAGTAGGGGCGGTGAGAAAATTCGGGCTTGGCTGCGATGGCTTGGCGATAAGCCATTTCTGCCTCTTTCGGCTGGCTCATTTGCAATTGCAAATCGGCCAAGGTGATCCAAGCTCGGGCAAAGTCAGGTTCTTTTTTTACCAGTTTTTTCAATGCTTTCTCAGCCTCTGGATAGCGGCTGGCATTGATTAAATGCATGGCCTCCACATACTTTTTTTCGGCTTTACCACTGCTCTTTTGAGCACATACTGGGGTGGCGATAGCGGCTAATCCCATGTACAGCAAGCTGAAGTAGAGCAATTTCTTCAGTTGTATCATCAAGGAATGCGCATGTATTTGTGCGACTGCAGTGAAATTCGCCATGCAGGATGTTTCTTCACGTATTCAACGATAAGCGGCAGCATTTCGCGCTCCCTGCTCCATTCGGGTTGAAGATACAACAAGCAATCGTCAGAAACATGATTTCTGTGCGATTCGGCCCATTTTAAATCATTTTTATTATAAACAATTACTTTCAGCTCATTTGCCAAGGCCAAATTTTCTGGCAAAACAGATTTGAATTTTTTGGGTGAAACGCAAATCCAATCAAAACTGCCCTGCAATATATTGGTGCCCGCCGTTTCTATCCATACTTCTTTCCCAGCTGCTTGCAAAGCTTCGGTAAGTGGACGTAAGTCGTGCATGCCTGGTTCACCTCCGGTAATCACTACATTTGGTGAGCCACTTGCAGTTACTTCATGCAGAAGCTCTTGAATACTTTTTTTGGGGTGTGCGTCAATAGGCCACGATTCTTTCACATCGCACCATACACAACCAACGTCACATCCGCCTAATCGAATAAAATACGAAGCCATGCCTTGATGAAAGCCTTCACCTTGTAGGGTGTAAAATGATTCCATCACTGGCAACATTTCAGCCATAAAAGTCTTTTTTGGCCGCGTGTAGCGTGTTTTTGAGAAGCATGGCAATGGTCATGGGGCCAACGCCACCAGGTACAGGTGTAATGTAGCTGCATTTTGGAGCCACTTGCTCGAAATCAACATCGCCAGCCA
>ERZ1066127.390-NODE-390-length-24358-cov-9.054355_pt1 | contig 24358 bp, 15 predicted proteins | sample MGYA00382774_ERZ1066127 | MGnify/ENA primary metagenome ERZ1066127 (study PRJEB33369, sample SAMEA5778357) | biofilm metagenome | biome: Industrial cooling water; feature: Water cooling tower basin; material: Biofilm | place: United Arab Emirates | collected... | reverse complement strand
GCATTCAATGCATACTTTCCTGGCAAGGTAATTTTAACTTCTGGTAATCCTTTTAAGTGAAGGCATACTTCAATTTTTGCTTGGCCAGGTGGGCATGTGTCTAAAATCGTTTGTAAGATTTTTATATCTAAGTGTTCATCCGCCCCTATGACAACAGAGTGCGATTGGGTTTTTTGATCTAATAACTCTAAACTCTGGCCTGTCAAGCGGTACCCCTCCCCCTCAGCCCGCAGGCTGGCAGTTATACAAACCGCTGTGCCGGGTATCAGGGAATCACGGATTTGGCTATAGACTTCAGAAAAAAATGCGACTTCAAAGACCCCTGTAGTGTCTGACAGACTAACAAAGGCAAATTTTTGCCCCGACTTAGAGGTACGCTCTTGCTTTGCTAAAAGAATACCCGCCACCTGCACGGTGGTTAAATTTGACCCTGCGCGGGCCGCTAAATCTTGGCTCTTGATTAATCCCATGGTTGCCAAGGTATCGCGATAAATGTCTAGAGGGTGTGCGCTTTGGTAGAATCCCAAAGCCTCAAATTCTTTTTGCAACGTTTCTAGCAGACCCCAATCATTGACTGTAGGCAAATTTAAAGACAGTGTTGGGGATTGATTGCCAAATAACAAAGTTTGCTTATTCGTTTTTTCGGCCCGATATACTTGGTTTTGAGCTAACAATGTTTCAACTGCATGAAATACTTGGCATCGTTTAAGATTAGAGGCTGCCAAAAGACTGTCTAAGGCCCCTGCCGCGATTAAATTTTCTAATTGGCGTTTATTAATAATTTTACCATCAAGCCTGGCTGTAAAATCCGCCAAGTCTTTGAAAGGGCCATGGCGTTGACGCTCAGCAACCAAAAGCTCCATGGCCTGTAAACCTACATTTTTTAAGGCAGCTAAAGCATAACGAATGCCGTTCCCCTCTACCGTAAAAGTAGCATGGGAATAGTTAACATCGGGCGGAAGCAAGGGGATATTCGCCCTTAGAAGGTCTTGACGATAAATGTTTAATTTGTCGGTATTATGCAAATCATAGGTCATAGTGGCTGCAAAAAATTGCAGGGGATAATTGGCCTTTAAATAGGCCGTCTGATAGGTTAGAAGCGCATAGGGTGCTGAATGTGATTTATTAAAACCGTAACCCGCAAATTTAGCCATTTGTTCAAAAATTTGCGCTGCCACTACGGGATCAACCCCTTTATGAATGGCCCCTTCTATAAACAATGCGCGTTGGGCTTCCATTTCTGCTTTGATCTTTTTACCCATAGCGCGCCGCAATAAATCGGCCCCTCCTAAGGTGTAACCGCCTAATACTTGGGCAATTTGCATAACTTGTTCTTGGTAAACCATGACGCCGTAAGTAGGTTCTAAAATTGGCTGCAAAGCTGGGTGCAAGTAACGTACTTCTTCTTCGCCATGCTTACAGGCTAAATAGCGCGGGATGTCATCCATAGGGCCGGGCCGATACAAAGCGACAAGGGCCACCAAGTCTTCAAAACGATCAGGGCGTAATTTGCGCAACACATCACGCATACCACCACTTTCAACTTGGAACACACCAACCACTTCTACACGCCCTAACAAGGAAAAAGTCTTAGCATCATCTAGGGGTATCGTGCCAATTTTAAAATTTATTCCTTGTTGACGAATAAGTTGGCTGCATTTCTCGATAACTGTTAAAGTTTTCAAACCCAGAAAATCAAATTTTAATAGACCAGCAGCCTCCACATATTTCATGCTAAATTGAGTAGCTGGCAGTTTTGACCGTTCGTCTTTATACAAAGGAACTAATTCGTATAAAGGCCTGTCCCCTATGACCACCCCTGCCGCATGGGTAGAGGCATGCCGGTATAATCCCTCTAACTTTAAGCCTATATCAATCAGAGTCCCCACGGTTTCATCTTGTTCCCGTTGTTGTTTTAAGCTGGGTTCTAACTCAAGTGCTTGTTCTAAACTAACTGGATTGGCAGGGTTATTGGGAATAAGTTTGCAAATGCGGTCGACTTGGCCATAGGGCATTTGCAATACCCGCCCCACATCCCGCAGAACTGCACGGGCTTGCAACTTACCAAAGGTAATGATATGGGCAACCCGATCGTCACCATACTTACGCCGCACATAATCAATGACTTCATCCCGACGATCTTGACAAAAATCAATATCAAAGTCAGGCATAGAGACACGTTCTGGATTTAAAAACCTTTCAAACAATAAATTAAAACGAATCGGGTCCATATCGGTGATGGTTAAAACCCAGGCCACTAACGATCCTGCCCCTGAACCCCGCCCTGGCCCCACAGGGATATCTTGGGCCTTGGCCCATTTAATGAAATCAGCCACTATTAAAAAGTATCCCGGAAAGCCCATCCGTTCGATAATATCCAATTCATATATTAATCGTTGGTGATACTGATCACGCAGTTTCAATTGCTGGGCAGGATCGTCAAATCGTGGAAAGACTTCTTCTTGTAAGCGCTTTTCCAATCCTGCTAAAGCGTGTTCATGAAGTTCTTCTTTTTCCCCCCGCCCTGATTGGGTAGGGAAAGGTGGCAAGATAGGTTTTTGGGCGGTTGGCATAAAATGGCACCGCTGGGCAATCAGTACAGTATTTTCTATTGCTTCTGGCAAATCAGCAAATAGCTGTTTCATTTCAGCAGCTGATTTAAAAGAGTGATGAGGGGTAACGCGGCGGCGATCCTCCTCACTAATATAGCGCCCCTCTGCAATACATAACAGGGCATCATGGGCTTGGTACATGGCAGGGTTGTCAAAGAAAACGTCATTGGTTGCAACCAACGGTAAGTCGTATTCTTGGGCAATTTCCAGAAATCTAGGTTCTAAACGCTGCTGCTCAGCCAGGCCATGGCGCATTAATTCTATATATAACCGTTTTGGGAAAAGCTCTTTTAAGGTTTGGATAAAGTTGGGCACCCGTTCAGGGTGATCCTGAATTAGCCGCCCCAAAGGCCCAAGGTGTCCCCCTGTCAACGCAATTAAACCCTCGGTATGGCCTTGCAAATCCTCCACAGTCATAACAGGCCCCGTTACGCCTAACAAAGGGTCTTGTAAATAAGAATGGCTAACCAACTTTAATAAATTTTGATAGCCCCACTGATTTTGGACTAAAAAAACCCAAGGGGCAGCGAGGGTTAATTCTTCTAAATAGAGGTCCACTTGGCAGCCAATCACAGGTTGGATGCCAGCCTCCGCACACGTAAGGGCAAATTCAAGCGCACCAAATAGATTGGCTGTATCCGTGATAGCCACCGCAGGCATTTTGTTTTTTTGGCACAACTGGGGTATCAGTTTGATTGGCAAAGCCCCTTCTGCCAAGGAATAGGCACTATGCAATCGCAAGTGAATAAAAGCAGCAGTGGACGAAGAAGAAGACATGGTTTATATGTATTCTGCGCCCTTGTATTTAGCAAGGTTTTTTGGGCTTTACGGAAAGGAATATACAGATGAGTGTTTTGAAGGTAGCCCTTACTAAAAACCCCCACCCTGAATTTATTAATGATTTCCCAGCTTTGGCTGTCAGCTATTCTGTTTTATTGTTTGATATATGGGGGGTGGTCCATAACGGGATTCACGCCTTGCCTGGCGCCGTAGAAACCATTAATCAAATACCTGAAAATAAGTCTGTTATTTTTCTGTCTAATATGCCACGTCCGGGTGAGATGGCCCGGGAAAAATTATTAAGCTTAGGTATTGAGCGGCCTTTTGATATCCTAACATCGGGGGATGTAACGCGTGAGTTATTGAAAACAACTTATCAGGGGCAAAACGTTTATCATCTTGGATCCCACCGAAACACTGATATTGAACGCGGTTTAAATTTAAAGTTAGTAGATCGTGTTGATAAGGCTGATGTTGTTTTACTAACAGCCTTTCTAGAACCTCATGAAGATGAAAATCAGTATGATACGATCCTTAAGGAAATTGCTATCAAGCAAATTCCTGTCTTATGCGCTAATCCCGATAAAACAGCCATGAATGGCAATCAAATTCGCAAATGCGCAGGGACATTAGCAGAAAAACTACAAAATCAAGGCGGTCAGGTCATTCTTATTGGTAAGCCAGACCCCCTAATCTATCAAAGAATCTTTCAAGATTTCCCCTTGCTTAAGCCCCATCAAATGTTGATGATTGGCGATACCTTAGAAACAGATATTATTGGGGCAAACCAAGTTGGTATCGACAGCTTCTTGGTTTTAACAGGAAACACGGGCATAGAATTACAAGCTCACAACCAGACATTGGTTGATTACTTACAAGATAAAAGTTTTTCTACCTTTAACCCTAAGTACTATGGTCAAAGCCTAGGATAAGGTTAACACATTAACCTGATTTTAAGCATTGGGTTTCTATAATGAAACCCATACAGACACGCAAACTTAAGGACAATCAACGTGATTAGATCATTATCTAAACTTCTCGCTTTATCTGCCTTGTCTTTGGTCATACAAACCCCGGAAGGTTATTGTAGCTTTTTAGATGATATTAAAGGCACAGCCAGTAAATTAGCAAAAAGCGAATTAGCAAAAACTGTCAAAAAAGATACGGCTAAGTACGTTGAAAAAAAAGCCCACACAGTAGCTAAGTCAGATGAAGAAGCAGAAGAAAACGACGATGAGGCAGAAGACTTCTCAGATGATGAAGGTGATCAACCTGATAGTGAAGACGAAGATAAAGGCACTGAAGAAGACAATGGTGCTGAAGAAGATAATAGTACTGAAGAAGACACTAAGAGTAAGAAACACAGTAAAAAAAAGAAGACTAGCGAAGAAGATAATGAAGATGAAACCAGTGATGAGGATGACTACGGTAATTAATTTAGTGCTTCCCTAAATCAGCCATTTTGCCCCCACTGACGACCCTAGATACACCTGTAGTGGTTGGGAAAGTCAGTGGTAAATTATAATAAGAACGCACTGCTAGATAGGCGAACGCATAAGCTTCCAGTAAATCACCTTGCCAGTTCATATCTTCGGTTGTTTTGATCCCTACTTGACCTGACAAAAGGTGCTTTAAAAATAAATTATGCCGTCCTCCCCCTGTTAAAATTACATCTTTAATAGAAGGATACAATTTTAGCCCGTTTAATAAAGCGTGTGCAGTAAAAGCTGTTAACGTTGCTGCTCCATCAGGGGGTGACAACGGCTGACAATCGTTTAAGCACTCATAAAAAGTTTGACGATCCAGCGATTTGGGCAGGGGCCTTTGAAAAAAGGGATGGCTTAACCAATGATTAAGAAGAGCAGAATGAATATGGCCACCACGGGCAATTTCCCCTTGGAAATCATAAGAAACGCCTAATCGTTGTTGCACCCAATCATCCATCAACGCACACCCAGGCCCAACATCACCCGCGTATAGCGTGCCATCCTCTGCCAAAAAGGTGATATTTGATACCCCCCCAATATTAGCAATAGCCACCGGCTTAGACACGTTCTGAGCTAAGGCTTGGTGGAAAACTGGCACCAAGGGGGCGCCTTCTCCCCCATGATCTATGTCATTGCGACGAAAATCATAAACTACCGGCACGCCTATCTCTCTTGCCATTTTTTGTCCATCGCCGATTTGCAAAGTTTGTGCCCTAGAAGACGCTGTGCGGGGACGATGATAAACAGTTTGCCCATGGAACCCTATTAATTTGGGATGAATGCCGCTATGCTGCATTAAGTGTCGTACCACCTGGGTATGATGATCTGTCAATTGCCATTCTAAAACCTGGGTAAGAGAATCAGGCGCTTGCAACAAAGCATGTAACTGTGCCCGGAACACAGGATCATACGGCACCGTTAACCCTGGCCCCATCTCATCAATCGTAACACCATTCGTCTTTAAAAAAGCGGCATCAATCCCGTCTAAAGATGTACCACTCATCAAACCAACAACCCAAATTGATTCCATTTCAAAATCAACTCATGCTAAATAGAATACATTATCTTAATGAAAAGCTTTCAACCATGACAGTCTATTCGTCTGACTTTTTACACCTTGCTCAAGCCCGTGGTTTTATTCATCAGGGAACGGATTTAGAAGAGCTTGATCAGATTCTGAAAAAACAGTCGGTCACCGCCTATTTAGGGTTTGATGCCACTGCCCCCAGTTTGCATGTCGGTAGCTTGGTTGGTATTATGTGGTTGCGCTTATTGCAAAAAACTGGGCATAAGCCGCTTGTCTTATTAGGGGGTGCCACCAGCAAAATTGGCGACCCAACATGGAAAGATACAGCCAGAAAATTACTATCCGATGAAGACATCAAAGAAAATATTCTGGGAATATCTAAGGTATTTACTAAATATTTAACTTTAGGGTCAGGCACCACCGATGCTTTAATGCTTAATAACGCTGATTGGCTGTGCACCTTAAATTATATTGATTTCCTGCGCGATTATGGACGCTATTTTACGGTTAACCGTATGCTAACTTTCGATAGTGTTAAGTTGCGTTTGGATCGTCAATCACCGCTTACCTTCCTTGAATTTAACTATATGATTTTGCAAGCTTATGACTTTTTGCATTTGAATCATCATTATAACTGCCAATTACAATTAGGGGGTTCTGATCAATGGGGGAACATTGTAAACGGGGTAGAATTAGTGCGCCGTACCGGCAATAAAACAGTGTATGGGCTGACTACCCCCCTGATTACCACAGCCAATGGTGCCAAAATGGGGAAAACCACCCAGGGTGCTGTATGGTTGAATGAGGACTTGTTATCTGCCTATGACTATTGGCAATTTTGGCGTAATACAGATGATCGGGATGTAGGGCGTTATCTAAGGTTATTTACAGAAATACCTTTGGACGAGATTGCCCGCTTAGAAAAGTTGCAGGGTGCAGAATTAAATGAGGCTAAAAAACAATTAGCGGATGCCACAACCAGCCTTGCCCATGGCCAAGGTTGCTTAGAGAAAATTCATTCTACAACTTCTCAGCTATTTGGTAGCCAGCCAGGACATGGTGACAGCTTGGTTCAATTTTCTCTTAATCTTATCGATTTGCCAATTACGGTAGAGGATCTTTTGACTAGAACAGGCCTAACTTCCAGCAAAGGCGAAGCACGCCGGCTTATTCAAGGCAAAGGCGCACGCCTAGATGACCAGGTTATTGCTGATCCTAAGACAATGCTGACAGCGGCTGATTTTGCCCAAGATAAGCAGATTAAACTATCCGCAGGGAAGAAAAAGCATATATGGCTAATAGTCAAGGAATAAATGGTGGGCCTGGTAGGACTCGAACCTACGACAACGCCGTTATGAGCGGCGGGTTCTAACCAACTGAACTACAGGCCCTTTATGAGATTGCATTACACACAAAAAACAGCCTTTCGTCAATAAAAAGCCAATATCAAAAATGTAACTATCAGCAACAAAATCACCATCGTCGAAAAGAATCGGTGAAAGCCAGAGGAAAATTTAGACCTTGGGGGCTGGGTATCCTTAATAGAAAGCTCACCCCATTCATTGCGCTGAGGCGCGTGTATAGTATTTTTCTTGCCCTTTTCCATCTTTGGCCTGTTGATTTTAAAGGGTATAAGGTTGGAATTATTTTTTTTCATATTTTATTTTTACCCTATTGTCGTTAATAATTCACAAACAAATTAATGTGGAAAAAAGTTGACAAACTTTTAACCAATCCGTTACAAGAATACATAAGCTTTACTGCGGTTACGCTGTAAGGGGGTGTAGCTCAGTTGGTTAGAGCGCCGGCCTGTCACGCCGGAGGCCGCGGGTTCAAGTCCCGTCACTCCCGCCATTATTTATAGTCATGCCTAATTTCCCTATGCAAGTTGCCTTGGGCCTAGCTAAAGAGGCTTTAAGTCAGGATGAAGTTCCTGTCGGCGCTGTTATTCTTAAGCAAGGAAAAATTGTTGCCCAAGCCTATAACTTATGTGAAATGCGTAAAGACCCTTTGGCCCATGCGGAATTTTTGGCTATCACCAGCGCCTTAAAAACTTTACAAGTACCTTTTCTTAATGAATGCGATTTATATGTTACCTTAGAACCCTGCGCGTTTTGTGCAGCAGCCATTGCCCTAGCACGCCTTAATTCGGTTTTTTTTGGGGCCTATGATCCAAAGGGGGGAGCCATTGACCACAATGCACGCATCTTTGAGCACAGCTTGCATAAACCCCAAGTGGTGGGTGGTATAGACGAAGCGGCCAGCCAGGCTTTATTAAAACATTTTTTTTCAACCAAACGCTAAACCCCCTTTCCAAAAGTAAAGTTGTGTTTATAATTTGTAAGAGTCCGTTTAACTTTAAAGTGTGAGATAACGATGAAAAAGATTTTAATTGTTAGTTTGGTATCGACTGTAGCCTTGTTGGTATCCGCTTGCGCCCCCAAATTAGGTGGCAGCGATTATAATGTGCGCGGTGTAGGCGAAATCAGCCAAACGTTACGTGGAACCGTCATTTCAGCAAGACCTGTTATCATTAATGCCAGCGATAATAGCCAGTTCGGAGCCGGAGCTGGTATTGGTGGATTATCAGGTGCTTTACTAGGATCACAAATTGGTGGCGGCAAAGGGCGTGTTTTAACGGGCACCCTAGGAGCGTTGGGCGGAGCAGCAGCAGGTCATTTAATCCAACAAAAAGCTACTGAACAAGAAGGTATGGAATATCAGGTACAATTAGATAGGGGCGATGTCATCACCATCAGCCAAGGTGCCGAACCTAGAATCAGTAGTGGACAACGCGTTTTGGTGATTCAAAGCAATAAAGAACGCAGCCGCATCGTGCCAGATACTACACGTTAAGCAAGATAGAGCGTACCTGCGGCTTCCAAAGTTTTAAAGCCTTGGCAGCCCAGGTGCGGCCGTCAGTGATAAGGGCATGTTAAAGGTTTATAAATAGGATGGCCGAATCGAAAATAACTTTTCAACTTTGCGCACAGATTCTTTTTTAGCAATAATAACCAAACAATCGCCCACGCTGATGATGACTTTGCTTGGCGATAATAACACCTCCTGACCACGTACGATGGCTGCAATCATGATAGAACCTTTGATTGTAATATCATCCACCGTTAAACCAATGATATGGCTGGTTTCGCGGGCTTCTGCTTCAATAACTTCAGCATATCCATCGCCTAAAGTATGAACGGACCGTATACGCCCTTGACGCACATATTGTAAGATAGTGGAAACGGTGATGGAACGGGGGTTAATAACCGCATCAACCCCCAAAGATGTCACTAGGGAAGAATGATGAATATTATTAAGTAACGTTAAGGCCCGTACCGCACCACACCGCTTTGCTAATAGGGATGCTAGAATATTGACCTTATCGTCATCTGTCACAGCAATCACTGTCTCACAATTTTGTACGCTGGCTTCGTTCAAAATTTCATTATCCAACGCATCGCCATACAAAACTTCTGCATTTTTTAAAAGCCGTGCAGCCATTTCGGAACGTTCCTGATTTTTTTCAATCAATTTAACGGCTACGCCTGGCTGATTGGCTTCAATTTCTAAGGCTAACGTTTGGCCAATGCTTCCTGCCCCTACAATCAACATCTGGCGCCCTTCACTTTCTTGATAACCGAAAGCGGTCATAGCTTGGCTGATGTCCTCAGTAGTTGCAATAAAATGAACTTCATCGCCCGCTTGCAGGATATCATTCTCATCTGGTAAAAAGGCCTGCTCACCCCGTGCTACACAAACAATATACATATCTGGACTAGCCACCAGCCCAGGCAATAACCTTAAAGGCGTATTAATTAAGGGCGAGTGGGCGTGGCAACGAACGCCCACCACTTTGACACGGTTAAAAATTAAGGGAATCACCTCAAAGGCCCCTACCACCTGGGTACTGCGGTTTAAAGCTTTAGCAACCTCAATCTCTGGCGAGATAATCACATCAATTGCCAACCGATTAGGATGGAACATGCTTGACCAGGCTGGCTTTAAATAACTTTGATGGCGTACACGGGCAATCTTAGTTTCAACCTGAAAAATGGATTGGGCAACTTCGCAAGCGATCATATTGACTTCATCCGAAGCTGTCACTGCAATTAATAAGTCAGCATTTTCTATGCCTGCCTGTTTTAAAACATCGGGATGGGATGCAAACCCCACAACAGGCTGGATATCAATTTTATCGCTGATACGACGTAACAAATCAGCAGATTGGTCCACAATCGTAATATCATTTTCTTCAAAAGCCAGATACCGCGCAATGCTATACCCAACTTGGCCACCGCCTAAAATGACAACTTTCATAAATTATGCAATCTTCGTTTCATCGTTAGAAGCTTTATCATTATTTTTAGGGTCATGCACGCCTAAAGCCCTTAGTTTACGGTGTAAAGCTGATCGTTCCATCCCCACAAAGCGTGCCGTTTGAGAAATATTACCAGAAAAACGCTGAACTTGGGCTAATAAATATTCACGTTCAAAAGCTTCACGGGCTTCCCTTAAAGGTAACACTACAATGTCGGCTGTCTTTTGCTGCCAATTACTGGCAAATCGATTGCCGCTAACGATTTCTGGGGGCAACTGATGGCTGCCAATCGCTTCGCGTGGATCGCCCCCAGCCATGATTAATACCCAGTCAATAACATGGCTAAGTTGTTGCAAGTCCCCTGGCCACGAGTAGGATTGTAGCATCACCAAAGCTTCCTGGCTAAACAGTCTGGGTAACACGCCCCTTGCAGCGGCAGCTTTCTCCATTAAAGATTCAACCAACAAAGGAATATCGGTAATACGTTCACAAAGAGAAGGGATTTTTAAATTCGAAACATTCAAGCGATAAAATAAATCTTCACGGAAATGCCCGTTTTGAATTAACAACGGTATATCGTCAGAGCTGCCAGCCAAAAAACGTACATCTATATCAATTTTTTGCTCAGAACCCACTCGATAAAAAGCATTTTCATGCAAGACTTTAACCACTTTGGCTTGGATAGGCAAAGGTAATTGGGTTATCTCGTCAAAGTACAAGGTTCCCCCATACGCTTTTTCTAACAAACCAATTTTACGGGGGGTGTGAGAGGATAAACCCGCCACTTCTGCGCCAAATAACTCAGCTTCGATCTGTTGAGGATGTAAGGAACCACAGTGTACTGTAATGAAAGGACCTTTTGCACGCTTGGATAAGGTGTGAATTTCACGCGCCACAGCTTCTTTATCAGCACCCACAGGGCCTGTAATAATACATCGTCCATTGGTGGGCGCGATTTTATCAATTGTCTGCCGAACATGGTAAATGGCTGATGAATTGCCAATAAGAGTAGAATTAGCGAGTCGAGCCTTGATTTTTAGCTCTTGATTTTCCCGCTTAAGACCGGCGGATTCTATGGCACGCTCAATTACCAGTAAAAGATGCTCGGTTTGGAAAGGCTTTTCAATGAAATCATAAGCCCCCTTTTTCATGGCTGATACCGCTGTTTCGATCGTCCCATGGCCACTAATCATGACGATCGGTACAAAAGCATGATCACGTTTGATAATATCTAATATTTTCAGGCCATCACGTTCACTATCGCCTAACCACACATCCAAAATCACAAGATTGGGCTGGCGTGCCTTAATTAATTCTAAGGCGCTTAAACCATCAGCAGCAATTCGGGTGGTATAGCCTTCATCATTCAGGATACCGGCCATCAATTCGCGGATATCAGCTTCGTCATCGACAATGAGAATATCCTGAGACATTTTTAATTTTCTCCAACAATTATTTAGTGTGAACGGTCAAAAATTAGTTGAACTTGTGCCCCGCCTTGGTCGCTATCATCTAAAAACATATGACCATTATGGTCTGAAACAATCTTAGAAACAATCGCCAATCCCAGACCTGTTCCTTGATCCCGTGTAGTATAATAGGGTTCTGTCAAATGCGCACGCCCCTGTTTTGGAAACCCTGGACCATTATCGTCTACTTTAATTGAGATTTGGTTTTCTATTTCACCCACCGTCAAAAGAATTCTTCCTTGTTGATAAAAAGAATTGTTTCTATTTTCCCTAATGGCATTAATAGAATTTTGCAATAAATTCGTCAGGACTTGGGTAATTTGCTGGGGGTCACACGACCACCATACAGGATAATCAGGTTTCTGGTAAATAAACTCCAGCTCAGGATAGGCTTGTTTTTGCAGAAAGAGAGCTTGTTGTGCTAGTTCTGTTAAATCGATCGTTTCAATCTTTGGTTCAGGCATCCGGGCAAAGGAAGAAAACTCATTAACCAAATTACCAATATGGCTTACTTGGCGGATAATGGTATCAACACAACTTTGGAACGTTTGGGGATCTGAAGTTATTTCCTTTAAATATCGCCGTTTCAAGCGTTCTGCTGATAATTGAATAGGGGTTAAGGGATTCTTAATTTCATGCGCAATTTTCCGTGCTACATCGGCCCACGCAGCTTTTCGCTGACTGATGATAAGATCTTGGTTTTGTTGCTGCAACCGATGGGTCATCCGATTAAAAGAACGTGTTAAATCATCTAATTCGTTATTTAATGGATCTTCTGCTATCTTGATAGAAAGATTTCCCTGACTTACTGCTTCAGCAGCAGCAATTAAACGGCTGATGGGTTTTACCAAAAGATTTGCCAAAGTCAAACCCACCCAAATTGCTGAAAATAATAATAAAAGCGCCACTAACAAGAAAAATACGATAAAAGTTAACTGTACACCCGTATGTTGTTGGGCTAATTCATAATAATCGTGAATGGCGTTTTGCGTACGGCTAAGGTGTTGTAATACATCAGGATCAATAAGCTTTCCTACAAATAGATAAGTATCCGTTAAAGAATCCAATTTAATAAAGGCCCGGACTCGATCTTTATTTTCCCGCACAACAATTTCATCGGCCCGCACCTTATCAAAATCTACAAACAGAATTTTTTCCAGTTCCAAAGCAAAGGTTAAATAAGATCGCGCTATGACCTGCCCGCCACCATCAAAAACTAATAACTCTCCTAGTCCCCGTTCATCTGCTTCGTCACTTAAGATTTGCGAAAATAGGACCGGGTCCTGCAAATACACCCCCATATGGGGCCGTAGCTTGTTAACCAAAGAATGGGCATCAATTTTAATGGCTTTTTGATGTTCTTTTAAATAGGCCTCAGCAACCACACGGGCCTCATCCAAAGCATCTTTAACAGGTTTAGCAAACCAGGCCTCAACGCCAACGTTAAAAAATAAAGCTGAGAAAACAGCTACACAAATAGCCGGGGTTACAGCAACACAAGAAAATAAAGCAACAATATGAACATGAAGCTTAGCCCCTGTCAAACCACGGCGACGCTCTAGCCATAACTCTACCAAGCGCTTTGCAATAACCACAGCTAACAAAAGCAAAAGCGTTAAGTCTAAGTATACAAAAGGTAAAACAAGCCTGGTTTTATCACCCAAATTTGCACTGTGGGTTATAGACCAATAGGTAGCAACTCCTGATAATAAAGCAGCAAAGCTTAAAGCAAAAGGCAGCTTACGTGATAGATCGTAATGACGTGAAGTTTTTAAAAACCAGGTATAAAATCTTTGAAAAGAAAAAATATTCGTGTTCCTTTATTCCTATCAAAAGTTCTATAAATTGTAAATTGGATCACCCAACGCTTATCCCCCCGTTGATTCAATAGCCCCATGACAGTGCTTATATTTTTTATTTGAACCACAGGGACACAAAGCATTCCTTTGCACCCGGCCCCAGGTTGTAGGATCTTGGGCATCTATCTCGTTTGATTTTTGGCGTGTTTTACGGGGTTTATTGGCGTCTAATATCTTTTCTTCCTGTTGGCCTTCCCAAAGTTCAGGGGTCATTTCTTGTAAATTGTTAAAATTAATCCCCGGATTCAAAAGCCCATCCAGACTTGTATTTTCTGGCAACTCCAACTGGAAATGTGACAAGACAGCTATAAAATCACCCTTTAACTTATTCATCATATATTGAAATAAGTTGAAAGCCTCACGCTTATATTCATTCAGTGGATTACTTTGCGCATAAGATCGTAAATTAATTCCCTGACGCAAGTGATCCAAATTTAACAAATGGTCTTTCCAAGCTTGATCTAACAAACGCAAAAGCAAAGTTTTCTCAGCTGATTGAATCAAAGCTGGTGTATAGGTTTGTTGTTTACTTGCCATTTTGTCGGCCAAATGGCGTGTGATCCATTGGTGAATTTCCTGAGGATGAACTGAATCACTCACCCATTCCTCTAAAGGCAAGTCTAAATCAAATAAACGTTTCCCCTCTATATGAAAGCCAGCGGTATCCCATTGATCTGGCAAAACTTCGGCGGGAGCATAGGTTTGGACAGTTTGGGTAATGACTTCTTCTCTTATGTCTTGGACCATGTCAGAGATTGTATCTAGTTGCATCAGTTCCCGGCGTTGTTCATAAATAATCTTACGCTGATCATTCATAACATCGTCATATCGTAATAAATGTTTACGAATATCAAAATTGCGGGCTTCTACTTTATGTTGTGCACGTTCCAAGGCCTTACTAATCCAAGTGTGGGAAATGGCTTCATTTTCTTGCACACCCAATTTCCGTAACATAGAATCTAACCGCTCTGAGCCGAAAATACGCATCAGGTCGTCTTCTAAAGATATAAAGAACTTAGACGCCCCTGGATCCCCCTGACGTCCTGAGCGCCCACGCAACTGATTATCAATACGACGACTTTCATGGCGTTCCGTCCCAATAACATATAACCCACCTGCTTGCTTAACCCGTTCTTGATCAGCTTCAATATCTTGGGTAATCTGGGTGATTTTCTTATCACGTTCTGGGCCTGGCGCTTCCCCTTGTAACTTTTGTGCTAGACGCATTTCCAAGTTTCCGCCCAATTTAATATCTGTACCACGACCCGCCATGTTCGTGGCAATCGTTACAGCACCCGAACATCCCGCATCTGCTATAATCAAGGCCTCTTGTTCATGGTAACGGGCATTTAAAACTTGGTGAGGGATGTTGTGCTGCTTTAAAAGAGTGGATAAAAATTCCGACTTTTCGATACTGGTGGTCCCCACCAACACAGGCTGTTTACGGCTTTGGCAATCCTTAATTTGATTAATAACAGCGGTATATTTTTCCTTTGCTGTCAAATAGACTTCATCATCATGATCAATACGCGCCACTTTAACATTAGGGGGGATTTCAATGGCTTGCAGATTATAAATTTCTTCAAATTCATCAGCTTCTGTTACAGCAGTACCTGCCATGCCTGCCAATTTTGGATAAAGACGGAAAAAATTCTGGTAGGTAATCGAAGCCAAAGTTTGGTTTTCCATCTCAATAGGAACGCCTTCTTTCGCCTCTAAGGCTTGGTGTAGCCCTTCCGAGAAGCGCCGTCCTTCCATCATACGCCCGGTAAATTCATCAATAATAATAACTTGTTGATTCTTAACAATGTAATCAACATCCCTGGCATAAAGTTTATGCGCTCTTAAAGCAGAATTGACATGGTGAACCACCCCTATATTCTGAATGTCATAAAGGCCACTGCCTTTAATAATATTCTTTTCAAATAACAAACGTTCAATCTTTTCAACCCCTGCTTCGGTCAACATAACAGAACGTTGTTTTTCATCTTTTTCATAATCTGTATCGATTAAAGCAGGAATCAAGGCGTCAATCTTTTCATACAGATCAGAAGAATCTTCGGCAGGACCAGAAATAATTAAAGGGGTGCGCGCTTCATCAATTAAAATGCTGTCGACTTCATCAACAATCGCATAGTTAAAAGGACGCATAACCATTTCACTTAAGCGAAATTTCATATTGTCGCGTAAATAATCAAAACCAAATTCATGGTTTGTTCCATACGTCACATCCGCAGTATAGGCCTGACGGCGTTGCTCATCCGTTAGACCATGCACTATACAACCGACGGTTAACCCCAAATATTCATAGACTTTCCCCATCCAACTTGCATCACGCTGGGCCAGGTAATCGTTAATCGTCACCACGTGCACGCCTTTGCCTGTCAAAGCATTCAGATAAACAGGTAAGGTTGCAACCAAAGTTTTTCCTTCGCCTGTTTTCATTTCAGCGATCATCCCATGGTGTAATACCAAACCACCTATTAACTGCACATCAAAAAGCCGCAAACCTAAAACCCGCTTTGCAGCCTCTCTAACGTTGGCAAAGGCTTCAGGCAAAATACTGTCCAAGGTCTCCCCTTGTGCCAACCGTTCTTTTAATACAGTTGTACGATGCTTTAGTTCCTGATCAGTTAGGTTTATAAGCTGTGGCTCTAATAAACCTATTTGCTTAGCTATCTTGTCGTATTTTTTAACAACCCGATCATTTGCCGTACCAAAAATTTTTTTTAAGACTGACGCCAGCATCCAAAGAATCCTCGAACAAGGTTAATTTAAAGGTTAAAGACTAAAAATCTTTTATCTACCAAAGTTCAGGTTATCGGAAAAGCTAGAATAATTCCATATTTTTGATAGTTTGATTCACACTTATGTTGTCTAGGTTTAGAATCTAGGCTTGATAAAATTTGTTTTTTATCGTACTCAAGCAGTATTATCTATATTTCAAGGATCTATCATGAAACGTAAATTGATCGCCGGGGTTGTGTTGGCAGCAGCTGCATCGGTGGCATGGTTTGTTTTCTTTAACCATTCTAAACCCTCAGCCGAGCAATCAGCTACACCTGATCAGGCTGCCCTCGTTAAGACAGAGGCCCCTATTAACACTAACGAGGCCACCCAAACAAAACCTGTGGCTTCTGCTGAAACGACAGTTTCTTCTGACCCTGAGACTCAAAAGATTGTCGCCGAGTTTTCGAATGGGGAAAAAATTAACTTAAAACAAGTTAAAGACACTTTTGCCACCTTGCCTCCCCAACTTCAAGAAGTAGGCTTGGAGAAAATTTACGAACCCCTTTTAGGTCGCTTGATCGATACTAAGTTACTGTTGAATGCAGCCCAACAAGCAGGCATTGATCAGAATGCTGATGTCCTTAAAAGAATTGCTGAAGCACAAGAAGCTTTAATTCAAAAAGCTTATTTAGATAAGGAAATCAGTAAGCTAATCACGGACACAATTCTACAAGACAAATACCAAGAGCTTTTGAAATTACTGCCCAAAGATCAAATAGAGGTTAAATTAAGTCATATTTTGGTCAAAACAAAGCAAGAAGCAGAAGAAATTTTAAAGCAAATTAAAAGCGGTAAAAGTTTTGACGAATTGGTAACAGAGAAATCTATTGATACAGAATCCAAACAAAAAGGTGGGGATTTAGGATATATCCGCAAAGATGATTTACCCAAAGAATTCACTGACCCTGTCTTCAAAGCGGCTAAAGGATCGATTGTAACCGAAGCCTTAAAGATTGGCGAAGTAGGATATAGCGTTATTCGTGTGGATGATAAGCGCCCTGTCGAGCCGCCAAAATTCGAAAAAGTTCGCGATGATATTTATAAGGCAGTTAGCCCCGAATACGCTGTGAAGGTTATTGAAAAATTACGTCAAGACAGTGGCGTGAAGAAGTTTGGCCTAGATGGTAAGCCACTTGTTGAAAAAACACCCGAACAGAAAAAAGCCCAAGCTGACGCAGAAGCCAAAGGTGAAAAACAACCCGAGCAACCTGCGGTCGATTTAAAATCCCTGGATGATCAAATGGTCGTTGGGGAATTCAGCAATGGCGAAAAAATTACAATTGCCCAATTAAAAGAAAGCATTGCAACTTTACCAGCCCAATTAAAAGAAATTCCCTTTGATAAAGTTTTTGAACCTTTATTAAATCGGGTTATTGATATGAAGTTAATCTCAGCAGAAGCGCGTAAAGCTGGCATGGACAAAGACCCCACAGTTTTAAAAAGAATCGCTGATGCTAAAGAGGCTTTAATTCAGAAATTCTACTTAGAACAAGAAGTTGCTAAGTTGATCACCCCCGATATGATCAGTGCTAAATATCAGCAACTTTTAAAAATGATGCCCAAGAATGAAATGGAAATTCGTCTGCGTCATATTTTGGTTAAAACCAAAGAAGAAGCTGATAAAATTCTAAAGGCGATAAAGGGTGGAGCTAACTTCGAAGAGATGGTTAAAACCATGTCGATTGACGAACAAAGCAAACCCAATGGTGGAGACTTAGGTTACGTCCGTCGTGCTGATCTGCCTAAAGAATTTGGAGACTCGGTATTTAAAGCCCCCAAAGCTACCTTATTGCCAGAACCTATTCATGTGGGAGATATGGGATATAGCGTGGTGCGTGTTGAAGACAAACGCCCCATTGAACCACCTAAGATGGAAGAGGTAAAAGGCGAGTTATTGAAGGTTCTGTCTGCCGAGCAAAGTGTTAAAGTTCTAGAAAAGCTGCGTCAGAACATAACGGTTAAAAAGTTTGATATGAATGGACAACCGTTGCCTGATAAACCAGCTGAACCCAAAAAGGCCGAGCCAACGCAACCCCCCGTGGAAGCTTCTGACGCTAACAAGGCCAATGAATTAAGCAAAAAGACTGAAACAGAAAACCCGAAAAAAGTTCCTACTGCTTAACGTAACCTCTACAAGGCAGGGATAGATTTAACAGTCTATTCCTGCCTTTCTTGATTTTATCTAGAGTCTGTCTATGCCCCGTAATGTTTATCAAGAATCATTGGATTACCATCGTCGTAAACCCTATGGCAAATTGGCAATTACCCCGACCAAGTCTTTGGCAGATCGTCATGATCTAGCCCTTGCCTATTCACCTGGTGTGGCTGAACCAAGCAGAGTTATTGCAGCAGACCCCAGCCAAGCTGCCGAACTTACAGCCCGTTCAAATTTAATTGCCGTCATTTCAAATGGTACGGCAGTTTTGGGTTTGGGGAATATTGGCCCCTTGGCCGCCAAGCCTGTTATGGAAGGGAAAGCCATTTTATTTAAGAAATTTGCTGGAATCGATGCTTTTGACCTGGAAATTAATGAAACCGATCCTGATAAATTGGTCGACATTATTGCAGCCTTAGAACCAACTTTTGGGGGTATTAACCTTGAGGATATCAAGGCCCCTGAATGCTTCTATATTGAGCAAAAATTAAAACAAAGACTTAAAATCCCTGTTTTTCATGATGATCAACATGGCACTGCCATTACCGTAGGCGCAGCCATTTTAAATGGTCTTATCTTAGTTGATAAGAAAATTACGGACGTCCGGTTAGTAACCTCAGGCGCTGGAGCTGCAGCTTTGGCTTGTTTAGATTTATTAATCGATATGGGACTTAAGCGTGAACATATTACTGTGTGTGATAGTAAAGGGGTTGTCTTTGAAGGTCGGGATGGATTAGAAAAAGATAACAAGAATGGCTATGCCCAAAAAACGTGCCATCGTCACCTAGCTGATGCCATTGAAGGAGCGGATATCTTCCTAGGTTTGTCAATTGCCGATGTCCTAACAGCAGAAATGGTTACGACAATGGCTCCTAAGCCTCTTATTTTAGCCTTGGCAAACCCTGATCCTGAAATTATGCCTTCTGTTGTCAAGGAGATACGCCCAGATGCCATCGTTGCAACCGGCAGGTCTGATTTTCCTAATCAAGTCAACAATGCTTTGTGTTTCCCTTACATATTTCGCGGCGCTTTAGACGTAGGGGCAACGACAATAAACCAACAGATGAAGATTGCTTGCGTTCAAGCCATCGCTAAATTAGCCCAAGCTGAAAGTTCCGACATAGTATCCAATGCCTATGGCGGTGAAGTACACCGTTTCGGCCCTGATTTCATCATTCCTAAACCGTTTGACCCCCGTCTTTTAGTGGAGGTTGCCACCACAGTTGCCCAAGCCGCTATGGACACAGGCGTAGCCACCCGTCCGATTAACGATATGGAAGCCTATCGTCAAGAGTTACAATCTTTTATCTATGGTTCTAGTTTGGTCATGCGTCCTATTTTTAATAAAGCCAAACAGAAACAGATACGCCCCATCCGGGTAGCGTTTGCAGAAGGAGAAGAAGAAAGAGTCCTACAGGCCGTCCAAACTTTAGTAGAAGAAGGGATTGGTTACCCCATTTTGGTAGGGCGACCAGAGGTTATTCATCGGCGTATTTTTACCTTAGGTCTGCGGTTAGTTCAAGGAACACACTATGATGTCGTCGACCCTAATAATGATCCGCGCTATCACCAATACTGGTCTGCGTACCACAGTCTTACCGCACGGCGGGGTATCTCGCCCGATGTTGCTAAAACATTAGTACGCACTAACAGCACAATCATAGCCGCCCTTATGGTACATTTGGGTGATGCTGATACTATGATTTGTGGTATTATTGGTCGGTATATCGAACATTTCCGTCATTTGCAGCAGATTTTGGATGTTCATCCCCAGTTCAATCAATGCGCAGCTTTATGCGCCGTTGTTAGGGATCATCAACCTTTATTTATCTGTGATCCTTATATTAATATTGACCCCTCGCCTGACCAACTGGTGGAGATGACCTTATTATCTGCTCAACAAGTACGGCGTTTTGGGCTATCCCCTAAAATAGCTTTGGTATCACACTCTAATTTTGGGTCTTCTCGCAGTGAATCTGCCAGAAAAATGCAAACTGTCTTGCACCTTGTGCGTCAAGCCGCACCTGACCTTGAGATTGAGGGGGAAATGCACGCAGATGCTGCCCTGTGTCCTGATATACGCAAAAAAATATTCCCTGATTCGCACTTAAAAGGGGCAGCTAATTTATTAATTATGCCTAACATAGAATCAGCTAATATATCCTTTAATATGGCGCGCGCTTTGGGAAATGAATTAATCATTGGCCCCATTTTAATGGGCATAAGAGGAAGCGCCCAGGTATTGACAACCACTATTAACGTTCGTGGTATTATTGATATGACGGCCCTGGCAGTGGTGGATGCGCTGGAACATGCCTGTGCAGCTTAATAGGTATAGTAGCCAATCTCAAAGCGCGGCATTATACACATTTGCCAATTAAGTTGCAGAAAAGACACAACTTCCTTTTGATGTTTTAATTCATAAATGAAATTATTTAGATATTTGTAAGTTTAAGTATTAGGGTACCAACATACAAATAAACAAAGGAAATTATTTATGAAAAAATTAAGCTTAATTTTACTGGGCACTCTAGCAGTTATTCCTGCTGTTGAAGCCAGTCTTTTCAATGGTTTTTATCTAGGTGGACAATTGGGTGGTACACAGCGCTCTGACAAGACGTCTACTCCCTCTGTCGATTTTACGCCTATTACCGCTACTCGCTTTCAACAAGCAGCCATCAACAAAACAAACAAGGGCAATGGTTTAACCTATGGTATTTATACCGGTTATGGCCAAAGCAGCAACGGTTTTTACTGGGGCGCTGAACTTAGTTTAGAAGGTGACACAGCCAGCAAAACAAATACAACAAAGCCTGCAATCACGATCACGCCTACCCTCCCTGCCTCAGGCACCCTTACCACCAAATATGAAAGAGGTATGGTGTTTGGTATTACCCCACGCATGGGTGTGGTTATTGGCAATGATAACTTACTGTACTTGAAACTAGGCGTTGAATACAGCCGGGATAAATTAAAGGGTCGGTACGAGGGTCAAACAACTGGGTACACAGTTTCCAAATCCTTTACTAAGACAAAGAGCCAGTTTGCTTTTGTACCTGGAATTGGGTTTGAAAAAGCTTTCGGTAAAGTTTTGGCCCGTGTTGAATATGGGTATACCTTTGGTGGTAAAATTACTTCAAAGGATATTATTACGGGTGTCTCTGGTAAAACGACTGTTAAATCGACTGCCCATACCGCTAAATTGGGTATTGCTTATAAATTCTAAGCCACTATATTTTGTAAAAGGCCCCCTTTCTAGGGGGCTTTTTTTATGCTTAAACAATACTCTAGACATGCCTGTCTGTCAGGTTGAAAGTCATGATCCATCCACCACTTCTCACATTCTTTAAGTAATTTTCCTATAGAAGGGCCTGGTGGTAATCCTTGTGCTATTATATCTTGGCCGGTAATAGGCAAAATCAAGGGCGGTTGATTTTTTGCCCATTTTAAATCAGCCTCTAAAATTACTGATTCATTGGTTAGCGCAGCCCGTAAAAGGCACCAATCTTGATAAAATGCTGGTCCATGGTGATACAAAATCCAGCGGCGGTCTTCTTGTTTGGCAGTATCTATTATATTTTTTAAAAAACGAGATTGGACAGAACTTAACCTAAAATAAGTATGAAAAAAACCTGGGATAGTATTTGCCAAAGGATAACATAACGCCCCTAAACGACGTAACGCCAAGCCCGGTATACTGCAGGCCTCCTCAAAAGCAACCAATTTTTCAAAATAGGTAATCGCCAAAGAATGATCCCATAAAGCTTCTAAGATACCATCATTCTTCATGAAGGATACGGCTGGCCTGGGGTCTTTAGCGGCTAATAATTTTAAAAGTTCCCCCTGAATACGTTCGAGCGACAAACTTTTCAACTTTAAACGCAAGGTGCGAAGCGCAGGAACAGTTTCATAAGGTTCCCTACCGAACCAAGCCAAAAACCGGTAATATCGCAAGATACGCAGATAATCCTCTTGAAGGCGTTGCTTAGCATCGCCAATAAAACGGACCTTACCTTTCATTAAATCCTCTACCCCATCAAAGGGATCGTACACGTTCCCCTGGTTATCTAAGTAAATGGCATTAAGGGTAAAATCGCGCCGCTTAGCATCTTGCAGCCAATCTGTGGAGAATTTGACCTGGGGGTGACGCCCCTTAGAATCAAGGTCACAGCGTAAGCTGGTAATTTGAAAAGGGTGATGATCAATGATGGCAGTTATAGTACCAAACTTAATCCCTGTTGGCATAACTTTGATGCCTTGATCTATTAAAGTTTTTACAATATCTGGGGGCGGAGCTGCTACGGCTACATCAATATCGGGATTATCCACCCCTATTAAAGCATCCCGTACACACCCCCCAACTAAACGTGTTGGCAAAGGCGCCAATACAGAAAATAAAGCTTGGACACAAGGTTTGGTCAGTAAAGTTTCAATGGAATGTGTCAATTTTATCTATACGACGTTGATGACGACCTGCTTCAAAATCAGTTTGCAAGAAAGTAATCAAACATTCAAAGGCAGTTTTTTCATCAAGAATACGCGCACCCAAACATAAAATATTGGCATTATTATGTTGACGAGCCATAAAGGTTTGATAAGCATCATAACAACAAGCTGCCCGAATTCCTTGGTGGCGATTCGCTGCCATACACATCCCAATTCCTGTCCCACAGATTAAAACGCCTCTGTCTGCTTGCTGTTCCAATACTTTTTTGACCACCCGTTCTGCAAAATCAGGGTAATCAACGGAATGGTGATCTACTGTACCACAATCCACCACGACATATTTTTGTTTCTCTGCAAAGTCAATCAGCTTGTTTTTTAATAAATACCCCGCATGGTCACAACCAAAAGCGATAACAAGGGGTTTAGATTCATCATTCATGGAACTTACTATTTTTAAGTATCCGCCTGTTGGAATGGTGCGGGAAAATTTTAACCAGGGCAAGCAGATTTTATCAAAACAACCGCCCTTCTAACAGCCCTATCTAAAGGACACGTGCCGCTACATAATTCTTATAACTCCTTATATTAAGATTTTAAGTATTTATATTTAATACTTAAATTAATAATTTATTAATTTCAAATATTTATACTTTCTATACTTAATAAAAATAGAAGTCTTTTAGATGAATTTTTATTTGAAAGGTTTCATACAATTTATTTTTCTATGCTTGCCTTTTTCAGCTTATGCAAGCGATTTAAAAAGCGAAAACCGGATTGAACCAGAAATTTTAATGCCGTACGACCCTTCGGCCATCAAAACCCTGGCCATAGGGGTTGGCCGGATAGAATCACAACGGCAGTTTTTCGGGGGAAACTGCTATATGGGAAGAGGGCAAATCCCAGGAAACGCGCTTGTAACATGGAAGGGAGAAATTTTAACCAACAACCCAAGTAAGCACGATATCTATCATCTTTACAAAATACCTGACATATCTTTGGATCATAATCAAGAGATCATATACTCGTTTATCAATGATAAAGGTTTAAATATAACCCATAACAAACAAGCCGTCCTAGACTGGCAAGGTAGGGCGGTCAAAAGTGCCATGGAAACTGATCCTAAGACTACGCTTTACCTGGACCTCTGTCCACCACCCTTATTCAGCTTCCCAGGAGAAGAAGACACTTTGCATTTGCGGGGTGATATTTTTAAGATTACTCATCTGCCAAATAATCTGAAGGTTGAACGAATACTGATTCAATATTTGGGGGATTATGTTTTTGGTCGTGTTGATTTTAATACGCTTGATTGGCAATGGCTTAATTCTTTGCATACCCTGCTAAAGAAACCAGGGAATGTTTTATTTGAAATGCGCGTCAGCCTATTAACCAAGCAAGATAAAGATTTTACT
>ERZ1066127.389-NODE-389-length-24363-cov-68.008392_pt1 | contig 24363 bp, 32 predicted proteins | sample MGYA00382774_ERZ1066127 | MGnify/ENA primary metagenome ERZ1066127 (study PRJEB33369, sample SAMEA5778357) | biofilm metagenome | biome: Industrial cooling water; feature: Water cooling tower basin; material: Biofilm | place: United Arab Emirates | collected... | reverse complement strand
TACTTGTTGTACTACTTGTTGTACTACTTGTTGTACTACTTGTTGTACTACTTGTTGTACTACTTGTAGTAGTTGTAACTACATCTCCACAAGGTATAATATCTACAACTAAACCATCTACAATATGATATACTGAATTAGTTTCAATATGATAACTCCATTCATAATCATAATAAACACAATGTCCAGGAGTATCTGTTGCAAAAACATAAGATGAACCTACAACAATCGGTGATTGAATATATACAATACCTCCTTCCATACTATATAGTCCAGTATTTAAAGCACCTCTTGAACACGCATCTACGGCATCTGTAAATAAAGGTTTAACTCCATTTGATAAACCTTGATTATACCAAAGTATTAAAGTTTCAACTTCTGTATTATCACAAGGGTCTAATGTAGTTTCTTCTGAAGTTGTAGAAGAAGTTGATGAAGTACTTGATGTAGAACTCGTACTTGATGTAGTTGAAGTAGATGAAGTTGTAGATGTTGTAGTAGTATCACATTCTTCTAATATTTCAACAATTTCACCGTTTACAACTCTAATAGATATATTTGTACCAAATATATATAGAACTCTATCGTCATAAGAACTACAATCTTCAAGTATATTATTATAATATACTTTTCCTCCTATTTCAAGAGTATCTACATATATAATAGTACCAAGATAATTATCAGGTTCAGATAACATTCTAATACAAGCATCATAAGTATCTGCGTAATATTGAGGGTTGCAATCTTCAATGTTTTCACAATAACCGTAACTTGCATCATAAGAAATAACACCTTGTTTTTCACAAATAATTTCAGTAGTAGTACTTGTAGTAGTTTCTCCTCCACCACAAGCTCTACCTGTTGGAAACCATCTTTCGTTACCGCAACCATCTGCTTGTTTCTTATATTCAACTCCTTCGTTACAATTTAAAACAGGCAAACCTAAAACAGTTACATCTTGCCAATTAGATGAACATTGAGTAGTACTTGTATCAGGAGTAAGTGTTGAAGTTTCACCTGTAGTTGTAGTAGTCGTAGTAGTTGTAGTTGTAGTAGTCGTAGTAGTTGTTGTACTTGTACTTGTTGTTGTACTACCATCTACATCATGTATACCGTCAGGACATAAAGCATAATTAACAGTAGGAGCTACATAGTCTACATCACCTGTTACATTATCTTTTCTAACAGGGATACCATTAATATATTTAGCAATACCAGAAGATACATAATATTCTTCAAGATATTCATATTCAATAATACCTGTGTTTTGACCTTCTACTTTAACACATATTCCTCCAACAGGACGCCAAGCTGTATCTCCATTATTAAGATTACCTGTATCTATATATTTTATTGAATTACCTTGACAAGATAAACAACCACAAAGATAGTCTAAGCCAGTTATAATACCTTTATAATTAATTACTTCTTCAACATCTAATTCATCTAAACTCCACAAATACAAATCTAATCTTTTTAATTTACGAATATCAGCATTGCAATCTTTATTAAGTGATTGTTTATAAGCTATTTCTTTTGCCATTTGTCCATGACAACATTTAGCTTTTTGTCTGACATTAGCAACATTCATCGTATATAGCTTTTAAGTTATTAAATATTACTTCTGCACCATCTAAATCTAAACAATGGACATTGTTATATAAGCCATTAAAAAGAACGAGCATATTTGATAATTTATCAATTTTACCTCCACAAGCAGGACAATTACTTAGTTTATTTATTTCATCTAACATTTTCTGTTTTATCTCACCAGCTATTACAAAGAAACCAACTTTAAAATCAGTAACAATTTTGTATGTTAGAGCAGCTTCTACAATAGGTTCAGTTAATACTAAATTATCAATAGAACTTAATGTTTTATCAATAATATAATATCTTTCACCTATATATATTTTATCGGTATTATCAAAATCATTTAATATACCAATCGCAGGTATTTCATTTACATTAGCTTGAACATTTATATTTACACTGTTTGTACGTAAAATATAAGATTCAAATTTGTAAACACCATCTTGCCATTCAGATTCATTTTGATATTCATTAGCATTTTTAATACTTGTTAAAGCTACATTATTACTTATAAAATCTGATAATGGAATATCATTAGAACTGTCAATTACAATTCTAAATTTAAGAGGATGATTAAAATCAATATGTAAAGCAATAGCATCTGTTGCATTAGCATTACAATCGTCATAAAGAAGATAGATTTTTTCTCTATCTCTTGATTGTTGTTTTAATTTTATCATATTTTAGTTGTTTAAATTTTATACGATTGAATTATTAATTTTCACTAATTGCTCCGAACTTATCTGTCAGAAAAGCATCTAATAGATATGTATTATTGTTTATACCTATATATAAAACATGATTATTTTCAAAAGAATAATCTTTATTTGAATTAACCTTTTTTGAAGAATATTCAATAGTATATAAGTTAGATGGTTTAAACATTTTTTAGGTATTACATCATCGTATTTTAAAAAAGGTATTTCGTTATCTTGATAATTATAATTACCAACAGAAAACAAACAATCATCATATATTTTACGAAAATTATCAGCTGTATTAAAAGCATTTACTAATGTACTTTGATAAACAACAGGTTGAGAATTTTCATTTTGAATATAAGATAATGTAGCTAACATACTCGAATCTAAAACTTTACTTATTATATTAAGTTTACCACCACGAGATATACTTGCCCAAAAAGGATAATTAATATTTGCATTTATTTTATCCTTTATCAATATTATAGCTTCTGAATATGAAGAAACTTGTGTATATATTTTTACTTCATTACCTTTGCTATATATTTCATTTTTACTTTCAATACCTCCCATTATAACACTTAATGTTATTTCACCGTACATCGAATCAACAACAATAGGAAGATTATCAAATTCAACACTATTATTGGCTGTATCTGTATCGGTTATTGTTTGTTTATGCCAACGTTTAACGCTATCTAAATATATATTATTTGTTGGAAAATTTATAGTATTATCAGATATTTTAATACTTTCTCCATTATCTTGAATAATTAAATCTTCAAAAGCGGAAGCTAATACTAACTGTTTCATTTTTTTAAGAGTTAAATTATAAAAAAAGTGGTGCTGTTATTTTAAATAACTAACACCACTTCCTAAATTAAAATTAAATTTTATTTCTTTATTTTATATTCCTCCACCACCTGTTAAAGGAGTAAATGTTAAGGCACTTTCACCAAATAAATCAATAATGTCTTGTTCAAATTGAGCAGCTTCTGCATCTACAAAAAGATAAATAACGTTGTGAACACCGAAACCACGACCCATATTACTATCAGGAATTTGGTCAGTATTTAAAAATTCAAAACGATAACAAAGTCCAGGATTTACTAAAGAAGATGGAGCAGCTTTAAAATCAGTAGGACGAGGCATTTCACGGTCTTGAAAATTATAATTACCTCCAGAAGTAAGACATCTTATGAATAAATCATCAAGATAACGACCTGTTCCAAAACCAGCTACACGAGCAGTTACTGTTGTTGCTTGAATAAAACTTGCAACTTCTCCTGTTGATTCAGGAATATATTTAAAAGTTGCTCTAATAGAAGCTCTTTCATCAACAGGTGATAATCTAATTTCTCCACTTGGAGGACCTCCAGGTGTTGAAAGAATATATCTTGCTCTATCTTTAACGGCATCGTAAGCAGCGACAAATTTTACTCTTAGAGGAATTGCACCTACAAGTGTAGCATTTTGAACACTTAGTTGTTGCAAGTTACTTCTTTGATTTAACTCATTCATATCGTCTTCAATCTGAATTTCAAGTCGATATTCATCAGCTAAATTAGCGAGAGAAGGAGCAGGTAAAGTAAGACCTAATACTTGTTTAACAGCGGCGACGACAGGTATTTTATCAACTTGAATAAAAGTTGGCTTTTGTTGAATAGGTGTAGCTGGCAAATTATAAGTATTATCACCAAGATATAACTTATCATCAGCTATTTCATAAAAAGCGTTATTAATACCTGTAAAAAAAGCCTTTTCTAAAAGACTATTACCGATAAGGAATTGTTCCATAATAATTTATGATTTTAAAGATTTTACAACGTTGTCAATAACATGATAAATAAAGTTATCTGAAAATTCAGAAGTAACACCTGCTTGATAATTGATTTTTCTTATCTTTTTATAATAAGTTAATCTTACTTTAAATACATCGAAACTATCGTCAATGTAAACTAATAAATCATTATTTACTAATTCACTAATTGGACTTTTAAATTTAGTATTATGAAGAGTATCATCAAGTACCCAAGATAAATCTTCAGATTTTGTTAAACGATTAGCTACAAGAGAAGAAATCAATTTATAAACTTTGGATTCTTTAGGATATAAAGAAGAACCATTACCTATACTTTGAAATACATCATCTTTTTTGTACCACTTATCTACATATTTTACATTTTTGCTTTCTACTTTATACCATTGATTGTTTTCAATAGCATTAGTTAATTTGCAACCTTTGTAAGATACAGCATGAGATTTATCGTTAAGCAAAAATTGATAATCTTGAGGTAAAGGAAAATAACAAACATTATCTGTTTTTAACGTTCTTGAAATATCAACTGTACGTTTTAAAACTCTAAGTACATCAGTTGCATATTGATTTACTTCTACGTGAACACCGTCTGTTTGTTTCATCGTATCATCCAAAAACGAATCTACAAGTTTTGACACTTTCTCGTTGAAATGTAAATCAATTTCATCATGGTCGAAATCTTTGTTCGCAAATACGCCATTATAAAGACGTTGCTCAATTTCTAAATGAATATCTCTAACTGTCATAATACTTAAAGTTTTAAAACGTAAAGTTTGATTTTTATTTTGTTTCTGTTGTTTCTTCTAATTCAATTTTATGTTTTGTAAGAGCTTTAACTCTTTGCAAATACATATCGAAAATAGAATTATCTGATTTTAAAACAGTAGCAAATTCGAGAACTGTTCCAAGTTTAGTATCGTTATCAAACAACACATCGCCTTGTTTTACAATTATACTTAACTCTAACATACGAGCAATCAAAGCACGTTGTTTTAGTTTTGTATCTTTTGTAACTTTTTCAAACAATTCAGTTTGTTCTTCTGATATTTTCGTAATAAGTTTTTCTAAATCAATACGTGATAAATTATCAACATCTGTCGAAGAAAGATTGTATTTTGATTTAAAACCTGCAATAATAATGTTTTTAAGTACTATTGTACCTAATTCAGTTTCATCAGTTGTAAGTTCTAATACTTTTTTACGAGCATTTTTAAGTTCTTTGAAAGCATCATTTTCTTTTTGTTTAGCTAAATTAACATCAATGATATAAAATTTATAGCCAAATAATTTGCTATTTTTAGCAACTTTACTATCATTTAACATCATATTAGCCAACATATAATCTTTGACGTTTACAGGTATTTTTCTGTTTTTTTCATCAAGAGTATAAGAAGCGTCGATTTCAGTATCTTTTGTAGAAATAACTACATTAAAGTCATTCCAAAAAGCATCTGCTCTTTCCCTAAAAACGTTATCGTTATATGATACACCTATTATAGATGGTAAAATATATTCTTCTTCTTCTTCAGTTAATCCTTTACGTACTGTACCTGTTAAAGTAAGACCTCCACCATAATTAATAGAAGCCTCAGCTTGTAAAGGTTCAGGATATTGATTGTTTTCAAGAACAACTCCGATTTGATAAATTCTCTTTTCCATGTTATTGATTGTAAAAAATAATATTATTTTATTAATGATTTAATTTTGCGATAATCTATTAGCTAATATCGCAAATAATTTTAGCACAAGTACCAGGATACATAATATGAACACCTTGTGATTTCATAACGTGATAACTTGATTTATCTACATCAGTTGCACGATATTTAACACTTGCCATGTCAATAGATGGAACTTTAGAACCTCCTAATACATACCAGTCTTGATATTCAACTCCTTCTTCGTAGAGATACATGATGTTAGCTTCGCTACCTTTAGCATTGATTTTAGTATCAACAGTATAAGTAGTAAAATCAAGAACCATACCGCAAAATGAAAGAAGACTCATATTAGGATATAACGGGTGTCTATCCATACTATCAGCTTTAACTCCACGATTAAACAATGGATGTTCTACGAATTTGATAATACGTCCACTTCTATGACGATAAGAAGTAAAATATCCACCGTATTCAAGGTCAGAAGAACCACCTCTTACGAACAAATCACTTGATTGAACAAGTGTAAGTTTATTAACGGCACGTTTCATAGCGGCATCAATTTGCATCATCAAACCAGTACCACCAACAATAACTAATTCACTATTACCGATTCTATTATCACCTAACATATCAGCATTGTAAAATACTGATTGAAAGAAATCATCGAGTTTCTTTTCGGTTAGTTGCCCGTAGTTCATTTCGTTGATGATTTGTTGCCACATTCCCATACCGAAAGGTACAACTTCACCATTTTCATCCGTATTACGAATAATGCCTTGTGCATCACGGTTGTAAGTATCAAAGATAAGTGAGTCTTCGCATTTTTCAAGAGCTTCAAGTTCACCACGATACATTTCCCATTCTGTCCAAGTTTTAAATGTACTTTTACCAGGTACAGAATATTCAATCTTCAATACTTTATTTGCAACGTTACCTGCCCAGTTATAAGAATGGCGAACACGAGAAAGTTGATTAGTAATAGAGAAATGAGATTGACTTCTATGTTCTGTACCTTTGCTATTCATAAGAGCAACATTTACAGAACCACCAGACCAAATGCGACCTTGTGTTAGCATACTAACAGGTATAACAGCATTAGGGTCATTTGTAATAAGTTGTAAAGTAAATACAAAACCTTTAGAAGCACTATCTTTTTCGATAGCTTGAACTCTTGCATTATAACCTGGAAGATTACCTGTACGAAGAGTTTGACCTAATTGAAACCAACGGTCTTCAAATACAAGTTTAAAAGGTGCAAAGTTTTTACCAATTTCGGCTTCATTTTCATAAGTCAATGTACGAAGAACACGAGATGTTTTACGAGGACGACCATACATATTAGCCTTAAATGTACCATCTGTACTACGAATACTTCTTTTACGATTCATACCATTAGTATAAAACATAATAGGAAAGTTTGTAGTACTATAATCAGATACACTACCGTACACGTAATTAGCGAAACTGTTTATAAGTTCAGGTTCAGCTTGACGAGCATCAGCAAGTCGTTTAATACTTGAAAATTCATCATCACTGTAAACAGTTTGAGTGATTTTTAATTGTGAATTAACTTGTCCAAACATAATTTTTTAATTAAAATAATTGATAAAGAAAAAATATATTATTATTTTCAATGTTAATTTAAAACATCGGATAATGTACTTGTTACTTTTTGACTACCTGCTGAACCTCCACTTCCTTTAATTAAAGAACTTAGAGGATTTTTAGAACTACCTTGTTTGATAGGAGCTTGATTTGCAAATGCTTTTAATATACTAATGTCAAAGTCGTTTGCAATTAAAGCATCAATAAAAACTATTTGTTCAGGTGTTAATTTTTGTTGTTTTTCAACAATAGGTAAAACACCATTTTCATTTACTTTATAGGAATCACGCAATTTAGTTAAAGCAGCATCTTGAAGTTTATAGCCGAATATCTTATCACCGTTAGCAACAGCTTGAATATTGTTCCATTCTTCAATTGCTTTTTGTCTATTTGATTCAGTTTCTTGATTGATTCTATCAATTTTAGCTTGATAATCTGCTTTTTCATTAGCTTCAATAGCTTCAAGAGCCTTTAAAGAAAAATCTAAAAGTTTAGAATTATCTTTTAAACTGTCAATAGTAGTTTGTGCAACTTCTTCATCTAAACCTTTTATAGTAACAAGAAACTTCAAAGCATATTCTTCTTGTAAAGAAATGTTTTCAGCAGTTAATTGTTCTTTAATAGGTGTATAGTTAGGTTCTTTAGGTAATTGTTTAAATGTTTCTAAAGTACCTCCGTTCTTTTTATGTTCAAGAAATGCTAAAACTTCATTGTCTTCAATTAGATTTTGTTGTTTAACAGCTTTAACAGCTTTTAAAATAGAATCTGTATTAAATTCTACTTCTACACCTGTTTCTTCTTTAATGGCTTGAACAAAAGATTCAATCGCTTGTTGTTCTTCATCTACAACATCATTGTTTTGAGAAGTATCATCGTTTGATTGTTGATTGTTATCTGAATTATCTTGCGATTGATTATCTTGCGATTGATTATTATCTCCTGCATTATCATTACCTTTGTTTTCAACAGGTGCTAATTTTTCAAAAAACGAATCAATGTTATCAACATTAGGTGTAGATGATGGTTGAACATTGTTATTATCAACTACATCACCTAAATTTTGGGTGTTATCACTATTGTTGTTTTCCATGAGTAAAAAATGATTTATTATATTATTATTGAGTTGTTAAATTAAATTTTTAAACCAATATACAAGTTTTAAAACAATAATTTTTATTATTTATTTACGGTTGCTACTTGAACTTTATCTTTAGATATTTGAACCTTAGCTTTAATATCTTCGCCTTTTAATCTTAATTCCTCTCGTTTGTTTGCATTTTCAGATATTAATTTCAAAGCGTCCAATCTTAACTTGTTTACTTCCGTTTCGTTATCTCCAGCAGCTAACATTTGTGCAAAACCTAATTCAAGTTTTACACGAGTATCTTCGTCTTGTTTATAATACTTGAAATCTAATTCGTCTTGTTCTTTCTTAGATTGAGCAGCTATTTGAGCTTCTGCTATACTTCTATCATTTTCAAGTTTAGCTTGTTCTCTTTGATAAAATGCTTCTTCTGCAATTTCTATTTCTGCAACAATAGCATCTATATTACCGTCTTGTTTTATTATTTTTGCAATAGGTGCTTGACTTTGCATATTTTGACTCATTGTTAAAGCAAGTTGTTCTAACTTTCCGTATTTTTCTTGTTCTTTTTGTGAATCGTATGCAAAAACACCATAATTAACAGAATCAATACTATAAGGGGTAATATTAATATTACTTCTTTCTCCGTCAGATGTAATATATTGTTCGACAATACCTCCTCTAAATGCAACTTTACCAAATGATATGATTCTTTCTGTTTCACGTATTTGAAATTCATTAAACATTTTAAAGTATTCGTAAGTAACTAAATCTCCAATATACATTGCATCTTGAGTATTACTTACAGCATCGCTTGCACTTATTTCACCACGATTAAATCTGTTAAAACCTATTTCTTCAGCAGCTTCATTTTTTATACGATAAGCATAATTAATAAGATATTCTATATGATTACCTAAAGACAAGTCAATTTGTTTTAACGCTTGTAAAGCTGTCATAAAGTTTTCGTCTTTTTCATCGACAAATAGAAATTGAGTAGTATCTGCATAATATAATGTTTCTGCAATAGCACTACGTTGTCCGTTTTCTATTTTAACTTTATTATAAACACCATCATTAGCGTCATATTCCATTACGTAATCTTCTTCATGCTTCAAACCGTTCATCAAACCGATAGGCATTACCATTAGTTTATCTTTATTTTTGTTAATGGTATATTGAATTTTCCATTTTAAAACATTGTAAAGTTCTTGATAACGAGCAAGACGTTCAGCTATACTATTAAAACGAATACCTGTTTGATACATATATATTCGTCCATTATAACTTTTTAATGATTTATTAGGATTATCAAAATCAGCTAAAGATTCATCTACTCTTCGACCACCTATTATATGACGACCTTGTAAAACATAAACTTCCCATTGTTCAGCACACCAACGCCATTCTATATTTTCACCTTCTGATTCTATATAATCTCTTGTTACATAAACTGTTTCAGAAGAACCGTCTGGCTTAGGAATACTTAATTTACCTCTTTCACTATAAGCTGTCCATTGAATATGACTTAAAGTATAAGTTTTACTAAATGTATTATTTACAGCATTAGTATAGTTACCAAGAGCATTTTGTTGATAAGATGTGAAAAAACTATCTGTTGGACTATTGATAGGATGATTCTCTAAGTTATCTATCATATCTGCATCAAATCCTTCTACATCTTTTAGAATATCTACAAGTTCAGCTAAACTATAAGCATTAGTATATTTAATAACTTCTGCTTCTTCAATCATTTCAATAGCATCACTTGCAAAGAAAGCTAAGTTTTGAGGTTTACATCTAATATATTCTACTTTTTTACCATTAACAGTAGTACAAGAGAAAAACATATTAGTCATTATAAAGTCAAAAAACATTTGCCGCCACTTCATGTCAATCTTTTCATCTTGACGAATATAATCGAAAAGTTTATGACCGTTTTGAGCATGAGTATCAGGAATACTCATTTTCTGTTGTTTAATTACTTCGGGATGAACTGGCTCTTGAATAGGTTGTCCTTTTTCATCTGTTTGACCAGGAACGTATTTTCCACTTTCAATAGCATAATTAATAAATTGTTGACGAAGAGAATTTACTAATTCTTCAAGTTCATATTGATTGCGAATATTATCTATTTCACTATTCTTTGCGTATATTTGAGGACGAAATGGAGTTTTGCTAAATTTAGCAACTAATTGAGAAATTAAAGGAGTAATAAAATCATAGTTAATTAGTTTAGCAGGATAATTACGTTTTCCTTTTTTACCGTATGCTTCTGTAAGATAACGATAACTTGTTGTACGTAATTGACCTGTAACTAATTGATACAAATCATTTATTCTTTCTCTATCAATAACATTTTTAAGAACAATGTCATTAGCCCATTTAGCATTAGCTATAATCCATTCTTCATTTTTTTCAGTATCTGAAATTTTTTGTTTTGGTCTTAACATAATTTTAAATGTTTTTTAATCTTGAAATAATGCTTCATTGAAAAAATTATCTTTTTTAGGTTCTTTAACTTGAACATTATTGTATAAATATTCTCTTTCGTGATACATATTCACCCTTAAAGAAGAAATACGGTCAAAGTTACCATCATCATAGTAACCTAAAAGTTCACGAAGTAATCCTCTATCCATTACTGTTTGATAATTGTATAAACCATCTAAACGAGGTCTTAAAAGCCATTCTGTTATGTATGCGTTACCTTGTATGATTCTTGCTCTATTTCTACCAGTATTCATACGAATACCAAATTCTCTCTTTTTCGCATTAGGTGTTCTAAGATTATCATCATAAGCAAGCTCAAATTCTTCAGCTAAATAATTCATATATGGATAACCCTCAACACGTTTGATTTTACCGTAACTTACAATATCTCCAGGTTCATCATTTTCAAATGCTATTTCAGCATTATAATAAACAGCTAACATATAAAGATTAGCATTAAATTCGTCTTGTTTTTTAGGACGACCGTTATACCATGCTACTATTTTATCTCCTTTATATGAAGTATATTTATTACTATTTTCAATAACATATATACTACCAATTGAATCACCAGTTGAATTATCAAATTTATAAGCATCGACACTTATACGATATAATCCTTTAGGTACAATGTTACTCATTCTAAAAGGAGAATGTAATATACAAACACAACTGTCTATATTAGAATCAGATAAATTAACAGGATAAGAATCATAATTTGATAATTTAGTATTTATTTCAAATTGAACTGTACGTTTATCAATATGTTTCAAAGTACCTGTTTTTACAAGACTTAAATCTATATTTGTTGATTCAAGATATTTTAGTTGTTCTTCAATTTCAAGTATAGGAAATTTATTAGTTGATATTGTTCGTAAGGCTTCTTTAGGATTGTATGGTTTTTCAGCTTGAAATTTAGGAAGTACAGTTTTATCAGAAGATTTTTCAAGAATTGCTCTCTCACTATCGAAGAATTTTTTAGCTTTTACTTTATCGCTATTACCGTCTTTATCTTTATGAGCTACTGATATATAAGATGGTGTAAAATAAGCACATGATTTGTCTTTAATATCATCCCATATATTTCTAAAACGAAGAATGTTATAACTACGTGGATTATAAAACATTTTAGTTAAAGGTATCATACCACCTTTATCATCACCACCTGTTCCAAAACCCATCATCATTGCATATACATAACCATCTTCTTCAACACTATTTCGTGCTTGAATCCAAGCTGTATCTACAATAGAGTTAGAACCAAATTCTTCCCATATAATATATCCACGTTTACCGCGAGCTTTTTGAGGTTGTCCATCTAAAGTAATACCGTAAACACTTGAACGTTTACCTTTTTCTTCATCAAGACCTGTATCTTCATTTTTAACCCAATAACTTGCTCTAAAGTGCATATCTTTAGTACCATTAATACTAAAGTTACGAGCAAAACCTCTACAATTAGCGTTAAGAAAGTTTTTATATAAAAGATACTTATCATAAATACCGTCATTTTGTAGATATTCACTACTGTTAGCAATAATAAAACAACTTTCGTTTTTATGAAAGAATTGTCTTTTAATAGGTCTAACAGCACCTTTATAAGATGCACCTACACCACGAGGTTTTAACCAAAGATGATGATGTCCACCTGCTAAATTTTCAGCATCTTTTTCAAGAGGTATATCAATAGGTAAACGATTAAGTTCTTCTAAAGTAATACCGTTTTCAGCTATTTCCCAACTTTTATAAATAATATAATCTTCATCCCAAAATTGAGGAAAACCTAATTCTTTAGTTACTTTTACTCTTTGAAAATCTCCTTCAGTTAAACCTTTTTTACGTTGTTCATCAGGAATACGCAATATAGGTAAATAGTTAAGATATAAGTAATGTTCACCTGTTATCTTAACTCCACCTACACTGTATCCCTCTTCAACTCTACGATGTTCTTCATCCCAATATTCTATAAATTCAGCTGTACCGGGAACACCATCAGGATAACGATTGTGCTTCTCGTAATATATTGCACGTTCTCTAAAATATTGAGTATTAACAAAACCTATTGAAGATAATTTTCCATAATTTTTTTGTTCATTTGTAAGAGTTTCGTTAGAATTATTCAGTATTAACATTATTTATCCTCCCATATAACAGTGTTTATAGCACCACGTTTTTTACGATACTCTGCAATTTCTTTAACGTATTTGTTTTCTAAACTATCAATATTTTCTAATTGATTAGGAATATCAATAAGTATTTTTTTAGTTCTATTAAAGTTAGCTTCTAAAGTATCAAGAGCAGCATTTAATATAATAAGATTAGGTTGATTAATGTTACCATTTTCATCAACTATATCAATATTAGATACTTGACTAATTAAAGCTGAATTACGTTTTTGAGAAGTTTCAAAAATAGTAATATTAGTTTTAATCATATCTTTAGCAGCACGAAGAAGTTTATATATATCAGTATCAAGTATTTCTCTGAAATCATCAATAACTAATAACATAATTTCATCAGCTTGAAAATCATCTGGAAAACCAAGTGATTTATTTATTTGTTTTATCCTATCATTTCCCTCATAAAGTTGAAATATTTTAGGATTTAAAAACATATAAATCCAAGCTAATTTACGTTGAGTAAGCAAACGTTTTTTACCTGTACTGTCATTAGGACTTCCGTAATCAGAACGAATTAACTTATTAACAGATACTAATTGATATGCCATAGGTGATAATCTTATTTCACCAGTTGCTTCATCAATTTCATATAATTCACGTAAAGCGTTCATAATTATTTGGTTATATCAGTAAATCTAATTACTTCAGGTTCAACTTTAATAATTTGTCCATTGTTTGTTTCAACTATGGCACGTGTAACACTTATACTTTTACCACCATTAATTGATTTTTCATCTATACAAAATTGATGAAAATAACAAGTTTCTTGACTACCATCAATTAAGCAGGTACGTAGTTTAAATCTCGGATTGTATTCTTGTTTCATTTTCTTGTTTTATTTTTTGTTTAACTTCAAGTATTAATCTTTTTTTGTTACTTGTATAAAAAACACCAAAAGAAGGTATTTTTATATAAAAGTCAAAGTATTTATCTAAATAATAATTAACGTTTTGAATAGTTGCTTTTATTTTGTTCAATGCACTAAATACTATTTCTTCTACTACATGAGGCGGAAGATTAAACTCAATAGCTATCTTTTCAATTATCTCGTAGTATGTTCTTTGCTTATCGGAGTTCATTGTTTTAAATGTTTTTAATAAACAAAAAAAAACTTGTTTGTGCAACAAGTTTTTTAATTAATATTATATGATTAGGTTTATTGTTCTAAATCTTTAAGAACAGCAATAACATCAAAAGCATCAATAATTGCCACTCTACCTAAATCAGTAGTATAATATATAATTGGAACACATTGATTTAACATTAATTTATCACCTTTTTTGTAACGAGCTTCTTCTGGAATATTAGAATTACCGCTGTATAAATCTATACTTGGTGTAATTACTATAACAGGTTCTTCAAGATTAATACTTTGATTAGCTTCAAATAACTGTTTATGACTTAATGTGAAACCACCTGTTGTTCTTTCTTCAATGTTAGGAACATCTACAAGAATCTTAGTTCCTCTTGGAATAATTTGAGATGAATGACCCACTGGAGGAGGAAGTTTAAATTCAGGTTGTGAAATCGAAGTTTTCATTTTTGTTAAATTGATTTATTATGATTAAAAAATTATTTACGAGCCTTTAAAGAAAAATGTCAAGGTTTAATATTATTGAATATTAAAGTAATAAGTTGCTGATAAGTTAAATCTAAATTTGCAGGATAATATATTCGATTAACTGCATAAGTATCTTCTAAACAAAATAAATGTAATTCCATATATTTTTCATACATTTTAATATAAAAAAGATTACTTTCTTTCATCTTAAATACAGGAACATTATCTATTTCACGACTGACGAAATTATAATTCTTCATCAAATTCATCATATCCTCCTTCTTCTGTGTCGGATTCGATGATGTCTTTGATAAGGTCATATTCGTCTTCTTGCTCAACGATTGAGTTTTCGCTTTCCCCGAAATATTTAGCTTTAAGAGTTGCATCTTTAACTACATATTTAAACTGTAAAATATCTTTTTTCTTAACTAATATTATGAACGTTTTAAAAGTTCCTACATTAACACCTAATTTAATAGCAGTCCCTCTAAGAGATTTTGGAGTTTTAGACCTAAATCTATTAAGAAGTATAAGAGCATAATTTCTATATTGAGGATATAAACGAGTACTAAACTTATTTATTTCTTCAGTAGTATTAGCTCTAACTATTTCTTCACATAAATCTAAAAGTTTTTCACTGACAGTAAAGTCTAATTTACGAGCAGGTTTTTTCTTATATTTACTTTTAGGTTTTTTAATTTCGATTACTCTTTTTTCATGCAGCATATTTTTGTTGATAGTCTTTTAATATTGATATACATTCAGAACGTAAATAAGGTACTTCATAAGGTGTTCTATTTAATTCTTGAGTAGTACCTGGAACTCTATCAATATGAGTAAATTGTAAATGTCTAACAACGTAACCATATCTTTCTAACATATAAGCATACATTGATATTTGAAGTGCATATTTCCAATATTTATTATCAAATATATGACCAATTGGTTTTTTAAATCTTTTAAATTGATTATCTTTATCTATCACTTCATTAGTTTTCCAATCGTCAATATCAACATATCTTATTATTTCGTTTTTTACTTCACACGTTTCAATTTTAACTTTATCAGCTTGACCTGCTACTTCAAATTCATGTAAATACAAAAGTAATTCACTATATCCTCCGTCAAGTAATTGAGTTAAATCAAAACTATATTGTTTGTTTGTTCTAACATCACCTGTTTTAAATGTCATAACGTTAGAAGTGTACGCTTTCTTTTCTTCTTTTTGATGAATATGTGTACCTATTTTGCTACTTTGTTCTTTCTTATCATCCCATGCTATTAATCTTCTACGTGCATTTTGCTTAACGATAGTCATATCAGCTTTAAGCATTTTACATATAGCATATAAAAGACTAATATCGTTATTATCCCATCTTACACCGTAATCCATCATCATCTTACTGAATATCTTTTTATCAGCATCACTAATACCGAGATAATCTTGCAAACCTTTATATAAACTCCAATATTCACCATCGAATTTATCTGCATAGCTTCCTATTAAAGTAGTACAACTAATGTATCTTTTATTTGTAACGCTATGAGTATATTCATGTTTAGCGTCATTGAATTTAACATAAGGTATAGGCATAGTATTAATCTTCAAATGTAATATCTGTTCTTTGTTGTTTAGGTTCTTTAATTGTAACAAATTGACCAAGTTTACGTAAAGTAATTCTTAAATCAATTTTTTGTTGTGGATATTTATTAGGTTCTCCTTCTTCATTGAAAGTACCATCACTACGCATAACAGTTACTATTTTACCATCGTACATATAACCGTTATTATTTTTAGTTTGTTTATCACGATTAAAACCTGCCATCTTAAAACTACCGTCAGCAGCAATATGAGTACTAATACGTATTTCAGTAGTTTGTTCTTCTCCTATAATAACAGGTCTATAATTTAATTCATACTTTTCACAAAGTAGTTTAAATTCAGCAAGAAAAGCAATATATTTTGCATTTTCTATGTTCATCATTCTTTGTGTAAGTTCGCCCATTGTTTTGGTTTTATATTCTTTGTTAGACGGTTGCATTTGTTTGTCGTTTTGATATATTACTTCGTAAAGATAATAAATAATGTTTTAATTAACAACATAATAAATGAATAAAATAAATATTAAAAATTATGCCTTATGAGAATTAAATATAAAAATCGAACTGATATATTGTTCGATAGATTTAATTTTCATAAGGCATTTATTTATTTTATTTTGTTTACACTTTCAATACTTATATCAATTAAATTTTTATTAAGTATTTCAATAACATTATCTATTTCATCTATTAAAGAAGTTTCATAACTTTGAATATTACGTAAAGTATCTAACATTCTTTTTATGCTATAACTCATCGAAGAGGTTGATTCTCTATCAAGCTCATTTTTAGAATCTGATAATGCTTTATATAAAATATCAATGTTTAAATTTTCATTAGCTCTATATGCAGAAACATAATTAGCAAATTCTGATAATCTCATATATCTTTGATAGAGATTTGGTAATATTTCATCTAATTTATGAGTGATTGTTGAGTTTAAATCACGGAGTAAAAAACTGGAGATAAATGATTATCTTGAATATCGCCTTTTAAAACAAGTTGTTTATCATTAGTTTCAACAAAATAAGGATTAGTTTTAATGTTTGCGTTCATAATTGTAAATGTTTAAAAGTTAATTATTATTTATTAAAGCATGATTAATTATATTGTTATGAATTATATCATTGATTGTTTTACCAACAGAAAGTGATATTTTTAAAGTATTAACATCAATACTATATGTATATCCATCAGCAGGATTAAAACTAAAAGCTGATAATTTTACAAGAAAATCTTTTAACAATTCACCATCGGGCTTAAATGAAGTTACTACTTCAATAAGATAATGTAATTCACTTAACGAAATAGAATTGTTATCAAACTCAAAAAAGAATTTATCTTTGTTTCGTATATATCTCATAATATTAAATATCAAATTGTGATTTAAGAATAGATGTTTCATTTACATTTCCTCTAAAGAAATATAAAGTATTAATCCAATAATGACCGTGTTCATCTGTATTTGCTATTATTTGAGAATTACGTAATTCTTTAATAGCACCATAATACATCATAGGTGAACATCCTTCAACAGCATCGCTATATTCATCTGCATACATTTCAATATAATCTTGATTAGGTTGTAATAAATAAAGAATGTAAAGATATAATGCTTTTGCGTTTTTTGATAATTTATTTATTACTTCACGATTATTATCACTGATTAGAACATGAGAATAATTATGTTTATTTAAAACATATTGTTTTTCATCAGATGTTAGTTTGATAAGTTTACTAAAAGGATTAACGCCTAATTTAAGTGATTGTTTATTATTCATAATAAAAAGATTTGAATGGTTTGATTTGCAACGATGGTCAGCTATAATATAATAATATAACTGTTAAGGATTTAAACTATATATAATTAAACGAGCCATTAAAGAAATATGTGAGAACAAATATATAATATAATTTTGAAATATCAAAATATATAATTAAATTTACACATATTCTTTTAAAGGCTTGTATATACTCATTAATATTATATTATATATATATTATACATATATATATGTTACATTCCTTACCCACTTACAGGAAATGCGATTATATAACATAATAATTATATAATATAAGATGATAGTTATATAAATGTTATATTATAAGCAAGATGTTGTTTCGATTATAATTAATTAAATAATAATATTTTTACTTTTAAACATTCAATTTCTATGAAACTTTATATATACAACGATGTATTAAAAGAAGGCTTCATAATCAATAATATAGAATACTATGTTAAACATGAAGTCAAAACAGACGTATATTATTACGATAATAATATTCTAAGTAAAATAACTTTTTATAATCATGTGTTTTTAATATCTGAATATAGAGAAGATGTTAGTAACATTATTAGTAAAGAACATAACAATTTAACTATTCAAGAATTTATTAAACAACTTAACAATGATAGCAATAATTAAACATACACATTCATTATCCTTTTATGTAGATAATATAAAAGATGTTGTTAGAATTTCAAATGGTCGTCATGTTCCATATAATCAAATAATATGTTTTGATGATTTTTCTAAAATTGAATTATCAAATGATTATATTATGGTTGGTGCAAAAGATGAATATAAAACTGAATGTTCTATAACTCCTGATAATCTTAAATTAATGATTGTTGAATTAGAAAAACTTAAATATAAAGATTTTGATATTCAAAATTATATAGAAGTATATAGTAAATATATTACTAACTATAAAGAAGAATACGATAAAATACTTAAAGATAAAAACTTTAATCCTAATCCTTATGATTTTAAAGATTATAAACTTAGAGTATCTATGTATAGTATGTATAAAGATATTTTTTAAACGTTCTTAGTTAAAATGACAATACTTGCAAAAATCAAAGATAAAACTTATAATGTGAAAGGTATATTAGATATATCTATTCAAAGTTTTAATCATCGTTTAGTACATATATTGTACTCTAAAACTCACTATATAATTGTATCAGATTCTGATTTTCAATTACTACGTGTTAATAGTAACGATGTTTTCTTTTTAGAAAAGGAAAAATCAATAGATATTAAATATCTAAGTAGAACATTTAATTCTTCTCCTATTCCTCATGGTGTTGAACATGAAGCACATGATTTTAAGAATCTATATGTTAATATAGGTGAAGTAAAAAATGTAAAATCTGTAATATTTTCTCAATCAGTAGCAGGTGTTACTAATGATAAATCTAACTATAAAGTAGTACAATTTGTTATACCTACTGATAATATTAGTATAGGTATATTTGATGGTAGTTTCGTAGGTGAAGAAATGTTAGACGAAGTTAAAAAAGCTGACAGTGAAGACGTTGTTAGTAACTATTATATATCTATTAAACCTTAATATTATGAAAACTAAACAAAGAAAAGAATTATCTATTCATGTTGGTAAACAAGGATATGAATATTTTACTAAAAACTTTCCTGAACTTTTTGCTGTTAAAAATAAAGTTAATGTAGAACCTATTGATGAAGATATAATTGTATTACCTAAAAGTGAATACGATGGTTTTTATAATATGATGAAAGGTGTAAAACGTGATGTTAGTGAGGAAGATAATAAAAAGGATGTTATATTATTAAGAGATAAAAAATGATATGATGAATAATAATGTAATAAATAAGGAAGTGTAGAGGATAAGGAAATGTAAATGTAATATATGAATGTGAGGGATTTCGATAATAATGTTACGTTGAAGAATATAAATGCAGGTGAAGATATGAAGAATGAACTCATGTAGATATAATATGTTAATGTGAAAGAGAAAAATGAAATGGTAAAGGATAAGGTGAGGTAAATGTAGTATGTTAAAGTAATATATTAATATGAGTGAGGATGTAGAGGATGAAATGATATAAATTAATATGTTAATGGTAAGGTAAGAGTGAATGAAATGTTAAAGGGTAAGGTGAGGGAGGTGGAGAAGAGGGAAGTGAGTATATGGGTAGTGATGATAGTCGGGGGAGGCGTGTACCACCTCAACGAACACCCCCCTTACAATTAACATATAAACAATACCCCCATGTCAAAAGTTAAAGAAAACGAATTGCCAAATGCAATCACACTAAACATTAATACTAATGTTGCAGGTAAATTAAACAAAGTTATCGATGAAACAACTGATGAAACTTTAGTTTCTTTAGATTTAAAAGGTGATGATGGTGAAATCATTACTGTTGAAGAAACTAACAGAGTTTTAAGTGTATTACTTAGGATTAAACCTAATACTACTCTTGAAGCTATCAAAAAAGCAACTTACAGTAAAGTCGCTAAACAAGGCAAAGACGGTAAACTCTATGTATTTTATGTAGCAGGTCAGCCAAGTCTTGGTGCTGTAACATTTACACCAGTAAGTTAAGATTGAGGAGAGAAATCTCCTTAACTCTTGCGTGTCGCTTTTGCACATTCTTTCATTTATCCTGTCTATTGTGTGAATTGTGAAATTCAAACTGCAACTCGTAACCTTGCAACCGTTATAGTCGGTATCATTGTAATCAATCTTTTCACTATAATTACATAACACAATGTTAATCATTTCTTCATTCATTGTCATTCTTGTAATAGTTGCAGTCGTATATAAAGATTCAAAGAACAATCTTGTATTGCAATATTACATCAAACAAACTCTACGTGTTACATTTGTAGCTTTTGTACTTATAACTTGTACAGAAGCTATTGTTTATTCAAATGATAAACTAAATGAACTTAGTATATTTATCATAGCAATCGTTATGATTATATATTTATCAATATCAGTTTATTTTATGATTGAACAACATCGCCAACATACATTAAATAAATCTAATAAACGTTTAGCTGATAATAATGTAACAGTTTATAGAGATAATATATTTCTATTTAATGCAGTATTAGAACATATTTACGATTATGATGGTTTTAATTTATATGTTGTACGTTACCAAAGTAAATATTATATTTGTGAATTTAAAGATAACAAATATAAATATGTCAATGTATATTATAGCCATGATAGTATTGTTAAAGAATATGTGGACGGTTTAATAAAACAAGAATATGATGATAAATCTAATGATTGTAAATGTAAACTTGAAACTGTTGCTTTATATGATATTGATGGTGTTACATTATTAGGTGACGGTGTTGTTAAATGTGAATATCATCATGCTGTGTATGGAACTTATTATCTTGTTGAATATGGCGATTCAGTATATGTGTGTAAACGACAAGGTAAATTTGAAATGAGAGTTGATGATTTAGCAGGTGATGACGGTAATAAATTTGAATATGCAGGTGTTATTGAGGAGTATTTTGGATTTGTGGATATGAATAAATAAAATATATGTGTGTGGAGATGGCGACCAGTTCACTCCACCACCTCTCACCCACCATTATCACTCTCTTACCTCTTTCATTAACCCACTCACACCTACACATCCTCACCCTCATCAATCCTCACATTTATCCTACACATTCTCTTATCCACTCACCTATTACCATTTTACATAATTATCCTATAATTCATCCTCCTCCACATACATTAACATTACCTCAACATCTTTAACGTTATACATTTATCCACCATACTTCCTTACTTACTGAATTATTTTTCAATATCACATTCCTTTCATTTACAACATACATATTATTCTTATAACTATGAACGCAATTAAAATAAGAGATTACTACTTCAATTACATCGGAGATTATAACTTTGATGTTTATAACATGGATGATTTAAAATATTATCCTCGTGGTATTATTAACGTAAATTAAAATCAATCACTAAAACAACGAATAAAACAAAATGGAAACATTAGCATTAAATCCTTTACAATTAAAGGTTGCAGAAAACATTGCAGAGAAAATCAAAGAACAAGATGTTTGGATTGAAAAACAAGAAAAAATCATTATTGATTCAGTTCTTGGAAGCTCTAAAACAGGGTATGATTTAAGACAAACTGTTCAAGCTACTAATAGTGGTAAACTTACAAGAGATGCACTTGTTAATTACTTTAATCAACTCGTAGGTATTACTTACGAAGATTATTGTAAAGTTAATGACAAAGTGGTAAAAGTAGTTACCACCGAACAAGCATTATTAAATGCTATTTCTAATCTGATAGATTCAAAGTTTAAAGATAAATAAGAATCTTTTAAACAAGTTACATTGTTATTTATTATAATAATAATGTAACTTGTTATCAAAATTGAGTTTAATGCTTCATTGTTGTTTCACAAGGACAACCTCACGGTGAGAAAGCAGAGTGGACTTAATTATAAACATTCAAAAGATATGACTTTCGACAATCAACAACAAGCTATTATCTTAAAAGGTATAGCAAGTTAATTACTGCAATTAAATGTTCCTAATTTTAAGATATTGGAAAATATGTTAAAAGATTTTGACGATAAGTTTAGTAACGAAAACAAGTATTATTCACACGCTGAATTATTACGATGTATGTTATCACTTATGATATACATTAGTAATGGTAACAGTATAGATGATTTAGAAGGTAGTAATTTTGAAAATAAAATAAACATTATTATTCATCATTCACTAAATGAAAAATCTGCATCTAAAGTAGTAGGATTAATTGGAAAAAATAAATAACAAAATATGGCACATTACATACAATTTCTCGACAAAGAAACAAAACAAGCTAATTTACTTAATAATATTGATAAAGCAATTTGTACAAACGTATTACAATGCGAAGTACATCCTGAATATTATGGTGGATTAGTTTTCGATTGGTTTAACTCCATTGGTTTTCAATTAACTCAAGGTAAAGTACTTGAAGATAATCAAGAAAATTCAGTTAGAAATCACTATAAAGAAAGTGAAATATGGCAAGATGAACTTCATATAATTAATAAAATTATTGATTATATGCAAGAACATTACGTTATTAAAACATGGTATAGAGTATCTTAAAGACATTGGTTTAACTCCATACGTCAGTCAGATTAGAATATACGCTTTGAATTATTCTAATCTTTTATTTTTGATTCTTTAACTTTTAAAACTCATATATAAACATGAAATTCAATAAGAAAACAATAGATAAAATTCTAAAAGAGTTTGAAGGAAATCAATTTTCATTTCTTTGTATAGGTTCTACAACGTTTAATCAACTTTGGCAATCGAAACAACAAGATAAAATTAGAGATTTAGCAGATAGATTTGTAGATATTTCTAACGAAGCTACATTTGATGAACCTTATGTTTTATCAAAAGTAGATAGAAATTTAGATAAATTATTTTGCTTTAAATCTTTTCAAGGTAATACTCCTGAAAATAGAAGAGATGCTCGTATTAACTTTTTAAAATGGTGTAAGAACAATGTATAATACTATCAAACTCGAAGATATGATTCAAATTCATAACGATTACATTTTGGAAGATATTTTACTGTTCGTCATGGTATTTGTTATGGTTGTGCTGCTACTAATACAATATTAGCTTTAAAACCTGAATATCAAGAAAGGTTTAAAAATTTAACATTTGAAGAATATTGTCATATATCTTTTAATGCACAGCTATATCAAGATAACTGTTCTGATATTGTTAATTTTGAAAGAGCTATTGATTATCTTCGTTGTTGTAATTTTATAGCTTATAACGTAGAAGCAAAAAATAGTAACGGTTTATTTCCTACATTATCTCAAAAAGAAATAGAATATCTTAATAGTAATATAACAGATATTTATTCTTTTTATGATGTAACAAATAATCAAAGTGAAGAAGCAATAAAACAACGTCAAGTAAAGATTGATTATTGGCGTAACGTTTTAAATAACTGTCCTCTATCTCTTTAATGGCTCGTTTAAACATCATAAAACAAATCATATGAACATTGTTAAAAAAATAAAGAAAATGAATCACATTGAGATTATTAATCTAATGTTAGATTCGATTGAAAATCCTACCATACCTTTATATTTTCCTACGTATTTAAAACATAATAAAGAAAATAATTTATGTTATGGTTGTGCAGCTACAAACGAGAAGAATACGATATAATTGATGTTTTGAAAGATGAAAATGGTTACTACATTAAA
>ERZ1066127.384-NODE-384-length-24675-cov-11.867953_pt1 | contig 24675 bp, 16 predicted proteins | sample MGYA00382774_ERZ1066127 | MGnify/ENA primary metagenome ERZ1066127 (study PRJEB33369, sample SAMEA5778357) | biofilm metagenome | biome: Industrial cooling water; feature: Water cooling tower basin; material: Biofilm | place: United Arab Emirates | collected... | reverse complement strand
CCAACTACCCCACGTTTGAAACCGGCACCGGAGCGGTCAATGCGGTGGCCTTGCAGTCGGATGGTAAGATCCTCGCGGGTGGCAATGTTTCGCGTTACAACAACACCGGCTCGCTCACCGCCCTCAAGCGCATCACTCCCGATGGCTCGCTCGATACCTCCTTCAATAGCGGCGGTGCGGGGCTCACCGACACTCAGGGTCAACCCGAGGTCAATAGTATCGTCGTGCTCCCAGATGATAGCATCCTCATCGGCGGAGTCTTCACCCACTACAACGGCACCCCTCGCAACGGTATTCTCAAGCTCTATTCCGATGGTTCATTGGATCCGAATTTTGCCCCATCTGGTCTCGCTGGCACCTTGCGCTATGTGATGAAAATCACCATCCAGGGCGATGGGAAAATTCTCATCGGCGGCGGCTTCACGTCTGTCAATGGCACGTTCCGCAACAACATCGCACGCCTGAATGCGAATGGATCGCTGGACACTACGTTTTCCGCCAACTCCATCGGCCTGAACTCTGTGATGGACATCAAACAGGCGGCCGATGGCAAAATCTACGTCGGCGGCAATCCACTGACAACCTCCGACACCGGACTGCGCCGTCTCTATGAAAATGGTGCGATTGATACTTCGTTCATTCCCGCCCTGGGCGCTAACAGTGGCATTCATGCCATCCTCCTCCTCCCAAACGGCAACATTTTGGCGGGTGGATTTACCGAACTGGAGCCTCTCGGCTACAACGATTACCTGGCGGCCCTCACGCCCACAGGGCAGATCGACACCACCTTCATGGCCAACATGGGCACCGGTCCGAACGGCTACTGCGGCTATGAATTGTTAGAGGCTCCCAATGGGAAAATCCTCGTCGCCTCCCGCTTCAGTCGCTTCAATGGTCAGCCGCGCGCAGCCATTGCCCGACTATTTGCCGATGGCACGCCGGATACCAGCTTTGCGCCGCTGCCTTATACGGGCACCGATTCTTTTTTGACCCACTTCTATGGGGCCGCTTATCAACAAGACGGCAAGATTGTGGCGGGTGGCTGGTTCGATCACGTGAGCGACCCGAATCTGGAAACCTACAACCTCACCCGTTTCGAGGGCGACACGGTGAGCGGTCCCGGCACCATCCGCTGGACGACTTCATCCGCCCAAACCGCCGAGGGGAATACCGTGACGCTCACCGCCACCCGCTTCGGCGGCATCACAGGCGCGGTATCGGTGGATTATTCCACGAGTAATGGCACCGCTTCAGCCGCTAGCGATTTCATTTCCGTGAGCGGCACATTCTCCTGGGCCGCGGGCACTGGCGGCTCGAAGTCCGTCGTCATCACAACGCTTCAAGACACCGATGACGAAGGCGGCGAAAATTTCACCGTCGCCCTGAGCTCCCCCACCGGCGGAGCCACCATCGCGCCAGGCCAAGGCACCGCCACCGTCACCATTCTCGATGACGATACGGACCCCGTCTTCATCCTCCACCCGCAATCCAGCACGGGCATCGCCACGCTTTCCGCTACATTTTCTGGTGCCGCCTCCCACGCCCTGCCCATTACCTATCAATGGTTTAAGGACGGTAGCACCACCCCCATCGGCACCTCTTCTGTTCTCAATCTCGCCAATCTCCAACCCTCGAGTGCCGGTTCCTACGTCCTCCGCGCCACCATCACCGATCCACAAACCAACCTACCTCGCAGTGTCGATAGCACCCCCGCCATCTTGACGGTGGTAGAGCCTCCCGGTTCCCGCGACCTCACCTTTACACCCGGTACCGGCTTTGGCAGCCAAGTGAACAAAATTCTGATGCTGGCCGATGGATCCGCCATCGTCGGTGGTACATTCACCCAATACAGCGGCACACCCTCCAACTACCTCGCAAAACTCTCACCCACCGGCGCACTCGTCACCCCATGGCCCGCCAGCGGCACCGGCCCAAGCAGTGAAGTGCGCGACATCTCCCCCACCACCGGCGGAAAATTCCTCATCGCCGGCACCTTCACCACCGTCAGCGGCACGAGCCAACAAGGCATCGCCCGCATCAATGCGGATGGCAGCCACGATGCCACCTTCGTCCGCACCGTCACCGGTGCCGCACGCGTCGTCCGCACCCTGTCCGATGGCACCATCCTCGCCGGCTTCGACAGCGGCAGCCTCGGCCTGCGGAAATTCAACTCCACCGGCACCGAACTCGCTTCCTTTGTGCCATTCGGAAGCAACACCGCTATTTACGACATCGTCGTCCAAGCGGATGACAAAATCCTCGTCGCGGCCTATCGCAACAATCCCAGCAATTCGCGCATCGGCGTGCTCTACCGGCTTCTTCCTGATCTCACGCCCGATCCGGACTTCAACATCGCCTCAACCAACACCGCCAGCAATGCCATCCTCTATGACATCGCACAGGATACCTCCGGCCGCATCTACCTGGCGGGATCATTCAATTCTGTCAATGGCGTGAGCCGCGGCAACCTCGCGCGCCTGCAACCCAATGGCACACTGGATCAGGATTACTCGCCCACCATCACCTCGGCAGTCCGGACCCTATTCGCCCAAGACGACGGTCGCCTCCTGATCGGCGGCGACTTTACCACCGTCGATGGCGTCTCCCGCCCGCGCATCGCCCGCCTGCTGCCAAATGCACGCCTCGATTCCGGGTTCTTCCCCGGCACAGGTGCCAACCAAGCCGTCTTGACCCTCGACCGCTCGCCCAGCGGGCAAATCCTGATGGGCGGATTTTTCACCACCTTTTCCGGTGCCACCGTCGGTTACATCGCCCGCATGAATGGCGACTTCGGCAGCATGCAGTTCGCCGCTTCCTCGCTCTCCGTAAACGAACAAGCCGGCACCGCCACCGTCGTCGTGAAACGCCTCATCGGCAGCCGTGGACCGGCCAGCGTGCAATACCAACGCAACGGCGGAACTGCCGTGGCTGGCACCGATTTCACCGGCACCACCAGCGGCACACTCAACTGGGCGGATGGCGACTCCAGCGATCGCGAGCTGGTTTTCACCATCCTCAACAATGGCCTGGCCGATGGCACCCGCACGCTCGGCCTCCAACTCTTTAACGCCATTTACCCCTCTGAAATCGGCGGCATTTCCGCCACCACACTCAGCATCCTCGATGACGAATCGCTCGCCACCATTGTCACTCCGCCGCAACCCGTCACCGTGCCAGAGACAACCCCGGCCACCTTCTCCGTCGTGGTCGATAGCGCCACCACCCTCAGCTACCAGTGGTTCAAAGGCGTCGATGAAATCCCCGGCGCCAGCCTCGCCACCTACACCATCCCCTCCACCACCCTCGCCAATGCGGGCGACTACTCAGTGCGCATCACCAACAGTGCCGGCAGTTTCTTCAGCCCCGTCGCCGCACTCACCGTGCTCAAATCCCCCAGCGCCCTCGCCACCGGCTGGGCACCTTCCGGACCCGGCGCCGCCACCCTCAACGGCATCGTCCGCGCCATCCTCCCGCTGCCCGATGGCGGCGCGCTCGTCGGCGGAGATTTCTCCCTGCCCCAGCGCGGCATCGTCCGCATCGACGCCACCGGCGCACGTGTCTCGGCTTTCACGCTAGCGCTCGACTCCACCGCCGCAGGCACCGGCGTGCATGATATCCTGATGGACGGCGAAGGCCGCGTTTACCTCGCTGGCCGCTGGGATTCCATCGGCGGAAAAACCTACGCCAACCTCGTCCGCTTGAAGCCTGATTTCACCATCGACGATGATTTCTCCACCGCCCTCGGCACCGGCCCCGAGGGCCTCGTGCGCGATGTTTCTCCCGACAGCAATGGCGGCATCCTCATCGGCGGCTCCTTCACCCGCGTCAACGGCCTCCCCGGCACCGCAGGCTTCGCCAGCATTTCGGAACTCGGTTTCCTCGACCGCACTCTCGTCTCCCTCGCCGCCATCGATGTCTATCGCATCGCCCGCATGCCAGGCAGCGACAAAATCTATATCGGCACTTCCACCGTCGGCTACGCCAGCGGCACCTACATCATCCGTCTCAATCCAAACGGCACCCGTGATTTCACGTTCAATCCCGGCAACCTTAACGGAGCCGTGCGCGACTTCGCCCTCCGCCCCGACGGTGGCGTGGTGATTGGCGGCGCATTCACCGGTACCAATGCATACCTCACCTCCATGCTTCCCAGCGGAGCCATCGACATCACCTTCCTCCCCACCGTCGCCATCGGCGGCAACGTCAACAGCGTAGCCACCCAGCCGAACGGGAAATTCGCCATCGGCGGCGCCTTCACCACCTTCGGCGGCACCACCAACCGCTTTGCCCGCGTCAACGCAAACGGCAGCCTCGACAAAAACCTCAACCTCGGCACCGGTTTCGGCGGCGAGGTCCATCGTGTCGCTGTTGCTGCCGATGGAAGGCTCTGGATCGGTGGCAATTTCACCCAGTTCAAAGGAGCCAGCGCCACCTACCTCGTCCGCCTCCACGGTGATGATGTGCCCACCAACATCCTCACCCAACCACAACCCCAGGATGTCGTCGCAGGCACCCCCGCAAGCTTTACCGTCACCACCACAGGCACTGCCTCACCCTCCTTCCAGTGGTTCAAAAACGGCACTCCTCTCACCAACGGTGCCAACATCAGCGGCGCCACCACCGCCACGCTAACCGTTTCCAACGCCCAACTCGCCGACGAAGCATTCTACTCGGTGCAAGTCACCGCCAGCGGCTCCACCGTCACCAGTCAGAGCTTCTCACTACGCATCGTCGCCGCCTACGAGTTCGATACTCTAACAACCGGTGGCGAGTTCCCAGTCGGCCGCCGTTTTGTCTTCGCCGCCTCCGGTGCCGGTGCCGCTCCGCTTTCCTACCAGTGGAAAAAAGGTCCCTCGAACGTACCCGGCGCCACCTCACCCGTCTTCGCCATTGCCAACCCCACCACCGCCGACTCCGGCAGCTACACGCTGGAAGTCACCAACTCCTTCGGCACGGTAATTTCGGACGCTGTCAACGTCACCTTCGTCGATCCCGCGCCCGCCGCCATCCGCCACACCCCGCTCACCACCGCCGGCGGCAACGGCTCGATGATCTACCCCATCCCCGATGGCCGCTTCTTCCTCGGATTCGGTGCCTCCTCGCTCCGCCTCTACAACACCGCAGGCGTTCAGACCACCATCCCCGCCTTCAACAACCGCGTCAACCAAGTGCTCCGCCTTTCCAACGGCGGCTACCTCGTCGCCGGGCAATTCACCACCCCCGGAAAATGGCTCGTCCGCCTTAATCCGGACTTCACCCACGACACCGCCTTCCAGGCCAAACTCGGCACCTTCAACGGCAGCGGCGGCTCCGTCGCCCGCGTCGTCGAACTCCCCGATGGCCGCATCGCTGTTGCCGGAAATTTCTCCGACCTCAACGGTGCCACCGGCACCCGCTCCCTCGTCATCCTCCGCCCCGACGGCACCCGCGACGCCAGCATGGTCTCCCTGATCGGCACCACTTCCAGCATCGGCTGCATGGAATACGATGCCGCAGATACCACCCTCATCCTCGGCGGATTTTCCTTCAACTACGCTGGCGTCACTCGCTCACTCCACCGCGTGCGCCTCAATGGCACCCGCGACGCCTCTCTGGATGTACTTGCTGATGCATCGGTTTCCACCATCGCATTGCAACCAGACAGAAAAATCCTGTTAGGTGGCGCTTTCTCTACCGTCCAAGGAGTAGCACGCATCGCCCTCGCCCGTGTCGGCCCCACCGGCGTGCTCGACACCACCTTCACCCCGCAAAGCGGAATCACCTCGGGTAACAGCTACGGCCCAGTCAACAGCATCGCCCTCGAACCGGATGGCGACATCGTCATCGTCGGCAACTTCCCCATCTTCAGCGGCATCGGCCACAACGACATCCTCCGCCTCCGCCCGAACGGCGATATCGACACCCGCTTCAACCCCGGCTTCGGCTTCGATGGCAATGGCAGCCGCGCCGAAAGCGCCGCCATCGCCGCCGATGGCAGCATCTACATCACGGGGTCGATGCAAAGCTACAACGGCACCACCATCAACGACGTCGTCGTCCTCCAAGGCGACCGCATCCCACTCGCCTTCGCCGCCAGACCCGCCCGCGTCGAAGCACTTGCAGGTGCCTCCTTCACCCTCAGCGCCACCGGCGTCGGCACCAGCACCGTCAGCTACCAGTGGTATAAAGGCACCACCCCGCTCAGCGATGGCGGCGATATCACCGGCAGCGCCACCGCCACCCTCACCATCGCCAATGCCGAGGCATCCGATGCCGGCACCTACCGCGTGGAAATCACCAACCTCTCCGGCACTCTCGAAGCCTCCGCACCGGTTGCCGTGTTCGACGCTCCCGTCATCGTCGATCAACCCCTCGGCGGCACCTTCTTCGTCGGCAACTCCGCACAACTCTACAGCCGCGCCGTCGGTTCCCCCACGCTGACCTACCAATGGTTCAAAGGCACCACACCGCTCACGAACGGCCCGAACATCTCCGGTTCAAACGGCCCCGTGCTGACCCTCACCAACCTGCAAAAAGCCGATAGCGGAAACTACTCCGTCACCGTCACCAACTCGATCGACTCCGCCACCAGCACCATCGCCGCCATCTCCGTTCTCCTCGAACCCGGCGGTTATTTCTCCGGCTTCCCCATTACCGCAGGATCGAGCGCATACCTCCGCACCGTCCTTCCTACCGCCGCCGGCGGTGCATTCATCGGCGGAGGATTCAGCTCCGCGGGCCTCACCGGATCGAACACCGCCATCAACAACCTCGCACGTCTTAATCCCGATGGCACAGTCGACACCTCCTTTAACCCCACCCCCACCGGCGAGGTTACTGCCATCGCTGCCCATCAGGCAGACGGCATTCTCATTGGCGGATCATTCACCACCATCGGCGGCCAATCCCGCCCCTATCTCGCCCGCTACACCACCGCAGGCGCATACGACACCACCTTCAACACCAACCTCGGCACCGGCCCCAGCAGCAACATCAACGACATTGTCGCCCTGCCGGATGGGAAAATCCTTATCGGTGGTATCTTCCAAACCGTTTCCGGCACCACGCGTTACGGCCTCGCCCGCCTCAACGCCAACGGCACGCACGACACTACATTCGCTCCACCCATGTCGCTTTTTGGCAACGTCAACGATATCGCCGTCTCCACCGATGGAAAAATCACCATCACCGGCAGCTTCAGCATGTCAGGCCGCCAGAACATCGCCCGCCTCAACAGCGACGGCACCCTCGACACCACCTTCACCGCCACCCTCGACTTCCAAGGCCAAGCCGTCGCTGTCCAGCCCGATGGCAAAACCATCGTCGGCGGATTCTTCACCGCCACTAACGGCCAGGCTACCGGCTCCCTCGTTCGCCTCAACCCCAACGGCACCACCGACACCACCTTCGCCGCCAACTCGTCATTCCCCTCCACCGTCAACCGCATTGCCCTACAACCGAACGGCCGAATCGTTGTGGGAGGATCGTTCACCTTCAGCGGCATCACACGCGGCCTCATCCGCCTGCTCCCCGATGGCGGTGTGGATACCACCTTCGCCGTCGGCAACGGCTGGGGCAGCTCCGGCCAAACCTACGACCTCAAAGTCACCTCCACTGGCACCATCTGGGCCGCTGGCTCCGCCACCACCTTCAACGGCCAAACCGTCAACTACCTCTCCGTCTTCAATGGCGACGAGCAAGCACCCGGCGCGACGTTCTCTGGTTGGGTCACGGAAAAAGCCCTGCCCACAGGCAAAGATGGCCCGCTCGACGACGCAGACTCGGATGGCATTTCGAACTTGTTAGAATATGCCCTCGGGCTCGAACCCATGGAGTCAGACCCCGATGAGCTGCCTCCGCCCGTGGTGGAAAACGGCCTCCTCAAGTACACCTATGTCCGCGTTCGCAGCGACATCATCTACACCGTGGAAAAATCCGACAACCTCCAAGGCTGGAGCTCCCTCGGAGTGGACCAAGGCACCCCCGCTCCCGACGGCACCACCACCGCGAGCGTCCCGTTTGCCCCCGGCTCCCGTTTTGTCCACCTCAAAGTCGAATTGGTGCCTTGACACTCCCAACGACTTCAAGATCGATAACTCACTGTTCCTCGGCTGCGCCACGAAATTGTTCGTGACTGCCAGAGGGCATCGTCAGCGCCGCACCCAAGATCGCCGACGCGCTCTAGTAGGACAGCGCGTCCCGCCTTTCTCGGCAAACGAGCGGCACGCCTGTTACTCTAAGCAACGGGATTCCCTCTACTTGTGTAGATTTCATATCAGGAAGAAAATTTCGTTCATTTTCTCATTGACGGATTAATCGTTTTTTTCGATACATGTGAAATCAACGATACATTTTCCCCAAAACCATGCACCGTCGCAATTTTCTTACCGCGTTTTTAGCACCACTGGGCTTGATTGGATCATCCTCTGCTTCGTCGCAGCAGCGCCCCAGCGCTATCATCTACGATGATTCCCAAGACTACCCTGCCTATCTCCAAGAGTGGCTACGCCAACCGATGAAACCACTCACCACCCTGGAGGAAATTCCCCCACTCTACCGCGAACGCGCTGCCCTCGTCATGCAAGCCATCCGCAAAGGAAAATCCTTAAAAATCAGTTACCAAAAAGGCAGCACCCCCGGCCAAACCCGCACCATCACACCAGCTCTGTTATTCCAAAAAATCGACGATAACATGGTTTCCACCGGTGCCATCTACCTGATGGCCCACTGCCATCTCCGCCATCACTCCCGCACCTTCCGTCTTGATGCCCTAGTGATCAAGACTGATAGCAATATCGTCTGAAATTTTGATACACTAATGCCATGCATCTGTCTGATTTTTGGGCAAAAACACACGTGCAGAATGGGTTGCCAGCCCTTTCGGTCAGCTCCCATTGTCTCACGGTGGGCTATGTCGCAAACACGCTAATCAAGCACCTTCCAGAGGGAGTAAGAATTCTGTTGCCACAAGGGTGTGTCACTTTGATTGCATCTCATGACATTGGGAAAATATGCCCCGGGTTTCAGCTCAAGTGCTCGAGTTGGAGTTTACATGAAATGATCAAAAATCAAATCCATCTTAATGGACTCGAAACCAATCACTCAATTGTCAGTCAAGCACACTTGCAGTTTTCTGAGGCATGTCGGCTTTCACGGCTTGCGAATCTTTGGTGCATTTCTACGGCTGGTCACCACGGCACTTATCCGAATGGATTCAATCGTCAGGATAGCGATAACGCGATTTATGACGGCGGTAGCAAACTGTTTGCCCCCTTCCGGGAAGAACTGCTCACGCAGCTAATCAACACGTTTGGTCCGTTACCCGATGATTCGGCCAAAAATGAGATTGAGAGAGTGCATCTGTTGACAGGGTTCACCATTTTCGCCGACTGGATAGGATCGAATACCGATTGGTTGCCATTCGATACGTTGGTTGAACCTGCGGTGATTCAGGCGATCACGCACAAAGTATTGCAACAGCTCGGCTATCAGGCCAAACCCCGATTGTCATTGAGCTTCAGTGAATTATTTCAATCATCGCCATTGAGTCCTTTACTCGAACCGCGCTCAATCCAATCGGCTCTCTTAGCAGCAGCCGATGCTCCCGGTCTTTACATCGTCGAGGCACCTATGGGCATGGGAAAAACAGAAGCTGCCTTGGCAACTGCCTACAAACGTTGGACCGAAGGAACCGAACGTGGCATTTATTTTGCACTTCCCACCCAACTCACGTCAGAGCGCATTCACGAACGCATAAACTCCTTTCTTAGCAATGCTATTGATAGCCCTTCCACCCAGTCATTGATTCACGGCAACGCATGGCTCAACGAATCAAGAAATCGGATGATCGCTGGAAATGCCGATGAACTCGACCATAACGACACGGACGAAGCACTACGTTGGTTTTCTTCCACGCGCAGGCAGCTCCTCGCGCCTTTTGGCACGGGCACCATTGATCAAGCTCTGCTCGCTGTCCTTCCGGCCAAGTTCGCAGCCCTGAGATACTTTGCTCTCTCAGGCAAGGTGGTCGTGATTGATGAAGTGCATTCTTACGATCCGTATATGTCCGCATTGATCGACCGATTGATACGCTACCTGCTCAAATCCGGGTCCACTGTGATCATTCTCTCGGCCACACTTACTGCCAAACGTCGTGCAGAAATTGTCGAAGCGGCGGGCGCAAAAGAAGAATCTGCCACGTCCAGCTATCCGCTCATCACGAAAGTCAGGACAGGATTTCCTATCGCCGAACACATCTCAGTACCCCACGCAGTGCAGGTGAAACCAGTCACACTCGTTCATCAACACCTCACAGCAGAAAACCGCGATGCCTACTGGCAAAACATTGCCGATCAGATTGTCGAAGGCGCAAACGTCGTCGTCATCCGGAATAGTGTAGCGCTCGCGCAAGAAACCTACCGGCTGCTGAAATCATTCGTGTCCGAAACAATTCCCAACGAATCATGTGGTTTGCTTCATTCGCGTTTCCCTCAATTTTTACGAAACGAAAATGAAACCAAATGGGTCACAAAACTTGGAAAAGATGAGTCGCAGCGTCCCTGTGGTTCGTTTCTTGTCTCGACACAAATTGTCGAGCAATCGGTGGACATTGATGCAGATCTGCTGATCACAGACCTCGCCCCCACCGATCTGATTTTGCAACGTATCGGGCGACTTCACCGGCATGAGCGGAAAAATCCGCGCCCCCATGGTTTTGAGACACCCGCCTGCCACATTCTCCACCCATGCTCAGACTGGATGCAGGATGCAAAAACTGTTGCCCGGACGCTTGCTCCCCACCATTACATTTATCCTCCTTTCAAGCTGTGGCAGGCCAGTGAATACCTGCAAAGCAAGCAACAGATCGTGCTTCCTGATGAAATCCGCGCGATTATCGAAGAGAGTGCCGCTATGGAACCACTGCAAAGCGCGTCCGATGCGCTGGTTGATTTTCTCAAATCAGTGCAGACAGAATACACGGAACAAGTGCGCACCGCAGCCACGAGGGACGTATTCAGTCAATCCGCGCTCAATGATCGGGAAGGCGCAGAAACTCGCTACAACATCAAGCCCACAGCACAGCTAATCCTGCTAAAAAACCGCCCCACCGAGATTTCGGATACCGTAACGATTCAGCCTCTGCACGGACCATCGCTCACGATATCCAAAAATTTCTTTTCCTACGATCTCGCCAAAGCGCTCCAGATCAACGCGATTCGGATCCCCGCTTATCTTGTCAGCTCATTCTTGAAATCTCAGCCTGAATGGCTGAAAAATCATATCGATGACGCCGTGATTGGTGTTGTCCATGGACGCGAGGTAGAACTGTCTTCAGATGAAAAAATGAAATATTCGCTAGAATACACCTGCGATATTGGCCTAACGTATCGAAAAGAAACGATACCGCAAATTCAAACCGATCCGGAAGACTTCTGGTTCTAATACAGAAATACTATGCATCCATTCAATCTCATCGATCACCCCTGGATTCCAGTCCGCTGGCTGGCCAGCACTACCGCGTCTAAGCCGAGCCTTGTCTCGCTGCGAGACGCCTTCATCCACGCTCATGAAATCGCCGATCTTGATGCGACTCCTCATGAACGCATTGCCCTCACCCGCCTGCTGGTTTGCATAACACATGCCGCTCTCGGCGCGCCGCAGGATGAGGATAGTTGGGAAAATTTCGGCAACGATCTGATTACTACCGTACCCGCGTATTTGGCTAAAGCTGAAATCAAAGATCACTTCAACTTGCTTGGAGACGGCCCACGTTTTCTGCAGCAAAAACCAGAATCTACTGACCCCACAGATGGATACCCGCTGAGCAAAATCGCTTTTCATCTCTCCTCAGGCAATAACCCCAAGTTGCTCGACCACTGGGGTGAAGATCCACGGCCATGGACGCCGCAGGCAGCCGCTATCGCCTTGCTTTGCCTTCAAAACTTCTTCGTAGGTGGCAGCATGGCGTCGAAAGTTCATGGCAATGGCCCCGCGCTGAAAAGTTTGCAGATACTATTGTTGGGACCGGATTTGGCATCTTCGATCCTGCGAAATTGCTTGGATCATAAGTTCATCGAATCCACGGGCGGCAAGCTCGGGCGACCGGTTTGGGAAGCCGCGCCAGACCATCACTTGCTTGCGCGTCTGGCACCCAAACCCTGCGCACTCTGGCTCTCCGATGACCTGCAAATCATCTTCATCGATCAAGGCCATCAGTATCTTGAATTTGACGCCTACCGTGATCCTTATGCTTCCACCACGACCACGAAAGATGATAAACGTCGACTAATCCGTGCGAAGCCCGATCAAGGTATCTGGCGTGATCTTCATTTGCTTACCAATCTTTCTGATGCAACCGGTTTAACAGCTCCGCTGAACCTTCAATGCTTTAATGCCCGCAAGGAACTCGGACAGAGCACTCAACTCTGGTGCGGTGAATTGATCAAAGCCAAGGATGCTAAAATCGAAGACTGCACGGAATCTACATTCACCGTGCCACATGGCCTGTTCTGTAGGAATGGTCGAGATCTCTATGCTGCAGGAGTCGATCATGCGGAACACATTGCCAACTTCGTGTATGGCGCCGTCAAGACGTATGGAAAAACCCTCTCGCACGAAAATCCGCCAACAGAGGAAGCAAAAAAACATTTCTGGCACCACCTCGATCAAAATCACCGCACTCTTATCGCGCTCGCGGGTGATCCTCAGCCCGGTCAGCCTGCCATTGGCTCACCAGAGGCGAGCGATCCATGGACCAAAATGGTGCAAGAAGCGGCCGTCCTGGCATTCAAAGCCGTTTGTCCCCATCGCACAGCTAGGCAGCTCGAAGCCTACGCTGCTGGCATTCGCGTCCTTCACAAAGCGATCTATCCCAAAGCACCTGCTACCAAAAAGACCACAAAATCAAGTACCCCAACAATCTAACGAAAATTATGACCAATCCATCAACCAATCACGATGCGTTTCTCCAGCGCATAGAAAAAGCCCTGCAGGATCGCGGAAAAAGTGCCGCTCTGCGAAAATACTGGAGCACCGCCACGCGCCACCATGCCTATCCCATACTGGGCCTGTTAGGCGCGCTGGAAGATCCACGCAAAGCGATCCTCTGCGCTCTCTATGCGCAGCATCCTCAGCATAAGGAAGGCATGACCGTCGGGAAAGCCGCCCTTGCACTCGGCGACCGCAAAGACGGGGAACACCCTTTTGATCGTCATTTTCGCCGTTTACTTGCCTGTGAAGATCTGGGCACCGTGGCCGACCCCGGCGATCTCGCTCAGCAACTCCACCGCTTTCTCCAACGCCTATCCAGCAATGGCATTCCTTTCGATTACCGTGAACTTCACAAAAATCTGAATTATTGGGGCAAATGGACCGATGCCGTGAAGCTCAGCTGGGCCTCCGATTTCTGGCAGGCTCCTCAACTCACTGAAACACCCACGCAACCATGATCCTCACCCAAGCCCGCATTCCTTACGATATTGTGGCCCGTCCTTGGAAAGATGGCGGATTCCGCGATAGCTACGCATGGCACAAACGCATCTGGGAAGCTTTCCCCGGTTTGCCGCATGCCCAACGCGATTTTCTCAGCCGCCTCGATGACACGGGAAATGATTTCCGTTTACTCATTCTCTCCGTGAATCCCCCCACCCGTCCCGACTGGTGCCCCAGCGACCAATGGCAATCGAAAGCGATCCCGGAATCATTCTACCAGCACAACACCTATCGCTTTTCCCTGCTTGCCAATCCCACCCGCAAACGTGTGGTGCGCGATGCTTCCGGCCAACGCAAAAAGAACGGCAAACGGGAACCCATCGTTCGTCGCGATGAACTCATCGCATGGCTGATGAAGAAACAAGAGCAGCATGGTTTCACCATCGATGCCGACTCTCTCAAAACGATTCCTCGCCCGCGCCAGTCCTTCATCAAACAGGGCGCTGCGGGGACCCACACGGCTACCGAGTTCACTGGCACACTGCAAGTCACGAACCCCTCACTTTTTCTCGAAGCTGCCACGCGCGGCATCGGCTCTGCCAAGGCATTCGGCTTCGGGATGCTCTGCCTTTCACCTGTCTAACAATATCTTTCAAATGCCAATCCAACAAAATTATCTCAATTAACAGTAATCAATCCTATACTCTACCACTATGAAACTAATCGAACTCCACATCCTCCAGTCCTTCCCCGTCTCCTGCCTCAATCGCGATGACGTCGGTTCTCCGAAATCAGCCCTTTTCGGTGGCGTGAAACGCGCGCGCATTTCCAGCCAGTGTCTGAAGCGGGCCAGCCGCTTGCTCGCTCATGACCTTCATGGGAACTTCAATGGCATTCGCTCGCGCTTTTTGCTCGGACCCTTCACGGAAGCCCTTCTTGCCGCTGGTCTGGATGAAAAAAAAGCTGCCGAAAAGGCGGCGGAGCTGTGCACTCTATTCAGCAAGCCCGACAGCAAAAATCCAGATCAAGTGACCACCGCCGTGTATCTCTCACCTGCGGAAATCACCCAGATTGCCACGGCCATTGCAGGCGGAGAAGATCCGAAAAAAGCCATCAAAAAGGCCACGCGCAATGATGCGGCGGATATCGCGCTCTTTGGTCGCATGGTGGCAAATGATCCGAATCTCAATGTTGAGGGTGCAGCCATGTTTTCTCACGCGCTCTCGACGCATCGCACCGATAATGAAGTGGACTTCTTCTCATCGGTCGATGACCGCAAAGGCACGGCGGAAGATGCTGGTGCCGGCATGATCGGCACTCTCGAATTCAACTCCGCCACTTATTACCGCTACGTGGCCGTGAACCTCGATCTCCTCGCCGATGAGAAACATCTCGGGGCTCTCACGGAGGAGGAGCGCAAGGACATCCTCCGCGCCTTCATCCGTGCCGCGTTGGTTTCTGTACCGGGTGCCCGACAAAATTCCATGAATGCCGGGACTCTTCCTCACGAAGTTCTCGGCATCCGGAAAAATCAGGGCCAGCCACTCCAGCTTGTGAATGCCTTCGAGAAACCAGTTCCTTCCGGTAAGTCTGGGTTTGCAGAGGCATCCCTCACCGAGTTGAAAGAACACCTTGCCAAGATTGAAGCCACCTGGGGCACTCAGGGAGAAAAACATTTTCTCACAGAGACCGATGGCGGACTCGATGCCTTTATCAACCACTTGCTCGCCTAACAATATGCCCGCATTGTCCTTTTACCTCGATGCCCCCATGCAGTCATGGGGCGCATCGTCGAAATACCAATACCGGGAGACAAACAGTTTCCCGACAAAATCCGCCATCATCGGCATCATCGCCGCTGCCATGGGAATTGATAAACATGCCGCCGATGAAGCGACAAATCTCGCACCGCTCACGGCGCTACTTCTCACGGTTGTAAAAATCGGAAAGTCCTCCACGCGCCTGACGGACTTTCACACCATCGGCGGTGGCTATGATAAATCAGCCTCATCACGTGAAAAAATGAGCATCCCGCAGAAAGCTTCGGGCGCGCCTTTCGGCACTGTGATCACGCGCCGCAGCTATCTCACAGATGCCGCGTTTATCGCCATTCTTGAGGGTGAACTTAGCGTATTGGAGCAGATACGAATGGCTCTCCTCGATCCGAAATGGGGTGTTTGGTTTGGTCGGAAAAACTGCCTTCCAGCTACGCCGCTTACGCCTACCATCGCGGGTGATCGCTCTACCGCCTTGGTAGAAATTCTCGCAGCAATCCCCGGACTGGAGCCGCTACCGCTCGATTCCTGCGAATACCAAGAAGAGCACCCCATTCCTGCCGATGGGGTCTTCTACCAAAGCGATCAACCGGTAGCCTACGGCCAGCACCATGGCCCCATTCCCGCCGCCTACCGCGCCCGCCCTATTCGACATCACCGCCCCTAGAATATGCCCATCTTCGAACGCCCACCTCTCGATACGCTCTCTCCCGCGAAAGACCGCTGGACTCCGATTTATTTGGAATACGGCCGCATCGAGGTGGACGATTCCTCTATCAAGTGGATCGCATCGGATGGCCTTGTCACGCGCCTGCCCATCGCCACTCTTTCCGCCCTGATCCTCGGTCCGGGAACGACTGTTACGCATGCCGCGATTAAAGCTGCCGCGCAGTGCAACTGTCCTCTGTTTTGGCTCGGCGAGGATGGATTACGTTTCTATGCGTATGGCATCACGCCGAATCACGATAACTCGATGGCGCGCATCCATGCCAGCGCATGGGCGAACGCGCGCTCACGCAATGAGATCGCCCGCCGCATGTTTCTCCACCGTTTTCCCCAGGCTTCGGTTTTCGGTATGAACATCAAGCAATTGCGCGGCATGGAAGGGAAACGTGTGAAAGAAACCTACGCCGCGCTGGGCGCTCAGTACGGCGTCACCTGGAAAGGCCGCGACTACAATGCCGCGAACTGGAATTTATCAGACGGCATCAACCGTGCTCTTTCAGCTTCCAATGCCTCGCTCTATTCTCTCACGGCCGCTGTCTGCTGTTCCATGGGATTCATTCCCCAACTCGGCTTCGTCCACGCTGCTGGCACCCTTCCTTTCATCTACGATGCCGCTGATCTCTACAAATTCGAAACGTCCTGGCCCGCCGCTTTTGAGGCACTGTCCATCGACCCCAGTGACGATGGCACGCTCGTGCGCAAGTTGCTGAAGCAAAAAATCGAAGAAACGCGCATGTTGAGACGCATGCCGGATGATCTGAAAAAACTCTTTGATGGCTTGGGCGAAGATGCTGGAGACGCTCCCGAACCTCACCCCCTCCAACCTTCCCTGTGAAATGACCGTTCTCGTCTGCAACAACGTTCCTCCCGCGATCCGCGGCCATTTGAAGCGATGGTTCATTGAACCAACACCCCAAGTGTTTGTAGGAACGCTGAACGTTCGCACTTTTCGCAAAGTCCGTGACTTTATCCTGCGCAATGCCCCCAAAGAATTTGGCATGCTGATCATAGCCAGCGCGCCGAATTGCCAAGGCTATGAAATGGAACGCATCGGGCCCAGTGGCCTCACGGGACGTCTTCCCATCGAAATCTCGGGAATTCCCCTTATCGCTGAAACCGGAAGCGACCCCGACCGCACGCCATTCTAGCAGGTGCGACAATTTGACACGTAGTGATTTTACTTGATTCGCCATAATCCAGGGCGCAAAAACATTGGCACATCCAGAGTTTTCCCCACACACGTGGGGATGACCCGTCCGGCAGCGCATTTGCCAATGCTTTTTTCAGGTTTTCCCCACACACGTGGGGATGACCCGACGGTGAAGCGGTGGCGGATGCCTTCAATGGTGTTTTCCCCACACACGTGGGGATGACCCGGTCGGCTTCCAGCTCACCATCGCCGCCGAGGTGTTTTCCCCACACACGTGGGGATGACCCGATTCACTCTAACGGAAACGGCTTGCTTTGCCTGTTTTCCCCACACACGTGGGGATGACCCGTCGCGGGTGCGGACGCTGGTGCCCATTTCCTCGTTTTCCCCACACACGTGGGGATGACCCGAGGGCGAGGTGCTCGCGGGCGATGGGGTGGCCGTTTTCCCCACACACGTGGGGATGACCCGTGTGGTGGATGGGGATTATTTGTTTTTCAGGTGTTTTCCCCACACACGTGGGGATGACCCGAGAAGAGGAGTGCATCACGGCCCCCTACGTGGGTTTTCCCCACACACGTGGGGATGACCCGTCTTGGCCGATTTGGGCGGTGCCGAAAACGACGTTTTCCCCACACACGTGGGGATGACCCGGTGAGCTGGTGCTGGAGGGTGGAGAGGCCCTCGTTTTCCCCACACACGTGGGGATGACCCGTCCTATCAGCATTCCGCACCGCCGCGATGTGTGTTTTCCCCACACACGTGGGGATGACCCGCCACGGCGAAGCGCATCGTGAACGAGGAGCTGGTTTTCCCCACACACGTGGGGATGACCCGCCTACGGCCTCTACAATGCCGGTTACGGCCTGGTTTTCCCCACACACGTGGGGATGACCCGTCGAAACAGCCACCGCCGTGGGCACCATCACCGTTTTCCCCACACACGTGGGGATGACCCGTGGTATTGAGAAATCTCATAGCCCGCCGGGCAGTTTTCCCCACACACGTGGGGATGACCCGTCTTTCAGCGCAGCAGCATGCCCTTGAGCCTCGTTTTCCCCACACACGTGGGGATGACTCGGATTTCGCAATCAGTTGGGGTGTCCTCTCGCTTCGCGTGCGAGGACTCTGTCTGGCCTTCAGATGGCCGCTGTGGTCCAACCCGCTTTCAATCAGCGAAGTGACGCACTACTAACAGCCTCCTCTCTAGGGGGACTCAATTCCAGAGGTCAAGCACGTTTGGCGTTCCCCCGGCTCGTTGCAAAAAACAGCGACTACTTCGCCCCATCCACCCTTGCCTGCTTCCTCACCACACCGCTTTCACCGGACACCCCTCCTCATGAAACACCCGATCCTTTGTCAATACGGGCACACCATGCAGCAGTGCCGTCGCGGCAATGATTCGGTCTGCGGGGTCGCGATGAGCCCATTCAAGGGCCGCCGCTGCGAGCCAAGTCTCAGCGTTGGTATCCACGATCTTCAACCACGGGATATCGCGAAGCAATTGAGGCCACATGGCAACCGGTTGCCGTGAGATGAACTTTCCATGACGCTCCTTGTCAGCAAATTCCCAGAGAGTGACCGCAGCAATCTTCAGCGAAGCTCCTTCTTCAGCGGCATGCTCCAAAACATCAAGCGCCCGCTTTGACAGTTTGGGAAAACCATCCAGCCACCAATACAAAACATGCGAGTCGATTACCATGGATTGCGATCATCTTCGCGCAAAACTTCCCAATCCTCCAGCGGCAGCGGCTTCATGAGTTCTTCTTCGGAAATTTCCGCACGCTGGGTGGTGCCTGCTCGATAGCGCGCGAGCACCTCAGACGCAGTAATCACCTTGCGCCCCCCCACAGGCCGCACCTCAAGAACGGCTCGCCCGTGGTCCGTGATCACCAACGGCTCGCCCGTGCGCTCCACCTCCCGAAAATACTCCAGCATCTTCGGTTTCAATTTTCCTTTGGAGATCGTTTTCACAAGAGAAAAATAGCCATAGTCACGACTGTAGTCAAATTTTTATCAACAAGGCGTTCTTCGCCACCTACCCCGAAGACAGAATTTTCACTTCGTCTGATCCGTGTTGATCCGTGGTTTACATACTACTATCTTTTTAGTAGCTCCTCCATGCTGAAACGCAGGAAATACAGGTCGCCTGCGGATTCGTAGAGGACACCGACGTGACGGTCATCCACCGGAGCAAGACAGGAGTAGCCGAAGCCCGCGCGTTCGTCGTAGAGCGTGTGGTATCTTTCCGGCCAGGTCATGGCGGCATCTGCTGAGACCATGATGGTCATTCGGTGGCGCTGGCGTGTGCTATCCGGATTACTAAAGAGATAGTAGTTCGGGCCCTTTTCGCCCTGCCAGCGCAGCAGGCTGGCCATGCAGACCGGTTCGCGCAGGGCGCTGCGGTCGGTGGGGTGCGGGCTCCAGGTTTTACCCAGATCGCGGGTGACCATCACGGTGCGCGAGCCGCCGCGATTGTCACGGCAGTTCAGCATGAGGCTGCCATCGGGGAGCTCGGCCACTTGTGCCTCGGTGGTATCGATTTTCACACCGGTTCCCAGTTGCCATGTCGCGCCCCGGTCCTTGCTGACGAGGATGGTGGCATAGGGCTTGCCCTGGTGCGGTGGGCCATCGCCGGCACGGTATTGGGCGGCGAAGACGAGCGTGCCATCGCGCAGGCAGATTCCAGCGCCGGGGCCATTGAGCAAGAGCCTCCATGCGGGTTGTTTGACATCGGCGGTGATGTTGCGGGGCTTCGACCATGTGAGGCCATCGTCATCGCTGTAGGCCAGCAGGAGTTGCCCGGTTTCCTCCGGTTTCAAGCCCGGACCCGAGCCATTCCACGCGCGGTTGCCGTGACTCCACAGGCCCGCCACCCACAGACGTCCGGTGGTTTCATCACACAAAATCGCGGGGTCGCCCACGCCATCGTAGCCATGTTGCGGATCGCGCCCCTGATCGATGGCAATGATCATGGGGCCCCAGGTGTTTCCGCCATCGGTGCTGCGGGAAATGCCGATGTCGATGTCCGCCGGGAGATCCCCCGCGTGATGGTAGCGCACATCATAGGCGGCGAGCAGTGTGCCGTTTTTGCTGCGTGTGAGACCGGGAATGCGGAAAAACTTCGAGCCATCATCGCCGCGCTTTCGCACCGCCACGCCGATGCGTTGGGTAGCCGCGTTTCGCTCGGAAAGAGAAAACTTTTTTTTCCCCACGATCACTTCTCCCACTGCCAAGCCCACACGCCCGGCGATGGAGGCATGGTCTTTCAAGGTAACGACCAGCCAGAAATGAGTTTCCTCCGGAATGATCTGGTGCTGGGGGCGCAAGGTGATCTGTGCGCGGATGTCCTGCGTGCTCGCCAAGGTTTCTTTCCAGCCGCCTTCGGGTTGCTCGCCGCCACGCACCAAAGCCAGCGAGGCGATGTCTTCCAAGCGTGTCTCCGAAGTCCAGCTCACGGTCACTGCGTCCATGGTGGGTGGTGTCAGATTGCCGGTGCTTTGCAGGGAAAAGCCGATCACCGCCTGGTCCGCCGCGCATTTCATCACAGGAGTGACCGATGTGTGCGCCACGATGCCTGTGACGCGCATGGGCTCGTTCGGCTGCCAGCTCAGATCATCGATCAACACGCCCGCTTTGCTGGTGCAGATCAGGCGCAATCCATCGGCTCCGGCGGGGATGGCGTGGCGCACTTTGGTCAAAAATCCGCCGATGACAATGTCGTTGCTTTCGGCGACTTTCCGCCACTGGCCTGCGTGGTGGCTTTCCACACGAAACGCAAAGGGCGCGGCGCGTGTCCAGCGTTCCGCCCAGAACTCGAGCGTGCTTTCCCGGTCCCACGCCAGGGGCAAACGCCACTCGACCATGCGCTCCGTGCCGCCCGCCAGCTTGAGGCACTGGTTGCCGGAGCGGCCCTTGCCACGCAGGATTTCCGCATGGCCTTCCCCGGCCATGAGATTTCCCTGCGGCATGGCTTGCGAGCGCAGGGCTTGGGCGGGCCTGGCATCGAAGGTCTCGACGGCGGTCACGGCATGGCTCGCCCCCAGAAGAAAGATCAGACAGCGCAGAAATATCATCGGGTGAATTTACCATCAGGCACCGGGCAATCTTGCATGGCATCGACTGGTCGGCTCGCCCCACCACCGGGCGCGCCCGGGCGAAACAAAAACCGCTGCATGAGACATGCAGCGGTTTTGAACATTACGAACACTAACTCACACGAAATCAGTTGACCGCAACAGCCGAGGAACCTGTTTCACCCGTACGGATACGAATGGCTTCCTCGACGTTGGAGATGAAAACTTTGCCGTCGCCAATTTTGCCGGTGTTGGCGCTTTTCACGATGGCCTCGGCGACAAGGGAGGCTTGACCGTCATCGACGATGATGTCGATTTTCACTTTAGGCAGGAAATCCACAGTATATTCCGAGCCACGGTAAATTTCCGTGTGGCCTTTTTGGCGTCCGAAACCCTTGACCTCGGTCACGGTCATGCCCTGCACGCCGACTTCGGCGAGGGCTTCTTTGACTTCTTCGAGTTTGAACGGCTTGATGATTGCTTCGATTTTCTTCATGGTGGTTCAGGTTGTATTTAATTGGTAGCAGAGAGTGTGCCAAGTGAAAGTAACTTCAAAAATAGCTAAGCAGTGCTTTGTGGTTTTGACAAGTGGCAATTGATTAATTGGCGAGACCCATTTCTGTTTCAGCAGTGAGCCAATCAGCCAAGGGATCATCTGGCAAGCCCTGATTGCGGCGCTGGCACCAGTTCAGGAAGGCGGCTACAGCCACATCCTCGCTGGGAACCTCACGGGTGAGGACGGCATCGGCTTTTTTGGTGCGTGGAGTTTTCGGGGCGGCGCCGGCCTTCGGGGCGCGAGCGGGTTTGGCGGCAGCCTCGGTCTTCACACTTTTGGCTGTTGTGCTTTTGGCTGTCGTAGCTTTGGCTGGTTTGGCAGCGGTCTTCGTGGCGGTCTTGCGTGGACTCGGAGAATCAGCGTTGTCTTTCATGATCAGGGAGAGTTCAGCAAAGGGTAAAGCAGATGCCGTACCAAGATGAATTTTATTGATCTGATGATTGATCTTATCGCGGCCTCGCGTATGATGGCGGCATGGAAGGGCGATTTGACTGGCACGAACCTACTCATGCGAGTGGTCGCGAATCATTTCTGCCGCCACCCGACCGCGTGGGTTGGTGGATGGTGTTTTCCTTGTGCGTGGCCATCGTATTGCATGTCATTCTGTTCATTTCCCTGGGTCACATCAAGATGGGTTTCGGCTGGACGGCGGTCGAGGAAGTGGTGACTCAGCCCGTGGTCGTTCGCCCCGTGGAGGAGGATATTCCGGAGGAAGTCCCGCCTTCCTCCATTGATGAACCCGCACCGCTACCGGATCGTACCAAACTCGTGGACGACGTGGAGATCCTAGAGCAGCTCAAAGACCCGGAACTGGAGATGAAGCCCGAAGTCACCGAGGCATCCTTCGATGTTGACTTGAAAATCGAGGCCCCCGCGCTGGCGGGCGATCCCGCAGGGGATAAAATCGAGATCGCTAGTGCGGTGGAGATCGCTCCCGAGGATCTGGAATCACTGGGCAAAACCGAAACCTACACGCCCGTGGCAGCCCAAGGGCAAATGATCGTGGACCCGGGCAGCGACGTTGCCCAGGCCGATCCACTGGATTCCTTCATGAAGGATCTGATCAAAAAGGGCAGCGCGGGCAAGGCTCTCGATGGCAAGCTGGACGGCACATCGTCCCTGGACGAAATTGCCGGTCTCGCGGAAAATGTGCTCGTCACCAAGACCACCATGCTTCCCGGTGACCTGTTGTTCGAATACAACAGCGCCCAACTGCGCGAAAGCTCGAAGGTGGGCATGCAGAAGATCGCCCTTGTGATGGACCTGAATCCGCAGCTTTACTGCTGGATCGAGGGTCATACCGATCTTTTCGGCGGTGATGATTTCAACTACGATCTGTCCCTCCGCCGCGCGGAATCCGTAAAAGCCTTCCTCGTCGCCATGGGCATGAACCCGGAAAAAATCCGCACGCGCGGCATCGGCAAGCAGAAGCCCATCGTGTTGCAAGGCACGCAGGAAGAACAAGGCATCAACCGCCGTGTGGAAATCAAAATGCGCAAGACCCCGCCCCCTGCGGATGTGCCGCGGCCTCGCGCCCTCATTCCCGAGCCTCCCGCACGAGCCATTCCCGTGCCACCAGCACCGGAACCCGAACCACCGAAAGCCCAGCCGGTCAAAGTCAAACCCATGCGCGCCCTGCCCGTCTTGGAGGAAGAGGAAATCCCCGAACCACCCAAGGCCGCTCCGGTCATCATCGAAGAGCAGCCACCCCGCGCCGCTCCCGTGGAGGAAAACACGCCACCGCGCGCCGCTCCGATCGAAGAACCGGCCCCTCCCCGCGCCCGCGCGATTGAAGAGTGAAGCAGGCGGCGATCAAATCATCGCTCGCACTGCGGCCCGCTCCTCTTCCGTCCAGCTGAGCCACGGTCTCCTTGCCAGCATGGAATTGGAAAAACGCGGGTCAGCCGACACCTCCGGCCCCAGCCAGTCAGGGCGTTCAAAGCCACTCGTTTCCTCGGGTAACTCGATCTCCGCGATCACCAGGCCGGCATTGCTTTCATGAAATTCATCCACCTCCCACAGCATGCCACCCACGGCAATCTCATGACGGGTTTTGTGAATCATGCCGTCCAGGCATAACGCGAACAAATCCCGCGCCACTTCTTTCTCCAACGCGAACTCCACTTCGGCGCGCGTGATGCCAGTAGTGGGACCTTTCACCGTCATCCACGCCTCATCATCACGCAAGCGCACCCGCACCGTGCGGTGAGGTTCACGGGCCAGATACCCCTGCATGATCGTGTGCGCCACCGCCCCTTCACGCCAGCCATCATTCCTGACCAAAAATTTCCGTTCGATTTCGTATGCCATAGTTCCCTCCCAGATTCTGCCGATTGCACGTCTTCCCACCAAGCGTCGCTATCTTAATTTGCTGATAGACTCTGTCACCCACTGTGTATCGCGAAACACCTCCGTGGTTAGCAAAATTTCCTCACCAGAGGGATTCGGCGCCTTGCCATCGATGGAATAAACTTTCACCTTCAAGGTCGTCTGTTGCATGCCAGCAGGCAGTGGCAACATCGCGGCGGCCAGCCCTTCTTTGCTCACCAGATGAAGATCACCTTCGTCAGTTAGATTGCCATTGCCATTCGCATCGATCGCCAGCAACACCTGACTGCCGGCATCATAGTATTCCAGGCGCAGCGGCACGGAGCACCTGATCCGGCAGGGCAGAAAGGCGGGCGACTGCGGCAGAATCGCAACCTGATGATAGAGCGCGATGGATTGAAAGGGATTCGAGCTCAGGGAACTGGCATCCCCCGACTTATGGAGCCTGTCGGCTTGCATGTAGGCGTGAATGTAAGAGTCCGCCCCGGCCATCGCGATGGAAGCGAGAGACAAAAAAACAATGGTCAACAATAATTTCATGAATGACGGTAGGATGATCTCTCCTGCATCACAAGAAGATAATCTCGCCGATGACAGCGCCTGCAGGGCGATTGGCAGGAAACAATACAGCCATTGAAGAGAAACAAAACTGTA
>ERZ1066127.382-NODE-382-length-24719-cov-10.958077_pt1 | contig 24719 bp, 24 predicted proteins | sample MGYA00382774_ERZ1066127 | MGnify/ENA primary metagenome ERZ1066127 (study PRJEB33369, sample SAMEA5778357) | biofilm metagenome | biome: Industrial cooling water; feature: Water cooling tower basin; material: Biofilm | place: United Arab Emirates | collected... | reverse complement strand
GCCTTGCACGAAGTGGTCACGGGCAAAAGCATCGTGCTGCTGGTCGGCGGGCTCTGCATTGGCGCGATCTGCGGCGCGGAAAAACTCACCGACGTGCAACCCTTCTTCGCGGGTGCCTTCAAAGGGGCTCTGTGTCTTTTCATGCTAGAACTGGGCCTGGTGGCAGGAAAACGCCTGCGTGATGCGGGGCGTGCAGGCTTCCGCTTGCTGATGCTGGGCATCCTCCTGCCTCCCATTCTCGGTCTGCTGGGCGTATGCGCGGGCTTGCTCTCCGGCATGAGTCCGGGCGGATCGGCCATACTCGGCGCGATGGCTGGCTCCGCCTCCTACATCGCCGCGCCCGCCGCCGTGCGCATCGCCCTGCCCCAGGCGAATCCGGCCTACTATCTGACGCTTTCTCTCGGCATCACCTTCCCGTTCAATCTGGCGCTCGGCATTCCGCTTTACATCCACCTGTCCCACTCCTTGTCCCCATGGCTATGAAAATCCGTTTCAAAAAAATCACCATCGTCGCTGAAAGAGTGCTGCAAGAGCAAGTCGTGGAGCTGCTCAAGCGGCATCAGGTCAGTGGCTGGACGGCGCAGAGCGTGACCGGCGAAGGCTCGCGCGGACTGCGGGCCTCCGAATGGGAAGGCAGCAATGTGCAGATCTACACACTGGTGCCGGAACCACTGGCCGAGGCCATCATGGCGGACATCGCCGAGCACTACTTTGAGAACTGGTCGGTGGTGGTCTATTCCCAGGATGTGGAAGTGCTCCGCCCTGCGAAATACCAACAACCGCAGTGACCCGCCCCATGCTCAATTGTTGCGCATGAAACTCTCCTCCCACGGCGCGTCCTTGGGCTCGCACGTGGCGGTTTGCAGCACCACCTGGGCCACTCCGCGCTCCACCGGAAATGTCACCGTGCCCGACACTTTCACCCAGGCGTTTTCCTCGATGGTTGGAATCTCTTGATCGCCAAAGTCCAGAATGATGGGCACCGCGCGCGCATCCGCCGCACAACAAGTGATGAACAAACGATAGAGCCTGCGGCGTTTGCCCGACTCATTGTTTTCCTTCTCCATCACCAGACGGCCCTCGGTCTCGACCTTCATGCCATCGATGAGCTTTTGCAATTCCGGATCACCCACGGCGAAATACAACTCCATCAGATTGAACTCATAAAATCCCGCCTCGTTCTTGCGATGGGTCTTTTCAATCTGCTCCATCGTCAAGGGTGGCAAATCCTGCGCCAGAAACATCGAGTTGCTCAAGGGGGCATCGAACAAGGCCTTGCGCGAGAGGGCTTGCACCGAGAAGCCATCTTTCGTGTATGCCACGGCAAAAAGCACCGGCAGCAGCATGAAGCACACCGAGGTCAGCGGGTGCATTTCACTGGCTTCGTGATCGTGCGGGTCGCCCTCGCTGTGGTCATGGCCACAGCTCGCCTCCTCACCCGCGGTCAGCAACACGAACATTCCCATCACCGCCAGGCCCAGACCTCCATACAGGGCCAAGGGGCGGAAGTCCGGCGCAAGGTATTTGCCAATCCGGCCACTGGCATAAAAATACAACATCACCGCCGCCCACACGAGCACGATCAACGAAAACAAGATGCGCTGGAATTTGATGTTCATGGCAATGTCACTTGGCTATTCAGATACCATTGGAAAGCGACGGCTGCGGCACCGATCACCACAAACAAACCGAGCGCCATCCAGACGATGAACCCGCGCCGCAACACGGTCTGATACAAAAACAACAGTTTCAAATCCAACATCGGCCCGAACACCAGAAACGCCAGTTTGGCCCCGTAGGTGAACTTATCCAGCGTCGCCGCGATGAAGGCATCCGAGGTGCTGCACAGACTCAGCACAAAGGCCAACACCATCAGCGCGGAGGGTGCCAGCACCTGGCGATTCGCCAACGAGTCCAGCCATGTCGCCCCGGGCGCGATGCCCGTATTGAACAGCGCGGTGATCGCCACGCCGATGGAAAAATACACCCCCACATCGACGAAGTCCTTGATCGCCGAGCGAAACGCCGCCACCAGGCGCGGATTGCCCATCGCCGTCATCGCCGGCGCGTGCTCGTGGTGATGCCCATGATCGTGGCCATGATCGTGCCCGCAGCATCCATGTTCATGATGATGGTGCTCATGGCCGTGGTCACAGCCTTTGTGATGGTCATGCTCTTCGTGCTTTGCCGCTGGCTTGCCCTGAATTTCGTCCACGAGGCGTTGGCGCAAAATCATCACCAGCGGAATCCGCGAAATCACCCAGCCTAACAGCACCGCTACTGCGAATCCCAGGCCGAGGCGACTCACGGTCATCACCAGATTGGCCGCCATCGACTCTCCATGCACCAGCATCGTCGGGCCGCTGAATGCTTTCCACGTGCTCAAGGCCGTGATGGGATTGACGATCGGAGCCGCCAGCATGTATGTCAGCGCACAGGAAACCGGCAGCCCCTTGCGCACCAGCCTGCGGATTACCGGCACCACCGCGCATTCGCATACCGGAAACACCGCGCCCATCAGGCCCGCCATCAACACGGCCAGGAATTTATTGCGCGGAAGAAAGCGGTCCATCATCCCCGGCGGCATGTAAATGTCGATGAACCCGCTGATCAGCGTTCCTAACAATATGAACGGCGCCCCTTCGAACAGGATGCTCAAAAACGCAAATGCAAAGTCTTGTTTCGCCTCACCAGTCATCCGCCCCCGACGCTATCGCCTCCGTCATGATTGCCAATGCTAAAATCACCGCGCGCGATTTTCCATTGCACACGCCGCATCCGCCTCTAGTATCAGCGCCCACAGCACCGTGCCTCACTCACGCAAATCCCAGCCCACTTCCCCTCGCCACGCCGCACCGGACACCACCGCGCTGCTCGCCGAGGTGAGGGCCATTTACGAGGAGCTGGCGCAGCGCCCGATTCAGGGCAACTGCACCGGCCGTTCCACCTGTTGCCGTTTCCAGCTCACCGGGAAAACGCCCTACCTCACCCGTGGCGAAGCCATGCTCGCCGCCCGCGCCTGGCGCGCCAGCGGACGCACCCAACTGCCGCCTGCTGGCGAAGGTGCCTGCCCGTTTTTGAAACAAGGGCTGTGCCAAATTTACGACTCCCGCCCCTTCGGTTGCCGCACGCATTTCTGCGATGCCGCAGGCGGCCCGGCACCGCGCGCTCTGGTGCGCGATCTGATCCATCGGCTGGAGGAAATCGACCTTGCTCTGGGTGGCGACGGGGCCAGTCATTTCCGCGCCGCGGTCTCGCGTTATCTCTAACTAAAATCGAATGTGCCCCCCTTTGCATTTTCGCTTTCCATCATCGCAATCCTCCCTATACTCACCGCAGTGAAATCTAAGGTCATCGCACTGCCCCTCTGCTTGCTGATCCTAATCATCGTCGGCGTCTGTTGCTCACCGGTGGCCCCCATCGGCGGCGGCGCGGATCGCCCCATCAACTGGGGCAGCGGCTCCGCTCCCGTCTCCGGCGGTGCATCCATGGGCGACATCATGCGCGGCGTCAATCTCAAGCAAGACCTCGTCCCGCGCGGCACCCACGGGCGAAAAGTCCACCGCTCCATGTCCCCTCGCTACATCACCATCCACAGCACCCAGAACTGGACGGCCGATGCCTGGAAACACTCGCAAGCCCTCAAAAACGGTGCCCTCCGCGCCCCCAAACGCAAAGGCGGCAACCGCATCGGCTACCTCATCTGGCATTTCACCGTGGATGACCGCGTGGCCCTCCAGCACATGCCCACCAATGAACAGGGCGAGCACGCCGACTTCGACGGCCCCGGCAACCGCTACAGCATCGGCATCGAAATGTGCGAGCACCGCGGCAGCAATCTCAGCGCCACCATCGATCGCACCGCGCGCCTCGCCGCCTACCTCATGATCAAGCACAACATTCCTTTGCGCCATGTCGTGCCCCACTACCATTGGCCGCGCCGTGGTGCCAAACCCCCGAACAAAAACTGCCCGCACTTTCTCCTCGAAAACGGACGCCCCGGACGCAAATGGCGCGGATTTCTCGCCAAGGTCGATTCCTACCACCGCCAAATGAGCCGCTGATGTCCGTGCCCTCCCATGGCAGTCCGGGGAACCGCGAGACCCTGCTGGAGCCAGATACCTTCTACGCATGCCAACGCTGCACGGCCTGCTGCAAATGGCCCGGCGATGTCCGACTGGAAGAAGAGGAAATCCCCCGCATCGCGTCCTACCTTCATCTCACCGAGCAGGAATTCCTCGATCGCTACACCCGTCTCCGCACCAACCGCCAGGGCCTGTCATTGATCGAAAAAGACAATCACGAGTGCATCATGCTCGATGGCACCGCCTGCCGCATCCACCCGGTCAAGCCCTCCCAATGCGCCGGTTTTCCTAACAAATGGAACTTCCCCGGTTGGCGACAAGTGTGTGAGGCCATGGCCATTCCCATGCAAGAAGCCCGAGAACGCGGATTGACGAAGTAGCTGCGGTGTGGAAACTAGCGCCAGATGATACAAGCCATTCTCACCCACCCCGGCAGCGCTCACAAGGACGAGTTCCTTGCCTGCTGCCTGCTCATTGCCGTTCATAGAGCACCGGTGCTGCGCCGCGAGCCCACCACCGATGACCTGAACGACCCGTCCATCATCGTCGTCGATGTGGGCGGCGAGCACGATCCCGCGCGCATGAACTTCGATCACCACCAGTTCCCCGCCGATGCCCCTCCCGTCTGCGCGCTCAGCCTGGTCATGATGCATCTCGGCATTTATGAGGACGCCCGCATGTTCTGCGAATGGCTGGAACCCGCCGAGTGGTTCGACACCAAAGGCCCGGTCAAAACCGCCGAATGGCTCGGTGTGCCGCGCGAGAGCCTGAGCAAACTCCAGTCCACCATCGATGTCACCATCCTACGCCGTTTCGCCGCCAGCCAAAAGCTCGAACCCGGCCACCTGATCTGGGAACTCATGCACCTCGTGGGCAACGATCTTCTCTATTACTTGCGCACCATGCGCGAACGCATCCAGTTGTTGGAAAACCACCTCTGCTTTTGGGATATGGAGAAAAACGGCGAGCGTTTCCAAGCCGTGTTTCTGCCCCGCATGGATTCCTCCATCGATGACCCCTCCGGCGCCATGAGCCGCTACCTCCGCACCATCGGCAAGGAGCAGGAAATCGTCGCCATGATCTATCCGGACCGTCGCGGCAGCGGCTACGGCCTCAGCCGCCACAACGATCACCCGCGCCTGGACTTCACCCTCATCGAGCATCACGATGACGTCCACTTCGCCCACCCGCGTGGTTTCGTGGCCAAGACCACGGCCACGGAAATCCAGCGCCTGCGTGAGCTCCTGCAAGCCTCTTGGGTCTAACGCCATGCCGCAGTCCTTTTCTCAGTCCGCTGCCGGGACCGCCATCCTCAAGGGCGTTTCGCGCTCCTTTTACCTCAGCCTGCGCCTGCTGCCCGCCTCCATGCGCGATGCCGCCGGACTGGCCTACCTGCTCGCCCGCAGCAGCGATACCATCGCCGATACCCCCGGGCTCCCGGTGGCACAACGACTCTCCTGCCTCGCGGACTTCCACCGCGCGCTCCGCGGGGAAACCACCTTCACCACCCCGCCGGCATTGGTAGAAAATGCAAGTGATGGGGAAAAAATCCTGATGGCACATGCCAGCGATCATCTGCAATGGCTGGGAACGCTCTCCGCCGAGGAACAAACGCTCGTTCACGCGGTGCTGGATGAGATCATTTCCGGCCAGACATTGGATCTCCAACGCTTCGGAAACGCCAGCAAAGACAGCCGCATGGTCATCGCCAGCGATGCCGAACTGATCGACTACTGCCAACGTGTCGCTGGGTCCGTGGGAGCCTTTTGGACACACCTGGGTTTCCTTAGCGAAGGCCAGCACTTCAGCAGCGCATCGCAGGAATCCATGCTCTCATGGGGGCGGAACTTCGGCTGTGCCCTGCAACTCGTCAACATCCTGCGCGACCGCCCGGAAGACATGCGCCATGGCCGCTACTATCTCCCCGGCACGGCTCACCTTTCCGCCGGAGAAGAATGCCTGCACGCCCACGACCGCTGGCTGCGCCAAGCGCGCGCCTGGGTGCAGGAAGGGCTCCAGTACGCCCATGCCCTGCGTGGGCGTCGCCTGCGCTGCGCCACCGCGCTCCCCGCCCTCATTGCCCTCGAAACCCTCGACGCCCTTGATCAAGCAAACTGGCACCAGATGGAACAACGCATCAAGGTCCCCAAATCTACCGTCTTCCGCTGCCTCGCCGAGGCTGTGTTGCTGTGAGAACGGCTCTCTAACATAACATCCCCCACCCATGAAACGCATCAACTTCATCTTGTCCGCCCTATGTTCTGTGAGCATGGGAGTAGCCGCACCGGAGAAAAAAGTGATCGATGGCATCACCTACCATCTGTGCAAAGCCCAACCCAACACGATCAAAGTCATCTGGAAGGATGATGGCGACAAGCAACTCCGTACGTTTCCGGAAGTGGCGGGCTATCTGACGAAACAAAAAATCGCTGTTGATACCCTGATGAATGGAGGAATTTTCGAACCCGGAGGCGTGCCCAGCGGTCTGCTGATTCAGGACGGCAAAACACTGCGGCCTGTGAACACGAACCAGGGAGCGGGGAATTTCTTTCTCAAGCCGAACGGCATCTTTCTCATCTCCTCAAAGGGAGCAGCCATCGTGCGAACGGAGGAATTTGCGGCACTCAAATGGGAAATTCAATACGCGGTGCAATCGGGACCCTTGTTGCTGAGGCACGGTCAAACCCATCCTGTCTTTCGGGAAAACTCAACGTCACGTCTTCATCGCAACGGAGTGGGCGTCACCAAGAACGGCGAGGTCATTTTCGCGATGACGGACTTTCATTCGACAAAATTTCCCAATCTTCACGAGTTCGCCCAACTCTTTCGCCATCTCGGTTGTGATGATGCCCTTTTCCTCGACGGGGACATCAGCCAAATGCGTTCGGGCCAAGACTTGATGAAACCGAGCAATCAGTTCGGTTCCATCATCGCCGTGATCGGAAGCGGCAAGAACGAATAAGGCAACTCGCCACAGCCGTTTCCGGCCATCACTTTTCCGCGTAGGTCACGGTGACAGTGGTGACGCCCGCGCTGGCTTGGATCACAACGCCGACTTCCTTATCGCTGGCTTTGCGACTCATCGTGATATTTTCCACCCCATTGAGGTTCACGGCTTGGCTTTCCCCCGAAGAGGTCGGCCAGCTTTCCCAGTCATCCTTGAAATGCTTCTCCACCTCTGGGGCTGTGAGCGCGGTGGAAATGACCACCAGACCGGATTGTTTGCCGGCATTGGTCGCCTGGTAGCCGCTTTGCGCTTTGGCATCCGCGGGGAGCTTCAGCCAAGCGGGCAAGGTGGCGAGATCCACAGCACCCAGCGTCACGTCAGTGCCATCCGTGCCTTTGACGGCGAATTTGCCATCGGCGATGTCCTTGTAGGAAAAAGTCATCTCTTTGCCGGTTTTATCCTCGCGAATGGTCATCTCCTTGGTGTCGTCGTTGGAGGTCACCACGGAGAATTCCGGATGAAGGCCAATCAGCATCTCCGCCGTTTTACGCTCGGGATTGGCTTTCATCTCATTGGCAAAGCCTTCCACCTTGCGGTTGCACCAGCCCACCAACAGGCCGACGGCGACAACACCGATCAACAACACGGTGCCGCAGCCGATGCCGGCCCAGGCCCAGCCGGAAAGCCCTTTTTTTGCCGCAGGTTCGGGAGAGGTATAATCTTGCATGCAGGTCGCTTATCACATTCTTGCGGACTTGGCGATTTTTTTCTGCCATCGATGTGACACTTCGTACAGACTCCGCGCATGCCCTCACGCACTGGCATTTTGCTCCTCGTCTCCGGCCCCTCTGGCTCGGGGAAAACCACGCTTTGCCGTCGCCTGAACGACGATCAGGAAGCGCACTACTCCATTTCCTGCACCACCCGCGCGGCACGTCCGGGCGAAGTCGATGGCCGTGACTATTACTTCCTGAGCCGCGAGGCTTTCGATGATAAAATCGCCGCCGGGGATTTTCTGGAGCACGCCACGGTCCACGGCAACTCCTACGGCACGCTCAAGTCCGAGGTCCTGCAATACATCCAGCGGGGCATCGATGTGGTGATGGACATCGATGTGCAAGGCGCGGCCCAGGTCCGCTCCTGCACCGATCCCGAGATCCGCCTGTCCCTGATCGATCTTTTCGTGATGCCGCCTACCAATGAGGAACTGGAGGCCCGGCTGACGGGTCGCATGACCGATAGCCCGGAGGTCATCGCCTTACGTCTGAAAAACGCCATCGAGGAAATGTCCCACTGGCATAAATACCAATACCGTCTCATTTCCGCCACGCGCGAGGAAGATTACGTCCGCTTCAAGGCACTGCTCATCGCCGAGCGTCTTCGAGTCTCCCGCATCATTGCCCACCATTCTTTCGCCTCATGAATATCGTTCTTGGCATCGCTGGTTCAATCGCCGCCTACAAAGCAGCGGATCTCGCCTCACAACTGGTGAAACGCGGGCATGAGGTCCGTTGTCTGATGACACGCAGTGCCTGTGAATTCATCACGCCCCTCACCTTGCAGACCTTGACCCGGCATCCGGTGCTGGTGACCTTGGAGGATGAGAAACAATCGTGGAAACCCGGGCACATCGAACTGGCGGATGGCGCCGATCTTTTTCTGGTGGCACCGGCCACCGCCTCCTTGATCGCGGAATTTGCCCAGGGCCTGGCTCCCGATCCGCTGACCTCCACCTACCTCGCCTTGCCGCGCTCCACGCCCGTGCTGATCGCCCCCGCCATGAATGGCAAAATGTGGCTGCATCCGGCCACCCAACGCAACGTCGCCACCCTCAAGGGGGATGGTGTGCATTTCATCGATCCCGCCACCGGCGACCTCGCCTGCGGTTATCAGGGCATAGGCCGCCTGGCCGAACTGCCTGACATTCTCGCCGCCGTTGATCAGGCACTTTCCTCACGCTAACATCCATTCGCCCACGAGCCCACCCATGAACTTCCGTTTTTCCGATTCTGAAATCCCCACACTCGTCGAGCTGCTCTCGCTGGCCACGATGGTCGCTGAGTGGAATCAGCACCCGGCGTTTCAGAGTCGCATGGCGGAGTTCAACCGCCTGGAAAATAAAATCTTCGAGCACCTCCATCATTCCGGTTGGGCGCAGATGATCGAATTCAACGAGATGGAGCAGCGCTACCAGGTGACGGATGAATTTGAGAAAAAATCCTCCTTTCTGCCATGCTACGAGGAATTCCGCCAGGAAAGTTTCTGGGAAGAACTGGTCATCCGCCTCGCCGACCGCGATCTGGCACAGCGCATCGGCTTTGATGCCTGGAACCAACTCACGGAAGAACAGCGCCGCGCGCAGACCGTGGAGCATGAAAAACGCTACTGGGCGGAATTTGAGAAACACGGCATCGATCACTTGCGTATCATTCACCCGCCGGGACAGGGCTAAGGCCGCCACTACACCCGCCGTTTCCACCGCATGAAAGGATTTCTCCAACGCTGGCTTGTCGCCTTCTTCGCCATCTGTCTGCCGCTCAGCGCACAGACCAAGCCTCTGAAAACCTATCGCAACTGCGTGCTGCAAGCCACCGCTTGGGCCGATGGCGACAGCTTCCAGGTCAAGCCCCCGGGCGGGGAAGCATTCACCGTGCGTCTGTATGGAGCGGATTGCATGGAATGGCACATCGCCGATACCACGGACAGCCGCCGCCTCCGCCACCAGCGCAGTTATTTCGGCATCACCCATGTCGATCCGGACCCACAGCGTGCGGCGGAGATCGCCAAGTCCTTCGGGGAAAAGGCCGCACAGGAAGTCGCTCGACTGCTGGAAAAACCCTTCACCGTTCACACGGCGGAAGCGGATGCTCGCGGCGACTCGAATTTCAAACGCGTGTACGCCTTTGTGGTCACGGCGGACGGCAAGGATTTGTCGGTGGAATTGGTCAGGCTGGGGCTCGCCCGCGCCTTCGGCGTGAATCGTGAGACCTACGACTCTCCGCCGCGCTCCGCCAAAGAGTATGCTGCCGCTCTCAGTGACCTGGAACTCCAGGCCGCCATGAACAAACGCGGCATCTGGGCGATGACCAATTGGCAGCAACTCCCTGCCGAGAGAAAAATGCAGCGCGAGGAAGAGGCAAAGGACCTCATCGGCATCGATGGCAAAAAGATCGCCGGCGAGAAGAAAATCAATCCCAACACCGCCACGCGTGGCGAGCTGATGACCTTGCCCGGCATTGGCGAGAAAAGTGCCAACGACATCATCGAAAACCGTCCTTTCCGACAAACGAACGACCTGCTCAACGTCCCCGGGATAGGCCCGAAGACCTTGGAAAAAATCCAGTCGTCACTGGAGTTCTGACGCCGCGCAACAAGGCTACTTTTTCTTATTCGCCATTTGCTTGCGGAACAGCGGGACCAGTGTCTCATCCATGTAGGCGAACGCTGCCTCCAGCCCTTGGTCCCGATAGATCGCGCCGATTTTGGCTTCCACGCTGGTGGGATTGCCCAGAGCACTGAGGAAACCGTTGGAGGTCAAATGGGTGAACCATTCCGCATCCATGGCTTGGCGCTCGCGCAGCACGAATTTCCGCGCAAAAAGGCACAGTACCGCATCGCCGATCCAGGCGCTCTCCCGCTCCGCGCGGATCAGTTGTTCTTTCGATTGACTCATGGCAGGAGTGCTTAGGATTTGGTTTTGTTCTTGCGCTCGGAGTCGATGCGGTCGCGCAATTTCTGCTCCGATTCCGCATCCCAATACCCCGGCTGGAGTTCGATGAACACCGAGCTGTACGGCAGGGCCGAAGTGGTGCGAATGAGCAGGACCTCGAAGCTGCGATTGGCATCGGCCACCAAGCTCATCAATGATTCCTGATCCAGACTGGTCACTTCCAATCCCATCAGCGCCTCTAGATTTTTCTTTTTCAGCTCATCTATGCCCGGCGCCGAATCATTGCTCATTGAGCGCAGCTCACGCGTCAGAAAAACGTTAGGTTTGACATGCTGGGTTTGGTCGATGGTTTGCAGCACATACGAAAGCGCCTCCGGGATCTCCACCTGCGCCGGGATTTGTTTGACGCCGGGGCGGCTGTACGACGGAAACGACGCCTCGGCAATGACGATCCAGTTGCGGAATCCCAGGTCGGCGACGTGGCGCTGCACGGCGAACTGCCACGACCGGGAAGATGTCATGGAGGCACATCCTTGCGCCAGCAAAGCCATCATCAGGACAGAAAACATGCGCACCAGGACCATCGCTGCGCCAACAGTGCTCTATCGGCATCGCAGGTGTCAAGGAGAGTCTCTTTGAGCCGTGGCCGATATTTTTTTGAAACGATACCCCACGTCCTGTCGTAATTGATGTGTTATGACAAACATCACACGTCGCACAGCTCTCAAATCGCTGGCTGCCTATGCCACCATTCAAATCGTGCCGGGGCATGTGTTAGGCCTGCGCGGCCAGACCGCTCCCTCGAACCAACTCACGCGCGGCATCATCGGCTGCGGCGGCATTTCCGCCAGCCACCTCGGGATGCCGGGCAAGCTGCTGGCCCTTTGCGATGTGGACAAAAAACATCTCGCCCAGCGCATGGGCCAGGTCAAGGCCCAGGAAAACGGCATCACCGGCTACGAGGACTTCCGCGAAATGCTGACCCGCAAGGACATCGATATCATCCACGTCGCCACACCGCCGCATTGGCACGCCCTGATGGCGATCGAGGCCGCCAAGGCCGGCAAGGATGTGTGGTGTGAAAAGCCCATGAGCCGCACCATCGGAGAAGGCATCGCCATGGTCAAGGCCGTGGAAAAACACAACCGCGTCTTCCGCCTCAACACCTGGTTCCGCTTCAAGGACAATTTTTACGGCATGGGCGTGCCGGTGAAGCAGTTGAAAAAAGCCGCGATGAACGATCTGCTGGGCTGGCCGCTCAAGGTCACGGTCTCCGGAGTGACGGGCTTCGACTGGAAATTCTTCTGGATTGGCAAAACCAACCTGCCCACGCAACAGGTGCCGCCCGAACTCAATTACGACATGTGGCTGGGCCCCGCGCCCATGAAGCCCTACAACGCCCATCGCACCCATGGCACCTTCCGCGGCTACTGGGACTACGATGGCGGCGGTCTGGGTGACATGGGTCAGCATTACCTCGACCCTGTACAATACATCCTGGGCAAAGACGACCAGGCTCCCATTTCCGTGGAGATCGATGCGGATCCGCAGGACTCCGATGCGATCGGCACCTGGCGTCGCATTGAGTTCACTTACGCCGATGGCTGCAAAGTGATTCTCGATGGCCAGAACAAAGACAAAGACGCCGCTTACATCGAGGGACCGAAGGGCAAGATTTTCAAAAACTTCCGCAGCGACATCCCGGACCTCGACAAAAAACTTGCCGCGTTGCCGGATCCTCCGGAGCAAATCGTGGATTTCCACGAGTCCGTGCGCACCCGCAAGAAATTCGCCCTCAACGAGCAAAACGGTTTCTGGTCCTGCACCATGGTCAACATGGGCGTGATGGCGCACCGCCTCAACAAGAACCTGAAGTTCGACTCCAAAACACTCAAATTCGATCTCCCCGAAGCCAACGAACTGGTCAACCAGCCCATGCGCGGGCCGTGGAAGATCGAGGTATGATCGAGTGGATCGTCCCTTCCCGCCTGCGGGCTTACTGCGGGCGGGTCACATCCTTGTCCTGGATTTCTTGCAAAGTCCGGGCCATGCGCTTGACAACGGCGGCATCCCGTGTGGCGAGGTTGTTTGCCTCGCCGGGGTCTTTCGTGAGATCATACAGCCCAGCGCCTTTGTGGCCGGCACCGTTCTTTTTCGCAGCCGCATACCAGCCATCCGCCAGGGAAAGATCGGGGATGTATTTGGATGCTCCGCTGCGCAGGGCGAGCTGACCATTTCCACTCATGACGACCAGAGATTCCCTCCTCGCCGCCTTCTGATCCCCCATCATGGCGGGCAGCAGGTTGTAACTATCCGGCAAGGCTTGGGCCGCTACCTTGACCTCCGCCGCCGCGCAGATCGTCGCGGCGATGTCGATGGTGGAAACGAGATCTTCTGACACCGCAGGCGGGATTTTGCCCGGCCAACTGACCACGAATGGCACGCGATGCCCGCCTTCCCAAAGCTGGGATTTTTTCCCACGGAAAGGTCCGTTGGGCTTGTGCGCCCCCTCCTCCATGACGTAGGCACCATTGTCGCTGCTGTAAATGATCAGCGTGTCCTGGGCGATGCCGCATTCATCGAGCTTTTGGAGAATTTCACCAATCGACCAGTCAAGCTCGTACAACATGTCCGCGCGATTGCCAAGGCCGCTGCTGCCGACGAATCGCGGGTGGGGAATCGCCGGGGCATGGACATCGTGCGGCGTGAAGCAGAGAAAGAATTTTTTCTTCCGGTTGCGCTCCAGGAATGCGAGGCACTCCTTCGTGTGGGTATCGGCAATGTCGATGTCCTTCCACCACGCGGCTTTCCCGCCACTGCCCCAGCCGATGCGATTGCGTCCGGCGGCAAACATCGAGAGACCCTGCTGCCGGGCTTGTTCTTTATCGTAGGTGACGCGGATGGGATCGTTCGGATCCAGACCCACCACGCGATGATCGCGCACAAAAACCGTGGGAATGCGGTCATTGGTGGCAGGGATGCCGAAAAATTCATGAAAGCCCACCTCCAGCGGTCCCGGGCGCAGTTCCCGGTTGTAGTCCGGGGCATTTTCCCCGAATCCCAAATGCCATTTGCCAATGAGAGCGGTTTGGTAGCCCGCCGCCTTTAGCAATCCCGGGGCGGTGGTCATCGCGGTGGGGATCAACAACGGCGCATCTCCGGTGGCGACTCCTTTGTTCAGCCCCACCACTTGCCGACGCCATGAATACTGACCGGTCAGCATCGAATAGCGCGTGGGCGTGCAGACGGATGCCGAGGCATGACCATCCGTAAAACGCACGCCAGACCTGGCCAGTCTGTCAATGTTCGGCGTTTTCACCTTGCTGCCGCCGTAACAACCGGCATCGCCCCACCCCACATCATCGGCGAGGATCACAATGATGTTGGGAGTGGCTGCGATGAGCGGCCCGCAGAGTAAAAGACCCAGCAGGGAGTGAAAAACGCGGTGGACGGGCGTGACTGAGGATTTCATGAATCGCGATGGGTGAAATGGGCTGAGATGCGGCTCAAGGCATGGCCAAAGGACGCAGGGGGATGCTCTTGACGGTCATGCGCTGGCTGGCAGGATCCTCCACGATGCAGACCAGCGAACGGCGGTCCTGCCGGTGCGACCAGTGAGAACTGGAAAGAAGCTGCCATTCCTCATTCAGCTTGTAGTCGATGGTGATGGCCAGCGGCTCACCCTCCGGACTTTTGGGTTGATAGATGTGCGTGGCGGAGGGCAAGACTTCCACCGATTCCTTGCCCTGGGTCACCCGGATGGCATAAGGCGATAGGTTGACGAGAAGATAACTTCCCAGCGTGAACGTGCCGGGGTCAGCATCCACCACCTTCGTCGCGTACGGAGGCTGGGCACCGGCAGCTGGATGCAAAATCACCAAGGGATGGGACGTTTGCCCCATGTCCACTTCCGCAGCGAGCTCATGCTTGCCCTCGGCATTCGCGGGACCGTAGAGCGATAGCTTGCCCCCCTCTGCTTTCCTCGCGCTCAGTTCCAGCACATTCGCCGTGGATACCTCGATGCGTTGGTAGCGATCATCCGCCGCCTTGACGAACAGCTCCGACAGATTCGGCGCATAGGCCACGCAGTAGATCTGCGGTGGCGACTTTTTCGCCTGGGCATGCAGGCCTGCGCCACTGGTCATGAGCAGGCACAAAGGAAACAGGCTGCGTCGGACAAACCATCCGATCGACAAAAAACGGGACACGTGATTCATGGAGTTTGGGTTTTGCGTTGGTTGCTTCCGTTCACCTATCCAAAATGGCCGAAGCAGACAAGAAGAGATTTTCCGCCAAACGCCCGCATGCCGCCATAGGGGGAAAAACAGGCTTGGCACTCCGGATGTTTCTCCCTACAACCTCCTCACCCATGGCCACTGAATTCGAACACACGCTCGCCTCTTCCGCTAAACTGGAAGGAACCTCCCTGCACACCGGGGAAAAAGTCACGCTGACCATCAAACCGGCTCCCGAGGGCCATGGCTTCAAGTTCCGCCGCATCGATCTCGCCGATCAGCCGTTCATCGATGCCGATGTCGATAAGGTCAAAACCGTGGAGCGCGCCACCACACTGGCCGAGGGCCCGGTGAAAGTTCACACCGTGGAGCACGTCATTTCCGCCCTGACCGGCATGGGCGTGGACAATGCCATCATCGAAATGGATGCCAACGAGCCCCCCATCGGCGATGGATCGTCGCGTCCTTTTGTCGAGCTGATCAAAAAGGCCGGCATCGTCGCGCAAAAAGCTCCACGTCGCATTTGGGAAATCCGCGAGCCCATCCATCAGGAAAGCTGCGATGGCTGCATCATCACGATCGTACCAAGCAAAACATTCCGCGTGTCTGTCACCAATGTCGGGCCCGATGGTCGTTTCACGCAATACTTCTCCAGCGAAGTCACCCCGGAACTCTATGAAAAAGAAATCGCCTCCGCGCGCACCTTCGTCTATTACGAGGACGTCAAGCCCTTGCTCGACAAAGGCCTGATCAAAGGCGGCTCGCTGGAAAACGCCGTGGTCGTGCGCGGCAACGAAGTCATGTCCAAGGAAGCCCTGCGTTTCCCGAACGAATTCGCCCGCCACAAGGCGCTGGACCTGATCGGCGATCTGATGCTCTCCGGCAAACGCATTCTCGGTCACGTCATCGCTGTGAAACCCGGTCATGGACCGAACACCCTGATGGCGGCCACGGTAAAACGCGAATACAGCCGCATGCGCTCCATGGTACCACCTATCAAAATCCCCAGCGGCGAGGCGGTGCTCGATATCAATGACGTGCTGAAAATCCTGCCCCACCGCTATCCGTTTTTGCTGGTGGATCGCATCGTCGATTTCGAAGGCGACAGCAAATGCACGGGCGTGAAAAATGTGACGATCAACGAGCCGTTTTTCCCCGGTCACTTCCCCGGCCATCCCGTGATGCCTGGCGTGCTGCAACTCGAAGCCATGGCCCAGGTTTCCTCGGTGCTGATGCTGCGCAAACCCGAGAACCAAGGAAAAATCGGCTACTTCATGAGTGCGGACAACGTCAAATGGCGTCGTCCCGTGCTGCCCGGTGACACCTTGTTCATCGAGGCCGAGGTCATCAAAATCCGCGGCTCCATCGGCCAAACGAAATGCCGTTGTCTCGTCAACGGCGATGTCGTTTCCGAAGGCGAGCTGAAATTCGCGCTGGTCGCCAGTTGAGCCCCGTGGAGCGCGGACTTCCGTCCGCTCGTGCGTGAGTCAAGTCGCGGATTGAAGTCCGCGCTCTGTTTGCCCACCACTCATCGATGCCCAAACTCTCCGCCACCCTGCAGCTCCACTTGCTGGTTTTCCTACTGGCGCTCACCGGTGTGTTCGGCACGCTGATGTCGCTGTCTGCCACCAGCCTGGTAATCTGGCGCACAGCCTTGGCGACGGTGGTGATGGTGCTGTGGCTGCTCTATCGGAAAAGCGCACCCATCTTGGTCTCCCCCGCCTCTGCCCTGCGCATGCTCGGCGTGGGCATGATCATCGGCCTGCACTGGGTGTGTTTTTACGGCAGTCTCAAGGTCGCGAACATGACCATTTGCCTCACCGGCATGGCATCGATCTCGCTCTTCACCGCTTTCACGGAGCCTTGGCTCATCGGTCGCCCCATCGCCCGACGCGAAGTTCTGTTAGGCATGCTGGTGGCCGTCGGTCTGGCTCTGATCGCCGGCGTGGAAACCAAACATCACCTCGGCCTCGGACTGGCGATCTGCGGCGCGGCACTGGCTGCCGTTTTCCCCGTGCTGAACCGCAAGTTCGTGCTGGCAGGCATCGCCCCGGAAACCTTGCTCATCTGGGAAATGCCCGGTGCCTGCCTCACCGCGCTGCTGGTCCATCCCCTGTTCGCTTCCTACGATTCGCTGTGGCAATGGCAAGGTCTCGACTGGTTATGGATGTTTTTCATGGCGGTGGTCTGCACCGTGTTTGGTCACGCCTTTCACAGCCACCTGCTGCGCCACATCACCGCCTACGCCAGCAATCTGGCGATGAACTTGGAGCCCGTGCACGGCATCCTGCTAGGCGCGGTCATCTTCCACGACTACCGCGCCCTCCAGCCCACCTTTTACCTGGGAGCGTTCACCATCATCGTCGCGAATTTCCTCCACCTGCGGAAAAAACCATTCGCCGCGTAAGTGGACTTTGACGTGGCTGCCGCGATTCCAAGGATAGCTCCACTCGCAAGTGCTTCACTTCCAAAGCATACGCAGTCCGACCAGGATCATTACAATGGCGAAAATTTTGGTCAGCACCGGGCTGGAAAGCTGCTTCATCCAGTCGCTGCCGATCCAAGAGCATACCGCCGCGCTGAGGGCGACCATCAGGACGATTTTCCAATCGATCAGCCGCTCCGTGCGCATGTTGTTCGCCGTGGCGACCACAGCCGTCACGACCACAGCCGCCATCGATGTGGCGACGGCATTCTTTTGGTCCATGCCCAATGCGAGCGTGAAGGCCGGCACCATCACGATTCCTCCGCCGATGCCGCACAGCGCGCCGAGCAATCCCGCGGCGGCTCCGATGAGCAGGAGTAACAAGATGCTTTTCATGGTCAACGCGCGCGAGCGGCACGGGCGGGAGTGGCAAGGGTGGCGATCTCGGTGACGAGGCGATGCAGAATCATGCGCTCATCGAGCCCGGTGGTCACCAGCATTTTATCGGCTCGCGCGGTGGCGTGCATGATGGTTTCCAGGTTCTTCAGGGTGAAGGCTTGCGCGCCTTGGGCGGACAGGAATATCGGATAAATGTTGTAGCCGTCGCCGGATTTTTTCATGGGCAGCCACGCTTTTTTTTCGGCAGGCAGACGGCTCACCGCGGTCTGGAACTCGTTGTAGTTGCGGCCGGAGGATTTCGTGAGATCGAGCACAATCCGAGCCATGAACAAATTGCGCACCGTGGGGATGATCGCGGCGCGGATGATGGCCACCGCCGACTCTCCCATTTCCATCTGCTCGTCGATCAATTCGATGGCTCTCGCGGCATCGCCGGCTTGCAGTGCGCGGCCGGTTTCAAAGATCACTCCTTCGCGGCTGAGCGGCACCATGAGGCGCACATCCTCCACCGTGACGAGCTTGCGATCGCCGAGGTAGAGGAACAATTTCTCCAGTTCATTGACAATCTGCTGCGTCGCCTCCCCCGCCAGGTTGACAAACAATTCCATCGCCTCGTCCTCGAATTCCAATCCCACTTCGCGGGCTTTGTTCGTGACCAGCGCGGCGACTTGCTCCTCCCAACCTTGCTGGCTCATGTCGATGCGATCATGAACTTGCAGCTCCGCGTTTTTTTCGAGGAATTTCCAGAACCCGCGGCGCTTGTCGATTTTATCGGCACTGATGATGAGCTGCACTCCCTGCGGCAGACCTTTTTCCAACTGCTTGGTCAGGGAAATGACCTCGTTGAGAACCGACTCTGATTCCGAGGTGCGGTCGCTGCCGAAAAATGTGGCATTTCTCAGCCACACGACCTTTTCCCCGAACATCGAGTAGGTCATCAGCGCCTGGATCAGTTGGCCGATGATATTCAGCGCGTCGTCCACCTTGAGGGCATTCCCCTCGACGACCTCGTGGTTGAATCCGTTGACATCGTCTTTGGTCAGCGCGCGCCAGAGCTTCTGCGCTTGATCGCGCACCATGCCCTCATCGGTGCCGACGATGACATGGATGTTCGAATTGCTGGGAGTCTTCTTCGCGGCCACGGCGAGGTTGTAGCTTTCCCCCTGCGGCCGCGCAAGAGCGCAATTCTCATTCCATCACGATCTCGTGGAGAATGAGCCAGAATTTCTGTGGCTTCGTCACCAGAATCCGCAATGCCTGGGTGCGGGCGGGGATTTTCCCACTGGCCTTGCCTGCGGAAAATTCGGCCAGCTTGGTCCAGGTTTTGCCATCCACGGAATACTGCAACTCACCATTTTCCAGACGATCCCCGTTCTGGCTGGCCTTGCCACCGGTTTGGACTGTCACCACGACTTCGGCAGACAGCGGGCTTTTCAGGCGCAGGGTGACGTGGTCGTCTTTTTTCAACTCCCGCGCCGCCCAGAAAAAGGTATCTGCCCGCCCATCATAGGCGAATTCGATGGCGTGATCGTCGTACGGCGGCAGAGAGGTCTCGATGAGCGAGCCGTCCTTGGTCTCTTTTTTCGGCGGATCCAAAGGCACGGCGCGGTTGATGCCCAGGGCATCGTAAAATTTCATCACGCCATCGAGTCGTTGACGGAAATCCTCGTAGTTTTTCATGTCCTTGGGCAGCCAGGCGATCTCGGCCAAGGCCGCCATGCGAGGAAACGCCATGTATTCGACTTTTTTCCAATCCTTCATGTATTCCGTCCACAACTGGCCTTGCACGCCGAGAATCTGCGCCCGCTCTTTGTCGTTGCGCGCCACGGAGGCGGGATCATAGCCATAGAGTTTCGCGATCGGCAAAAAACCGCCGATCGCCTCATACTCAGGCCCTTTCGACAACTCCTCGCCAGCAGGGCGTTGGTAGTGGTCAAAATAGGCAAAAGCATTCGGTGCCATCACCACCTTGTTGCCCTGGTCGAGAGCATGACGCGCCCAATTCAGATCACGCCATACCATCATGGTCGCGGATTTCGGCAATCCGCCCTCTTGGATTTCATCCCAGCCCACCAGCGAGCGGTTTTGGGAGGCGAGGAATTTTTCGATCCGACGGATGAAGTAGCTTTGCAACTCATGGGCGTCTTTCAGCCCCTCACGCCGCATCACCTCCTGGGCGAATTTCGACTGATTCCACTGATCCTTCGGTGCCTCGTCGCCGCCGATGTGAATGTAGCGCGAGGGAAACAGCTCGCACACCTCTGTCAGCACATCTTGCAGAAAGGCGAAGGTTTCCTCCTTGGGCGCGAACACATAGGGATGCACGCCCCAACGCGTCATCACCCGCGGGTTGTAATTCGGAATATCCGTGTTGCCCAATTGCGGATATGCCGCAATCGCCGCCGCCGCATGGCCCGGGAGCTCGATTTCCGGCACAATGGTGATGTGACGGGCGCTGGCGTAGGCCACCAATTCCTTCACCTGCTCCTGCGTGTAAAATCCACCGTATCGCTTGTTATCGTCACTATTTCGATTTCCGTACGGCGGAGTGGATTCCCGGAAAGCCCCGACCTCGGTTAGCTTCGGGTATTTTTTGATCTCAAGCCGCCAACCCTGATCCTCGGTCAAATGCCAGTGAAAGACATTGAGTTTGTGAAATGCCATTTGATCGATGAATTTTTTCAAATCCTCGAGTGGAAAAAAATGCCGCCCGCAATCCAGATGCATGCCGCGCCACTCAAATTCCGGTTCATCAGAAATTTTCAGAGCGGGAATGTCCGCCTGAATCGCACCCGCGAGAGCTTCCGCAGGCAGCAACTGAAGCAGGGTCTGCACCCCTGCAAAGGCACCGGCCGCATCTTTTCCGACGATCCTGATGCGTCCCGGCGCGACTGTCATTTCGTACCCGCCGGCCTTGTGGGACAGAGAAGCATCGAGATCCAGGGAAATTTCCGACGCCAGATGAATGCGCAATTCCTCCGCCACCAATTTGGTTTTCTTCTTGGTCAAACGTTCGATTTTTTCCGCCAGCAAACCACTTTCTCCCGCGAGTTGCCGGTCAAATCGTATCGCCGTCTCGGCCACCAACGTGAACGCCCCGTCCATGCGCTGGCAATTCTTGGGCTGGGGAATCAGTGGCAAACTCTGCGCCATGGCCGCTGTCGATATCGTCATCCAAGCAAGTGTATTTTTCATGTGTACAGAAAAATTCAATCATCACCCGACACATGCTTGCAAGGAAATATCAAAAAAATGTGCAAAATTGTTTGTTTGTCATTAATGTATTAAGAAAATCAATAGAAAATTCAAATGAACGCTTTAAACAAAAGCATGATTCATACATGTTCATTGAAGCACGGATAAAGAAATTCAGGACAGCAAGGCGCAAGAGTCAGTTTCGCCGCTCCATCACCTCTCCGTAGCAGAAGCCTGCATCGGCAAAAATCAAACAATTGATTGAATCTATCGATTGCTTATTCAGAGCTGGCAATGCAGGAATAGGGCCTTTCCGAGGGGGCACAGCGCACGCTATGATTTCCCTGTGGATGAATAAAATCACTAGCACCAGCCTTGCCATGGTGAAAAATTCACTTACGATATTGCGCATGCGCTGCAAGCACTGGCTGATTGCGATGCTCGCCTGGGGGGCCGTGTCCTCCGCGAGCGGTCAACAAACACTCGCGGATCTTCTGGAGGAGCCGGGCACTGACATGTCCAGACCGGCTGACCGTGCCCGGGTGCTTGCGCGCCTGGGAGAGATGCAGCGAGCGCGCAAGGAAAAAGCGATCGCCAAAGCCCGGGCGGTAGGATTGCCGACCCGTTGGCAAGGGCCCGATGGCAGGATTTCCGAGATCGAGAGTTTCGATGGGCCGCAGCCGGTGTATTTCACCACAGTCAATGCCACGGCCGCCATTTCCACAGGCGCCAATCTGCTGCGGGTTTCCCCTTATTCGCTCTCCGGCAGCGGAGTGACCATCGGCATGTGGGATGGCGGATCCGGACGCGCCACGCACCAGGAATTCGGCACTCGCATGGTAGTGAAAGACGGTTCCGCTTCGGTCGATCACGCCACTCATGTGGGGGGGACACTCATTGCCAGCGGTGTGGTGGCCAGCGCCCGTGGCATGGCTGATGCCGCTGTGGTGGACTCGTATGATTGGAACAGCGACCTCACGGAAATGACCAATCGCGGGGCCACGGCCGCTGGGCAGGAGGCGACGCGCATTTACCTTTCCAACCATTCCTACGGCTACATTTCCGGCTGGAATTTTGTAGGCAACACCGGCAACCCGGCACGCCGCTGGGAATGGTATGGCAGCGGAACGGCGCAGACATCCATCGAAGACGATTTCGGCCGTTACAACACTTTCAGCCGTGATGTCGATTCCCTCGCCTTCAACGCACCCTACTACCTCATTTTCCAAAGCGCGGGAAATGAGCGCACGGACAACCCAGCCGACGGTGAGGTTGTCGCCCTGTCTCCCGGCAGCACCACCGTGGTGACCTACGATTCCGCACTCCACCCTCGCGGTGATGGCAGTTTTCGTGGTGGCTTTGAATCACTGGGCTTCCGTGCGGTGGCCAAAAATGTCATCACCGTGGGAGCCACCACAGATGCCGTATCCGGAGGGCTGCGCGCTCCCGCCAATGCGACCATGACCACTTTTTCCTCTTGGGGCCCCACCGATGACGGTCGCATCAAGCCTGATGTGGTGGCCAATGGCGACGGCCTGTATTCATCCCTCAATGGCAGCAATACTGCGTATGGCACCTACAGCGGCACCAGCATGTCCACCCCCAACGCCTGTGGCTCCGCCGCGCTGCTCGTGCAGCAATACGGCCAACTTTTCCCGGGGCAGGCCATGCGAGCGGCATCCTTGAAAGGCCTGCTCATCCATACCGCCGACGACCGCGGCAACGCGGGTCCCGATTACACCTTTGGCTGGGGCCTGGTGAACGTGAAAGCCGCCGCGGATTTGTTGGTCGATCACGCCACCAATCCCAACCGCATCCGGCTGACCGAAAACCAGATCAGCACCACCATCACCTCCCGCACCCACCCGTTCCTGTGGGACGGAGTGTCGCCGATCCGTGCGACTCTGTCGTGGACCGATCCCGCCGGTGCCGCCACCAGCACCTCGGACCTGCGCACGTCCCGCTTGATCAACAACCTCCAACTCAAGCTCATCGCCCCCAACGGCAGCGAGTTTTTGCCTTTCGTCATGCCATTCGTCGGCACCTGGACGGAAGCATCCATGAGCCAGCCCGCCACCACCGGCATCAACAACACTGACAATGTCGAACAAGTGTTTGTTTCCTCCCCCGCCCTTCCCGGCACCTGGACCGCTGTCGTTTCCTACTCCGGCACCTTGGCAAACAATCAGCAAAACTACTCCCTGCTCGTCTCCGGCAGCTCCAGCGAGCCCCCTCCGCCGCCGCCGCTCGCCCTCGCCTCGATCACTCCCACCAGCGGTCTGACCAATTCCATCGTCACCCTCGATGTCAGCGGCACCTCCCTGCGGTCCGATACCATCGTGCGCCTCACCCGCAGCGGCAGCAGCGACATCACAGCCTTTTCCACCCAGCTCATCGGTGAAATGCTGCGCTGCCAGTTCAATCTCACCAACGCCACCGCCGGACTCTGGAACGTATCCGCCACCAACCCCGACAATTCTTCCGCTACTCTGCCCGATGCCTTCACCGTGGTGGGATCGATATGGAGTGAAAATTTCGACAACGCGGTCAGCGGATGGACCGTCATCCAAGAACGCGGCTCCAATTCCTGGATTCTCACCAACGGCGGCAGCCATAGCCCGAACTCCCACTACTTCGCCACCTGTCCCGCTGCCCGAACTACCACCAACTTGGTATCGCCCTTGATTCCCATACCCTCCGGTGCCAGCAACATGCAGTTGAAATTCTGGCACTACTACATCCTAGGCCTCAACAGCAACGATGCGGGATGTTTGGAACTCTCGATCGATGGTGGATCATGGTTCGATGCCGGCTCTGCCGGCTCGGGAACAGTTTGGGCCAGCAACGGCTACAATTCCTCCCTCAACAATGGTGCCAGCAGCGATCTGCAAACCCGTCCCGTTTGGAAAGGAAACAGCGGCACTTACCTCGAGTCCATTCTCAACCTCACCGATACCGCGAAATTTGCCGGCAAAAACCTGCGCATTCGCTGGAGACTCGCCAGCGATAACCGCAACACCAGCTCCGGTTGGCGCGTGGACAGCATTTCCCTCACCGGCGGCGGCGATCTTTCGAACCAACCACCCAGCATCGTCACGGAAGCCAACAGCTCCTCGACCCAGTCCTTCACGGATGCCGAAAGCACGCTTTGGAAAATCGAATCCGGCACCTCCACGACACTCACCGTCACGGCCAATGACAATGCCGGGGAAGCCAATCTTACCTACCTTTGGTCCAGCAGCGGCCCCGCGCCTATCACTTTTACGCCCAATGCCACCAACTCCGCCAAATCCTGCACTGCGGAATTCCAAACCGCAGGCGACTACACCGCCACCGTCACCGTGCAGGATGCCCAAGGCCTGGCTGCCTCCAGCAGCGTGAATCTGCGCGTGGTACAAACCGCCTCAGGTTTGGAAATCACGCCGGCTGTCGCGTCGCTCAGCGTGGGAGAGACACTGTCATTTCAGGCCGCCCAGTTGGATCAATTCGGTGAAACCATGACCGCGCCTCCGCCCTCCCTGCAGTGGAACAGCAGCGGTGGCGGCAGCATCCATGCGTCCGGACTCTTCACCTCCACCACGGCCGGCGGCCCTTTCACCGTCACCGCCACATCCGGATCATTCGAGGACTTTGCCAGCGTCACCATCAATCCGCTGTCCGCCAGCGTGACCCTTTCCCAGTTGGAACAAACCTACACCCAGCAGCCACGCGAAATCATCGTCACCACCCAGCCACCCGGACTCGCTGTCCAGGTGACCTACAA
>ERZ1066127.377-NODE-377-length-24890-cov-11.926434_pt1 | contig 24890 bp, 19 predicted proteins | sample MGYA00382774_ERZ1066127 | MGnify/ENA primary metagenome ERZ1066127 (study PRJEB33369, sample SAMEA5778357) | biofilm metagenome | biome: Industrial cooling water; feature: Water cooling tower basin; material: Biofilm | place: United Arab Emirates | collected... | reverse complement strand
ACAAGCGATGGTCACTTGCAAACGGTCGGCTTCTTCTAAAGCCATGGTGTTAAAATAACCGTGCAAGGCGTGTTTCGATGCCGAATAAGTCGATCGGGTAGGGAAGGCAAACAACCCAACCACACTGCTGGTAATTACCAAGCCTGCCTGTGGGGCGAAGTGCGGGAAAAGCAGTTTGGTAAGGTAAACCGGACCAAAATAATTGACCTGCATCAGTTGCTTTTCGCTTGCAAAGCTGGCGGTGCTGGCCCGTGCACGCTGACTGATGCCAGCATTGTTCACCAACACATCAAGTTGCGGAATGAGCAATTTGGTTTTTTCTACAGCTGCTTCAATGCTTTTTTCGTCGGCGAGGTCAAGCTGAACCACTTCACACCAAGAGGTTTTTTGCAGGCAAGCGGCTTTTACGCGCTCTAATTCAGGCAATCTACGTGCAGCCAAAACGAGCTTGGCACCTTGTTTGGCGGCTTCCATGGCCAGTGCTTCGCCAATGCCCGAACTGGCACCGGTAATGAGCACATATTTGTCTTTTAACGCAAACATGGGGCGAATATAAGCTTTAGGCATTTGGCTTAGTCACCTATCTTTGCACAATGCGCTACCTTTTTTGCATCTACTTTCTGACACTTTTGGCATGCAATAAAAATGAGTTTGCCACCGAACGCGCCCTGTTGGAGGGGAAGAAGTGGAAAGTGGTGGTATACACAGTAAATCCATTTTGGACACATCCACAATCAGGTATTCAGTATACCAATCTCTTGTTGGCAGCCGAAGCCTGTAGTGCCGATGACTATTATCGCTTTGAGCCGGACAACCAATTTGTACAATATTTTGGTGAGCAGCGCTGTTTCGAAGCCGAGCCCCCAAGCAGCGCCACTTTTTATACTTTAACGAAGAACCAGGAAAAAACCTGGCTGTCGGTAGCGGGCACAGCTTTTTATGAAGTAGAGCTTGTACTGCTTACAGCCGACACCATGCGTTGGTATATCCCCAATTTGGACATGGGCGATGGCCAAGTACGTACAGCCCAGCTCACACTCATTGCGCAACCCTGATCAACGGGGAACCGTCCGCAATTCGCCGGTGAGGTGCAATTGCTGCAGTCGGTTGATTTCTTGCCGGTTTTGCAAATTGATCAACCTGATTTTGCCACTCACCAATTGCGCCTCACGTTGGTTGATAATAAAAATGGAGCTCTCGCCCTGGCCAAACCTTACCTTTTCTGCCTCTAACATCAAACGAAGGTTGGTTACCACCACATTTTGTGCTTCGATGAGTGCATCAAGCTGATCAAATTCGAGTTGCAAGGCTGCCAAACGGTTGGTGAGTCCCAATGCCCGCTGGTTTTGATCAAGGCTCAGTGATTCTTGTTGTAACCGAACCAACTTCAAACTCCCACGCGCATCGCGAAGGAAAAGAGGAAACTTGAAATCAATGCCCACGCGCTGGCCAGGAAATGGATTGATGTCTAAACGACTGGGTTCATTGATGGCGTAAAACTTCACACGCACATCAGGCTTCAATCGTTCAAACTGCCAACGCTCCTCATATTTCAACTGTCGCTGCCGGTAGTCAATAAGGCGATATGCGGGGTTGCTGAGGGCAGCTGACAGGGGTTGGTTGGGCAATCGTAAAAAGCTGCTATTGCCAGCAGCAGAGGTGTCGGGTTTACTGCCCGCTGAAAGTTCGAGGGGTTGGCCTGCTGCATCCCACAGAAAAGTGGCGAGCTCAAAGCCGGTAGTTTGGTATTTCAAACCAGCATCGATACGCAGTTGTTGCCAATTTTGAAGCTGAATGGCCGCCTCCAATGTATCTACAGCAGCACGATCGCCAAACAGATATGCCAAACGCACAGCATCGAGCACCTCAAGGGCAATGGCCTCAGCTTGCAGATACGCCAAATACTCGCGGTAATGTTGCTGCCACTGCCAATAGGTTCTACCAGCCTGTAGCAGCAAATCATTGAGCATTTGCTCCCGCTCCACAAAACTCGCGTCGCGGATGGCTTGGGCTTTGCGCAATTCCGTCCGTCTTTTGTCTACCCAAAGACCTTGACCTAAAGGCAAACTGAGGCCTGCCTGCCACTGTCCATCAGCGGGTGTTCGGTTCTCGGGGTTAAAATAGGAGCCTGCAGTACGGTTGTATCCCGCAAAAGCTTCGATGCCAAACCATGTTGGTACTTTTAATCCGTAATCACGCAGGTCGTAATAAGAGGTGCCATCATACACTTTGTTGCTAACGCCACCTTCGATTACCGGGTCAAAGGCGCCTCGCGCTTGACGCAATTGGGCCGCACCGCGTTCCGTAGCAATTTCAGCTTGCCGCACCATGGGGTGGTGCTGCAACACCATGTCGAGAAAGGCTTTGATGCCCATAGGTCGCAAAGTGTCGGTGGTTTGGGCACTTGCCCATCCGCTCAAGCTAATCAAGCCAAAAAGGAGAAGCTTTTTCATTTGGCTACCTTGTCCTTTTTGTTGTTGCCATTTTTGCCATAATTGTTGGTGGCGTAATAGTCGGGTGGGAACCCATTGAGCTGCCGCCAGAATTCGTACCAAATGGGCACATCTTGCAGCAAAGCAATGCCTTGGGCACCCGAGCCAACACGCAGGGCTTCGGGCCAACGGGTATCCTCAGGATCGGGCAGGACCAGCATGCGGTACATGCCTTCTTCATTAGCGAAATTATCTATAACCGCCACCACTCCTCCAAATGTACCAAAGGAGAGATTGGGCCAGCCACTGAAAATCACAGCAGGCCAACCATCGAACAGGAAACGAACCTTGTTGCCCGGACGAATCAATGGCAGGTCGATGGGACGGATGTACATCTCAACGGCTAAATCTATATTGCCAGGCATGATACTCACAATCTCTTCGCCTTCTTTGATTACCTCTCCAATACCAGTTTTTGCTGCACGGGTGATGTAACCATCCTGAGGCGCAAGTACCCAATACAAGCCCGAACGGAACTCGTAATTCGACAGCTGATTTCGGAGTTTGTTTACGTCTCCTTCTGCAGCATATAACATGGTAAGTGAGCTGTACAAATCGCTTCGGGCCTTGGCTAATTTTTCCTGGTATTCATTTTCAAGTGTTACCAGTTCAACCTCAGCATTGATAACGTCGTTTCGGCTGGCCAATAATTTGTTTTGCGCTGCTACCCAACGCGCCTGTGCCTCTTGGTATCGCATGTTTCGCGCTTCAAATTCATTGAGCGGAGTAAGACCCTGGTTGTACAAACTCTTCACCCTTTCAAATTGGTCGGTGGCCACTTGCAATCGGGTACGGGCAGCATCAATCTCAATGCTGTCGGTTTGTACCTTCAATTTTGCTTGGATGAGGTAGTTTTTTGCCTGGGCTATTTTGTTCATCCGCGTTTGGTCGAGTGCCTCTATTTGATTGCGCAATGCATCCACCTTTTGCTTGTAACTGCCAATAGCATCTTCTTTGGCTTCTACCTGTCCCAAGGTACGGTCAACCAGTAAACTATCGAAATACTCTTCTTTGATTTCAGTGATGTGCAAAATAGTATCACCTTTTTGCACATAGTCGCCTTCCTGTACATACCACTTCTCAATCCTTCCGGGGATGGCCGATTGTAAACTCTGTGGTCTTTTATCGGGCCTGAAGGCAGTAAGGTATCCTTTCGCCCTGATGTTCTGGGTCCAAGGCAAAAACATGACACCCAGGCTGACGATGAATGCCACTTGAAGCACCCGGGTAATTTGTTTCCCAGGTTGATCGCCAATTAATTTAAAGGCCTTGAACTTAGATTTGTCAACCGTTGATTCTATTTGGTCGCGCGATATTTTGAGCATGGATGAGGCGGTTTAGAGTCCTTCAAAACGAATAACACGATCACACTTAGCGATGAGGTTTTCATCGTTTGTCACAGCAATGAGCGTCCAGCTGCCTGAAACCAGCATTTTGTTGATGGTCTCACGGTCGGCAAGCGGAAGGGTTGCCATCAGGTCTTCATACAAGATCAAACCCGGGGTGCGTACAATGGCCCGGGCCATGATGATGCGATTGACCAGCTTTTTTGAAAACTGCTTGCCTTCAGGCAGCATATAGGTATGCAATCCCTCGGGCAGCAGATCAACCAAACGGGTTAATCCCAAATCGTCCATCACCCGTAAAACATAGTTTTTGTCGATGTCTCGCCCCATCACAATGTTGTCGTAAATGCTGCCGTGAAAAATGGTTTCGGTACTGATACATTCACTCACCCAGCGGTGTAAGGTCCGACGATCGATGTCTTCGAGTCGCAATTTGTTCATTTTGATGAGACCGCTGTAGTTGCCGTAAAAGCCAGCCAGCAGTTTGAGCAAGGTGGTTTTACCTCCCATGGTGCCACTCACAAGTGCTACTTTTTCACCGGCTCCAATGTGTAAATGGAGGTCTTTGAGGGTAGGTTTGTTCTGGTCGGCATAGGTAAAACTGAGGTTTTCAATTTGTATTTCGATGCCACGGGCACACTGCTCTTCGGTGAGTCCAAAACCACCTTCTTCATCCAAAGGCATATCAGTAACGTCACCTACTTTTGACAAGGAGGTCAAGAGGTCATAAATGGTATCCATGCTAAGCAGCAGTTTTTCAACGCCACTTAATACAGTCAAGATAATGATTTCTGCAGCAACAAACTGTCCGATGTTGATCTGCCGATCAATCACAAGGAAAATGCCGACGCCCAACAAAAATGCGGCAATGAGCGTTTTGAGCACCACCATAGCGGTGTATTGGGTCATCAGCACACTAAAATGCGACTTGCGGGCTTGCAGATAGCCTGTTACCTCCTTGTCGAGGCGCTTGTGTGCAAGTCCTGTTTCGTCAGAAACCTTAAAAGTGGTAATGGCCCTTGCAATCTCTTGCAACCAATAAGCGGTTTTGTACTTGTATTTGCTTTCCATCAAGCTGCTTTCCATGCCTTTTTTGCCAGTTACACGAAAAAGTAAATACAACGATAGGATGAGTGCGGCACTCAAGGCTATGAACAAGGGATGATAAATCGAAAGCAGCAATAAGCCAAAGATGACTTGCAAGGAGGCGATGCTAAAGTCGATCAAGACTTTGGCCAAGCCTTTTTGGATTTGTGGTACGTCGAAAAAACGGTTGATAAATTCGGGTGGATAGATGCCTTGTAAACTTTCGAGCTTGATGCGTGGGATGCGGAAGCTGAATTCAAATGCACCCCTGGCAAAAATTTGCATTTGGATGTATTCCGCAAGGCGTAGTTGCATAATTTGTAGATAACCCGAAATAGCAATTCCAAGCACTACCATCACAACCAACAAGGTGAGTGAAGTGCTAAGTTGTCCTGCCATCACAAATTGAACAATGGCTTGCATGCCCAATGGCAAGCTGAGTGAAACGAGACCCGCTACGAGCGCATAGAAGTACAAATAGGTGACTTCTTTCTTAAAGCCGCTGAGGAGTTTGAAAAATCTTTGGGTGGGGGTCATTCTTCTTCAAAATTTAAAGCGCCAAAAACCAAACTTTTAACGAAATGGGTGATTCTGTTGTCCTGCTGCTGAAGGTCAGATAAGCTAGGTAAATGTCCGGCATAAAATCTTTCAACAAATAAAATATTCATGGTGGCCGAAACCAACGAATTGGGATAAGGGTAAACAGGTGATGCATCGGCAATCATTTGGCTCAAACGCTGACAGAAGCGCTTGTAGTCGGTAAATAATCCAGCCTGATTTTCGGCATCAATTTCACGCGTGTAGTAAACACGGCCCCATTCAGCGACTACTAATTCCTGCATGCGGCCGAAGCTGAATTCTTCAAAACCCCAATGTAATTTATCGGGTTGGCTGATCATCTCTAAAGCTTTGTGCAACCTGATGCGTGGATCACTCAGGTTTTGTACACCAAAGCTGAGGTGATATTCTAGCCACAACCAATACATCGACATATAGTAGAGCAAAAGGTGGTGTTTGTTTTCGAAATAACGGTAAACCGAAGCTTCGGTGGTTTGCAAGCGTTCCGCTAGTTTGCGAAAGGTGAAGGCTTCAAACCCTAATTCGTATAGCAATGGTAATCCTTCTGTTACAATACGTCGACCTAATTCACTGCTGTCGGGCTCTTTTTTATAAAAAGCATGCCCCGGTTGAGGTCGCCAATGTTGCATGAGTTGATTCATACGATAGTGATGTTCACAAAAATAATAGTAATGCTATTGTGTTTGTATGTATAACCATCGATAATTGGGAAAAGTTTACAAATACCCAAAAAAGCTATCCCCTAAGCTGCTGCAATTGCTTCTACTGTGGCGGTTATTTCCGTACTTTCGGGACAAAAATTAACATTTTGGCATGAAAAACATAACTGTAATAGGTTCAGGAACCATGGGAAATGGCATTGCCCATGTCTTTGCGATGAATGGTTTTACTGTGCACATGGTCGACATTTCAGAAAAAGCACTGGAAAAAGGACACGCAACCATTACCAAAAACCTGGACCGGATGGTGACGAAAGGCAGCATCACCGAATCGGAAAAAAATGCAACATTAGCTAATTTGCATTTACAAACCGACATCACGGCAGTTGCACCTTCGAGCGACTTGATTGTGGAAGCAGCCACCGAAAATGTTGCACTAAAGCTCAAAATTTTTGAACAGCTGGATGCCTTGGCACCAAGCCACGCGATTTTGGCCACCAATACCTCTTCTATCAGCATTACTAAGATTGCAGCTGTAACCAAACGGCCAGATAAAATCATTGGTATGCACTTCATGAATCCTGTGCCAGTGATGAAATTGGTGGAAGTAATACGCGGATACAATACCAGCGATGAGGTAACTCAAACCATCATGGATTTGTCGAAGAAATTGGGCAAAATTCCGGTAGAGGTGAACGATTATCCCGGTTTTGTTGCAAACCGTATCCTCATGCCCATGATCAACGAAGCCATTATCACTTTGCATGAAGGAGTTGCCGGTGTCGAAGAAATAGATCAGGTAATGAAATTAGGCATGGCTCATCCAATGGGACCACTGCAGTTGGCCGATTTTATAGGCTTGGATGTATGCTTGGCAATCATGAACGTTTTATATGAAGGACTAGGAAATACCAAGTATGCACCTTGCCCTTTGTTGGTGAATATGGTAACTGCCGGTCACCTTGGTGTTAAATCAGGTTCAGGCTTTTATACCTACACGCCCGGAAGTAAAGATTTGGTGGTTGCACCTAACTTTGCTAAACGCTGATGCCATAGTCTATACCAATAAAGGCTACCTGTTTAAGGTAGCCTTTATTGCTTTTTAGCTTCTCAGAATTATTTATTAGGCAATGGTTGACCTACGGGAACTGCACAATCATGCCCAGGTTGACCGTGCGCAGGATTCAATTTTACTGTGCTGCTGCCACCGCCTGCTGGTATGGTAGCTTCAATGCGAGGTGATCCCGCGGGCAAAGTTGCGGCAGGTTGCGATTGGGTAGCACCGTTGTTTTGAAAATCTTCAGGTTTGCTATTCAAAGGTGCGCCAACTGGAATTTCGCAGCGGTGACCAGGTTGTCCATGCTCAGGATTTAATGCAATATCAACGGTTTTTTGCTTCCCTGAACTGTCAACCGTGCCTGGTATGGGTACACTTACAGATGAAGGCGAAGGTGGAGTTGCTGCTGGCGCAGTTTGTTTCAATGAACGCTCGGTGCGGTCGGTACAAGCACTCATGCTTAGCAGGCTTAACAAAGCCAAAGACAGTATTTTGTTCATATTGTGGTGTGAATGCACTAAGATACAATTATTAGGATGTGCTTGTTTGCGTAAGTGATGAAATTGCTTTTGCAAGCTGCTTCACGACATCGCTGGCTAACATGCTTATTTCGTGCTGCTCAGCTTTAGCCAAGTCGGCAGACAAGCCATGCAAGTAAACACCCAAAGCCGCGGCATGTGGTGCCGCAAGTCCTTGAGCCAAAAGCCCGGTGATGATACCTGTGAGCACATCCCCACTTCCACCTTTGGCCAAACCCGGATTACCCGTCGTATTAACCAATGGAAATGGCAAGTGTTCAGAGAAAATAAGGGTATATGCATTCTTGAGCACAATAACCCAACCCTTTTGCTTTGTTAGCCGCTGAGCTGTTTCAAGTCTCGACCACCAATTGTTGTGCTGACCGAAAAGCCGATCGAATTCGCCCATGTGTGGTGTGAAAATGGTATTTGGCTGAAGCTGCTCTAGTAAATCAGGCGCATCGGCCAGGATATTTAAAGCATCAGCATCAAGCACCAATGGTCCACGATACGATGTAAGCAAATTGCGAAAGGCTTTGCGTGTAGGGGTTGATTTTCCTATGCCTGGACCAATGCCTATGGCTGTATATGGCTTAACTGCAAGGTCATTGGTCCAGCAATCAATCCCCGAATGCAGGTACATGGCTTCGGGTAGTTTGCTGGTGAGTGGCATGCACATTTCTTGCGGACCTGCAATGGTGGTTTTTCCAGCACCTGAACGCAAGCAAGCTTCCGCAGCGAGTAGGCCTGCACCCCACATGCCTTGACTGCCAGCAATAAGCAAGGCATGCCCAAACTGTCCCTTGTGTGCAAATCTATTCCTTTCGGGAAGCAACTGGGCCAGTGTCGCTGTCGACGATATTTTGGCAATGGGATTGCGCGGTTCGTAAACTTCGGAAAGTCCAAGTGGAATAAGATGAATTTCACCAGCCTTTGAACCCCCTTGGGGTAAAAGTAAATTAAGCTTCCAGCCTTCAAGGCAAAGGGTGTGTGTTGCTTTAACCACAGGCCATTGCTCATCAAAGGGCAATTCAGCAGGCATGCCCGATGGCAAATCGATGCTGTAGATGGTTTTTTGGCGGAATGTATTGACAAGTTCAATACAATGTGCATACTCATCAGTTGTTTTGCGAGTGGTTCCAATGCCCAAGAGGGTGTCGATGATCGCATCGCAAGATTGCAGTGCCTCACCTAATTGTTCTTTGTCTATCCAAACTTTTGCGTCAAGAAGGTCGGCATTGGCTTGGTTATCGGCTGCATATGAAGCGGAAGCAACGCGATACACCTGTACTTGATAGCCTTTTTGCAAAAGCAGCCTGCAAATGGCCAATCCATCTCCACCATTGTTTCCGTGCCCAGCCAAAATCACAACGTGCTTAACTGATTTCCACTGTGCATGCAACCATGCTGTACAAGCCACTGCCGCTCTTTCCATGAGTTGCAGGCTGTTAATGCCTGTTACTTGGAGGTATGTCGCATCGGCTTCTTTCCATTGAGCGGCTGATAAGACCTCGTTCATGGCAGAACACGCGTAATTAAGCGTAATTTGTGGCTATAGCGTTGTGAATCTTGGTTGAAAATGCCAAAATGATCCAATTGATCGATTCGGACTTGTCCGCTTGCATGCAGAATTTTTCCCTCTGGTAGCACCATTCCAACATGGATGATCCGTCCCTCTTCGTTATCGAAAAAAGCCAAATCACCCGGCATGGCCTCTCCAATGAGGTTTACGGTTTCACCAACACTGGCTTGCTGGTAAGCATCTCGCGGCAGCTCGATCCCATGTATGCGGTATAACTGCTGCATCAAGCCTGAGCAATCGATGCCCCAAATGCTACGTCCACCCCACAAATAAGAAGTGCCCAGGTAATGCTTGCCATGTGTCTCAAGGCTATTGGCATTGGCAGAAAGGGCAGGGGAGCATTGCCCATTGTCGGCGAAGAGTCCGCTTTGTGTATATCCCTCTGCGTTGAGTAAGAGCCTTGTGCCATGAGGCACCCAGCATGCTTGTGATTTGCTGGCCAATTGTGTGAAGGGGGCTGTAACATAGTATACTTGACCTTCAAAAGTGTGACTGGCTGGTTTGATTTGTTTGTTATCAACCCAACCTTCATAACCATCCAGCATCGAACGCAACAAGCTCCATTTATCTCGCTCCTCCAATAGTTCGAGGGGCTCTTCAAACAACCACTGCGTTATCTGTTCAGACCGGTCTGAGGGTTCGCGACGTACAGGAGCAATGGGCACTGCGGCCAGCATTTTCGACTTCATGGCACAAAATAAAAAAGGTCTGTGCGTTTGGCACAGACCTTCTTAAATATTTTCTTTCGCAGCTTAGCGAATGGCCACCTTGAAGTAATCTTGGTTCCAGTGCTTAATAAATTCAGCATCATTTTTAGCCATTTCACGGAATTTCGCGTCAGCGGCAACAGCACGGGTCAAACCGGTAGTCATCATGTCGCGGTTGTCGGTGCGAGCTCCGATGATGGCACGCAGATAATAAACGGCTGCAGACTTTTCTTCGATCTTGTCAGTTTCGCGCTCTGCTGCACTATAATTTTTGTTGAGAACATAAGCAAGGGCTTTGTTGAAGTTGCCGTCAACTTCATTCATTTTGCCAGTAGCTTCTTCCCATTGTCCCAAACGAATGGCACAAATTCCAATGTTGTAATCGTTGCGCTGACCAGCATTGCGAGCTTGGGCGAAGTATTCTTTGGCCAATTTGTAGTCACCGCTGATGGCAGTTACAATGCCGAGGTTATTACGTACTTCTGCAGCATTTTCATCCTTTGACTTAGCATCTTCGAAGTATTTCTTAGCTTCTTGGTTTTTTCCAGCCTGAAGCGACAATACACCTAAGTTGTTGTAGCTGCGGTAGTCACCAGCATGAGCTGCCATCATGTTTTTGTAGATGGTGATTTTGTCGTCGTATTTGCTTGCTTTTTCAGCGGCTTTCACGTATTCGTTTGCAGTAAGTTCAGAACCGCCTTTAACAGCCATGGCAACCAAGGTTGAATCGTTTTTCACAGGCTCAACAGCATTTACAATCATTTTGGCACGACGCAAAGGTGGGAGGTATTTGTCAGCCAACACTTTGTAAGAACTGGTGAGTTTACGCAACTCATCTTGCTTTTCTTCGCTGCTTCCAGCACCGTTGATAATAGCGATTACTTTGTCTTTTTCGGGGATGTCGTTCACATTTTGGATGGCCGACAAAAGGCCTTTCCAATCTTCAGTAGCTGTTTGCTCCTGGTAGAAGTTGTCGTCGAACAATTTTTCTTTGTTCTTCTTCATTCCTTTTTTACCATACAAGGCATTAAAAACAAAATCATTAGCTGCTTTGGCACGCTGATCGGCTAATTTGTCGTTCAACTGCAATTCGCCATCGGGTGAAGCGTAACCATTTACCACTATCTGGCGGATTTCATAGCCTTTCTGCATGAAGTTCACCAAATCTTGCAACTCCGCTTTTTTCTTTTCACTGTTACGAACCTCTGAACGGTTGATTTCAAAAAAGATGGTAGCCTCTTTCGCTACCGCTACTTCTTTGAAATTGCTCGCAGAAGCAATTGGACGAAAATCGTTTTGCAGCAATTGCTGGGTAACGATGGTACCATCAGCCAATTTTACATCCGGGAAATCAACCGTCTTGCTTTTAACACCAACTTTTACTTTGGCAGTGAGCTCTGCTTTTTCCATGCCTTTTTTGAAAGCAATGTTTGCGGGCTGTGAGAATTTACCACCATTTTCGTAATTAACGGTACGTCCTGTTGCTTCAGCAGTTTCTCCCTTGAAGCTTGCTGCAGGTAATTCAACGCTGTTTCCACTGTAGTTGATAACAGGAGTAGCGACCAAAGTGCCGCGTTTGTCGAAGAACTTTGGGCCAAATTCTACATTCATGGTAAAAGCTACGCTGTCACCTTTAAGTTCGAGTACCTTGGGCTCGGTGTTGTAACTCACCTTTTCGGGAGTCTTTAACATTTTGCTCGAGCAACCGGCTACAATCCCTGTCGATAACAGAACGAGGGCAACTTTCTGAGTTAAATTCATACGTTGTTGATTTGAGTCTCTTAGAGTCAATTGGTTTGGGCGCAAAGATAGAAAAAGACACCCACTGAAACAAGGCAAAAGACAATGAGTCAAAATGTTTGAATATTTTCGTCTATTTGTGGTAAAATCTATTTCGCATGTCAGCAGTCGCCGAAAAAGTTATCAGTGTACAAGATGTAGCTATTTACCAAGACAAAACCTTGGTGCTTGATCAATTGCAGTTCGACATCCATCAAGGTGAATTTGTGTATTTGATTGGAAAGACAGGCGCAGGAAAGAGCAGCTTGCTGAAAACCTTGTATGGCGAATTGCCCTTAATGAAAGGCCAAATCAGCATTGCTGGTACATCACTGATGAAATTAAAACAAAAAGAGATCCCAGCCTTGAGGCGGCAATTGGGCATTGTATTCCAAGACTTTCAGTTATTAACCGATCGATCGGTACATGAAAATCTGAGGTTTGTGTTGAAGGCAACGGGTTGGAAAAACAAAGAAGAAATCCAACAGCGCATTGAGGAAGTACTGGGGTTGGTAGGTTTGCCTACCAAAGATTTTAAAATGCCGCATGAGTTATCGGGTGGAGAGCAACAGCGCGTTGTAATCGCACGGGCCTTGCTGAACAAACCAGCAATCATTTTGGCTGACGAACCCACTGGTAACCTCGATCCTGATACCTCGCAAGAAATCATGAAGCTGCTCATCCGCATCAGCAAAGAACAAAATACGGCTGTGTTGATGGCAACCCACGATTACATGATCATTGAGCGCTTTCCAGCCCGCTTGCTGAAATGCGAAGGTGGTAAAGTCATTGACTTGGGCGGAATATTGTTCTGATGTTGCTTTCGGTTCTGATACCGGTATACCAGCACCATCCAGCTGCTCTGCTGGAATCGCTCGGCAAGCAGCTTCAAATACGAGCTGCGGGCGATGTGGAAGTTTTGATTGGCGATGACAGCGTAGACGAGCACACATCGAGTTGGCACCAAGCTTATTCACCTGCCTCACATCCGTGGTTGCGCATTTTTAAACATCCACACAACCTTGGGAGAAGCAAGGGCCGTAATTTTTTGATGGAACAAGCTAAGGGGCGTTTTTTGTGGTTTTTGGATGGCGATGTTACCTTGCCAGATGGCCTACTTGCGGCCTATCTCGAAAAACTCGACGGTTCCCAAGTCGTTTGGTGTTCTGGTATTGCTTGCCCAGAAGGAGCAGCGAACAATTTGCGTAACTGGTATACCAACCAAATTGAGACGAAAAAAGCTGCTGAACGAAACAAAGCACCCTACCGCAGTTTTTCTGCCGCAAATTTTGCCATGCCTGCTGCTTTTGCCGAGAAAGTCAAATTTCCCGAAAACCACAGTGGTTATGGCCACGAGGATACCCATTTCGGCCTTCAATTGTTGGAGGCAGCTTGCCATGTAAAGCATTTTGATAAGCCCGTGTGGCATGCTTCTACAGAAAGTGACAAGGTTTACCTCGGGAAGGTTAAAGATTCAGTAGCCAATTTAGCCCAACTGTATCGAACTGAGCGACTTTTTCAAAAGCATCGTGGTGAAATCACATTAATCAAGGTTTGGGAACCATTATCTGCCTTAGGAATTGCTTTTTTTGTGAGTTTGTTTACGCCTCTTTTTGAAAAGCAATTGCTTCAAGGTAAAAGATCAATGAGGGTCTTGAATTTGTACAAATTAGGCTGGTTCGACCGTTTTTTTCGCACGGGAAGCCGCTAAAATAGCCTTGCATAAAATTCTAAAAGTACTTTTTCTTCGCTTTCCCACGTCCAGCTGCGTCTGGCTTTCAGGCAATTGGCCTGCAATTGCTCGTAATGTTCGCGGTCATGCCAAAGCGCTACCAGTTGTGGCAACCAGATGGCATGCTGATGGCTTTCAGTGAGAAGTGCCACCTCAAACTCTTGGTTTAGTCTGGCGTATTCAGGAAAATTGACGCACAATTGCGGGATGCCTGCTTGCACATAATCGAAAAACTTGTTAGCAAGTGAATAGTAATAATTCAAGGAGCTACCTTCTAATAAGTTAACGCCCAACCAAGCCCGTGCCGTAAGTTCCTGAAGTGCCTCTGGGTCAAGCTGTCCGATCCATTTTACTTTGCTGCCTAAATTCCGCCGCTGAATTTCCATGGCCAACCACTCAGTCAAATCTCCTTTACCAACAATGTAAACCGGCAATGGAAGCTGATTCGCCGCTTCGAGCAAAGCTTCTATGCCTCTGCCGGCATTGATGGCACCTTGGTAGAGGATAAACTCTCCAACCTGATTCACCGGCAGTTCTCGTATCACCGGCATATTGCGCACCACGGCCATTTGCAAGCCATACTGGTTCTTATACCACTGTGCTAGGCTGTGATTTACCGTATAAGCACTTTTTACGCGACGTAGTAAAAAGCCTTCTAGAGCCTTCCAAATGCGTTGTTTGATGCCACCCGGCTTAATTTCGGGCACTTCGGTGAATATTTCGTGGGCATCGTACACCAATGGTTGCTTTTTTAATACCGAAACCAACCACATAGCTGGAAGACTGTCAAGATCCACAGCACTGTACGCATCTACCTTGCTACCAAGAGCAAATAAAAATAAACGGAAGTTGAATTCCACATAAAAAAACGGTCCTTTTAGAAAAAACAACCGCATGCGGTGCTGCTGATAAGGCCGTGTTGGTAAGGGTCTGCTATCGGGTAATTGTCGGCCTACCAAACTTACATTGTAACCGGCATTGCGCAAGCTGTGGCATATGCGCCACATGCGTTGGTCGCTGTTTAAATCATTGGTGACTGAAAAGAGGATGTTTTTCATTGTTTCCAGCGCAAGCTGTCGTTTCCGGTACTTTCGAGTTGGCCATGTTCCATAAACCAATTGAGCGCGTGTAAAACTAAATTTTTGTTGAAGCCTGACAATTGAGCAAGAATGCCTTCAGCAGTGATTTCGTCTTTAGCGACTTCTGCAAAACGATCAGCCAATTCGGCCAAAAGCCTTTCTGTCAACGCATGTTGATGCAAACTCAAGCAGTAGTCGCAATGACCGCAAGCTGGTGCCTCAAGCTCGTCGAAATACTTTAAAAGCATGCTGCTTCTGCAGTTTTCTGTGCTTTCGCAATAACGAAGCATGGCCTGCAGTTTTTCAGATTTTAACTTCAATAATTGGGCGTAGTGCTGTTCAGGAATTACTAAGCGGTCTTCGGGAATGCGTTCTTCGAGCCAATAGATTTGTGGCTTGTCGGTTTTAGGTACATAATCGAGCAATCCGAGTTGATCAAGGCGTTTGAGTAAGGGCGGGATGTCGGTACTCAGGATTCTCAGTTTGCCAGCTAGTTTGAACTCGTCTATTTTCACGTATTGTTCCATAATGCCACTGTAAGTGCGCAATAACAGGTCGATGAAGGGGTCAAATTCCTTGTGCCTTAGCCTGAAGTCGTAAACGGTAGTGGCGTCGGCTGTAAAACGGACTTTAGAAGGTAACAATACTTCTTCACCTACAAACAAGTAGCCCGCACGATGAAGGAATGTAAGGCTGTGGTGTACTTCAATTGGCTTCAAGTTGTAGGCTTGGGCAAAACTACTGAGTTCAAAATCAAAACGTTGACCTTTACCACTGCCGATTGCCAGCTGAAAGTGCTGTCCCAAGGCTGCATACACTTGTTTGATGGTTTCAATCGGTGGAAAGCCTAAAGCCAAAAAATGTTCGGCTTCCTGCCTGTCCGAAGGATGATACAGCAATAAACAAAAAGCCGCCTGCTCATCACGTCCAGCACGCCCTGCCTCCTGAAAATAGGCTTCTATGCAATCGCTTGGTGCTAAGTGTATTACCAGGCGTACATCGGGTTTGTCGATGCCCATGCCAAAGGCATTTGTGCAGACAATCACCCGCACTTTTCCGGCAATCCAGTCGCGTTGTCGGGCATCTCGTTCTTTGGCTTCCAAGCCAGCATGGTAATGCAATGCCGAAATACCTTGTCGACGCAGCCATTCGGCTGCAAGCTCGGTTTTGCGACGGGTGCCGGCATAGACAACGGCTGTTCCGGGTTGTTTCCGCAATGCAGCCAACATGGCGCCGAATTTATCTTCTTCGTAGGCTACTTGATAAGCCAAATTGCTGCGTTGAAAGCTCTTCCGGAAGATGTTGCCCTTTTTCATGGCCAATTTTTCCATGATTTCATCAACTACCCGGGCTGTGGCAGTAGCCGTGAGGGCAATAACGGGTACTCCTGGCAAAAAGGGGCGTATATCTGCTATTTTGAGGTATTCGGGTCTGAAATCGTGCCCCCATTGCGAGATACAATGCGCTTCGTCAATCGCAAGCAGCGTAATGCCAAGGCGACTCAATTGGGCTTGCATTACCTTGGTTTGTAATCGCTCTGGCGAAACATATAGAAAACGGTATTTTCCCGCTGCGCAGGCATCCAAAACTGCTTCAATTTCACCATTGCCCATGCCAGTAAAAATCGCCGTGGCTGCGATTCCTCTTTTGGTAAGGTTAAGCACCTGGTCTTTCATTAGAGCAATAAGGGGTGATATTACAAGGCACAATCCGCCTTTCGCCATTGCTGGCACTTGAAAACAAATGCTTTTGCCTCCTCCTGTTGGAAGCAGTGCAAGCGTATCGTATCCGTCAAGTACCGATTGAACGATATCTTCCTGCAAGGGGCGAAATTGTGCATGTCCCCAATACTGCTTCAGTATGTCAACTGGTGTAGGCATCTAATTGCCGAAAATAAGCGATTCTATAGGCTTTCTATGCAAAGAAGTACAATATCTTCCCCATGAAGCTGCCTTTGCACATCTAGGGTGCTTGTTTGCGCGTTTTATTGCACCAATCCGTCTACGAGCGTGATTTTGCGGTCGGCCAATTCGGCCAAAGCCGTGTTATGGGTCACTACCACAATGGTTTGTTTGTATTTTTCTCGCAATGCGAGGAACAGGTGGTGAAGCTCTTTGGCATTGTGCGTATCGAGGTTGCCAGATGGTTCATCGGCCAGCAGAACAGCCGGCTTATTGATGAGTGCGCGGGCCACAGCGAAACGCTGCTGTTCACCACCCGAAAGTGCAGCAGGTTTGTGGTCTTTTCGTGCTGTAACGCCCAATAGCTCAAAAAGCTCGTGTGCATAAGCCTTTTTTTCAGCCGTTATTTTTCCTGAAATCATGGCAGGAAGCAAAACATTTTCTTCTGCCGTAAACTCTGGCAATAAATGATGCTGCTGGAAAACGAAGCCAATTTGTCGGTTTCTAAAATCTGCCAATGCCCTATCTGTAAGCGTAAAAACCGACTGTCCATTGAAAAGCACCTCACCTTTGTCGGGCTTATCGAGGGTGCCCATGAGCTGCAGCAAGGTGCTTTTGCCAGCGCCCGAGGGCCCCACAATGGCGACTAACTCAGCAGTGGGTATGTCGAGGCTAAGCCCTCGCAACACCTGCAGGTTTCCGTAGGCTTTGTGGAGCTCAGTTACGCGAATCATGCTTATATATCGAGCTTGGCGTAACGGGCGTTTTGTTCGATGAATTCGCGGCGTGGCGGCACCTCATCGCCCATGAGCATGCTGAAGATGTGGTCGGCTTCGGCAGCACTCTCAATCGTAACCCTGCGCAAAGTGCGGGTATCGGGATTCATGGTAGTGCTCCACAACTGCTCTGCATTCATTTCACCCAAACCCTTGTATCGCTGAATGTTCACGCTGCTTTCGCTGCCACCCTTGGCCAAATCCTTCACAGCTTCCATGCGCTCTTTGTCATTCCAGGCATAAATCTGGTTGTTCCCTTTTTTAACCAAATAGAGCGGTGGCGTTGCAATGTACACATAACCCGATTCAATCAACTCCTTCATGTAACGGAAGAAGAAAGTAAGGATGAGGGTAGTAATGTGCGAACCGTCTACGTCGGCATCGGTCATGATCACAATTTTGTGATATCGCAATTTCGACGTATTCAAAGCCTTTTGATCCTCCTCGGTGCCTACGGTTACGCCTAAAGCCGTGAAGATGTTGCGGATTTCTTCGTTTTCGTAAATTTTGTGCTCCATGGCCTTTTCTACGTTCAGGATTTTACCCCTGAGCGGTAAAATGGCTTGGAAAGCGCGGTTACGGCCCTGTTTGGCTGTTCCACCGGCCGAGTCACCTTCGACCAAATAGATTTCGCATTTTTCTGGATCGCTCTCCGAACAGTCAGCCAATTTGCCCGGCATGCTGTTGCTCGAAAGTACGTTTTTGCGTTGCACCATTTCACGTGCCTTGCGCGCCGCATGGCGGGCTGTGGCAGCCAAAATCACCTTGTTGATGATTTGACGGGCTTCGCGTGGATTTTCTTCGAGGAAGTTGTTAAGCGCTTCGGCTACAGCGGTATTCACCGCGCCAATCACCTCGTTGTTGCCAAGTTTGGTTTTTGTTTGTCCCTCAAACTGGGGTTCTTGTACCTTTACTGAAATAACAGCGGTGAGACCCTCTCGAAAGTCGTCGCCGGCTATGTCGAACTTCAGTTTGGTAGTCATGCCTTCTTTGTCGGCATAAGCCTTGAGCACCCGGGTCAAGGCCTGACGGAAACCTGCCACGTGGGTACCACCTTCGTGGGTGTTGATGTTGTTTACATAGCTGTGTACATTCTCCGAATAGGAGGTATTGTACTGCATGGCCACTTCAACAGGTACAGTTCCTTTGTTGTTTTCGATGTAAATGGGCTCAGGAATGAGCTTTTCGCGGGTATTGTCGAGGTATGAAACAAACTCTTTCAAACCGCCTTGCGAATAAAAGGTGTCTGATTTAAAGCCACCTTCTTCCAAAGGCTCACGCAAATCGGTGATGGTGAGGCGAATGCCTTTATTCAAATAGGCCAATTCGCGCAAACGCGTTGCAAGGGTGCTGTAGTTGTATTCGGTGGTGATGAAAATGCTGCCATCGGGCGTAAACTTGACAATGGTACCGCGATATTCGGTTTTGCCAATTTCGCGCACACTGTACAGAGGTTTGCCACAGCTGTATTCTTGCTCATATACAGTGCCGTTGCGGTGTACTTCTGCCCTTAAATGGGTACTGAGCGCATTTACGCAACTTACACCCACACCATGCAAACCACCCGAAACCTTGTAAGTGTCTTTGTCGAACTTGCCACCTGCGTGCAGCACCGTCATCACGACTTCCAAGGCGGAACGCTTCTCTTTTTGGTGCAAGTCGGTAGGAATGCCCCTACCGTTGTCTTTTACCGAAATGCTGTTGTCTTCGTGAATGGTCACTTCTATGTTGTCGCAGTGACCAGCCAAGGCCTCGTCAATGGAGTTGTCTACCACCTCATACACCAAATGGTGTAATCCTTTTATACCAACATCACCTATGTACATGGCCGGACGCTTCCGTACGGCTTCTAATCCTTCTAATACCTGAATATTGTCCGCGGAATACTGTGTGGACTTGTTTTCTTCGCTCATTTTTCAGCTTTCTATAACCGAACAAAGATAGCAAAATTGCGGTCCATGACCGAGTAAAATGTCCACAGTAGTGGCTAAATGTGGATAACGAAAAAACAAAAAAGCAGGCCAAACATATTGTCTGGCCTGCTTTTGAGTGAAGACTAAAATCTTAATAAATGTGTACAGTGTTTCGATTGGCAGTGCCAGGGCTGTACCAGTCTTTGGCATTTACGCCTCCGCTTTGACTCCAGTCGGCGAAGCGGGGATAAGCATCGAGAACCGATTTGCGCTCGAGGCTGTATTCATACTTTTCTGCCATGTGCAAGGCGAAAGGTAAATTGCGGTGGGTTTTGTACCATTTATTGCTGCCGGGACGGGTATCGTCGCCTGAAGTACCAAACAAGCTGGTATTGGCTTTGCTGGTGGCGGCGTAACCAGGGAGGTGAATCTCACGGTCGCGGCTCCAGTTGATGGTGCCATTTTGATTCCTATTCACGACAATGAAGGGGTTGAAAGGTGCCGTACCGATGGCGTTCATGCCAACCCCGTTCACAAAGTTGACGCGAATTTTCACGGTGTCGGGGGTGCGGAAAGCGGTTTCTCTTTCGGTATTCAAAAAATATGGAGCTGGCAGCGGCGAAATGCAGTGTGCATTGTCGAAAACAGCTACTACGGCTTGAGTTACGCCAGTTTCGGTTCCGTTGGCGCTTCGTACAAAGTAGTTTTCATTGAAGCGCTGCCCTGTAATGCTGCCTATTTGGCTGGCTGCAAGCGGCATTTGGAAAGCAAAACCACTGCGGATGGTGCCACCAATGGCGCGGATGGCAAAGTCTCCGTCCATGTATACCGCTTGATTTTGGGCGTTACCAAATACGCGGTACTGGTAGTCGAGCACCAAATCGTTCATGTCGTAGTCGCCTTCGCCCGGCCATAAATCTTCGAAAGCCAAGGTTCCAAAGGTGTTGGCAGCAGGAAATACGTTCACATAGGCCAGTGCTGGGTTGGTAGGAAAGCGGTCATACACATCGCTTACACCATCACCATCGCTATCGCCCGGTTGGTCGATTGGGTTTACACCCTGGGTATTAATGGCTGTTACAGGGTTGGAAGTAACGTAGTAAACCAAATCATTAAAATCGTTGTCACTGGCACCATTTTCACGGTATTGGTCTTCGAAACCAATGAGGAATAGCTTGTTGATATCGTCGTAAAGCAGCACATGGTGTTGCTTGTAGGCTGCACTTTCGGGATTGAGTGCTTTGTTGCTAAAGAATTTCTGGGCATTGCTATTTACGCCAGTACCCGACCAGGCATTTGAAAGCAATACCCAACCTATACTTTTGCCAGCTGGAAAACGGCCAACCAAAACTTTGTCGCCAGAGCGCAAGCCACCGCCGCTGTTGATAAAAGAAGTATTTGGGAATAAGTAGGTAATGGTATCGATGTCGTTCAAACTGGTAGGAGGGTTGTTGGTGTCGAAGACGTAGTAGCCCAAAGTGTTTTTATAACCAGCGCCTTCGTGCACAAAAGTAACCCACACATCTGCGAGTGCTGTGATTTGAATGTCGATGTTGGCATTGGGATTTAAATAATCGGGGTGATTCACAGGTACCGGCTTCTGTTCGGGCAATGAAGCGTTGATGAATTCCAGCATGGTGTTGTTGATGACATCGCGAGGACTGATCAGGTTAGTTGGGACGCCCCCATTTGAACCAGTTGAATAACCTGCTTTGTACACATAGCGTGTTTGAGCAACGCGCGCTTGTACCGACATTCCCGCTGGCATGGTTAATATTTCGGGATAAAAATCAGCAGCAGTACGGTTTACCGGTGTTGGATTGCTGCCACCAATGGTCATGGTAATAGCTCCTTGGGTGTTCATCGGCAAATCGATGGGCAATCCTACAAAGTTTGGATTGATGTACACATTTTCGAGGTAGGCGGGCAACATCATTTTGCCGGTTGCAACCCCTTGCGCATTGGTTAGGGTCGTAAAGATTACCTTTCCACCAATTTGTGCTGGTTTATCGTAAACGTAAACAGGAACAAAACCAATGGCTTCGTCTTGTGGGCTACGCAAGGTGATGTTCAGGTCGATTTCGCGGGTGGTTTGGTAATCGAAACCATCGGGTACCATCAATTCACTCATTTGGGTGGGCTGGGTTGGGTTAGGGGTGATGACATCATCTTTGCGGCATGCGCTGAAAGCCAAGGTGCCAGCAAGGAAGAACAATGTTGATTTTTTCATGGGTGCCTGTTTTGACGATTCAAATGTCGTGTGGCGCCACGATTCAACTGATTACATTCGACGAATGACTCTATTGTATCTACGAATGGTGTTGGTGCTCGTGCTCGTCGCACTTAAAGTTAGCGCTTTATTCCGACACGACCCGTATAAATCAGATATTTTTGTCTAAAATAAAAGGGCATTTAATATGAATTGGTTCTAAGCTGATTGGATGCTTGAATAAAATGGCTTGCGCATGGAGATGCAACCGGTCGGCCGATGGCCATTGAGGGTGTACATAACGCTTGTCGCCAACAATGGGGTGGCCGAGCCAGTGCAGGTGAATGCGTATCTGGTGGGTGCGACCTGTTTCGGGCAAAAGTGTTAACCAGGTTTGGTTTTCAAGCCGTTCGATGACTTTGTACCGAGTAATGGCCAGTTTTCCCCATTGTGCACTTGGGTCGGCAGCCAACAAATGGGAATGTTCGGGTACCCGTCCTACAGCCACATCTATAACACCTTCGTCGTAAGGAAGCTCACCCCATACCAGTGCTTGGTAGGTACGGTGAACATGGGCATCCCGAAATTGAAGATCTAATTGTTTTTTTGCGCGCAGCGTTTTCGCTAAAATCACAATTCCCGAGGTGTCTTTGTCGAGTCGGTGCACCACAGCTCCTCGCAGCAAGGCATCTTTTTCTTGGCGTTCCTCATAGTAATGAGCCAGTGCATTTAAAAGCGTTCCTCGGTAGTGTCCAAGGCCTGGGTGGACTGGCATACCAGCAGCTTTGTTGATAACAAGCAGGTCTTCATCTTCGAAAAGGATATCAATGGGCAAATTGTCGGGAATGATGTCGGCTACAAACCGGCGATAAATTTCAACTACATCACCCGCTTTGAGCGGCTGATTGGGAAGGGCTGGTTGGTTATTTACCAAAATGCGTTGCTGGTGGAAAAGACTTTCTATTTGCTGCAGGCCGATGCCATCGAACCGACCTACCAGCCAAGCACCCAAATGATGTGCAGTTTGTTGAACGTGGTGCCGAAAATGTTGCTCATTCACGTAGCAAAGATAGGCGGCTCGGCTTGCCTTGATTTCGCCGAATCCTCGAATTTTTGTTGATTTGTATGGTGCAAACCCAACGAATTTACATCTGGCTGCTTCGTTTTTTTGGCAATAACCTGCGACCGGGGACCCAGATTGTGCTTTTGAGCATGGTCATTGGCTTGTCGGTAGGTTTGGCCGCTGTAGCGTTAAAAACCCTGCTACATTGGCTCGAGGACAGCGTTTTGGATGTTTTTCCGCGCTTTTTATTGTTTTTTCTGCCGTTGATTGGGGTTTTTTTGGTAGCTGCATTGAACCGAAGTGTTTTTAAGCTCAACCAGTTGGAAACGGGATTGTCGGGAGTTCTCTACAGCATTTCGCGCCAAAACGCCTTCATGAACCGCACCCTCATGTATGCGCAGCTTTTTTTGTCGAGCATCACCTTGGCTTTCGGTGGCTCGGTGGGATTTGAGGCGCCCATGGTGGTAACAGGTTCGGCTTGGGGCAGCAATGTGGCGCGTTTTTTCAGGCTCGATTTCAGGCAGCGCACCTTGCTTATGGGTTGCGGTACGGCAGCCGGCATCAGCGCCATCTTTAATGCGCCCATTGCCGGGGTGATTTTTGCCATGGAAGTCATCTTGCCCGAAATTACCACCGCCCGCTTCATCCCCATCCTCATCAGCGCGGCCATGGGCAATTTGCTGTCGAGCCTGTTTATAGAAAATGAAGCCATTTTTCGCGTCGCCTTTGTGCAGCCCATCGGTTGGCAAGAAGTGCTTTTTGTATTGCTTTTGGGTGCAATGGGCGGTATTTATGCTGTTTTGTTTTCACGTACTTCTATGCGGACCGGCAAAAGTTTGCAACGTATTCGCGTTTGGTGGAAAAAAGCGCTGATAGGGGGTTTATTGCTTGGAACTATCATCTACATTTTCCCTCCGCTATATGGTGAAGGGTACATTGGCGTACGTTCACTTATAGGAGAGGAGGGTGCAGGATTGTTGCAAAGTGCACGCATTCCGGGTTTGGCTCAACGACCGGCTGATATTTTGCTTCTTTTGTTAGGCCTTTTGCTTTTAAAACCATTGGCTGCAGCACTTACCATCGAATCGGGTGGGGTAGGCGGAAAATTTGCTCCATCTGTGGTAAGTGGCGGTTATTTGGGTTTTGCTTTTGCCTTTGGTACCAACATGCTTTTGCCTTTTGCTCAACTCAATCTGGTGAATTTTACCCTTTTGGGCATGGCAGCTACCCTCAGTGGGGTCATGCATGCACCGCTTACTGCCATTTTTCTGATTGCAGAAATTACGGGTACCTACAACCTCATTGTGCCATTGATGCTGGTATCGGCCATGTCATATTTCATCAAAGTGTATTTTCAACCACTTTCGCTGGTGGCGGGCAAGCTGCAAAAAGCTGGCGATTTGATGCATGGCGACAAGGACAAGCAAGTATTGCATGACCTTGATTTGGGGCATTTCATCGAAAAAGACATTCTCCCTATCCAATCAGGGAGCAGTTTAGGCGCCTTGGTTGCCCTAATTGCACGTTGCAAGCGCAACATCTTTCCGGTTTTAAATGCCGATGGACATTTATTGGGAGTCATCCTGCTCGACAACATCCGCCAGGTAATGTTTGAACGCGATAAATACGATTTTGTCTTGGTGGATGACCTCATGCAACGTCCACCTGCCGAAGTTGCCTTTGGAAGCAGCATGGAAGAAGTGATGGAACTGTTCGACCGCACCGACGCCTGGAACCTGCCCGTGGTGAACAAGGGCAAATACATAGGGTTTATAAGCAAATCGGCTATTTTTAGTGCTTACCGAGAGCAATTGAAAGGAAGTAGTTGATTCAACGAATCACTTGGAGTTTCGCGATTCGAGTGGGTTGCAAAGTTCTTTCAATAAAATAACTACCTGCGGGTAAATCCTGCACCGAAAACCGTACAAAGCCGTCTTCACTTAATAAAAATTGAAGGGGTTGTCCCAAATTACTTCTCAGGCAAAGTTGCTCAGAAGTGCCCACAGCTGCTTCAAACCGTACTTCAACCCAATCTGCTGTAGGATTGGGCGCTAGGATAAGCGGCCGTGCTGCAAAATCATACACCACCACTTGCCGGGTATCGGTAGCAATCCGGCCTCCCAGCAAAAGTTGGTAAAACAGGCGCTGGTTGGTGGGCGGAAAACTGTCGGTAAAACTGTATGAGACCGATGTGGCCGAATCACCACAAACGCCACCAATCAAGCCGATGGTTTCAAACTGCAGGCTGTCGGTGCTGCGGGTAATGACAATGCCGTTGCAAGTGTAGCCGGCCGAAAGGCTAACCTCCACTTGCACTTGGTTGCCGATGGCGCGGGCCGAAAGTCGGTCGATGACGCCAGGGGGCAATTGACCCCAAGCCGATTGCCAGCCAAAACACAAAAACAAAAAAAG
>ERZ1066127.374-NODE-374-length-24973-cov-46.877639_pt1 | contig 24973 bp, 23 predicted proteins | sample MGYA00382774_ERZ1066127 | MGnify/ENA primary metagenome ERZ1066127 (study PRJEB33369, sample SAMEA5778357) | biofilm metagenome | biome: Industrial cooling water; feature: Water cooling tower basin; material: Biofilm | place: United Arab Emirates | collected... | reverse complement strand
TTGGTTCGATCCCCCCTAGCCCCCCAAAACAGCGGGGGGAACCGGATTCAAAGTCATTAACGCAAGTTGCTAGTTACAAATATGGTTGGTTCGATCCCCCCTAGCCCCCCAAAACAGCGGGGGGAACCGGATTCAAAGTCCCCCTTGTTAAGGGGGATTTAGGGGGATCGACAATGCTTGACCTCATAACTAGCAACTTGACTTAATTATGGGCAATCGATCGAACATGATAAGCTAACGCGCAGCTAATAAGTATATTTCTAATAGCGGGATAAAACTGCCAATCCCTCTCTTTGGCTCCCCCAGATCCAAGAGCTTCCCATGTACAAATTAAATGCGTAACAGCTGATTATTGGGGGAGAGAATTCTGACAATTAGCGCTCGGAGATCGCCTTGAAACTAGATAGTAAGCGCTCGGTCAAACGCTTACTATCTATTAAGCGGTTAGTAATATCCTCCTACAAGGCTGTAAGTTAATCCAGCCAGAACTAGAGAGGTAACGATTATATAAATCAAATCGCGCCGCCAGATAAAAGCTAATAGTGAAATAACTACGCGCAGGATTGGTGTGGCAATGAGTACTAAAAGTCCCAATTGAATAATGCCTCGGCGACTCCCTGCCAAAATTGCATTGATTACACCTTCAACAGAGCGGAACTCGGAAGGAGTCCCGCGAAAGATGTGGTAGTCAGCAGGCTCGAAACCGTGACGAATTAGGTACAAAATGCCACCTAGCAAAACAATGGCGCTGGCTATTAAAACCCCGTATTTGAGTATGTTGCTGAGCAACAATTCGAGGTGCTGTTCGCTGGCTGTTTTTTCCAGGTTTCCATTAGTATCAAACTCACAGTTATGGGGAAGTTGTACTGCTGTTTTTGCTGGCTGTTGGGGGGTAATTTCTTCTGAATCGCCGTCTGGGATTTCCAGGGAAAAGGGGAAAGCGATCGCGCGCTCAATACTCCGCTTTATCTCCTCTATTTTTAGCGATGCCGATGCCATCCAACCCGCATTAGAATTAAGTTTATACATTAGAATCCCCCAGTTAAACTGTTGTAGACCATCTTGAAAGCCATCATGACTAGAACAAAACTAAAAACCACTCTGAGAACTTTAGTTTGAGCGCCGACTAGCACTTGTGCGCCTAATAAAGCACCGGGCAATATTCCCAACATCACCGGCATTGATAGTCCCGGATCGATGTAACCTCGTGCTAGGTAAACTCCCGCTGATGCGGCTGCGGTGACGCCGATGGTGAAACTGCTGGTAGTGGTAGAAACTTTAAATGGCAGACGCATAATTTGATCCATTGCTAAGACTTTAAACGCTCCCGAACCAATACCGAGTAAACCGGAAATTACGCCTGCAATCCACATGACGCCAAAGCCAAGGGGAACAGAACTAGCTTGGTAAGGAACGAGTCCATTAGCAGTTGGATAAGTACCGCTGAGTTTTAAATGAGTGACTAAGGGATCGGTTGATTCGCTTTCAATATTTTCGGGTTTGGGTTGTTGGGAAAGATAGGCGGAATAAAGTAAAACAATGGCAAGTACAACAGCCAGGGCTTTGGTAGAAACAAAAGTGGCAATTAAAGCACCGACTATGGCACCAATTGTGGTGGCGACTTCTAAAAACATTCCCATTCGCAAATTAGTGAAGCCTTTTTTAATGTAGGTAGATGCGGCACCGCAGGAAGTCGCAATTACCGATACCAAAGAAGCACCAATTGCGTATCGGATATCAACGCCAAAGACGGAAGTTAACAAGGGAACGATGACGACTCCACCGCCCAATCCGGTGAGCGCCCCGATAAAGCCAGCAGTCAACGAGCCGAGCCAAACTAATAAAGTAAATTCCAGAATGTTCAACCTTCATACCTCTTTTGGGTGTGAGAATTAAAAGCGATCGCTCTCTGACATATCGCTTGTTTTTTACCAGATGTTTGCAAAGGAAACTGCGATTTTTCCCCTACAATACCCACCTATTGAATTATCCCCAAGGAAAGGAAAACTACCTTGCCAATAGGGTCAGTTTATTTACGATGTTACTCTCTACGACGAGAAAGGCACCTAATCCGATTAAAACCAGCGGCAAAAGATTGTGAGAGTAGCGAGTTAATAAATTGGCGATATCTGGCTGGTGAGTTAATTTATATGCCGCAAAGCACAAAATTCCTACCAGGTTAAAAAACACGCCTAGAATCACCAAGAGAATTTCCCAGCTAGTGCTGGTAAACAACGGGAGGTAGGTGCTAATGTTGTCAGTCCCGTTGGGAAACGTGACCGCAGCCACGTTATAAATGTATAGATTTATAAAGTTGGCAAGAATCAATCGCTTGGACGACTCTGTTTATACTTTAACCTTCTCTGACTCATTTTTTTCGGTATCGAATAAACAACCGATCCAGATCGGGATTGGTAATAGTTCCAATAGTTCAAGCCAGGGGGATAGGGCAATGACGAATGCCGCGAAACGCAGATATCGATTGATAACGATGGGGAAATCTTGCATCATAAAATACATCGTACTGGACTTTGAGCGCTAATTTAGTTAAAATACAGTAAATCGAGTGAGATTTAGTATTTTGGTAGACAAGGATCGAACAACTCAAGCAAGAGCCGAGTTGAGCAAGACAGGTGTCTGCTCAATAGCGGTTCAACAACAGATGGTGCGCGAGAAGGATTTATGGATTATTTGTTACTACCGCTATTGAGCTTTTTTGTGGGGATTGTTGTTGGTTTAACGGGAATTGGTGGCGCGTCTCTCATCACCCCGATGTTGATTTTTGTCTTTCAAGTACCGCCAGCGATCGCTGTTAGTTCCGATGTGGTTGCTGCCACATTAATGAAAGTTATCGGCAGCTTCAAACACTGGCAGCAGAAAACCCTCGATCCGCAAGCCGTCAAATGGTTGGCATTGGGAAGCGTCCCCGGATCGCTGTTCGGAGTGGTAATTTTACACCTGCTCAAGCAAACGGGAGAACAAAACCTAAATAACGTCCTCCTCCACTTAATTGGATCGATGATTTTATTAGTCACAGTATTAGCATTGAGCCAACTGTTACTATTGAGTTTTTTCCCCAAGTTGCAGTTACCCGAACTGCCAAAATTTGATTTAAAAACAAAACCGGGGCGCATTTTGGCAATCAGCGTGGGAGCAGTTTTAGGCTGTTTAGTTGGTCTAACAAGCGTTGCGTCTGGTTCGATGTTTGCGCTGGCGCTGATTGCATTTTTCCGTCTAGATTCTCGTAAATTAGTCGGGACGGATATTTCACAAGCAGCAGTTTTATTGTTCTTCACTTCCCTCGGACACCTCTTCCTGGGAACTGTTGATTGGAGTTTAGTTTTACCGATATGGATCGGCTCGGTGCCAGGAGTTTTAATCGGTGCTAAACTTTGCAAAATGGCTCCTCAACGTCCGCTGAGATTTATTATTTACACCCTATTGATGGTGGCAAGTTTAAAGTTGGTTTATCAAGCGTAAGGGGATTTTAGATTTTAGATTTCAGATTTTAGATTGATTTTAAATCTGCAATCTGAAATCTGAAATCTTAAATTTAAAATTGACCAATTACCCACGCCAGTAAGCTAAATGTTCCTCTTTCGTACATAATAAATAAACCCAAAGCAATCAACACAAAAGGAACGACTGCGTTACCGTAGCGACTTAAAATATAAGCAATGGTAGAGTGACGGGTTAAGAGAAAAGCAATGGCACACCAAACGCCTACCATTACAAAGAATACGCCGAGAATTACTCCCAGACGGGCAAGACTATTCCCAGCGAATAAAGGGACGTAGACGCTGATATTATCGCCGCCATTGGCAAACGTTACCGCTGCAACTTTATAAGTTTGGGGATTTAAGACGCTTAAAACAAAAGATAAAATCGGATTTCTGGCTGAAGACGGGTTAAAATCGCTGGTGACTGTCTGCACTTCTGTTGCTTCTTGTTCGTGATTTACCAGTTGCTTAATGCCAATGGCGATCGGAAGAATTCCCAGCAGTCCAATCCATTCTCTCGGTACTACTAAACCACCAAAAAAACCTGGTAAGCTAGCGATGATAATTAATCCAAAACCCAGGTATTGACCAAAAACAATATGCCTGCGACGGAAATTGATATTTACCTGGGAGAAAAAGAGCAGAAGGATAATAATATCGTCGATATTGGTTGCTGCAAAAGCGACGATACTTTCAATCAAAGCTGTTGCCAATCTACTCATATGATGTCCGGTTGCATCGGTTGCGTAAGGTCAGGGCGAAGCATTCGGATACAAAACCTTGCATTTATTGGAGCAATTATCGCCCGAATGCTTCGCCCCTACAAAATATACACAACCGATGCTACCGGACACGATATCATATACAATCTTGCACCATTATCAACAAGCCTTCAAAAACCGGATTTCTTGACCAAAAATCTAGGCTTTCATGAGCTATTTGCCAGAAAGTAAGGTTTAGCCAAGGTGCAAGATGTGAGTTTACCAACCATCGGTTTCGGATTCAGTCCAAATTTCCAGATCCAACTCTTTGAGATAAATCAGCGCATCTTGAATCCGGGTATTTTGTCCTTGCAACTCGAGGTCAAACCAACCATCTCCATTGCCATTAGCACCGAGAAGAGCAGCAGTAATATTGACGTTTAAATTGTAGTCAGATATCAGCTTAGAAATTACGGGTTCCCGGTGATATTGCTTGGGAATTCTGATCCGAATTCGTTTTTGAGCAATCCGATTATCTTGAGATATTGTGGTTTCCATTTCTATTCCACCTCTTTAATGCGGGTTTTTCGTTCCAGAATTTCTTTCAGCACTAGGGTGACAACTGCTAGCAAGGCTAACAATACTGCTGCCGAATAAGCGGCTTCGGTTTCATATTGTTTGTATGCTTCTTCCACGAATAAAGGTAAGCTTTGAGTCTTTCCGGCAATGTTTCCAGATACGACTGAAACCGCGCCGAATTCCCCCATTGCTCTAGCATTGGTTAAAATCAAGCCGTAAAGTAATCCCCAGCGAATATTGGGCAAAGTCACGCGCCAAAATATCTGCCAATCATTGGCACCCAAAGTTTTAGCGGCTTCTTCTTGATCGCTTCCGGTTTCTTCTAAAACGGGGATGACTTCACGGGCGACAAACGGCATACTAACAAACGCCGTTGCTAGTGCCATTCCTGGAAAAGCAAAGATAATTTTGAGATTGTGTTCCTGTAACCAAGAACCAAGCAACCCGTTATTTCCATAAACCAACACAATCATTAAACCTGCTACTACGGGGGAGATCGAAAAAGGCAGGTCAAGAATACTCAAAATTAAAGCACGACCGGGAAATTTACGCCGCGCGATCGCCCAAGCTGCACAAAGTCCAAAAACCGTATTCAGCGGTATGGCAATGGCAGCCAGCATCACCGTCAGCTTGATGGCATTGAGAAAGTCGGGTTTGGTTAAATTGGATAAAAATGGCCCGAAACCCTTTTTAAAAGCTTGGTAAAAGACATTCAGGGCAGGAATATACAGAACCAGGGCTAAGTAAGCGATCGCTATCCCAATTAAAACAACTGGAACCCAACTTTTCTCCTTCTTTGATGAGTTTTTACCACTCAACGGCGGCGCAGTGGACAGATCATTTTTAGTCATATCGTCTTCCCCAAGCTTGTAAGATATTAATTCCCAACAACATCACTAATGAAATTATCAGCAGCACCACGCCAATCACCGTTGCACCGGAATAGTCGTATTGTTCTAAACGCTGAAAAATCAGTACAGGCGCGATCAAATCTTTAAACGGAGTGTTAGAAGCAATAATCACCGTTGAACCATACTCCCCAACCGCACGAGAGAAACCCAACGCCACACCCGTCAAAATTGGCGGAAATAAAGGCGGTAAAATTACGCGCCAGAAAGTTGTCCATTGAGAAGCACCCAAACACCAAGCAGCTTCTTCCATTTCCTTTTCAATTTCCTGCATTACGGGTTGCACCGTCCGCACCACAAAAGGTAGGGAAATAAATATCATCGCCACCCCTACCCCCAGACGGGTAAAAGACACTTTAATTCCCAGGGGTGCTAATAGCGAACCAATCCAACCATTGTCGCTATAAATAGTTGCTAGGGTTAATCCCGCCACCGCAGTTGGTAAGGCAAAAGGTAAATCGATCGAGGCATCAACGAATCGTTTTAACGGAAAATCGTAACGGACTAAAACCCAGGCAATTAAAGTACCAAAAACGCCATTGAATGCCGCCGCAATTAACGAGGTGGTAAACGTGACATCGTAAGTCGCCAGCGCAATCGGACTGGTGGCAATTCTCCAAAATTCAGATGGACTTTCAGTACTTGCTTTCAGAAACATTGCCCCCAGCGGGAGAAACAACATCACCGTCAGATATCCCAGGGTAATTCGCCAAGTCCAGGGCATCTGGAATAGATTTCGCAGGAAATTCTGACCTGTTGGGGTTCTTTTAGAATTGACTGGATTAGAAGAAATAGCCATCATCAACCAATTGTATACGTCTGGATTTTAGAGTCATTAACGTTGATTTTTGCTTTGAATTTGGTCAAATACAGCCCCATCCTCGAAGAATTTCTTCTGAACTGCATCCCAACCGCCGAATTGTTGAACTGTTCCCAGTTGTTTTACTTTGGGATACTTATCTGCAAATTCCTTGGTTTGAGCGACTGTTTCATTGACTGGGCGAAAGCCGACTTTAGCAAATTCCTGTTGCGCTTCTGGAGTAAACAAGTATTTGACAAATGCTTCCGCAACTTCCCGCGTGCCGTGTTGATCTACGTTCTTATCTACCACGGCAATCGGATTATCAATCGAAATATTGACTTCGGGAACAAAATAATTGACCTTTTCGCCTTTCTGTTGTGCCAGAATCATTTCGTTTTCATAGTTGATCAGCACATCCCCTTGACCTTGCTTGAAAAAGGCATCGGTGGCTTCGCGAGCATCCCTGGTTAAAATGGGGACGTTTCTATAAACCTTGGTGACAAAATCTAGCGCTTTGGCTTCATCACCACCCGTTTTGATGACCCAATTCCAAAGTGCTAAGAAATTCCAGCGAGCCACCCCCGATGTTTTGGGATCGGCGGTAATCAGTTTAACATCATCTTTCCCTAAATCTGACCAATCTTTAATTGCTTTTGGATTGCCCTCGCGCGTCACTAATGCGGCAACGGATTTAGAAACAATGGCGTTGTTAGGAACTTCTTGTTCCCATCCTGGTTGAATTAATCCGGCTTTTTCGATTCTTTGGGTGTCTAAGGCGAGTGCCAAGTGAACGATATCCGCTTCCAAACCATCAATTACCGCGCGAGTTTGAGAACCAGATCCGCCATAACTGGTTTTGAAAGTGACGTTTTGGTTGCTCTCTTGCTTCCACTTTTCGACAAATTTGGGGATAATGGCTTCGTGCGCGGCTTTGGTAACGGCAAAGGAAACCAGGGTTACTTCCACATCTTGCTTGTTCTGTGCGACTGGGCTAGCGCCTGGACTCCCCGCCGGAGCATTGCTCGTGTTTCCACCTGAACAGGAGGCGATCGCAACGCTCAAACTCGCCCCTACCAAAAACAGCGATACAAAACTTTTGACCGAACTCAACCTCAATCTATTGCTGAGTCCAGCTAAGCTTTGCGATCGTTTCCACACCTGCTGCCACAACCTCATGCCATTGCCTCCTGCTTATCTACGGTTTTTCGGTAGGGTTACTGTATTTTACTGGTAAAGATCCATACTACCCCCCTGCCAAACAAAACGCAAGCATAAACTCCGAAATCTCTATGGATTAAGTCGAGATTTAAGAAAGATTTCAGAAATACGCATTGCGGCGCAAGCAAGCTGAGCAATTGCAGGGTATCTTAAACTCACATCTTGCACCAAGCCGAGAAATAAATTTCTGGCTTAAAGCTAAAACCCGTTAAAACGGGTTAAAACCTTGATGAAAGTTAGCTAAAGCTAACTTAAGCTTTCAGTCCGGAATTTATTTCTCGGCTGTTTATCGGGTAGGTGCAAGATGTGAGTTAAATTAACTAACTACCCGGCGATTCAAAAGTTCAGCTACCTGTTGATTGATTGCTTCATTAGCGCCAAAATTTCCCTCAACTTCAATGTCTTGAATTGCCGCGCGATCGCCAAATAAACCCCGAATGGGAAATGCTGACAAATCCTCACAATTGTAGAAGTTTTTCCAGATAATTTCTTTGGCATTGTTGGAAATACCAATTTGATCTGGTAGCAAGGTTTCACCTTGAGCAAAAGAGTCTATTATATGGTGCGATCGCATCATCAACATAGGCAAAGGCGATGCCATACTCACCATTGAACCTAGTTCGATTCTGCCTCCAATTGCCGCCCGCCGCCAAAACTGATGGCGTTCTAGTGTTTCCCGATCTTCTGCTAGTAAAATATCGCTGGCGATAGTGGGTTTATTGGAGAATAAACCTTGGAGAAAATCGTAGGCGATCGCACTACCCAACCCATGACCAATTAAGTGTAACCTCACTTTAATAGTTTGTTCTTGTTTTCGTAAATCTTTTTCAACTTTAGAGCGGTATTTTTCTAAATTTTCTAACACTTGATTGTGAACATCTGCTTGAAGCGCTTTTTGTCCTTCAACTCCTGCGTAGTAGACTAAATCGCCCAATCCCTGCAATAATAAACTTTGCCGCAGCGGTTGTACTAATAATTTCCACCAAGGTTGTAGGTTCTGTTTGCTTTCTCCATTAGGCAATAAACTATTATTCGCGTTGTGATTTTTTCTCAAACGTTCTGGAGCTAGTTGTTCGGCAATAAACTTTTGCGCTAAATAGATTTTACTATCTTTTGTTTCATCATCCTTTTGCCAATTAATGATAACTATTTCTTCCATTCGCTCGGATAAATTATGATATTTTTGCACCGCATCCCATAAAATATCAAATGCCATTGCCTCAGATTGCGGGTTATCTTCTCCGATTAAACCTGGAATAAAAATTAGAAAATTTATAGTTTTAGCCTGACCGCTGACTGCTGGCGAAACGCCAACTTTATTAGAACGCCTAATAATAAATTCCTTTAATCCTTCAGGTTCTTCATACTCAACCGTAACGCTTTTTACCACAGCTTCCGGACTACCCCGGTAACACCAACGAACAACCGCTTCTACGAGTTCTTGGGGGCCTTCAAACACAATTTCCACCCGTCCATCGGGAATTTCTTCTACCCAACCACCGATGCCCCACTGGTTAGCTTTATCCCACGCTGCCAATCTAAAACCTACTCTATGAACGGTTCCCGAAACAAAAACATGGGCGCGAACTCGCTGAGTTGTAGTTAACTGGTTTTCCATAAATTACTCAGTTGGTAGTTGATAGTTGACTTAAAGAAACCGGGTTTCTGTGAAAAATCTTTGATTAAACTAAAGGTCGCCGCAGAAACCCGGTTTCTCAGCGCGGTTGATCTGAAAAATCTTTGATTCAACTAAAGGTCGCCGCAGAAACCCGGTTTCTCAGCGCGGTTGATCTGAAAAATCTTTGATTCAACTAAAGGTCGCCGCAGAAACCCGGTTTCTTAGATGGGATTTGGTAATAAAGGCTAATAATAAAAGGTTTCGGGAATTAAAAACCTTCGTTATGCCTTGGGGTTGTTATAAAATTTACTTGTTTAGTCTCCTGCAATACTTTTGACTATGGCTGCGATACAGACATTAGTTTATCGCCTGATTCTAGCAATTTCAACCCTACCGAGCGCCCAAGATTGGTTATTTTCAGCAACTATCTTACTGAGCTTGACAATAATTGCCTTACCGATAGGATTTTATCTGGGGTTTCTCGAAGTTGATATTTTAAAAGTCTCGCGGTTAAGAATTGCCACTATCATAGGATGGAGTTTCTTTTTTCCTGCTGTATCAGAGGAGGTATTTTTCCGAGTTTTACTTCTTCCTCATCCCTCGAAAAATGCTTCAATATCTGCTCAGTGGATTTGGGGATGTATCAGTTTGATAGTTTTTATCGTTTATCATCCGCTGAATGCCGTAACTTTTTTCCCCGCTGGATGCCCGACTTTTTTTCATCCGGTTTTTTTATTATTGGCAGCACTTCTAGGTATTATCTGTACGATCTCTTACCTGTATAGCGGTTCTCTTTGGCTTCCTGTCGCAATTCACTGGTTGGTGGTTGCGGTTTGGTTGGTTTTATTAGGGGGATATGCCAAACTCAACTCTGAGTATATTAAAAATTGAAGTCTTGACTGGGAACACTACTATGTCTGACCTACCGCCGCTCAGTACTGATACCTGTTGGGCGATTCTCAACGATACGATTGATGATGCTACCGTTAACCAACTCGTTTGGCATTGCTTGGGTTACCGCTACGACGAAGTTAATGGTAAGTGGGATACTACCAGCGTCGTCGATGATTGGGGTCAGGAGTATCCAGAACCGCCTGATTTTATCGATAGCCGTCCTGCTACGGTCAAACTAACTCGTTCGATTCCTGCGGAAAACAAGCAGCTTTTGAAAGAAGAACTGGGATTTAAAGGTTACAAAATTGGTGAATTTGGCCCGCGTCAGACGCGGCGCGCCACAGCGGCTAATTGGCTGTTGAGTTATATGAAAATTAATCGAGGATTGCAGATTTGAGATTTAAGATTGCAGATTTAAACAAATCTAAAATCTGCAATCTTAAATCTAAAATTACCCATTAGCTGACTTTTGGAGTATTCTGGGCTGGGCTTTTTTTATGAAAGCGAATCCCCAGAAAAATGTCATAAATAAAATTCCAAAAGTCTTTTCCTTGCAGCAGTCCCAGGGATTGATGGCAGCCTTTGGCGTCTAGAAGGGGCTGAGTAGCGCGATAAGCTGTCTGGTAGCGATACCAGGGAATAGAAGGCCATAAATGATGGATTAGATGGTAATTTTGGCCTAAAATCATGATGTTGAGGATGGGGCTGGGGTAGACGCGGGCATTTTTCCAGCGATCGCGCTCCACAAACGGACGATGGGGCAAATAATCAAAAAATAACCCCAACGCCAGCCCCACCACCAAAGCCGGTGAAAACCAAAAATTGAGAATATAGCCCAAAAATCCCTGCTGGCAAGAGTAATAAACAATCGCCACCACTACCATCCGGCTGAGCAACCACTCTAACAGCTCGTACTTGCGCCACAAACGCCGTTTGAAGAAATACACCTCGTGATAAAAAAACCGGGCTGCAATCAGCCATAAAGGGCCACCCGTGGACACAAAATGATCCGGGTCGTTGTCTGGGTCATTGACGTGGGCGTGGTGCTGCAAGTGAACCCGCGTAAACACTGGAAACGCAAAACCCAACATCAAGGCGCTGCCATGTCCCAAAATTGCATTCATCGCCCGGTTTTTGTGAGCAGCATTGTGGGAGGCATCGTGAATCACCGTCCCTGAAAGGTGCAACGCCAATACCGTCGTCAAAAAGCAGCACCAATCAGGCCAGTTCCATAGCCAGTAACCGCAGGTCGAAACCACGACCAGAGCGACGGCAGTCAAAAACATTAGTAGCGTTAAATTAAAAATCTCTGCTGGCGGCCCTAATAACTCTTTAGGAACTGTCAGCACCTGCTGTGCCTCCGACATCAGTATCTGTACTCCCGATCGCTTCAATCGCGTAGTATACGATACTGACACTGTCACAATAAAGTTTTGTTTAGTTAGGGTGACGGGTCATGGGTGATAGGCGATCGATCGTAGATCGTGAGTAATGGGGCATTGGGCGCTATTCCAGGGGGACGGATTTACTTAAATTGTCCGTACCCGTTGTATGGTTATGGAACCCGCCCCTATAGCGCGATCGCCACCCCTAAAACCCCTAAAGCCCCCTAGCCCCTCTTCGCTCAAATCACTTATGCCACTGCCAAATTCCCAACGTCGAACCAAAATAGTCGCTACCATTGGCCCTGCTAGCCGCGACCCCGAAGTCCTGCGCGCTATGATCCAAGCTGGTGCTACCACGCTGCGACTCAATTTTTCCCACGGCACTCACGAAGAACACCAGCGCAATCTCCGCCTGATCCGGCAAACTGCTTTTGAACTTAACCAGCCGGTGGCGATTTTGCAAGATTTGCAAGGCCCTAAAATCCGCTTGGGGCAGTTTGAAAACGGATCGATAGTGCTACAGAAAGGCGACCCGTTCATTTTAACCAACCGCCCGCTTAAAGGCACTCAGGAAATTAGTTCTGTTACTTACGATCGCTTGGCGCAAGAAGTCCCCGAAGGCGCTACCATCCTCCTAGACGATGGTCGGGTGGAAATGCAGGTGGAAAAAGTAGATCGCACTACGGAAGAACTCCACTGTCGCGTTGTAGTCGGCGGCACGCTTTCTAACAGCAAAGGTGTGAATTTCCCCGGCGTTTACCTGTCAATTAAAGCTTTGACCGATAAAGACCGGAAAGATTTAACCTTTGGTTTGGATCAAGGTGTAGATTGGGTAGCACTTTCCTTTGTTCGCAATCCCCAAGATGTTTTGGAAATTAAAGAATTAATTTCTAATGCCGGAAAGCAAGTACCAGTAATTGCCAAAATTGAAAAGCACGAAGCGATCGAACAAATGGAAGCGATTTTGCCTTTGTGCGACGGTGTAATGATTGCTAGGGGCGATTTGGGGGTAGAACTCCCCGCTGAAGACGTACCTATCTTGCAAAAGCGGTTAATTGCCTTAGCTAACCAACTGGGGATTCCGATTATTACTGCCACGCAAATGCTAGATAGTATGGCATACAATCCCCGCGCTACCAGGGCGGAAATTTCCGACGTCGCCAACGCGATTTTAGATGGCACCGATGCGGTGATGCTGTCTAACGAAACCGCGGTGGGGAAATATCCGATTGAAGCCGTGGCGACGATGGCGCGGATTGCGACGCGGATCGAGGAAGATATGTTAGCAACTAGAAGCGATCGCACGATCCAAACTAGCAAACGCTCGATTCCTAACGCCATCTCTCAAGCCGTCGGTCATATCGCGGAACAGCTAGAAGCCGCAGCAATTATGACCCTGACCAAAACCGGAGCCACAGCCCGAAATGTTTCTAAATTCCGCCCCAAAACACCCGTTCTCGCCATTACGCCCCACGTGGACGTAGCGCGGCAACTGCAACTGGTATGGGGCGTCAAACCTTTGTTAGTCCTGGATTTACCTTCCACTAGCCAAACCTTTCAAGCCGCTATCAACGTCGCGCTAGAAAAAAATCTACTCGCCGAAGGAGATTTAGTCGTGATGAGTGCGGGTACCTTGCAAGGGGTTCCAGGTTCAACCGACTTGATCAAAGTTGAGGTAGTAACCTCAGTACTAGGCAAAGGCACTGGTTTGGGTCAAGGTGCCGTCAGCGGGCGGGCGCGAGTCGCCCACAGCGCAATGGATGTGAGTAACTTTAATCCAGGGGAAATACTGGTAGCTTCTCGTACCAGTGCTGAATTTGTCGATGCAATTCGCAAAGCAGCGGGAGTGATTACCGAAGACGAAAGCCTCACCAGTCATGCCGCCGTCATTGCCATGCGCTTGGGAGTACCTGCAATTGTAGGGGTAAAAAATGCAACTCAGTCCATTCGCGATGGTGCTATTTTAACCTTGGATACCCAGCGAGGTTTGATTTACTCCGGGACGGTAACCAGCAATTACGCCGATACAGCTGTGACCATTTGAGCAAGAAGACGCGGAGAATTGCCTGCAAACATTCCCCGCGTCCTCGCCTGCTTTTGCCAAGGCACAACAGCGACTTTTGCTCGCGATCGCAAAGGCGTAATTAACTTACTTAATTGGTGAAACCTTTGATTGTTAGCGCTTCTGCTCACCTCTAGCCCCTACCACCAATTTTTCAGCAACCTATACCCTTAGATTGATGACACAGATGAATTCTGGTTATAGAGCAATAAAAATTGCGCCAATATATTTTGTAGCTATAAAATTTAGGAGCGCCATAGAAAATCATATTTGTTGTACTATAGCTAGGCTATCCGCGTAGTTTTATTGAAACACCGAGAAATAAACTAGATAAACTTGATATAAAAAGCTACCCTCACCAGAACGGCTGTCAATTATAAAATGCAGAAATATCGCGCAGACTTGGGATATGGCATTGGCATTATAGCCATTACGCTAGTGCTGGTGCTGATTTGGCCTGGATTATGGCAAAATCTGTTAGTAGCCAACGGTTTTATTCCCCACGGGCATTGTTACTTGTGGAAACCAGAATTGGTGTGGCTGCATGTAAGTTCCGATATGCTGATCGGCTTATCTTATGTGGCAATTTCAGCTACGCTGGCATATTTAGTTTATAAAGCCCGCCGCGATATCCCTTTTGATTGGGTGCTGCTGGCTTTTGGTTCGTTCATCGTTGCCTGCGGCGCTACCCATTTTATGGAAGTGTGGACGTTATGGACGCCCATCTATTGGTTATCTGGAGAAATTAAATTAATCACCGCCGTAGCCTCGCTTACCACAGCGTTAATATTACCGCCCCTCGTACCTCAAGTGCTGAGTCTGCTTTTAACTGCAAAGGTTTCAGATCAGAGAAAATTAAAACTGGAGAGTGCCAACGCCGAACTAGAAACGCTATATGCAAAGCTGAAAGAAATTGACGAACTGAAAACCCAATTTTTTGCCAACGTCAGCCACGAGTTACGGACACCATTAGCGTTAATTTTGGGGCCAACTCAAAAGTTACTGGAAAGCGATGCACTCAACGCCCAACAGCGTCACGACTTGGAAGTAGTAGACAGCAATGCCCGGATTTTACTCAAACAAGTCAACGATCTGTTGGACATTTCCAAGTTGGAGGCGAATAAAATGACTATGCGTTATGCCGAGGTAGATTTAGCGCAACTGGTACGTTTGAATGCTGCTAACTTCAACGCCCTGGCACAAGAGCAAAAAATCGCCTTTGCGGTGGAAACGCCCCAATCTTTTCAGGCTCAGGTTGATCCGGAAAAGATACAGCGCGTACTATTAAACTTGCTTTCTAACGCCTTTAAGTTTACTCCCCCTGGCGGTCGCGTTCGCTGCGTGGTGTCAGCAGTAACGAAAGCAGAGGAGAACGATGCCAGCGCCATGCCTCACTCGGTATCTATCACCGTCGAAGACAGCGGTATGGGCGTTGCTCCTGAACTGCGGCAAGTGATATTTGAGCGTTTCCGTCAAGGAGAAGATTCTTCTACTCGTCGCTTTAGCGGCACCGGGTTAGGATTGGCAATTGTGAAAGACTTTGTAGAGTTGCACGGGGGTACAATCGCCGTTGGGGAAGCACCAGAAGGTGGGGCAAGCTTTAAGGTTGAATTGCCTATCCTGGCACCAAAAGATGTTAGCGTTTCTACTCAGAAGGCTGAGTCCGTTGGCAATGTTGAGGAAATTGTCTTCCCAATGTTAGAGCAACTGCGTCAGAATCAGCTGTCAGTTGGGAGGGAAATAATTGATAGCAAAGAAGATACAGATGATAACCGTCCCCTCGTCCTAGTGGTCGAGGATAACCCGCAAATGAATCTGTTTATCGTCGAGGCATTAAGCAATGAGTATCGCGTTGCTACTGCGTTTAACGGTCAAGAAGGTTTGGATTTAGCAGTGCAACTTTTACCTGACTTAATTCTCAGCGATATGATGATGCCCCGCATGAGTGGCGATAAACTATTGCGAGAAATCAGAAACAAACACGAACTAGATGGGATTCCGTTTGTGGTGCTGACGGCAAAAGCTGACGATGCTTTGCGCGTGCAATTGTTGCAAGCGGGGGCGCAAGATTACTTGATGAAGCCATTTTCCCTGGAAGAGTTGCGATCGCGCGTCGGTAACCTGATTTCTATGAAACGCACCCGCGACTTTCTCCAGCAAGAATTAGATAGCCAAACTCAAGATTTAGCCGCATTGGCATCCGAACTTGCCCGTAACAAGCGCGAAATGCAAGCTTTAGCATGGGAAGCGCAACAAGCAAACCAAATGAAAGACGAATTCCTAGCGGTTCTTTCCCACGAATTGCGGACGCCGATAAATGCCATCCTGGGATGGGCGCAATTGTTGCGGACTCGCCAGCTAGACGATGCAATCAGAGCAAAAGCACTCGAAACCATCGAACGCAACGCCAGGATGCAAACCCAGATGATTGAAGATTTGCTCGATGTTTCCCGCATCATCCGCGGCAAGTTGCAGCTAAAACTTGATACGGTAAACCTCACAACCGTTATCGAAGCAGCCCTAGATGCAGTGCGACCCGCAGCCGTGGCAAAAGCGATAGAATTAGAGCCTAGCCTCGATTCTAATGTGGGAGCGATCGCGGGGGATAGCGATCGCATACAGCAAATCGTTTGGAATTTACTTTCCAACGCGATCAAATTTACCCCCGAAGGAGGACAAGTTTCGATCAAACTGGAAAAATTGCCGATAGAAAATCTGCCATCTCAAATGCCAAATCTCAAATCGGCAATGTTCTATGCCCAAATCCAAGTCAGCGATAATGGCATTGGCATTAACCCTAACTTTTTGCCCTATGTTTTCGACCGCTTTCGTCAAGCAGATAGCAGCTACACCCGCACTCACGGCGGACTAGGATTGGGTTTAGCAATTGTGCGACACTTGGTAGAACTCCACGGCGGTACTGTTTCCGTTTGCAGTCCTGGTGAAGGACAAGGAGCAACCTTTACCGTCAAACTACCCATCGTTAATGCCAGCACAATACAAGTTAACAAGCGGGCAATTGGTAATAGATAATGGGTAATTGGTAATTGTGAATAGTTACCAATTAGCTATTAGCCATTAGCACTGAGCTAACCAAAATTAATTCTTATCGGTCTAATATGGTTCAAGTGAAAATGCCCTTGGCTGGGGGCGAAAACAGCCAAAATTTATCCAATCAAAGCAGGGCGAATGCTCCCCTATTAGGGGCAAGTTTGGCAGAATTAACCGCTTGGGTAGAAGCTTCGGGACAACCTGCATATCGGGGGCGTCAGCTGTATCAATGGATATATGAAAAAGGCGCGCGCTCTCTGGCTGATATTACCGTTTTTCCCAAACAATGGCGGGAGAAAGTAGCAGATATTGCTATCGGACGTTCTACCATTCACCATCGCTCTGTCGCGCCCGATGGCACAATTAAATATTTGCTCAAATTAGCAGACAATCAAATTGTTGAAGCCGTCGGCATCCCGACAGCAGATCGCCTGACTGTTTGCGTTTCTTCCCAAGTCGGATGTCCGATGGCTTGCGACTTCTGCGCTACCGGGAAAGGCGGCTTCATTCGCAACTTGGCAAAACATGAAATTATCGACCAAGTTTTGACCGTTCAAGAAGACTTTAATCGCCGCGTTAGCCATATAGTTTTTATGGGAATGGGCGAACCTTTGTTGAATGCAGATAACGTAGTAGCAGCGATTAAATCTCTTAACCAAGATGTTGGTATTGGACAGCGCTCTATCACTCTTTCAACTGTCGGAATTCCCCATCGAATTCGGCGTTTAGCTGAGCATCAATTGCAGGTAACTCTCGCCGTTAGCTTGCACGCTTCTAACCAAGCGCTGCGACAAAAATTAATTCCTAGTGCTGAAGGTTATACGCTGGAAAATTTACTAGCAGAATGTCGGGAATATGTCAAGTTAACCAAACGGCGAATCACGTTTGAATACATTCTGCTAGCGGGGTTAAATGACTTACCAGAACATGCAGAAGAGTTAGCAAAACATCTGCGCGGTTTCCAAAGTCACGTTAATTTGATTCCCTACAATCCGATTCAAGAAGTCGATTATCAGCGACCAAGTCCCAAACGGATTCAAGCTTTTGTTTCTGCCTTGAAACAACGAGGAATTGCTGTCAGCGTTCGCTATTCGCGGGGATTGGAAGCTGATGCTGCTTGCGGACAATTGCGAGCAAATCAAGGCGTTAGGGGTTAGGGATTAGGTGGTCGAATTTTGAGGTTTTTTATTATGGGCAATTCCACGGACATGATATAAGTGCTAATAGCTAATCGCTAATGGCTACTTTCTGGCAATTAGCAATTAGCTATTAGCAATTTACGAGCCTCCTAATACCCACCTACTTGCTATTGGCATTCGCCATCCGGTACCGAAGGCGCGATCGGTAATTTTTAATCCTGGGGGTGCTTGGCGGCGTTTAAATTCGGCGCGGGCTACTAATTTTACTACTTTATCTACTACGGCTGCATCGTGTCCGGCGGCTACTATTTGGGCGGGAGATTGATGTTGTTGAATGAAGCGTTGCAAAATATCGTCGAGGATGTCGTAAGGTGGCAATGAATCTTGATCTGTTTGTCCGGGTTTTAGTTCGGCGCTGGGTGCTTTGGTGATGATATTTTGAGGGATTATTTCGCTTTCGGCTTGGCTATTTAACCACTGACAAAGCGAGTATACTCTGGTTTTGGGTACGTCGGCGATCGCTGCCAATCCCCCGTTCATATCTCCGTATAATGTACAGTACCCCACTGCCATTTCTGACTTGTTCCCGGTGGAGATTAATAGGTGTCCAAATTTGTTAGCGATCGCCATTAATAAATTACCCCGAATCCGCGATTGTATGTTCTCTTCTGCAATCCCAAAAGATGTACCGGCGAATAAGGGTTCTAAGGTTTTGTCGTAATCTTGCATTAAATCCCCAATCGGTAAACTCTGGGTTTGAATCCCCAAATTTTCGGCTAATTTTAAGGCATCTTTTACCGAATGAGCGCTGCTATATGGGGAAGGCATGAGGACGCCCAAAACATTTTCTTTACCGATGGCAGCGGATGCGATCGCAGCTACCAAAGCTGAATCTATCCCCCCACTCAATCCCAATACAATTTTACCAAAACCACACTTTCTGACATAATCTCCCACCCCTAATAAAAGTGCGTTCCAGATCTCTTCATCATCGCATTCAGGTAACGGCGCAATCAATTTTGGCTTCTGACTCCCCCCCTTGTGAAGGGGGGGTAGGGGGGGATCGGATGTTGGATTATCAGATAATTGAGCCACCAAATCCTGCTTTTTCGGTTCAAATTCCACTATGACTAAATCTGTTTTAAATCCACCGGCGCGACATACAACTTCACCCTGGCTGTTAAATGCAACGCTATTGCCATCAAAGATTAAATCGTCGTTACCGCCAATTTGATTGGCATAGATTATCGGTTTTTGATAGCGGATTGCCGCATGTTGCAGCATCGCTTCGCGTAATTTTTGCTTGCCGACTGTGTAGGGAGAAGCGGATATATTCAAAATCAGATCTACACCTAGCTTAGCTAAATCGGCAATCGGATTAATCGCATAGCTGCGTTTGCCCCAAAATTCTTCATCGTTCCATAAATCTTCGCAGATGGTAACTCCGATCAGGATTTGGGAGTTTGAATTTTTAAGATTTAAGGCAAATAAATTAGGCTTTAACCCTGGTTCAAAATAGCGATGTTCGTCAAAAACATCGTAGGTTGGTAACAGTCGCTTGTGAAATATTTGCTGGATTTTACCCTGTTCTAACCAGGCGATGCTGTTGAATAATGCTTTACCGCCGTCTACATGCGATCGCTCGTTTTCTTCGACAGTTCCCACTAATACGGCTAAATCCGGCGGTAAATCTCTTGCTAAATCGTCTAAAGTTGTCGCCATTAAGCGCACAAAGCTGGGATTTAACAACAAATCCCGTGGCGGATAACCACATAACGAAAGCTCCGGTGTCAGTAACAAACGCACTCCCAAATCGGATGCTTGTTTAGCCGCATTTAGAATTTGTTGGGCGTTACCTGGGAGGTTGCCTATCGTGGGGTTTAGTTGTGCGATCGCTATTTTCATATTATTCTTGTAATTCTGCCGATAACTAAGATTTCCAATGTTTCAATTCTTCATCGATGAAATAATTTACCAAGTCTCGATAAAGTTTTTCGATTGCATCTGCCTTCAACCCTTCTGCTTCTGCCCAATCACGTCGTTGCTGTAACATTGACTTAAATCTTTCTGGTGCTTTGACACTATTTTCATCTGTTTTGAACTTGGTAGCAGCTTTTACATATTCAAATCTCTTACCGATTAATTTTATAATCTCTCGATCTATTCTATCTATTTCTACCCGAATCTCTTGGATATTAGAGCAATCATCTGGTTCTTTCATATTAATTTTAAATAAACACTAAAGGTTTATCTTTAAAAGGTGCAAATGCTTCGGCATCAAACCGATATAAACTTGCCGGACGCCCCGCCCCTCGCGATACTTTTAAACCAGTGTCGGATAAAAATCCTAACTTTAATAAGCGGGCGCGAAAATTAGAATAATCGGAAAAATGATCGCCTAAAACCGTGGTGTAAAGTTGATAAAGATCGTTTAATGTAAACAGTTCCGGCAACACATCAAAAGCAATTGGACTGTATTCTAATTTGTTACGCAGGCGGTGATAACCATACTCTAGAATTTTGTTATGGTCAAATCCTAATTTTGGCACTTGTTTGATCGGATACCAAGCAATGCCGCTAACGCCATCGGCGATTAATTCTGCTTCGGCAAATCGCACGAGGGCAAAATAACTAACTGATAGATAGCGCACGCCAAAACTATCTGGTTCTTCCCGCGGATCGCGACCTGGCCCGCCGAAGGTGTATAACTGTTCTAAGTAAAGGTTATTCACCCGAATTTTCTCAGACAAAATGCGGTAAGCGGCATCTTCTAAAGATTCTCCATTACGCACTAGAGTACCCGGTAAACACCACTGACCTAAAAACGGTTCGTCTAGTCGCATGACCAATAAAACCAACAGTCGATTTTGGACGATATCGACTGAGAAAATGACGTTATCGACTCCGACTTTAAAGTCGGCTAAGGTTTGTTGTTTGATTGGATCTGCTATCTTTTTGGCGCTGCGTCCTGACATTCGTATAATTGGGTTTGATGGATGTAATTTTTAACGGTGGTAGTTAAGCTGGTTGGATCTTGACGTTCGCGATATGCTGTGGAAGACACATCGGGCGGGTTAAAATCGGCGATCGCAATCTTACCCCCCAAACGCCTCAAAGCCTCTAAACTGGTGTCCTCCATAACATATCCTGGTCTAGGAACCACCAGCAAATCGACTTGTCGCAACAATTCTTCAACTCGATACCAACGGGGTAACTGGTTGACTAAGTCTGCACCTATTATTAAGGTTAGCTCTGCATTAGGCCAAGCAGCATGAGCTTTGGTCACGGTTTCTAAGGTTCTGGGGCTGCTGAGTTCTCCATGTAGGCTGATATTATGTCGCGGCGGATTTATTTCTGAAATTAATAATCTCAGCATTGTATGCCGATGTTCCAGCGGTGTTTGGTGGGATTTAAATGGGTTATCCGATGCCCAAACTGCTACCCAATCAAACTGTTGGGATAACCAGTTGATAATTGCCTGATGTCCGGATGTTGGGGGATCGGCACTGGTGCCAAATAAAGCGATTTTGGTCATTGCTAATTGCTAATTGCTAATTGCTAATTGGTCATTGGTAATGGTGACATTTTTTCTATTACCCATTACCTATTACCCATTACCCATTACCTTTTTTGGGTTTTTTCGGTTAGTTCTGCTAGGGATGGGGAAATTTCTATGGGTGGCGGGATGGGATTATCTAGATGGCGCATTTCTACGGGGAGGCTGGCGACGTTGGTGGCGGTGCGTTGTTTGATTTCGGCTAAGGTTTCGGAGGGTTTTACTCGCTGTCCTTGTTGGAAAACTAGCTGTAATAGGGGCTGTGCATCGGTGGGGGTTTCTGAGATTAATCCTATGCGATCGCTCGTCATTCCACTCCCTTCAAACGCTCGAAAAATTTGCTTGCGTCCGGGATATGTCGCTTTACTACTCGACTGTTTCATCGTGGGAATGCTGTCAATTTCTACCAGTTTGTAGACGCCATTCACGGGCGCACCCGTTACCAGTTTTGTGCCCAATCCATATCCATCTATGCAAGCACCGGCAGCTTTTAATCTGGCTATTTCCCATTCATCTAAGTCACCGCTGGCAAATATGGGCACCCCTGGTAAAAGATTCCGCACCCGTTGCGATAAAGTTACCAAATCTCCTGAATCGAGTCGCACTCCCGCTAGTTGCATTTCCCCTGACTGCACTTTTTGTGACAATTTCTCTGCCGCTGCCACAGTATCGTAAGTATCTATCAACAAGGGCGCGCCGGGAAAATAGCGGTGAAAGGCGGTAAATGCTTCGGCTTCGCTGCCTTCTAATGCTGATAGCGCCATCACTAACGAATGCGCCATCGTCCCGCTAGGTTTTGTACCAAGTTTTAATGCTGCCAATACGTTAGAAGTTGCATCTAATCCCGCCGCTAACGCCGCGCGCGCTGCCCACAGCGCCCCTTGAGGACTAAAAGCGCGTCGCGTGCCAAATTCTAACAGAGTTACTCCTGGCCCCGCGACATCTCGCATCCGCGCTGCCCGCGTGGCGATTAATGTTTGATAATTGATCGCATTCAGCAGGTAAGTTTCTACTAACTGCGCTTGCCATAAAGGTGCTTCCACCCGCAGCAAGGGTTCGTTGGCAAAAATTGCCGTTCCTTCCGCAACTGCCCAAACATCCCCAGTAAACCGCGCCTCTGCTAGCAGCGACCAAAATGCTTCTGGGGCATGGGCAAATATTCCCGTTGCCTTTAATGCTTCTATCTGCGTCGGATTAAAATGCAATTTCTCTAAATATTCCAAGGCTTGTTCCAAGCCCATAGCAATTAAATAACCGAACTTTTCTGGTAACCGGCGCACAAATAACTCAAAACTCGCGGGTCGTTTATCCAACCCTTCGCCGACGTAGCAAGCTGCCATTGTCAACTGATAAAGGTCGGTCAACAAGCTGTAATCTTCCCCATTCAGGGTAAGTTCGCGGTCTATCGCGCTTTCGGGTTGCTTGGCAGCTGCTTCTTGCAAGCGGTTCTGGTCAGGGGCAATTTTCATAGCCCAGCTTTCCTTGGGATTTAGGTTGCTTCAATTATAGTATAATTTACCATAATAGTGTAAAAGTGTTTTTTAGAAACTTGGGTTTCTGAGGCGGCAAACTTTACACAAACTGGCATATTGCATTTAAACTCAACAAATTCACTCAAATTTAACAAAGGATTGCAAATATCTTTAAATAAGTGTTGCAAAGTTACCCGCTTCAGAGCAAATTAACGATAATGAAGCTACAGAGCGGACTGAGACTTAACTCAAAAGCAGGAGAGTGGTTATGGATATCAGTAAAGCGATTGAAAACATCTCCGAATATTTTTCTGGGGCATTAGCTCGGATTTTTGGCCCGACTGACGATAAGTATCCTAATACTGGCGTGCAACCTTTTGAAGGCGATCCTTATAAAGAAAGCGATCGCTCTGATTGGTAGCAAAAACGGTAATGGCTAATGGCTAATGGCTAATGGCTAATGGCTAATGGCTAATGGCTAATGGCTAATAGAAAAACCGCCTTATGCCTCATAACCAATTACCAATTACCAATTACCAATTACCAATTTATACATGAAAATCAGTGGAGGATGCCATTTTTCTCCACTGATTTTTGGTATGATTAGCTTGGGTTTAATTTAGGTTGGCTAGCAAATTGCAGTTGAAGTAAGATTAGCTTGTCCGTCACCTCTGGCTGTTCTGGTAGATGCTTTCACACCTCTTAGGTGACGGTAAAGTAGGGGAAACGACAAAAACCCCACACCATAAAAATCAACTCAGTTTGTTAGCCACTTTTTTTCACAGGGTTATTGATGACCACTCGCCGCCCTGACGCCGTTCTCCTTCGGGCAGCGATTCGCAGGACAAACAGCATAACACCTGCTATGGTGGTGCATCTTGAGGTGAGTTTTTAGGTGAGATAGATGCATCCTCTGGTTGCACTTTTATATGTTGCCAGACCTTCAGGAAAAAGGTATAAGTTTTTAACGGAAATTCAAATTTTTTAAGATTGCGAAACATTATTGAGGGGAATGCATATCCCAGCGCCACTCTGCCAACAGCAACAGGTTAACAGCCATGACAAATCCGGTGAGGAGAAACTGCCACGCACCAAAATAGGATAGCAGAAAGATGCTGAGCAGGTGAATCAGCCCTACTAAAACAATCGCACGCGATCGCACTCCCAAGCCAGTCAACAAATACCCTAACCCACTCAACCCCAACCACAGGGGACAAAGGCGAATCAAAATTTCTCCCCAACCCAAAACAATACCGCAGTCGGTCACAACTAACCCAACCAGCATCAAAATTACCCAGCTATACAGCACCCATCTTACCCGTTCTACTTTGACCCAAAACTCAGTCCAAGCTACCATTACTGCCGTACCGATTAGCGTCATCACTGACCACAAAACTGCTTGCAATTTCCAACTAAAAGGAAAAAACTGAGCCGTGAGAAAAATGGTAGCTAAAATTACACTCCAGAGAATGCAAGCTTGATCGACGCGAGTATAAAACGATGAAAAAAGCTTCACATTTCCAATTTGCAAATTAACTCGCCAAAGTCCTTCGATCTCGTGAACGTCTAAACAGGGTGGTTTGCGCCGCAAAGGCGGCACAGTAGAATCAAAAAAAGCCATATATAGGTTGCCTGAAATGCATAATTTTGCTTAATTTTGGCGCGGCAACACCTTTCCCCAACTCTGTCGCCGGAAATATTCGCAGGATGATGCTCAAAAATTAAGTGTTTTAACTTATTAGACAACCCGGTTTCTAAGATAGGATGGCGAAGGAGGGAAATTAATTTTTCCTTTCCCCCTTAAAGGGGGAGGATCGCCACCCATTTTTTCTGGTAAGTTTTTATATTTTTGGTTTTGGATAAAATTAATAATTAATTATAGAAAAATAAATATTCAAACATTGTAATTTTTTGGGTGATGTTGGCATCGGCCTAAAGTTAAAAAAAATTAAAGTAAGGGGATGAGATCTGCCTTTAGAATTAACAAAATTTTATATTCGCTTCTCCCTCCGGAGGGAGGAGGGGAGAAATTAGATAACGCAAGTTGCTAGTTACAAATATTGTCGGTTTGATCCCCCCTAACCCCCC
>ERZ1066127.372-NODE-372-length-25027-cov-11.670791_pt1 | contig 25027 bp, 23 predicted proteins | sample MGYA00382774_ERZ1066127 | MGnify/ENA primary metagenome ERZ1066127 (study PRJEB33369, sample SAMEA5778357) | biofilm metagenome | biome: Industrial cooling water; feature: Water cooling tower basin; material: Biofilm | place: United Arab Emirates | collected... | reverse complement strand
CTGAACAGCAAACTGCAGACTGGCAATACTGCTGCCCACGCAACCACTGCTGTTGACGAAAAGCTCCCCCAGCTGCAATTCTGCCGGTAATGGCTCGAACTCACGGGCACCTGCATCGGGAATGCTGCCGCGTACCAATCCCGTGATGTCGGTTGGCGGCCAGGAAGTAACCAGTCCTGCATTGTCAGCTGCAATGGCCGTAGGCCGAAACAGCACATCGGGCTGCAACCAATTGGGGTTTACCAGCCTGGCACCGAGGTCTCGCCCGGTAAGCTGTTGCCACTGCTGTAGTCCGGTATAATACGTCCCTGATATGACAGCACCCCTTTTGAACATGCGGGTGGTATCCGACTTCCAGTACACATTGTAGAAAAAACCAATGCCACTGTTTGAGCTATCGGCCTGATGCACCAAGCTCGAATGGGCCACCGACACCCCTTCTTCAACCAACAAATTGCTGGTAACGCTCATCGAATCGATGTTACGCGGTTGGCCCCAAATGGCCAACAATTGTGCAGCTTGTTGCGAGCCGGCTGGCCTCAAAATCCGCAAGGTATTGTGTGCCATCACCAGGTTTTGTGCTGCACCCGACGCAAAAAACGACAATTCCACCAAATTGTAATCGCCACTAAAAGGCTCCACACTGGCAATGCCGGCAATTTCGTTGTTGTAAAATTGGTTGGGCGCCGCCTGACTTCCGCGGGGTGCCCTCCAGCCCACTGCAATATTTGGCAATTGGCCTGTAATGCGGTTGCCATAAACTTGCAACGTGCTGCATTCATTAAAGCCCATGGCAAGCGGAGCGCCTCGTCGAAAGGAAGCGTTGCGAAAATGATTAAAGCGAATATCAGCTGCAGCTATGCCCGAAAGTTGAAGGGCTATATCAGAATAGTCTTCAATGAGGTTGCGTTCGAATACCAGGGCCTGGGCTTGTGACACTGAATCGGCATAAAACACCCTGCCCCAGCCCGAAAATGCATTGCTATCAACACGCAGGCTATCTCCTCCCCTAAACAAAATGGCCGTACTACCGGGATAAGGGCCATAACTGCGGTCGGTGAAGCGGTTGTTCGATAGCCGGTGTTGCCTACCACCTTGGATGTGCACCATGGGACCGTTGTTGAGCAATGGTACACTGCGTTCGAATGCCAGATGTACCAATTCCCAACGTCCGCCCCTGAGCACGAAACTTTCGGCGGCTAAAACCGAAGACCCACGTGAAAAAACAGCGCCGCCATTGCCTTGAATCCTGATGCGATGCGGTGCTCCGGGCAAACTATCCAGCACAAAACGCCCGGAATAGGTGCCTGCTGCCAATTGCAGGGTAACCGGACCGCTCACGCCAGCACAACGCAAGCGGTTGAGTGCCGAGTCGAGTGTAGGAAAGCTGGCGCCAGCCCCGCCAACGGTGTAAGAGCCTGCAGCGAGTGGCGGACACTGGCCATGCACCTGCTGAACAAGGAGCAAAAAGGAAAATAGTAGCAGGGCAGAGCGGAACATACGGCTTAATTTCATGGCTTGAATCGTTATTCAAAGATATTGTTTCCCCCTTTAATACACGAAAGGCCGTCGGTACCGACGGCCTTTCTGAACGAATTAAGTGAATTTTAATGGCGGATAACGAGGCGAGCTTGCGCCAAACGGTTGCCTGCTTGTATTTGCACCAGGTATACGCCTGGTGGCAAAGTGGTGGTTTCAAGCTGCATGGCTGTATGGCCTGTGGCCACATGGTGTTGCTGCAGCACTTTGCCATGCAAGTCAATGAGCAGTAGTTGCGCTTCTGTTGCAAGCGGTTCCGTCCATGCAACCTGCACCCTTTGATCGGCCGGATTGGGATACAGTTTCCAACCCGCTATTGCTTCGATTTTCACCGAATTAGGTGCCGCAATGTACAAACAACTGCTATCGTTCGCCGGATTGGTATCGCCAGCATCGGTCGTTACACACAAACGGATACCTGGCGGCAAGGCCTGCAAGTTCAAACCAGGGAAATTCAGCAACAGTGTATCGCCTGGCGCCAAAGGCTGGTTGCTGTTGATGGTTTGCACCACCTGGCCATTGGCAACTACCCGCACCGTAACCTGATTGCTCACCAAACTGCCATAATTGCGTAAAACGGCTTGTACGTTCACTGGATCGGTCTGCACTTGGCTCCATTGGGTTGGCGACACGATACGCACGATTCCCAAATCGCGTGAGCCTGCCGGCGAAACCACAAAAGTATCGGCAAGCACACATTGATTGCGGAAAAAGCGTACGCCATACTCCATGGGCTGATTGCCGACCAACACTTGTAAAACGGGCGTATTGGCAAGAGGCATGGTGGGTGCACTTGCCAAATACCATTGCAAACTGTCAACAGGCGACTGTGGTAGCATGCGGATGACCGGCCATGCCAATTGCGCACTTGGCGTAAATGGTGTCACGCTGGTCCACCAGCTACGCAGCGTAAGGTTAGAATCAACCAAATTTTGAAAGGCACTTACATGTTCCACACGCAAAGCAGCGGGCGTTCCTGCCTCGAGGTACAAAATGGCTCCCATGCCCGCCTGCAACCTGATACTTTGCGTTAGTTGAACCTGCGCAAAACCTAGAGAATCGGGACGAGCATCGGCTATTTCACCAATTTTCACCATGTTTTCACGCGAAATGGTCCCCCCTACGCTTGGTATAAAGGCTTGGTAAATCCGCAAACTACTGCGCTTATCTAGTCCCACATGAAGTGAATGAAGCTCGAGGTGTCGTGCGGCATCCATCCGTAGAAAAATGCCATCGGCAAAATTACTGGCCGCCACTCCAGCAACCGAAGTATCGGCCGTGGCTAAGCGGCTGTCGATGTTTAGGTTGCTGTTGGGTGGACCTTGTTGCAAGCCCAAGCTAGGAGTAACAAAACCATCGATGTAGTACGCAGGAGCACTTTCAAAAACAGCAGCAGCCGTACTGCGGATGTACCAAGTAACTGGTTGTCCGGCTGCTTGCGCGGGGATGGTGGCAGTATATTGGTTGCCTTGTTGGGTCATCGGTATGGAGTTGAACATACCCCCATTCACCGAAAACCGCACATTGGCTTGCTGCAAACCCGCCATGTTGGTGAAAGATGCCGTAACCGTATGGGCGACGCTGCTACAACTTTCGGGGGTTATTTGCACATTGAATGGCAAGCTTCCGGCAGGATCAGCAATGCGGAAACTGTCGATGGCTATGCCCTCTCCGAGGATGGCATTGGCTGGACTGAACATTTGAAAACGGAACTTCACCGAAGCTTGTCCGGCCAAAAAGCTCAAAGGCAATTGAACCTGCCGCCAACCCGAAGGATTGATAATGCCGCTCCAAACAGCCTGTCCGTTTGAAATGAGGATAGAATCGGCCGTGTACCAATTAGCTCCACTCAAGCTACTGCCCAATACCTGCCAACTCTGACCATTGTTGGTGCTGTATTGCAAGTTGGCACCCGCTGTGGCTGGTGTATTGTACCACAGTGCAAAGCTCAAAACGGGTTGCACAAGCTGACTGAAATTGAAGCATGGACTTTCGAGCCATGAACGTTCTTCGGCATTCACCAAACCAGTGGCATTGGTGACCCAACTGTCGCTCCCATTGAAGGCGTTGTTGATGACCGTAGCCGCTGGAGTAGCGCGTTGCCAGCTGCTGTTGATACCTCCAGCATGCCAGTTCGAAGCCGATTCAAAATTGTCGACATACGGGAACTGCGAGATGGTACCACTTAAGAAAATCGAGCTTCTCACTGTATCAAGGCGCTGGTCGGCATCGTTCGGCACGCTCGTATAAGCCTGCAGTTGGTTGTTGCCTGCGGTAAAAGGCACAAGCAACTGCACCGTATCGCTGCTACCTGCAGCCAAGCTGCGGCTCAAAACAGCATTGATGGCTGGTGCATTACCCACCCGCAATCCCAGGGCGACTTGTGGCAGGGCTGTGGTGCCTTCGTTGCGCAGGGTGATGGTTACGGGCACTGTGGCCGATGAATCGCAACGACTGCCAGGGGCGTCCACAGCAGCTACCCGGGCATCTGTAGCCGGCCAAGCTGCTATGCGGATATCGTCGATGGCCCAATCGCCTTCAAAGGATGCACCCCGGAGCGCCCTAAAGCGAAAGGCCGTTGCGCCAGGGTTTAGCGGCAAACGGTGCCGCAACCAGGCTTGACGACTGAATTGTTGTGTTGGACCTTCCAAAGTATCTATGGGCTGCCAGTTTGTTCCCAATTGTTGCTCAATGATTAATTGGTAACAATCAACCCCATGTCCATGGTAGTAAAACTCCAACATGGGCTGCGTGAGGCTGCTCAAATTCAAACACGATGAAGTAACCGTGGCCTCTTGTCCGAAGCTGCCATTGCTCGATTCAACGTATAAGTACCTGCCATTGCTGCTTCCAGTGGTGGCATCAAAAGCCGGCCCCGTCCCATTGGTCGTGGTTCTTCCGTTGTTTACAAACCAACGGTAAGTTGCTGTACTGCTTGTCCAGCCATTCTCAAAACCCGGAATTCCATTTTGGTAGGTTTCAAAATTCTCGTCAAAAGGAAAGACGTTTATCAATTGGTTTACCACCAGGGCATTCAAGGTGTCGTTGGCCGGATTCGCATCCACCCGGGCTACCGGATAAATGCGGAAAAGATATCGGCCACCCAAGCTGAGGTTTAGCAAGCTATCGAAACTCAGCACCCTGGTGGCACCGGCCAGTAAAGTATCGGCAAATAATTTGGTTTCGATCCATTGACCGTTGAGGTAGAGAGCAAGTTCCAAGCCGCGGAGGGTATCGGTACCTAAATTACCAACCTGCACCCTTACCCTGCTTGTATCGCTGAGGCCACATCCCGAAACCGGAGCAACCAGGTTGGTGACAGCCAATTCTACAGGCGGCACATCGTATTCATAAGCGCCAATGTCGGGCGTTGTGGCCGAGCGGGGTGCGCCATTGAGGTCGGTACCGACATAGGTTGGTGTTCCTTTGTTGTTCAAGGTGTCTGCAGTAGGAATACCCAAAGCTGGCGAAACAAATAGCGGATTGACTGATAAGGATTGGGCATCCTTGCCTCTGGCGCTGTCCCAAGCCGCCAGGCTGAGGTAATCAATAGCAGGTGAGTTCTGACGCACCAAGGCATTGTTTACCTCTTCGAAGTAAAAATTATTGTGGTTGCTGCGGGTCACCAAAATGGGCGCAGCCACGTTAAAATTCATGATGCGGAATTGAGCCGGAATGCCGTTGGGCACGAGCGGATAAGCTACCAGATTGTTGTTCAGGATGTTGAGTGTATCAATGCTTGGCAAAGCATCGGAACCACCCGAAATGGCCAAAAGCGCCTGCAAAGTACTCGATGAGCCACTATTCACCCCTAAATAGGCGGTATTGTGAATGAAATCGTATTGGTCTTTCACGTTCACCGGACTGATATTGGCATTTTGAAAACCCGTGATCACGTAACACTGCCGGATGGCAGTTGCACTGGTGATGGTGGTGGTGGTATAGCCCGTTACATCGTTATTGATGATGCGGTTGGGACCAGCTGCGTGGTTATCGAAATCAAACAAATTAAACGCATATCGGGGAATGGCGCCCAGTACTCGGTTACCTTCGATGGTGATATTGCGGTGCGCACGCAACGAACAGGCAGCCACCGTTGTTCCTGTCCCTTGAAAATCGATGAAACGGTTTCCTTTGATGAGCGCACCTTGCTGCGCCTGCACAAACATGGCATCTTCGAGGTAATTTCGGAAGGTGTTGTTGAGCCATTGGTTATTGAGGTCGAAGCCCTCGCCTACTGCAAAAATGGCATGACCAAAACCTTCGAAAGTATTACCAATCAGCTGATTATTGTGTACAGCAAACATCCCCACAGCCCGGTTGATGTCGTCGATGATGCCTGCCTGATCAACAAAAGCACAATTCACCACCTGAATGCGTTCGGCACCTAAGCGCATGTGCAGTATGTGGGTGGTTTGCGATGGCATGAACGAGCGGGCGAAACGCAAAAAGCTAAAAGTCACACCTTTGGTACCACTCAAAATGAGGGTTTCTGAAACCTGAGCTGTACTATCATTCACCAGGGTCACATCCCCCAATTGTCCGCTCGTCGGTGTAAAGGTTACATCACCCAAGGCGTTGGCGCCCGGAATGGCAAACAATTCAGCGCTGATGGCGTAAGTACCGTTGGCAAGTTGCATGACCACGGGTCCCAAGATGCCGCCACAATTCAAGGCTTGAATTGCCGCTTGGAGGCTAGGAAATGTTGATGTGGGCGTTCCAACCGAGTAGGTACCAGCAGCCAAGGCCAGACAAAAGTTGCGGCTGATGCTGTCGTTCGCCGCATTGCCATCGGCCCCTTGGCCGTTGATGTTACTAACCCATGCCTGCAGCTGCAGGTTACCCGAGAGCGGGGCGTTAAAGGGGGTGGTAAAACTGACCGTTGTGCTGTTTGAAGCCGCCAAGCTGCCACTCCAACTTTCAGTCACAATGGGCCCTCCGTTTACGCGGTAATGGATGTTAGCGGCGGTAACGGCATTGGTGCCACCGTTAAACAAACGCAATTGCACCTGCTGGGCCGTACCGGCAGCGATGGGCGGTGCGGGCGAAACCAGGGCCTCGGCTTGCAAATCGAGCGCCAGGGGTACGGTGTAGAAGATGCGGATATTGGAGCGGTTTTTAGCTCCCGAAGTGGTAACATTGTTTAAGGTGGTTCCAAAACTAGTCGAACCTGTTACGCCTACCACGTAATCACCGGTTCCGGGTGTATAAACCCAATCGAACCGGTCAGTGGCATAGGGTGATGAACCCCCAATTTGATTTTCTGTAGCTATTTCTAATCCACCACCAGTATACACAAATGGCGTTGTTAGTGTAAAATTCACCCAACCTGGCACCGCCGGTATCACTGCATCGAGGTTGTTGTACACCAAGGTATGCGAAGTAGTGATGCTGCTCCAAGTGGTTGTGGTTGCCAATGGCGCCACCAAAGGCGAATTGCGCATCCAAATTTCTAAACGCAATGGATTTCCAGGAATGGTTCCGCCCGCATTTCCTTTTTCCCATGCAAGCGCTGTAATTATTGCTCCTGTCGGCAATGCACTCAGTTCAGTAGTTTCATACAATGTGTTGCTCCTGTTAGCTCGGGTACCACTGTTACCACTTGCCCGATAAACCGGTGCAAATGGAGAAAATGCGCTGGTTGGCGTGGCAGTACCCGTCCCTACCTGCAAAAAAGTTTGGCCATGCACCGCGGTAGTCATGACCAAAAAGCCTAAAATCAGCTTAAAAATCCTGTTCATCATGCTTATTTAAAATCGCTCTAAATAACGAAGTTTTCCGTTAGCCTTTGTAAGAAAATCAAAAATTTTCAAATTAGCATCAATACATCAAACCAAGCGCTCCTACCCTCTGGCATTCTTGCTATTTTGCCCCGTCAATCAGCCATCTGCTCCCATGAAAAAACGTCTTTTGCTGCTACTTTTTGTACTCAACGGGTTTCAGCTTACGGCCCAAGACATCATCCAGCTGCTGGGTGACTTGCGCGAAAAACACCAGATTCCGGGCATTGGGTTTGCTGTTGTGGCCCCGCAAAATGTACTGGTAAGTAGCATTTCGGGCTATGCCGACCTAAGTGACAGCAGTTTGCTGAGCCTTGGAGCACGCTTCCATCTGGGCTCTAATAGCAAAGCTATTACGGCTTGGATGGCCTTGCACATGGTTAAGGCAGGCAAAATCAGCTGGGAGACCAAGATTACCGACCTTTTCCCCGAATGGTCCTCGGGAATGCACAAAGCGTATCGCAAAACTACCTTGGCCGATTTGCTCTCACACCGTGCACGACTACCTGCCTATACTGCAGGCAACGAGGCCATGCCTTGGTACCGCTGCGACTTAGGTGGAACAGCCTGCCGCATGGAATTTAGCCGACAAGTACTGGAGCAAAAGCCCGTTGCTCTTGAAAAAGGCAAAAAATACGCTTACAGCAATGCCGGCTATGTGGTCGTGTCGGCCATGCTTGAACGGGTAGGCGACAGCCTGGGTTTCGATAACCTCATCGAATTGTACGCCAACCAAACCACCAGGGGAAACTTTAAAATAGGTTGGCCCCTACAAAGCGATGCTTTTGGCGCACGTGGGCACATAGGGACCGATAGCCTCGTACCTGCACCCGAAGATTTGTATTTCCTCGGCCCGGTATACGCTGCCGCAGGCAATTTAAACGGCACCCTCTACGATCAGGCAGCACTGCTCCAACAACTGCTCCTTGCCCTATCGCAACAACATGCCGACATCAGTAGAAAAGAAGCCGAAATGCTCTTATTTGGCCTGCCACAATACGCATTTGGCTGGGGGCATGACTTAAAATTAGGGGGAAGAAGGGCATACCACGATGGCAGTGCAGGTACCTTCTACACGCGCTGGCTGGTATACGAAGATTACCAGCGGGCCTTCATCATTTGCACCAACAGCGCCTCTCCGGCAGCAACCGAAGCCATTAAGGCCCTGCAAAAAGAACTTGAGATGCGTTATTTGACCGAATGAGGTCTGTTTTGTTGCACCGCTTTATAATAGCTCCAACTGAAAAACAGCAAGCCGTAACTTTCTGATGGCAGCTTGTTCACGTGCTTGTGATGCATGCGGTGGGCGTGGCGCAAGGCCTTGATGTAAGTGATTTCGGGCGTTTTGGCTGTTCCAGTACGGCGATGCACCAAAACATCATGCAAATAAAAATACACCATGCCATAAACTGAAATGCCTGTCCCCATCCAAAAACGGTAATCGAAATCGGCCTGAATACCAACCACCAACAACCAAACCCCAATGCCACCGAACAAAACGGCGAAAAGGTCATTTAATTCAAAGCGCCCCTTCGGACGATGATGTGAGGCATGAATAAACCAGAGCGGACCGTGCATCAAATATTTGTGGATAAGCGTGGCGAACACCTCTATGCCTACAAATCCCGCTAAAAACCAAAGTATTTGCATCAGTTCAATTCACTTACCAGCGACAACATTTCTTTGAAATCCTGCATCAGCCGCACATTGCCGGGCACCTTCAGGTCTTTTTCATTCAGCAGCAGCATGCCCGAAGTCAGGATGGTGCTTTTGGGAAAATCAGTACTCAGGGCGTCGAGGTATTGTTGTGGTTGAACCTGCGCCATGGGCGAGGTGAGAATGGTAAACAGCACCTCGGGTTGATAAACATCGTATACCACTTTCAAATCGGGATAGGGCACATTGGCACCTATGTAGATTACCTGATGTCCGCGTGCACGAATGGCGTAATTCGCAAACAGCAAGCCTATTTCATGAAATTCGCCTTCTGGCAAAAAAAGCATGTATTTTTTACCCCAACCATCCATGCGGGCATTTTGACCATCGATGGCAACCACCAATTTTTGGCGAACAATGTTGGTAATGAAGTGCTCGTGGGCAGGATTGATGCTGCCTGTTTGCCACATGATGCCGATGGACCTGAAAAATGGGAAAACCACTTGAATCATGGTTTTTTCGATGCCCATTTGTAAAAAAGCTGTACTCAATAGCTTTTCAAATGCCTGCTCATTGAGTTCGAGCATGCTCAATGTGAGGGCTTGCAGCTGGTTTTCGTGGTCATTTTTTTCAATGGCGAGTTGCATCACCCGTTCACTGATGTCCTTTTCACTTAAGCTGGCTATTTCTGAAATTTTGTAGCCGTTTTTATTCAGCAAGGCTACATTGAGCAGTTTACGCAGGTCTTGTTCGTCGTAGTAACGGATGTTGGTATCGGTCCGCTTTGGCGTAACCATCTCATACCGTTGTTCCCAAATGCGGATTGTATGGGCTTTTACGCCCGTTAAAGCTTCTATTTCTTTAATTGAAAAATAATTCACCTCGCGCGATGCTGTTTTACCTGTCCGATTTGCCTCCGAATATGCGTGGCCTGAATCATTTAATGAACAAGTAGCTGGCGATTTTGTTTTAGCACCCATTTTCAAATATGCAGCGGATATTTTGGAAAAAGCGGCCTGGAAACCGATTTCTCTCCTCGAATATAGCACCTGTAAGGCAAAAGCGCATCCCTACCAGCATAGGCCACACCAATGCGCGGGGTAAAAACCACAGCTTCATCGGGCACTTCCTCTCCTTCCGACAGCCACAAGGGCGAATCACATAAATCAATGCCGTTGTGTTGGGGGGAAATACCCAAATATTTGGTGAGTTTGCCAGGACCGCTGGCTACTGATGCGTTGTGTTCAATGCCAAGTGGTCTTAAGGCGCGAATCAAAACCGCTTCGGGTTTACCTACAGCTGCTGTCACCACATTCAGTAGCAGGTGGATGCCATAGCAGCGATAGACATAGGCCCTGCCTGCTTCCCCGTACATCACCTCGTTTCGAGCTGTACGCCTGCCGTTAGCGGCATGGCAAGCGCGGTCGTTTTGTGCGGCATAAGCTTCCGTTTCGGTAATGATGCCAGCGCGAAGTCCAGTTTCAGTTTGCAACCACAGGGTTTTGCCCAACAAGCTGCGGGCAACAAACAACACATCGTTGTTCTCAAACAGGCTGCGAGCTAAAGCCTTCATACCACAGCCATGGTAGAAATGGCCTTGGCAATCAACCGCTCTTGTCCAGCTTCGACCACAAAAATTTCGCTTTCGCAATAGTGAAGTCTACTACCTGCCTTCACCACCCTGCCCACAGCCCGCAGGCTGTCGCCATAACCAGGCGCAAAATATTGCACATGCAAGCTCGAAGTCACCACATTTTGCTCCAAGGGGGTGCGGGTGTAGGCTGCAAAACCTGCCACAATATCGGTGAGGGTAGCCGTAATGCCGCCGTGCACATAGCCCATCTGTTGTAAACTAAAAGGAGCAATGGGCATCCTTCCTTCAACTTCACCCAAATCGATGCGGGTAATTTCAAAACCTATGTGGTGCATAAAATGCTGTCCCTCTAACTTGCGGGCAATGCGGGCACGTTGTGCTTCAAGCGTAGTCATGCCACAAAATTGAAAAAAGCCTGACAAAACCGAAACATAAAAGCAAGTGCAGGCGGCTGTACATTCCACCAAAATGTGCTAATATTGCAGGCGGCAGAACGTTACAGCTACATGAAAACACTCAACATCCTGAAAATCGCGCTCTTTTTGGTCATCGTGGTGATGTCTTACTTCCTCATCGAAACCATTGCAGAGCCCATTCGCTTTGAAAAAGAGAAAAACAAACGCTATGCGCAGGTGATCGAACGCTTAAAAATGATTCGTACTGCACAAATCGCTTACCGCGACGCCATTGGCGAATTTGCCGATGACTGGGAGAGTTTGGTTGAGATCACCAAAAACGGACAAATCAAAGTGGTGAAAGTAATTGGCAACCCCGATGACTCTACCGATATCCTCGCTGGTATCCGCTACGACACCATCATGGTGAGCATTGCCGATTCATTCTTCCCGAACTATCCCATCGACTCCCTGCCATACATTCCGTTTACCGACGGTAAAAAATTCGATTTGCAAGCCGGTAAAATCACCAAAGGGAACATCCAACTATCGGTTTTCCAAGTGGAAGACAGCGCACCCTTCGATCCGCGCAAGGTATTGCGTGTTGGTTCGATGAGCGATGCAAACTTTTCAGGTAACTGGGAGTAAAATTGGAAAACATTGATCTTCAGCTGCAGGCTGGCAAGAGCCAACATGCGCGGGAGCAAAGCCTAGCCATCGTCTTAACGCACGATGGCTATTCTTTTTGTACAGCTGCCGCACATCCCCTTGTGCTCAGCCGCCTGTACAGTGGCAACTGGCCAGTTGGATATGAACGCATGGCGCCAGCCGAAATCATGGCTTGGCTGCGTGATACCCACCCCGAGTTGAAAGCCACTTTCGCCAAAGTGCATTTGGCCGTCGATACCCGAAAAAGCACCCTCTTACCAGCTGCCGTTTACCGAGAAGGCACCGGAACCGATTATTACGAGTTGGTATTTGGACGGGTAGAAAATGAACAACTGCACCGCGATAGCTTGGCGTCGGTGCAAATGGAATTGATTAGCGCCCTGCCCATTGGCATGAGCGTTGCAGCAGCCCAGCACTTTGAACACCTCCGCTTATTTGCTGCCGATGCAGTGATGTTTCAACGCTTGAGTCGTGAATGGAGCGAAAATGAACAGCAAGGACTCTTGCTTCGGCTGGCGCACGATAACCTGAGCGCTTGGCTTTATAAAGGCAATCAACTACTCAGCTACAACCAATTTTACATTGCCGACAAGGCAGATGTAATTTATTACGCCAATTTATTGGCCGAGCAGCACCAACCGCAGGTGTTGGTTTGTGGCCATAGCTGGCTGTACGACGAGAGCCTCGAAGGATTGAGGGAATACTTTGCAACGGTGCATGAATTAAGCACCGAATCGCAGGCGATTGCTTTTGACCCGCAATGGAGCAACTTATCTCCCGGACAATTGCAGCTGCTGCTGGCTACCTTATGCGCATCATAAGTGGTATACACAAGGGCCGCAACCTGCAGGCACCAAGCAATTTACCGGTAAGGCCCACCACGGATCGGGCCAAAGAAGCCCTTTTCAACTGGCTCGACCATCGTTTTGAGCTGCAAGGCGCAACGGCCATTGATTTATTTACAGGAACTGGCAACATGGCTTATGAACTCGGCTCCCGTGGTGCGATTTCGGTGACTGCGGTTGACCAACATACAGGCTGTTGCCGCTATGTGCGTGAAACAGCCAAGCTGCTGCAGCTGCCTATTTCGGTTGTTCAGGCCGATGTTTTTGGTTGGATCAAAAGAGCAGACATCCAGGCACTGCTGGTGTTCGCTGATCCTCCATACGACCACCCTCGATTGCCCGATTTACCCGATTTAGTGCTTCAACATGGATTAAGGCAAGCAGGCGGCGTCTTTATACTAGAGCACCCCAAACACCGTTCATTCAGCCAGCATCCTGCTTTGACCGATGAAAGGGCCTATGGTCAGTCGGTTTTTAGTATTTTTGAAGACAATCCTACCCCATGAAACGCATTGCCCTTTTTCCCGGCTCGTTCGACCCCATCACCAATGGGCATGTTGACATCATCCGTCGGGCGCTTCCCATTTTTGACGAAGTTGTGGTAGGAATTGGTCAAAATAGCGCCAAAACTTACCTCTTTGACCTCGAAACGCGCAAAAAATGGATCGAGGATGTTTTTCAAAATGAGCCTCAAATCAGGGTAGAAGTGTATACCACGCTCACAGTCGACTATTGTGTGAAAATCGGAGCACGTTACATCATCAGGGGATTGCGCTCAGCGCCTGACTTTGAATATGAGAAGAACATTGCGCAATTCAACAAGGCCTTGCACGGTATAGACACCATTTTTTTAATCACCGAACCCTCGCTTTCACCCATCAGCAGCACCATTGTGCGCGACATCATCCGGAACAATGGCAATCCATCGGCATTTTTACCCAAGGAAGTAGTGTTGCCGACAAGCAAGTAACACCCCATTAGGAATGGCAGCAAACTATGTAATGCGTTTGTTCATCCAAAAGCACAAGCAGCTGCCGGTTCAGCCCATGCTTTGGCTCTTGGTAGCTTGGATGACCGCACACCTCATGGCCTGTCAGCAAGTTTGGCAACCTGTGGGTACCTACAAATCTGCATTACCCGAAAAAGGAGAGCTTCTTTGGCTGAAATACATCAAAAACGTTCATCGATTTGCTGTAGGGAGCACGCTAGAGCTACGTGACGACGGCACCTTCACACACAAGGGTTGCGCTACCACTGCTACCGGAAAATGGCAACGGCAGGGCGATATGCTGTTGTTGTATCAAGCCACCAAAGAATGGAACAACGACAGCTTGAAAATTCACGGCTTCGAAGGCAGGCAACCGAAAGTAGCCAGCTTACCCGACACCCTGTATTGGAATGGAACAGCTTTGGAGCATCCGCTGCTGTTCGTGGAAGACGAAACCATCTTCAAAACCATCGATTGGCTAAAGCCTGTCAAACAACCTTAAGTGCATTTGGCGCGAACAGTTTATTTTGAAGCGCAGCTTAAAGTCCCTTTTGCTCCGTTTCGGTTTCTTTTGATATCGCCGCTGGTAAAAAACGTGGGAGCACACCGTGCCTAATCAGCTCAGCAATAGACAAGTAGGTATTGGGATATACGAGTTGGTCAAATTCATCAGGCCCAATCCACCGCACTTCTTCAATTCCCTCTTCAATTTGCGGTACCAATTGGCCATTAAACGTACTTTCCATGTGGTACCAATGCGTGCGTTTGAGCATCATTTCACCTTGAAAACGGTAGGTGTGGTAAGAGTGAGCAATAAAATCTCCGAGCAGCAATTGGTTGATGCCACACTCCTCCTCTACTTCACGCAATGCCGCTAAATCGGGCATTTCACCTGCTTCGATTTTGCCTTTGGGTAAATCCCAGCGTTTGTGTCTGAAAATAAACAGGCATTTGCCATCCTGCCAAACCACTCCGCCTGCAGCTTCAATGATGGACAACTTTTGAAGCAGTGCTTCGAATACCTCTTCGGGTCGGTAGCAAAAAGCTTGTACCGCCTGCAGATGAGGATCCGTTTCGAGGCGCTGCAACCAAGGAAAAAGCTCTGCCGCTGATTTATGATGCAGCACAACCCTTCCCTTCATGGGCGGTGTTTTTTGTGGCCGGAGCAAGCGCAGCGGCTTTTCGTTGACGAAGATTTGATACCTTTGCATCGTGAAAAAAACGGACGAAACCTCCCTGCAAGTTGCAAAACTTTTGCTTGATATTAAAGCTGTAAAATTATCACCCGACAAACCCTTTCGTTGGGCCTCAGGTTGGAATTCACCTATTTATTGCGACAACCGCATCACGCTCAGCTATCCAAAGGTACGTACCTTTATTCGCCAGCAATTAGCCAACGTCATTGGCAGCCGGTTGGGTGAAGTAGATGTAATTGCTGGTGTCGCAACTGCAGGTATCCCGCAAGGCGCATTGGTAGCCGAAGCACTGGGCTTACCCTTCATTTATGTACGGTCATCGGCCAAGGAGCATGGCATGGGCAACCAAATCGAAGGCGTTGTACAACCCAATGCACGGGTAGTACTTATCGAAGACCTCATCAGTACGGGTGGAAGTAGCCTGAAAGCTGCCCAGGCAGTACGCGATGCTGGCATGCAAGTCACTGCCATTGTGAGTGTGTTTACCTATGGCTTCCCACTGGCCGAAGAAAACTTCAAACAGGCCAAAGTCGAAAGCATCAGCTTAACCGACTATGCTACCTTGTTGCAAGTGGCGCAAGAAAACAATTACATTGCCGAAGGTGACTTGCAAAAGTTGAACGCCTGGCGCGAAACACCCGAAAGCTGGACAGCCTGAGGACCATGAAAAAGGCAGTCTTTCTGGTAATTTTAAGTTTACTGCCCCAAAGCTTATTGCTGAGCCACCCCTTTTACGTGAGCGTAACAGAGTTGCACTTTTTCGCAGACAGGCTGGAACTTTCAGCCCGACTTTTCACCGACGATTTCGAAACAGCTCTTAAGGCCGAGCCCTTGGGCAAAAAAGCCGACCTCATCAAAAAACAGCCAGCGCAAATCGACAGTTTGGTAGCCCGATACGTGCGCCAAAACCTGTTCGTAAGTCTCGACGAAGAGCGCATTTATCCCAAATACGTGGGTTACGAAATCGAAGAAGATGCCACTTGGGCACACTTTGAATACCCCTTGAAGCAAGCACCGCGCAAAGTGCGTGTTGAGAACCATTTGTTGCTGCAGTATTTCCCCAACCAGCAAAACATCACCCACATTGAAAAAGGCAATTACCGCCGTACCCGCCGACTTAGCAGCTCAGAAAGGGTGATGGACGTGACCGACTTGCCCAAAAACTAAGCTTCAGCTTTTCTTCCATTGGTTGGCGCGTTCGTTTTTGGCTGCCAAACGAACAGTTTCGGCTATGCGTTGCGCCCTGGTTTCGGCACGTTTGGCCGTAAAAATCCATTCTAAAATACCCCGCCGAGCCGAAGGGGGAAAAGCCTCAAAAAAAATCCTGGCCTGCGGTGCCTGTGCGAATGCAGCCGCTAAGTCGGCCGGTATTTCAAGCGCCGACACCCCGTCAAGCGCTGTCCAAGTGCCTGTTTCTTTGGCCAATGCCACCATTTGTAGTCCTGCCGCTGCCATGCGTCCTTCGGCCAACAGCTTCGCTACTTTGGCTTTGTTTACCGCACTCCACAAACTTTTGGGATTGCGCCGGGCAAAAAGCACGTAATAGCTGTGCTCATCGCGCTTTTTAGGTGTACTGTCAACCCAGCCAAAGCAGAGCGCTTCGTCCACTGCTTCGGGATAATACACGCTATCGACCCCACTTTCCTTGTGGTAAATGATGAGAAACAACGATTTTTCAGTGGCATGGTTTGCTTCGAGCCAAGCACGCCAGGCCGCCACGCTGGGCATGGGCAGGCAAGCAATGTTTTGGAGGAATTCGGCCGACATCTGACCAAATTAAGGATTATGGCGCAATGCCCAAACTCAAAGCCTGTAAGCCAGCCCCAGCATGGGTAAAGGCAAGACCGGCAAACCAAAGGGCCTGAAGGCCTCGCGCGTTGGCGACAATATGCTTCTTGTACCTAAAACCGGTTGAACACCAATACGTAACTGCCACGACTTGTTGGCCGGCGCAAAACGGTATTGCAACAGCGCATGTGGATTGAGGTGCCACTGCGTACTGCCACCCGATTCGAGTAAGTCGCCCCTCAAAACCAAATTGCTCACACCCAAGCCAAGCTCCATGGCGTGTGATTCTGAACCAAATGGCACACTGTACAACATTTGCACAGGTACGGTGGTAATACCAAGTTGTTTTTCGGTGCCTTCCTCAAGCAGGAGCACATGGCCCACCCCCACTCCCATTTGCCAGCGGTTGATTTCGAGCGCCGCGCCCAATTGATAGGTCATAGCTCCACCACCGAGCTCGGCTTTGATTAGCCAGTTTTGCTGGCCAAACGCAGTGGGTAACCAAGCCACGATGGTGAAAAGGCTGAGTAGCATGGCATGTTTGTACCTCATGGCGCCAACAAGTTTAACAAGGCCTTGTATACTTTGTCGCCTCCCTCGTTGCCTTCGTAGTTGTTGGTGGCACTGTACAACAAAACCCCTAGTCCCGACATGCCGGTGTTGTTGCGCAATACCACGGTTAACTTTTTGGCAGGATGCACGATCACAAAATGCCCACCCGCGCCATCTGCCCAAAAAGTGCCGGTTTCATCGTCTATCCACCACAAATAGCCATAGCCTTCCATGAAAGGATGTTCTACCAAATCGCGGTCGTTGGGTTCTTTGGATATTTTGGAAGTACTAAGCGCCACCCAGGCCGAGTCGATGATTTGTTGTCCTCGCCAACGACCCTGCATGGCATACAAGGCGCCAAAACGAGCCAGGTCCATGGCACTGATGTACAAACGCGTTTGCGGATATTCCGATACCGTATTATCGTATTGATAGGTTACGTGTTCGGTGGTGTAGTTCGTAAAACCCAGTGGCTGGGCCAACCAAGTATCAATCAACTGCTCGACCGATTGGTTGGTGATTTTTTGCAGGATGATGGGCAAGGCGTTAAAATCCCAACTGTTGTAGTAAAAATGTTCACCCGGCAAGTAAGCTCCACGGGCGGGTTTGCGCCTCACCATGCCGGCCGACTCGCCAAGCGAAGGCAAATAAATGCCCGAACGCGCCGCTAAAAGTTGCGCCAGGGTGGCTTGCTTTTCAGTTGGTTGCAGGGGATTGGTGGCGTCATCGATGCCTAAACTGGCCAAACTGCTGTCGGGATGCAAAAGCCCCTTGGCAGCAGCAATGCCATAAAGCGCACTAAAGACACTCTTTCGTACCGAGGCCGCGTTGAATGGGGTATTGATTTCGCCATAAGTGTATAAAACACTATCGTTGCGCAGTATCACCGCTGCATCGAAGTAGGTTTCGTTGGCGATCAATTGGGTGAGGACTTGTTGGTCGGCGCTGCTCAGCACCGACAACTTGGGCAGCGGTTGGCTATCGGCTTTGTTCACCAAAGGCACAAAAGGCTGTACTTTGATGCATCCGCCAAATAGTAGCAATGCTGCCAGCCAAAATGGATGTTTCATGCGTAGGATTTGATGTGCAAATTACGGTGCGCCTTACCAACCCATGGTCTGCAACAAGTCCTGAATCTTCGAAACCGTAAAAAGTAGGCCTCGCCTATTGGTTAAGAAAGATGGTTTTGTATCCAAGCCGAAGGCGTGAGTCCGGTTTGCTTCCTGAAAACCGCCTGAAAAGCCGATTTGGAACCAAAGCCCACTTCTTCGGCCAAGGCACTGATGGTTTTGTGCCGATGCTCTCCGGCCTCGAACTTTTCGAGGAGCGCATCCACCCGGCATTGGTTGATGTGGTCAACAAAGCCCCCAGCTGTGTGGGCATTGACAATGGTTGAGAGGTAATTGGGACTCAATTCGAGCGCCGCTGCCACCTCCTGTAAACGCAACCCAGGCTGAAACAACACTTCGGGCTGCTGTACATAAGCTAAAAAAGCTTCAAAGTGCTGCTGAGTAGCCAACAAAGGATTTTTAACATCGGCTTGCTGCTGCAAAGTAGGATCAATCAAACGCAAGTGACGATACAGCAAATAGGCCACCACCAACAAGCTGAGCCCGCCTTGTGCTTCATAAAATGCATAACCACGATAACCGATTGACGTAGCGAGTGGGGGCAGAAGTCCCAGAGGTATCAACAACAAGGCCCACCCCCATTGCGGGAGAAATAGCTGAAACTTTTCAGCCAAGGTTACTTGACGCCGCATCGTTTTGAACTGCCGATAAAAAGTACTGCAACTCCATACCGCCAAGGGAGCAAACAACAGCAAAATGCCCCTTTTGATGTTAAATGCAAACCGCACCATGTCGCTGTTAAAATTGCCGCTATACCACCATGCACCAAAGGGCAAAAGACTACTGGCCAACTCTAAAAGCACCATAATGCCTAAAATCCGCGTCCATTTGGCAGAAATTGCTGTGGGAAACAGCTGCCTGCAGTACCGAAAAAAGAGGTACAAGGGCAAAAAAGCCAGGTTAAGCGGCAAAAAGACGAGCGGGTGCCAAGGTGTTCCCGAAGCAAAACGCACCACCAACAAATAGGTTGAGGCGCTGGCCATGCTGCAGGCAAACCACAACAGGGCCTGTGCCGATTTTTTGTCGGATGCTTGGCCGTAAACTGCAAATGCCCATGTCAACAACACGGGTATTTGCAAGCTTAACAATACCGACAGCCCATTCATAGCAGCACAAAACTACGCTTTAATGCCGCCTGCAACCAAAATTAATGCACGATGAACAAGGGCATGCTGTGTACCGCTCGGCCATTTACTTGCACTTCGAACAGGTAAGAGCCCACAGGTAAATCGCCAACTTCAAGACGTAATGGCCACTGATCAGCCTCGGTCTTTCCATGGCGTAATTTCCTGCCACGCATATCTCGCAGCACATAACAAATGGGCATGCTCGCCGCATGGCTTTGACCTAGGGGCTGTAAGAAAACCACCTCACTGGCAGGCTGTGGATACAAATTCCACTGCGTGCGGCTGTGTTCGGCCACAGCAGCACCCTGCCCGCACTGCAAATTGTTGATGTATTGCCAGATTTTGTTTTGCAGTAAAAAAGGCACCGGACTGTTGTCGGGGGCATCGCCCATGCGGATCCACACCATGCCCTGGCTGGGCACCACATTGATGAATTGCCCGTTTTTACCCATGGCAGCAATCATGTCGGCTGGGGCATCGGGATTCATAAATCCGGGGATGTTTATTTGGCTGCCTGGCAGTTTATAGCTCGCTTTGCCATTGAGCCACCACAAATAGCCGTACGACAGGTTGTGGGGCTGGGAGGTATTCACCATTTGGTTGAAATACACCGAGTCGTTCAATACGGCTTGTCCGTTCCACCAACCCCGGTTGTAAATGAGCCAGCCAAAGCGCGCCATGCTGCGGGCGGTGCTGTAAAACACATTGTTGAAGCCCGAGGGAATGAACAAACCATCCATACCCGTAGCTTGCTTGAGTCGCTGGTTGGTGAATTGGTTGAGGGTTTGACCGGTAGCTCCGCTGATCACACCGTCTAACAAGGTATAAGGACCATTGTGATAGGCCCAACGTGTGCCGGCCGGTGCCAAATAGCGCAAACAGGTGTCGGCGGTGCAAAATGGGTCGCCAAAGGCATCGTCCAAGCCGCTGGTCATGGTCAATTGGTGCCAAACGGTAATGGCTCCTTCTTGTGCGGGTGTAGCCGAAGTCCAGCCAGTGCCTAAAAATTTTGAAGACGAATCGGTGAGTTGCAAACTGCCATTGGCTTTGGCTATGCCCACCAAAGTAGCTGTGAGCGATTTGCCAGCCGACGCCCAATACCAATTGCTTGTGGCGGTATGGCCATCGAAATATTGCTCGAGCACAATCTTGCCATCTTTGAGCAAGATAAATGCCTTGGTGTTTTCGCGGGCCAAGAGGGCATACAGGCTGTCGATTTTATCGTTGCACCACCCAAATCGGGCGGGTGAAAGTGTGTCCCAATTGCCAGGAGCAGCAGGCGGGAAATAAGTTTGTGCTTTAAGTTGAAATGCTATCAAGAGCAAAAAGCTAATCCGGTAGGAGTGATGTCGCATGGTCGCAGTTTACGCAAAAATGGACAATCAAATGGCTTAACCGTTTAAGCAACTGTAAAAAAAATGCTCCTTAAAAATTCCCCGTGAAGTGCGATAAAATCTAACCGTTGATTTAGCCAGGACATTCAGTTTCACGGCTGCTTTGGCCACCGCTTCTGGTGGGTAAAAGGCACCATCACGCCAACAGAAATGCGCGAAGTGGGCATGGCCAATGCCACGTTGTTCAACGGATGCACCAAAACAAATTGTGCTTGTAACTTGAACTGAGGCAAGCCCAAACGCAAGGTAAAAGCAGGCTCAGCCAAAAATACCAAGTTGTTTTCTATGCCCGATCCGCTGGCTTCTTCCCTTGCAATGACGTGTAGGGTATTGGTGAGGGCTGTATTGCCCAAATGAACATTCGTAGATACTGCTGCCTCCAGGTATTTCCATCGAAAACCAATGGCAGGTTGCGTGTATACGAAAGCCCCCGTATAATCGAACCTACTGGTGAGCGGTATGGCATAAGAACTGTAACCATACACGCGTAAAATGTCTTCGGGTTCGTTAAAGGAGTTGAAAGGAAAAAAATGGCGCTGGTAGTTCATGCCCAAACCTGCATAATTCTCTACCACCCAAAAACGACCCAATGGCTTGTAATAGCCCAAACCGGCTGCTAACTGTGCTCCTCTTGCGCTGTACAAATCGGGACTTCCATCATCGGCACCCCAAGCCAGCTGAGCGGCCATTTGTAGTGCCCAGCGATTGGTGAGTGCCATGGCGCCTTGTACATCGGCAGCCATGCCATCTTCCGAAATGGAACTAAATGCGGCTTGTAGCCTTCCTTCACCAGCTTCACGAAACAAAGTAGCTTGTTGATTGATGGGTGAATGGTACACCCGCCCGCAACTGCTGAGTAAAACAACAACGAGCATTGCCCACAGGCGAAACATTTTGACATCCATTGGGCTTTTTTTAAAGAGCATCGGTTAGGGATTGTTTGGTTTAACTCCTCCTATCATCGATGCAAATTGACCGGCTGACAGTACCAAGCAAAAAACGAGCTGTATCTGCAATTCAGCTAGCAGCATCGAAATTCAACTTGTTGTAGAGTGTGTTCGTTGAGCAAGATAAACAAAACAACCAATAACACAAAATTAAACTGCGGGACCACGGTATAAAAAATCCCGCACAAGGCGGGATTCATTCAATTGCGTTGACTGCAGCTCAGTACTTGATCTCAAGCCCCATGTTGTAGAACATGAAGGCCCATTTGTCGGTCTGCTCGTCGATGATCATGCTGGTGGGTTTGCCTGCGCCGTGACCTGCTTTGGTGTCGATGCGGATGAGCACCGGGGCAGTACCGGCATGCCCGGCTTGCAAGGCAGCGGCAAACTTGTAGCTGTGGGCGGGCACCACGCGGTCGTCGTGATCGGCGGTGGTGATCATGGTGGCGGGGTAGCTGGTACCCGCCTTCACATTATGTACGGGTGAATAAGCGCGGAGGTATTCGAACATCTCCTTGCTGTCGTCGGCCGTGCCGTAGTCGTAGGCCCAGCCGGCACCAGCGGTGAATTTGTGGTAACGCAGCATGTCGAGCACGCCTACTGCGGGGAAGGCTACTTTGAACAACTCAGGACGCTGGGTCATGCAAGCACCTACCAGCAAACCGCCGTTCGAGCCACCGGCAATGGCCAAACGGGCCGAAGAAGTATATTTTTCGGCTACCAAATATTCGGCAGCGGCAATAAAATCGTCAAACACATTCTGCTTTTGGCGCTGGGTACCGGCATTGTGCCAGGCATCGCCATACTCGCCCCCACCGCGGATGTTGGCCACAGCAAATACGCCACCGTTTTCCATCAACACTATGTTGGAGGTGCTGAAGCTGGGTGTGAGGCTCACGTTAAATCCGCCGTAACCATACAAAAGCGTGGGATTGGTGCCATCGAACTTCAGACCCTTTTTGTAAGTAATGAGCATGGGCACCTTGGTACCGTCTTTCGATGTGTAAAACACCTGCTTGCTTTCGTACTGGCTTGGGTCGAATTTAACCCCACTTTGCTTGTACACTTCCGATTTGCCACTGGCCAAATTTAATTTGAAAATGGTTGGCGGATAGATGTAAGAAGTAAAGGTGTAGTACAACTCGGTGTCGGTACGTTTGGCGCCAAAACCTGCCGCCGAACCCAAACCAGGCAATTCGATGTTGCGCACCAATTGGCCTTTGAAATCGTACTGCTGAATCATGCTCACGGCATCTTTCAAATAGCTGCAAAACAGGTATTCGCCCGCACTGCCGGCCGTAAGGGGATTTTCGGTTTCGGCAATCAGTGTTGTCCAATTGTCGGGCGTGGCCTTGCTCGATGGCGCTGTTACAATGCGGCGGTTGGGCGCATCGAGGTTGGTTTGGATGAAGAAGGTGCCGTTTTCGTGGTGCAAAACATCGTGCTCGTTGTCGAAACCCGATACCAATGTCACGATTTTGCTGTTGGGCTTGCTCAAGTCTTGCACATAGAGCTCGTTGCCGTAAGTGGCATTGGCTGCCGATATCACCAGGAATTTTTCATCCTCGGTTACATAACCTCCAATGTAACGGCGAGGCTGCTTGTCGCCCCCAAACACCAGCACATCTTGCGCTTGTGGGGTGCCCAATTTGTGGAAATAGAGCTTGTGGTTTTGGGTTTTGCCCGATAACTCCGAGCCTTCTTTGGGCTTGTCGTAGCTGCTGTAATAAAAACCTTCTTTGCCTTTCCAGCTGATGCCGCTGAATTTGACATCGATGAGGGTGTCTTCGAGGATGGTTTTGCTTTCGGCATCCATTACCACCACCTTGCGCCAGTCGCTACCTCCTTCGCTCAGCTGGTAAGCACACAAGCTGCCGTCTTTGGTGAAATTGATACCCGCGAGTGAAGTGGTACCACCTGCCGAAAAGGTATTCGGATCGAGGAAAACCTCGGCTTCTCCACCTTCGGCCTGACGGTAAAGCACAAACTGGTTTTGCAGACCGTCGTTTTTGTAGAAATAGGTGTACCTGCCTTCCACAAAGGGAGCAGAGTACTTTTCATAATTCCACAAGGCCTCGAGGCGCGATTTGATGGCCGGGCGGAAAGCAATTTTGTCGAGGTAACCGAAAGTCACTTTGTTTTGGGCTTCCACCCAGGCTTTGGTGTCGGCGGCGGTGTCGTTTTCGAGCCAGCGGTACGGGTCTTCTACCAGCACGCCAAAATATTCATCTACCTGGTCTACTTTTTTGGTTTCGGGATACACGAGGGCTTCCTCCTTGGGGGTTTTGTCGGCGCACGAAGCCAATAGCAAACTTCCGGCAGCCAACATGGGTACAACTTTCATCATAGGGAATGTATTTGTACGTCAAAGCTAAGGGCTGTGCGGGAAAGTGTGCGCTAAGAAAGGTTAATTTACGAAGCTGGCGGTACTGTGGTTGCCCTGCGGGCTGTGGGTGGCCTATGGCCTGTGGTTGAGGCTGTGCCTCTGTGGGTGCCCGTAGGGCTGTTAACGGTCTGCGGCCTGGTGGCAAAACAAGGAGGTCACGGAACACACGGAGGTGATTGTGCCATATTTCTTGGTAAGCAAACAAATGGTTTTTTTACAATTGCAGCGAACGATCTTTCAGTGAGCGCAGCGAACAATCTTTCAGTGAGCGCAGCGAACAATCTTTCAGTGAGCGCAGCGAACGGTCAAAAAGCGAGTGAAACGAGCGGTCTTTCAGTGAGCGTAGCGAACGTTCTATCAGCGAGTGAAACGAGCGCTCTAAGCAGCGAACGAAGTGAGCGGTCTTTCAGCGAGTGAAACGAGCGGTCTATTCATCGAGCGGTTTTAAAGGCAAAATCACCTCAGCTTCTTGCAGCACTTGTTCAACATACTCGCGGATGGCGCTTATTCTGAATGCTTCCCAAGCTGCACCTTTTTTGGCCTTCTTCATGGCCTGATTAAAATTGAAAAAGGGTCGTGGACCTCTTAGCATTTCATACAGCTCATTCTTTTGGCTTTCGTCGGCAAAGGTCTCAATGAATTTTTGCATGTTTCGGAAGGCAGTTTTCGAATTGGGTCGCTCTAGCCGGATGAAACTGTTGGGGTTATCTTCTACCCAATCCAAATCGGCCAGCCCTTCATCATCCAACATGGCTGGATCGTCGGTTGCTAAAAACACCACCTCCCCCTTGTGTTTGTGAACGAAGCACAACTTTCCCAAATCGAGGGAATGGGCAATTTCAATCAAAGGATCTTTGCTGTGGAAGTAGGCCATGCATAAATTTTGTCCCAATTTCGCAATTAATCTCACTAAAAGCCTACCTAATCTTTAGAATTGTCAAACATCGAACATCGCCCTACCCATACTCTCTCAGCGAGCGGTCTCTCAGTGAGCGCAGCGAACGGTCTTCCAGTGAGCGCAGCGAACGGTCTTCCAGTGAG
>ERZ1066127.371-NODE-371-length-25101-cov-16.659027_pt1 | contig 25101 bp, 27 predicted proteins | sample MGYA00382774_ERZ1066127 | MGnify/ENA primary metagenome ERZ1066127 (study PRJEB33369, sample SAMEA5778357) | biofilm metagenome | biome: Industrial cooling water; feature: Water cooling tower basin; material: Biofilm | place: United Arab Emirates | collected... | reverse complement strand
GCGCTGGCCCGCGCACAGGCCGACATGGACGACGCCGTGGCCGAGTACCGCGAAGCGTACGCCCAGGCCCAGGAGCAGCTGCAGGCCAACCTGAACGAAGCGGCGCAGATCCAGCAGCAGATCGCTGAAAACGCCGAACGTCTCGAGGCGGAGATCCGGCAGGACGAGCGCTTCCGCTCGCTCAAGGAGCGCACCAAGGAGCGCATGCGCAACGCCTTTCAGACGCTCAAGTTCCACGCCTCTGGCGCAGCGCGCGGCAAGGAGAAGATGGCGAAGTTGTTGGCCAAGGCCGCTCCGGGCGAAGACACCACCGGGATGGACCCGGCGGCCCTGGTGCAGGCGCACGAGGCCATTGCGCGCGACCAGCGGGCCTCAATCGCAGCCACCAACGAGATGCTCTTCATGAGCCGCGAGGCGCGCGTGCCGCTGCCGGGCATCCCGAGCGACACGTTCCTCAACTTCCTGATCCAGAACACGGAGCTGGACGCACAGCGGCGCAACCTGGCCGCGCGCATGGGCGGGCTCACCGCGGCGCGCAACCGGGCACAACGGGCCCTTGACGCCGCCCAGGCCGCGGCCGCGGCGGATCCACAGCTGTCACAGCGCCTGGCTGCAGCCAAAGACATCGCACTCGTTGCACGCAGTTTGCGGGCAGACGCGGAGCGCAACATCGCCGCGCGAGAGCGCGAGGTGGCTGCCATTGACGCCCAGGTTCGCAGCACCGACACACAGGCCCGCTCACTGCGGGAGATGTCCGACCGCCGCATCGATCAGGAGCGCCGCGCACGCACGCCGCGGGTGCCCGACGAACGCGAGACCATCGGAGAGCGCGAAGCGCGCGACGGCGCACGCCGTGCTGCAGAGCAGCAGACGCTGCAGACGCGACAAGAAGGCCCTGGCACTGAGCGCGAGCGTGTCTCGTTTGAGCCCCGCCGGCAGCAGCAAGCCGCACTGGAAGAGGCCCCCGAGCGAATCGCGCAGCTTGAAGAGCTGGTGTCGCAGCGCGCGGCCACGCCGGAACAGCAGGCCCAGGTCGACGCGGCACTGCAGGAACTGCGCGATCGGCAAGCAGCGCTGCAGAAGAAGGTCGAGGGGCAGAACGCCCGTCTGGCCGGCGCGCTCAACGCCCAGGGTAAGACGCTGGAAGCCATCGCCAAGGCCCGTGAGGCGTACGCCGCTGCCGAGCCCGACAGCCCACAACGCGCGCGGGTGCAGCAGCGGCTGGTCAAGCTACTCGAGCAGATGAACAAGCGCGCGGCCTACATCTCCCGGGTGCAGGGCATCGAGCGCACGCGCGTGCCTACGCGGGCCGAGCAACGTACTGCCGGACAAGAACGGCTCGACACTGCGGCGGTAAAGGCCGCGGCAGACCGGCGGGCACAAGCGCGCAAAGAAGGTACGCGCCCCGACGCACCCACGACTCCGGAAGAGCGTATTGCAGAGATCGCGGAAGGCCAGACCACGCGCCGCGCCGGCTCGCGCGCCATGCGTGAAGTCCGCCAGGGCGGCGGCTTCCGTACCGGCAACGTCGAGACCGGGGAACAGCGCAAGGGCACGCAGCGCACGCGCATCGTCGAGTCCACCAAGCCGGCTGAGCGCGACACGCCGATCTCCAAGAAGGAGCAGAAGGCGGCGAACAAGGCGGCCAAGGAGATCCAGAAAGCACGTGCCGAGGCTGAGCGCATCCTGCCGCCGTCGCGGGTGGCCAGCGCCATCGAGGATGCCGACCCGCTGGACATGTACGACGACAGCGCAGCGCTGCGTGAGGACAACACCTACTACGAGTCCAACAAGCAGACGCCCGTCAGCGAGAAGGCCGAAGACGCGCTCGAGGCGGGCGATGTCGACGGCTTCCTGGCCGAGATCGAGGCTAACGGCTCGACGCCTTTTCACCGCTCGCTGGCAGCAGCACTGCGCCCATACCTGCGTGGGACCAAAGTCGAGGTGGTCGACAACTTGCTGTTCAAGGGCAAGCGCGCACTGGGCGTCTATCAGATTCGGACCAACACGATACACCTGGACGCCTTCGGCGGCATCAACGAAGAGACGGCGCTGCACGAGATGGTGCACGCCGCCACGCTGCGCGCGCTACGCAACCTGGTCCGGCTCGACCCCGAGCAACAGCAGGCGCTGGCGGATCTGCAGAACCTGTACCAGCGCGTCAAGGACGACCCACTCTTCAAGCGCGAGTACGCGAGCAAGAACCTCGAGGAGTTCATCGCCGAGCTGATGACCAACCCGCAGGTGCGCGACAAGATCAACCGTATCGCGGCGGGGCAGTCCAGCCTGCTGCAGCGCATCTACACGGCCATCCTGAAGTTCCTGGGCGTGCCGCGACGCTACAGCACCGCCACTGGCGAGCAGGCGATCATGAACGTGGTGCGCATCTTCGAGCCGTCTCAGGCCGTTGCCGACGCCGGGCCCGCGGCTGCCAGCGTCATGCGCGGTGTGTTCCCCGCCACCAAGCCTGCGTACACCGGCGTGCCCGACGCCATGCAGAAGATGGCCGACCGCATTGTGGGCCGCGATCCGACACTGGTCGACCGCGTGATGGCAAACGCCACAGGCCTGGCGCTGCGCACGCAGTTCCTGGACCGCTTCGCCCCCGTCGATGCGCTGATCGCCAAGGGCGTGTCCAAGGGCATGCTCAGCGATGCACAGGCGCTGCAGACCAGCTACTTCCTGCGCTTCGGCGAGCAGCGCAACCAATTCGTCGAGCAGGCGGCCACCACGGCCGTGCCGCAGCTCATGAAGAACGCGGATGGCGACTACGTCATCCAGGCCCCGGACGGCAAGCGGGCAAACCTCGCGCGCATCGCGCAGGCGCTCAGCAAGGCGGGCGTTGGCAACGAGCAGGCCACCGAGAAGCTGTTCACCACGTACCTGGCCGTCAAGCGCGGCGAGCAGGTCGGCTTCGACAAGCTCAACTACGACGGCGCGGTCACGCCGGCGGACGCGGCGCGCATCAACGCCTTCGTCAACGAAAACCCGCAGCTCAAGGAGTCCTTCGAAGAGGCGCGCAAGCTCTACCGCGAGTACAACAACGACCTGCTCGACCTCATGGTGCAGACCGATGCCATGACCAAGGACAAGGCCGCGGCGCTCAAGCGGGGGGACTACGTGCCTTACTACCGCCAGGACGCCAACGGCGTGGTCAACCTGATCGTGGCGGGCGAGCAGCCCGTGCGTATCGGCAACATCAAGGACCAGCCGTACTTGCAAGAGCTGGTGGGCGGCAACGAGAAGATCCTGCCCTTCTTCTCCGGCGCGATGCAGAACACGTCCATGCTGGTCGACATGGCGCTGCGCAACAAGCAGGTCAAGGAAGTTGGGCTGCTGCTTCGCCAGCTGGGCCTGTCGCAGATTCGCCCCGCCGCGGGACCCCGCGCGCGCAACGTGCTGCAGTTCATGATCAACGGCGACCCGGTGCACATGGTGCTGGACGACGCTGTCGACGCGTTCGGTGTGCCGGCCGATCTGCTGGTCAAGGGCCTGGAGGGCATCAAGACTACGCTGCCCGCGGCGCTCAAACTGCTGCAGTACCCCACCAACATCCTGCGCACCTTCATCACCCGCTCGCCGGCGTACGCAGTGCGCCAGCTGGTGCGCGAGCCGATCAACGCGTGGCTGGTCTCCGGCGCGAACTTCACCCCGGTGCTCAGCTCGGTCAAGGCGCTGCACGGCGTGCTGATGAAGACGGACCCGGCCACCAACGCGCTCGAGCGCGCAGGCGCCATCAGCTCCAACGTGTTCACCGGGGACATGCAGGACCAGGCGCGCATTCTGCGTGATGTGGCCAGCCGCAAGACGCCCTGGCAGGCGGTCATGGCAGCCGCCGACAAAATGGCTGTGGGCAGCGACACCGCGACGCGCGCCGTGCTCTACGACAAGTATCGCAAGCAGGGCATGACGCACATGCAGGCCATCATGGGCACGCTGGAGACGATGAACTTCAGCCGCCGCGGTCTGTCGCCGTCGATGCAGATGATGTCCATGCTGGTGCCCTTCTTCAACGCCCAGGTGCAGGGCATCGACGTCATCTACCGCTCCATCCGCGGCAAGTCGCCCATGGAGAAGCGCCTGGACGTGCAGCGCAAGCTGTTCACCCGAGGCCTGGGCATCACGGCCGCCACGCTGGCCTACGCGGCGCTCATGAGCGACGACGAGGCCTACAAGAACGCCACGCCCCAGCAGCGCGCGCTCAACTGGTTCCTGCCGTTGCCCGGGTTCGACGAGCCGCTGCGCGTGCCGATCCCGTTCGAGCTGGGCTACCTGTTCAAGGCCATGCCGGAGCTGTTCTTCAACACCGCCTTCGGCGATACCAAGGCGGGCGAGGCAGCCGCCGCGGTGCGGGATCTGGCGTGGCAGACGGTGCCGATCGGCATCCCCCAAGCGCTCAAGCCGGCGCTGGAGGTGGCCACCAACTACTCGTTCTTCACCGGCAGCCAGGTCGAGTCTGCCCGTGAGCGCGGGTTGCAGCCCGAGGCGCGTATCCGTGACAACACGACGGAGCTGGCCAAGATGCTGGGCGGCACAGGTGTGCTGAGCCCGGTGCAGATCGACTACCTGATCCGCGGCTACACCGGCGGCCTGGGCCTCACGCTGCTGGGCATGGCCAGCAACCCCCTCAAGCTGCTGAGCAGTGAGGACGCGCCCGAGATGCCCACGATGCGCGCGAGCCAGATGCCGTTCCTGGGCGCCCTGTTCCAGCCGGTGGACGGGCGCGCCGCCGTCGACGCGGCCTACGAGGACATCCAGTCCTGGCAGCAGGCGCACAACACGATGCGCCACCTGGTGGCGCAGGGCAAGCGCGCCGAGGCCACGCAGTTCGCCCAGCAGTTCGGCACCCAGATCGCACTCAACTCCACCGGCGGGGCGTTTCGCCAGCAGATGGGGGAGCTGGCCACGCTGCGTCGTGCCGTTATCGCACGCCAGGATCTGTCGGCGCAGGAGAAGCGGGCGCAGGTGGACCGGATTCGCCAACTGGAGATTGCCCTGGCGCGGCGGATCCGCGAACTGAACGCTCGGGCTTCCTGAAGAACCAGACCCCCAGGCGCCCGTTGAGGATGCCTGGGGTGGCGTCTGCCCTCACCCGGTGCGCGACAGCGGCGCGTAGCCCCTTCTCGCGCGTTTTGGCCACATCCAGGCAGGGGACGAAGAACCCCTGGCCTGGCTGCAGATCACCCCACGGAAATTGCACCATCGTCGGTCACGTTGGCTTTGGACACCGTGAGGTGTAGCACGTTGACGCGCAGGCTGGGCCCGTCCGTCTCCGCCAGCATGTCCTTCTTGCAAAAGCGCACCCGGTAGAGCTTGCCCGCGGCCGTCTCCAGCCGCGCCTTGTCCTCGAGCTGGCGCTTGAAGTCGGCGTAGCCGAAGCTCATGGCCGCGCAGTGCTGGCGCAGCAGTTGCTCCTCGATGAAGTACTCCACCGTGCCCTTGCGCGCGTCCTGCTCGATGCGGCCCATGACGGTGTTGCGCGTGCTGGTGCGGGTCGCCCCGTCCAGGCCCAGATCCTTCTTCACCTCGCCCATATCGGTGCGCCGGATCACCACGAACTTGCCGTAGTGGTCGCGGGTATAGGCGTTGAGGATGTCCTCGGCCGTGCGGTGCGTGCGCTTGTGGCTGTCGCGGTTGCGCTCCACCAGTTCGCGCAGCGCTTCTACGATACCTCTGACCGGCACGTCGATGATGTTGGCGTAGCGTGAGCCGGTCAGCACGCAGGCCGCCACCAAGGACGTGCACGCTGCGTGCCAATAGCGCTCCTCGTCGGTGAACCCCAGCTCGGCCTTGAGCTTGGCGTGAATGCGGTTCCATGTGGCCCGGCAGGTGTCGTAGTTGCTCACCACGTAGGAGACCCAGCGCTCGCCGGCGACGCCGTAGTTGCGGCGCACTTCCTTGACCACGGCGCGCTCGTCGTCGGTGAAGTCCAGTGCCTTGTTCGGCGTCCACTCCATCATGCGCATGATCTCGCCCTGTGCGCTGTGGCGGCGCGCGCCGGCCAGCACGTCGATCATGTGGGTGTTGGAAGTCATCGTGCAGGTCAGCGCCCAGGTGCTGTTGTTCACACGCTCCTTGTTGGCGCCGGCCTCCATGCGCTCTTTGCCCTGGCCCTCGGCGATGTCGAAGATGAAAGCCGGGGCCCACTCGACGTCGTTGCGACTCTTGCTCGTGATCTCGTCGATCAGCAGCGGCAGGCTGTTGAGCAGTCCCGCGCGCTGTTGCATGGCCACAGGCGATGTACCCTTGCCGGTGCGGTAGCGGATCGGGTGCCCCCACACGCCTGCCTTGGCTGTCAGCGTGAGTGACTTGCCGGTGCCGGACTCGGTGGAGCCGATGTGCCAGACGAAACCCTCGTACTCACTGAAGTGCATCAGGATGGAGCCGAAGCTGTCCATGCACATGGCCAGCATGGTGTGCATCTGGCGCCTGGCCATCAGCTCCCAGAACGCGCGCCAGCCTTCGAGCGTGCCGCGCGCCATCGTCGCGCGGTTGATGTTCTCCAGGCCTGGCATGGGCACCGGCGTCGTGGTGCCGTTGGGGTGGAATACGCGGTTGTTGTAGACGAAGCTGCGGTCTTTCTGCCAGCCGAACTGAATCGGCACGTCCACGGCCTTGCGCCCGTCGTGGATGGCTGCGTTGACCGCGCCGCGCACGTAGTCGAAGAGCGCCTTGTCGTTGATGGCGCCGTTGGCCGCCAGCACGCCGTGCGAAGCCAGGCACTTGAGCAGTTCGTCTTTGGACACCGCGGTCTTGTAGGGCAGGATGATGGAGATGTACTCCTTCTCGCGCTCGCCCTCGTCGTTCTCGGGCCCGATCGGGCGGATGGCCATCAGGTGCGCGTGCAGCTCGCGCTCTTCCATGCGCAGTACGTCGACCACGAACAGGTCGTAGAGCAGCACCGGCATCTGCACCTTGGACACGTTGCCCGCGCTGTCCTTGATCTCCACCGTCTGGTAGATGCCGCCGTGAATGCCGTAGTCGAAGCCCTTGGGCGGCAGCGGGCGGGTGAATGAGCGGGTGGCCTGCGCTGGCGTGTCGTCCTCGTCGTCCTCGTCGCGCACTTGCGGTGCACGATCTTCGGTCTCGGCCTTGACCGGCACCGAGATCTGCTTGGGCGTGTTGTCGACCTGGATCTCGCGCCCCAGCGCCAGCGGGTTGGTGATGCGCCCCCAGTGCTGGCAGCCCGAGCAGATGCCCGGGTTTTCGCTGTCCATCTTCACGCAGGGGTAGGGCCCCTTGATGGCGTCGAGCTTCTCCTGCATGCGCTCCAGCGGATACGGGTGCATCTCGCTGAGCTTGATGGCGTGCTCCAGGCCGTCTTCGCAGACCTTGGTCCACGAGAGGAAGCCGCGCCACAGCGGCTCCATGCCGTCGTCCTGCGCGTGCTTGCGGTAGTAGTCGAGCTGCGCGCAGCCCTGCCCGCGCTCGGTCTTGAGCCAGATGGTGTCGAAGCGCGTTGCCGCGTTCTGCATCAGCGACTCGGCCAGCGCGGACTTCTTGCCCGCCGCCTTTGACGGGCGCTGCCCGGCGAGATCCAGACCGCCAGGCTCGAAGTTGTTGCCGCCAGGGACGTTGTCGGTCAGCAGCGAGCGCACCACGGCGCCGAAGCGGCGCAGATCCACCTTCGCGTCGCCCACCTGCCGCAGCTCGACAGGGCGGGGCTCGCCGTACTTGGCCTTGTGGTTGAAGGTGCCCGGGATGCGCAGCACGCGCGCGGCGTCGGCGGTGACGGTCATGTCGATGACCAGCCCCTCTTGCTTGCACAGGCGCTTGAAGCTCTCCGCGATGGGCTTCCACAGCTCGATTGGCGCTTCCTCGGTGAGAGGCCAGTAGGCGTGCACACCACCGCCAGAGGACACCAGGTAGGGCGTTCCGAACTCATCCAGGCCTGTGCGCTCAAGGAACTCGAGCAGCGCGTGCGCCGCTTCCTTCTTGGTCTCGTAGCCGTCCATGTCGATGAACAGCGCTTTAACAAAGCGGGCGTTGGTGGCCTTGCGCCCGTCCTGCGGGTCTTCGAACGTGGCCAGGGCGAAGTAGATGTCACGCGCTTTCTGCAGCCACCCGCGCACGGTGGGCTTGATCTCCTGCAGCGTCTCGACGAAAACGTGCTTCTTCTGTTTGGTGTTCAGCTCTGCGACGCAGTAGTACCCGTGACCCGGCGATGGCAGAACCTCCGCCAGAAACTCAAGCGGTTTCATGGGGATCCTTGGGAACGGGGTTTACGGGTGCACGTAGGGTACGCGCGTCACTTCCATGGCCGCATCGGAGATGAGGGTGCTCTCGGTTTTCTGGTGGCGAAAGATCTCGATGAAGCGCAGCGCTACATGCCGGAGCTCCTCCTGCGAAGCGGCGTTGATGCCGTTGTTCTCCAGGTAGCGCGCGAGCTCGATGTTCGTCAGGGATTGAGGTTGAATTCCTTGCACAGCAAGCTCCAAATGTGTTCAGTTGTGCTCATTGCGGGCGCCTTGGCGATGATCTCGATCACCTTGGCAACGCGCTCACGGTATGCGGGGGAGACCTCACCGCCCTTCATCCAGTTGTAGACCGACTGGCGCGTGGCGCCAATGACGGCAGCGGCTTTCTGGACGGGGAGATCGACACGGATCAGCCAGCGCGCCAGGCGAGTGCCCAGCGTCAGCGGCTGCTTCTTCACGTGGTCGATGAAGTTCTGGCTGTATGGCATGGGGTAAGCGACGGGGTTGCCCCCGTCGCTCCGTTCACTGGGTCAGTCGTCCCACTCGTTGACGAGCGCGGCCGCGTCCTTCTTCACGCCAGCGGCGGGCTTGGACTCGACTTCCTTGCGCTTGGCAGGTGGCGCGTCGTCATCGTCGTCATCGGCCGCGGGGGGTTTGGCCTTGGTCTTCGCGGCGGGCTTGGCCGGCTTCTCATCATCGTCGTCATCGGCCGCGGCGGGTTTGGCCTTGGTCTTCGCCGCAGGTTTGGCAGGCGGCTCGTCATCATCGTCGTCGGCCGCAGCCGGCGCAGGCTTTGCCTTGGACTTCGGGCGCTCGCCTTCGACCGGCTCACCTTCGGGCTCCGGCTTGCCGAACGAGACCTCGACAGCGCGCTCGGCCTCGGGGCTGGCGGCGAACTCCTCGACCTTGGCGAACTCGTCGTCGGTCAGCCAGCGCATCGGCTTGAAGAACAGCTTGGGGCTTTCCGCGCTGGTGTCGAACCTGATGCGCGTGACCAGCATGCTGGGGTCGGCCTTCTGCGCCACCACGAAGCGCGCGTATTCCTGCAGCGGGCGGTTGTCGCCCTCGGCCTTGCCGAAGAGCGACGCGGCCGGCACCGTGAGTTGCAGCGCGCCGTGCCCACCATGGTTGAGCGTGGGGTTGCCTTCCTCGTCTTCGATGGCCTTGCCGTGGGCCAGGACCAACGCGATGCGCTGCTGGTAGCGGCAGGCGCGGCTGTCGCCTTCGCCGGAGCCCTTGATGTTCTTCTCGCAGTCCACGCAGCGCTTGGCCTGGGGCTTCGCCGCATCCGGACTGGGCGTCTCGCCGTCGGCACTCCAGCAGTCGGGTGCGCTCGTCTTGTCGGGGTCGTATTTGCCGGCGAACCACACGCGGTTGACCTTGGGCGCGGCCTTGACGATCACGGCGTCCAGGTAGCGCTCTTCGATCTGCGCGACCTCTTTGCCGCCGATGACGAGACGGAACGTGCCGCCCTTGATCGAGATCCGGTCGGATCCCTGGGCGCTGCCCATGAGGGCTTTGGCGGTCTCGGACGGCTCGCGCCCGCGGGCGAATCCCGGCAGCTTGCTGCCACCGAACAGTGCGACTTCAGTTCCCATTACTTGGCTCCTTCGAGGATCTGGGGGTTGGCTTGAAAAATGGCGATCAGGTGATCCATCTGGGCTTTCGCGTCAGATGCTGCGTCATGTTCGACCGGATTCGTCGGCTTGAGCTTCTTCTCCGGGTCGAGCATCTTGTAGAGCGTCATGAGGTCGCGCTCCATGTAGTAGGGCCAGGGCTTGGACTCGCGCAAGTCGGGGCGCGCCTGGCCGAAGCTGAAGGTCAGTATGGGCATGTCGAACATCGCGGGGCTGGCCCACACGGTGGCACCACCGTCTTTGCCACCGATGAACTCGTACGCGTTCTTCAACTCCATGAATGCGTCAGCCATCGTGATGCGTTCGACCTCGGGCGAGAACACCGCCTTGCGCGCGGCGTCGCTTTGCTGCATCCACCAGCACACGGTGTCGAAGTCCGTGAAGGTGCCGGCAGCGGGGCGCACGTAGATGTTGGTGGGCAGCAGTATGTAGTTGCCCGTGCGCAGGTTCGCCGCGCAGAAGCCGATCTGGTGCACGTTGGAGACGGGGTTGAGACCAAGGGTCTCGATGTCGATCATCAGGGCGTTCATCTCAGGTTCTCCAGGTGAGTGCTTTGACTGCCCACATCTGGGCCGTCTGCGCTTCGGTGATGGCCACGCTGGCCATGCGCTTGATCTCGGGGTCCTCGGTGCTGTTGCGCAGGTCGTTCATCTGGTCGATGGCACGTGCGAACGTCGATTTGCACGCGTAGACCTCGGGGTCACCGCTGGGGTTGAAGGCCAGGCCGACAGCGCGCTCGCCGAAGCTGAGGGGGCGATCGGGGTTTGCGGCCGCAGGCGTTGTGTGGGGGGTGTCGTTCATTTCGGTTTCCTCACGGAGATGGTGTACTCGCTGTTGCTGTTGAGGCCCGGGGGGACCTTGGTGGGGTTTTCCTTGAGGAACGTGGCCATGTTGGTCTGCGCGATGCGCTTCTCGAACAGGTCCAGTGCCTCGTTGTCGATCACGAACTGCTTGAAGGCGTCCCAGTCGGACGTCGAGTAGCGCGTGCTGGTCGAGAGGATGATGGTGCCCTCGGTGGTGTTGACCGACTTCACGCCCGCGGCCAGCAGCTGTTCTTTCATGCTGGTCTGCAGGACTTCGAGCTGCGCCTTGAGCTGCTCGACTTCGGTCTCGTAGGCAGTGGTGATCTCCTGGATCCTGCCCTTGATCTTGCGGTAGGTCTTGGCCAGCTTGTCCAGTGGGACTGTGGCCTGGGTTTCGGCGGTCATTGCTTCTCCAGTCGTTGTAAAAGGTTGGACAATCATACACGGTTCAGTTGCGCATGCAAGGGCCTCCTTTCACTGCTTGATCTCTTCGTCGAACAGACCGACGAGCAGAGAGTGGTCGTTCACTCTCGTTGTCATGGCCTTGAACATCTTCTGCTCCACGGGGCTGCTCTGCAGGTGGATGACGCGCACCTTGTCGGAGGTCTGACCCTTGCGATCGGCGCGCGCAATGCACTGCAGGTAGAGCTCGACGCTCATGAGCGGGCCGTAGAAGACCACCGTGTCCGCCGCCGTCAGCGTGATGCCGTGCGCGGTGGCCTGGGGCTGCATGACCAAGACGCGCACGTTGTCCGTGCTCTGGAAGTCGTTGATGATCTGCCCGCGCTTTCCAGGGCTAACGTCGCCGTGGATCTGCGTGCAGTTGATGCCCTTCTTGGCGAGGAAGTCGGCGATGGTGTCCATGCTGGAGCGAAACAGCGCGAAGATGATCACCTTGCGGTCGGTCTCCTCCAGCACCTCGAGCAACGCGTTCAGACGCGGCTTGGCGTCGAACTCAACCACCTCGCGCCCGTCGGTGTAGGCAGCGCCAGCGCTGATCTGCAGCAGCTTGCTGATGGCCACGCCCGCGTTGACTGCGGTGATGGTCTCGCCTGCGGCCTGCACCGAGAGCTGCTCCTTGAGCGCCTTGTAGTACTTGGCCTGCTGCGGCGTCATGGGCACTTCGCGCGTCTCTGTGATCACCGGCGGCAGGTCCAGGCACTGCGCCTTGGTGAAACGGATGGCAGGCTGCAGGGCTTCGAACACCAGGTCGCGCGCGTTGGGTCGCGCCACCCACTTGAACGTGCTGATCTTGAGCATGACCCGGTCCTTCCACGCGGTGCGGAAGTTGGGCACACGCTGCGGGCACACGAGTTTGGCCAGGCCGTAAGCGTCCTCGGGCGACTGCGACGCCGGCGTGCCCGTCATCATCCACAGGTACGTGTCCTTGGTCAGGATCGAGTTGAGCGCCTTCCAGCGCTGCGTGCTGTTGTTCTTGTAGGCGTTGCAGTTGTGGACGAGCTGCCCGTTGCCAACAAAGTAGTTAGGTACTCCTTCAACTTCGAGGTTGAATACAGGGACTTCACTTCCGCATTCGATATGCGAAACACGGACCACCCTAACTGCGCCAGCTTCTGTTCTTTCTTGCGATCCTGCGCTTGTCGAGATGCGCTGCTGTGACTGCCGCCGTCCACTTCCAGCCCCGTCTTCGACTCGGGGTGCGCAAAGTCGAGCTTGTAGTTCGTAGGAAAGCCGGGCTGCTTCTTCCCCAACGCTACGGGGTAGTTCCGCTCCCAGCCCCCAGGCAGCACCGCCGACACCAGCTTCTCGCACGAAGTCATACCCGTTCCGTTGCCACCGCGCGTTCGCGGCTTGTGCCCGATTGCTTTCAGCACACGCGAAAGGTGCGCCCGCTGTTCCGGCGTCCTCACTGTGCCCGCCGGTGTTCCCCGTTCTTCCGGCCGCATGCGGTTGAAGTAGCTCGCTCCCGGATTCAGCGCGTGGTGCCTCTTCCGAGCGCAGGATCTTGAACAAGTCAACCCGGTGCTCGTACCCTTCGAGCGGTGCCACGTGTACTGCGCCTTCCGGACCAGATACGTGCAGCTGCACACCGGGCACTTCATGCGCAGATACAAGCCTTCTTCCTGCAAGATGCTCGGCAGTAACCCACCCGACATCTGTGAAGAATGGGTGCTCTGGTGTGCATGTGATTGCTTGGCCATCGGATGTCTCGACGCGCACGAGGCGCTTGGTAGTTTTGCGTACAAGTGTTTTTATACGCTTTACCCCAGCGGACGTCAACACCTCGTCACCGGCCTTCAGCTGCTCGATAGGCGTCGGTCCTCGCGGCGAAAGCACAGGCGTGCCCGCTACAAAGCACTCGTCGACGATAACGAGATCGAAGCGACCGTCGGAGCGCACTTCGTGGCCGATCAGCTCCAGGCCTTCGTAGTTGGTGATGACGATCTCGTAGTTGCCCTGGACCATCTCGATGCGCCGTGACGCCTTGGAGTGGTGGGCCACGATGGCGCTGCGATGGATGATGCTGTTGCCGATGTCGCCCAGCCACGCGCTGTGCATGATGGACATGGGGCACACGACGAGCACGCGGCGCACCTCGCCGCGGTTCATGAGGTAGTCGGCCGCCCACAGCGCGGAGAGCGTCTTGCCGGTGCCGGGCTCGTTGAAGCAGAAGCAGCGCCGGTTGAGCGTGAAGAACGCCGAGGTCTCGATCTGGTGCGCCATCGGCCGGTAGCGCCCGGGGAAGTCGTAGCGCCCGACGATGGGCGAGGGGACCTTGCTGAACCCTAGGTTGCGCAGGACGCGCACTTCATCCAGGCCCCAGTACACCATCGCCTCGGCGCCGCCGCCTGGCAGCTCTTCGAGGATCTTGTGCTTGGGGATGACGGCGAGCTTCTCCGGAAACCGTGTGCGCAGGACCACGGCTTTGTTGTTGATGATCTGCATGTCAGTGGCCGTTGTCGCTCATGTTCTTCTTCGGGCTGCGCAGGCGCATGTTGCCCGGCTTGCTCTTGCCGCCCGCGCGCAGGGGCTTCTTGTGGTCGATGTGCTTGCCGTCGCGGTCGATGCCGGCCTGGTCGTAAGCACGTCGCGCGCGCTGGCGCTCGATCTGGTCCTTGGTCTCGCCGGACTTCTTCTGCAAAGCGTAGGCCCTTTTCCAGTCTCTTTTTCCGTTCACTTGAGTCATCGTGATTCCTTTCGTGTGCCCAGCTCAATGGGTGTCTTGAACCATTTATCTCGAGGCCAGCCCGCCTTGATGCGACGGTGCAACGTGGTCACCTTGATGCCGTGTTTTGCAGCCAGGTCCGGAACCGTCATGCCGTCGAACAGAGGCACGTTGCTTCGGTTTTTGGACTGCTGCGCCTTGGGCAGCCAGTAGCAGTTTGCAGGCGTGTACCCCTTGCGGTTGTCACGACGCTCAACTGAGCCTTTTTCAAAAGGGCAGCGCCCCATGTCAGCGATAAAGCAGTCGAACTTTTCCCAGCGTTTGCATACCTTGATGCCCGCGCCGCCGTAGCGATGAAAAGCGGGGTGCAGCGTATCGGTGCAACGCTTCCACATCGACAGCCACGACTTGTACTCCGGACTACGCGAAAGCCCGTGCGTGGTGTTGGCAGCGCGCAGCACCTCTCGTGCATAGCAACCGCAGCTGACAACGGACCCTTTCACAAGCAGATCACCACGTACGTCCTTAACGGTGCCGCATGCACAGCGGACACGCCACACGGTAGCGCCGTGTGGCGTGTTCTTCCAGCGCCCCATGACGTAGAGACGCCCAAAAGTCTGTCCGTGAAGTTGGTACGCAGCAGGCATCAATGTCTTCCGTTGTGCTCACATGTTATCACGGGGCACCATTTTGCACAGAGAGGCCCCGACTTCGGATTGAACACGCCCGCCGCGCGCGCCGCCTCGATCTTGGCCACGCGCTCGATGTAGCGCTGCCAGTATTTTGGCGCCTCTTCGCGCTCCATGCGCATCTTCTTGATGTCGTTCTTGACGATATAGACGATCGCGGAGCTCACGCGGCGGATGTGGGGGAAGTGGGCGAAGATCATGAGCGACATCAGCTCCATCTGGTCCAGGTCCGGGTACTTGTTGCTGCCCGTCTTCCAGTCCAGCACCTTGGCGCTCAGGTCGTCATCGTCGATGATGGCCAGGTCTGCCTTGCCCCGCGCCCACACGTCGCGCGCGAAGAACTCACAGGGGGTCAGGTCGCGGCGGATACCCATCGCCAGCTCGGGCAGCTTGCGCCCCGGTTTGGCCATCGCAGCTTCTGCCACTGGTCGGAACTGCGCGAATTTCTCGGGGATCTCGGTGCCGTCACGGATGAAGTTCTCGATGGCCTTGTGCACGTCGTCGCCGTACTTGGCCTCGGCGCTCTGCTCGTAGGGGTAGAGCTTCAAGACCTTGTTGGCCTCGTATTTTCTTGGGCAACTTTCGAACTCACGAAGATGGGAATATGACCAGTTAAACGGCTTTTCCATGCGGACTCCTTACGGGTGTTGTCAGTGCTTTTTCTACAGACCAACCGCGCTTTAGGCGGTGCGCAAACGTGTCATGGCGCAGCCTGTACTCTCGGCACCATTCGGCGACGTGCTGCGTTTTCCCAAAAGCCGTCAACTTCACGTTGAAGCTGCTGTTCGACATCTGCTGCAGCCTTGAAGCCCAAACGCAGTTGTCTTTTGAGTAGCCCGCGTCGTTGTCTTTTCGTTCAAGCGTTAGCCCCGGCGGGCAGGGGCCCATATCCGCTAAGAACTGTTCGAACTGGAGCCACTCGCCGCATACGTTGATGCCACGCCCGCCGTACCGCTTATACCAGCGGTTGTTGGGGTTGGTGCAACGGTGCAGCATCGCATACCAGGCTTTGTACTCGCGTGTCTTGCTCAGACCGTGTGTCTTCACCGCGCAGCTCTTGCACTGCGTCGACTTGCCACTATGTATATTGCCGGCATTGCGCCAGCGCGTGTCGCCGCACTTGCACCGACACAGCAACTCGCGCCGAAGATGCCCCGAAGGCTCTCTGTGCATGCGCGTACCCAGCACTTCGAAGCTCACGAGAACCTCGCCGTGTAGATGACCTGGGTCAGGCGCTTGCTGAACGCGGTGACGAAATGCTCGTCAGCCCACTCCGGATGATCCATGTCGCGCAAGATGGCGTGGGTGACCTCGTGCCAGAAGGTCTCGGCGATGTCCTTGGACGGACGCGGCTTGCCGCCTCTGCTGACTGTGACAGTCATGGTCTGCGCAGCGAAGTACGTGCAGCCCATGATGCGGCTTGTCGCGCTTGCACGATACGTGTTGAGCTGGTAGTGGCTCTTGCCAAGCGTGAACTGGTACGGTAGTTTCATTCAGCTCTCCTCAGTGCCGGGGTACTCGCGCCATGGCAAGAACCCGGTCTCGGTTTGGAACCCCCAGCCGTGCTGCCAGGGACCCGTGATGAACAGCGTCCACACGCCGCCGGGGGTGACGGCGCTGATGTGGTGAAAGGTGTCGGCCGTGATGACCGCGGTGTCGCCTGCCACACGCTTGTACTCGCGCCCGTCGCGTTCCTCGATGTACCCACCCTTGAGGATGATGGTGCGCGCGTTCCACGGGTGGTTGTGCGGATGGCGGGCGTGGTCGGCGCGCAGGATGTGGTGCACGCGGGCCTGGGGCAGATCGGGGTACTTGCGCCCGACGCCGTTGCTGCGCGCAGGGTGCGGGTTGAACACCCACCACCGGTTCATGTAGCCCTCGAGGTGGAAGTAGGGCGTGCGCTGCGCGTACTTGATGAGCGCCCATCGCACCGGCGGCAGCGCCAGGATCTTGGCCAGGATGGCCCAGGCGAGGTTCTTCATCGAAGCCCCTCAATCCAGACCCGTCTCGGGCTTCGCGCGGCGTACGGCCGTCGCCATGCGCTCCAGCGTCTTGGCCAGCGCTTCGCGGCGCTGCGGCGACTTCGGCAACCACAGCGTGACGGCGCTTCGATCGTCGTCCTGCGGTGGGTGGTGCAGCATCGGGCTGCTGTGGAGCATCAGCTGCACCGCGCTGTAGGTGAGGCCGGTGTTGCTCACCTTCTCGATCACGTTGATCTCGTCGGTCAGCTCTTGGCTGTAGACGTTCACTCTCATTGCTTCTCCTTCAGTTTTTCGCCATGCCATACCGACGATGCACGCCGCCCTCGGCAGCGAGCGGGATCCCGGGCATGTAAGCGGGCTCCTCCGTCATGCGACGCAACATCCAGCCGAGGGCCTTCTGGCCGTCAGCTTCCTTCACGATCCCCAGCCCTTCGTCGTGTACCGTACCCACGAGCGGAATCTTCGCGGAGACCTTCAGTAACCCGTCGGTCATCACGATGCGGGCGAGTGCCTGGGTCACGTTGTTCGTGACTTTGCCGGCGTAGAGCTTCGTTGTCTCTGCGCCGTCGCCGTAGACGAACTGGGGGCGACCCTTTTCGTCCTTCTCGATACGCAGGTTAGGATACCTGATCGACATGCCGTTGGGAAGCGCGATCTCTTCCTTGCGGAAGACCAGCACGTCCTTGTGCACGTACTCCTCGCCGTCGAGCAGGCTGCGCTGGATCAGGTTGCTGCACAGCTCCCAGAAGCCCACCACCGGGTAGGCCGTGGCGCGGTAGATGTCGATGATCTTCTTGGCCGCCACGCAGTGGATGAGCAACTCCTGCGTGGTGCAGTTGTGCGGGATCTCCATCATCTTCTCGACGTTCTCGCCCCAGTCCAGGAAGCGCTCGATGTAGTCGCCGGTGACGCCCAGTTTCTTGGCGAAATCCTTGTCGTAGCGCACCGGCGGCGCGCCCAGGAAACCCACCAGCAGCTGCCCGGCGAACGAGGCCCACCCGAGCTGATAGCCGCAGTTGTGCACAAGCACGTTGCTCACGGTAAAGCGATGTCGCGGGCCAGCGTTCAAGATGTCGTAGACGCGCGCAGACGCCCTTTGTGACGAGAGCTTCGTGCCCCCATCGTGAGATACCGCGCTCGGATCTGCGAAGGACTCAGCCCCTCGCGCAGCAGCTTTACAACGTACTGCAGCTCGTACCGACAGTCGGGGTACTTCAGCAGTACCGCCTCCGCGGCCTCGATGCGCGACACTGTCTTTCCAAACACGCGCGTTCGCGCCACGCCGCGTTGGTTGCGCATCTGCTGTGCGCGTGTAGCCAGACGCAGATTTCCCGGTGCGTAGTGTCCGTTGTTTTTTGCGCGGTCGATCTCCACGCCCTTGTACGTCGGGTGCGGGAGCGCCTGCTGCACGTACGCTATGAATTCGCGCCGGCTTGAAAACAGGAGACGAATACCACGTGCGCCGTAGTACTTGTACCCCGCGTCTGCGGGGTTGGTACATCGCTGCAGAATGGCGTCGTAGCGGCCCCCCAGTACGCGCTGCGCCGGCGTCAGCCGCACGTGCTTTGTCTGTGTGCAGTGCTGACAGCCACGCGTTTTCCCCGACCGCAGATTTGCGAAGTTTATCCACCGCACTTGTGCGCACTCCGTGCACTGGCACTGCACGTGAATCACGTCGTTCTTGCGCAGTATCTCCGCGCTGATTATTTTTACTTTTCCGTACTGCTCGCCGACCATCTCCAGTGGTAGCGAGCGCAGCCAGTTCGGATGCCGCGTCTGCGAAGGGAATCTCCCGTCCGTCTTCTGTGTAGACGACGTGATCGGCTGTTGCGGTGAGCCCTTGGTACGTGATGACACCCTGTACACCTTTGAAAACCACGCCTTCGTGGTGTACCCATTCTACCCCATCCCATACCCTGTGCCAACGCTTGACGTTTTCGATAGGCACAAGCCCGTAGTCGGTTAACACTTCTTGGCCTTCGGCGATGCACCCGAGAAGGGCGCTTTTTGCCGACTGGCGCAGGTCGGGGTGGCTCTCCTTGGTCAGGCCCGGGATGTTGAACATCTGCGCGCCGAAGGTGGCGTAGGCGTCCTTGCCCGAGCGGAAAATGTCGAGCAGCTCCTCGTAGTCCGAGAGCCACGCCAGCACCCGCGGCTCGATCTGCGAGAGGTCGGCCACCACGATCACGTGCCCCTCGGGCGCCATGATGGCCTTGCGCAGGAAGCTGCCGCGCTTCAAGTTCTGCATGTTGATGGCGCTGCCCTTGGCCGCCGCCCAGCGCCCCGTGATGGCGCCGTAGTAGTGCAGGGGGACGGGCAGCCTGCCGCGCTCGCTGATGTCCAGGAAGCGCTGCGCTCGCGTGCGCTCGGTGGTGGACTTGACCTTCAGGCGGGCCTCGCACAGCGAGACCACGTTGTCGTCCTCGTGCGCCATCAGCGCCTGGAAGCCCGCGTCGTTCTTGGCGAAGGCGAAGTTCATGCCCACGGGGTTCGGCGTCTTGGGCGTAGGCTTCTTTTTCTTCATGGGCGGCTCGACCCCCAGGCCGCGCAGGATCTCGGCGAAGCGGTCGTTGCTGGCCAGGTCGGAGTCGGTGATGCCCAGTCGCTTGAGCAGGCTCTCGCGGTTGACGCGCTCTTCTTCCAGCGCTCGCTGCAGCATCTCCTGGTCCAGCTCGAGCAGCGGGCGCGTGTACATCTTGAGCGTCATGTCGATGAGACGCAGCTCCTTGATGGGGTAGCGCCACTGCTTCATGTCGTACATCTGCGCGTACAAACCCGGTGCACCTTCGTTGTCGCTGAGCGTGCTGTGCAGCGCGAGAAACCGCTTGAAGATCTCCTCGCACAGAAACACGTCGTGGTTGCAGTACCCGGCCAGCCTGCGCTCGATGTCTGGTGGCAGGTCGTACAGGCCGTCGGAGAGCGCGATCTCTTTGCCCTTCTCGGGTAGGCCGAAGTCCTGCGCGATGGTGTCCAGGCTGTTGCGCCCTTTGGTGCCGCGCAGCGCCCGCGCCATGGACAGGGTGTCGAAGATGAAGGCAGGCTGGATGCCGTAATGCCAGCTGAGAACCGAGACGTCGAACTGGGCGTTGTGGCATACCACTGCCGTCTGGGACCAGTCGTAGGCGCCGAAGATCCTGGGCAGCTCACGGTGGCTGTACCACTGCGTGACGGGGGCGTCGGGTTTGAACTGACGGATGGAGCAGCCGAAGGCCTTGAAGAGCGGGCTGCGCACGTACTCCTCGGTCGTCATCTTGCGCAGCGTGTACGCGTCGGGGCACCACTCTTGCGGCTTGCTGGAGTACCGCGACTCGAAGTCGAGCGTGATGATCTGCTTGAAGGGTGCGGCCATCAGTGCATCTCCGGTGGCTGCTCCTGCACCTGCAGCGAAGCCAGATGGCCCTTGACGTGCGCGGTGCCTGCCTCAAGCGCCTGCAGCGCTGTCACCGAGTCGATGTTGAGCTCGAAGATCGAGGTCTCTTTCTTCACGTGGTCCAGGTAGACCACCACCGCCGACGCTTCAGCGCCGTCGCCGAAGCACCGGAGCAGGGACATCAGCGCCTCCCTGAAGGCTTTCTGCTGCTCGACGGGTGAGTTCGCGAGCCTGGCCATGTGAGCGAGCTCTTGCTCGGTCAAGTTGTCCGTCTGCAATGTCATGGAGCACCTCTCTAAGAAGGTCGTAGTTCGTTTCGTTGATCACCAGCGCGATGCCGCCCGCGGCGTGCGTCTGCTGGATGTGGTCGAGCTGCAGGGCGGTGGGGCCCTTGCGCCCATATTCAGTGTGGATGGACTTGGCCTCGATCTGCAGCGACGTGCCCGTGGGCGGCGCCGTGCACGAGAAGTCCAGCCCGCCGCTCTTGCCATAGCCCGAGGTCACGGGCATGGTGTAGTAGACGCACTGCTCGGCCAGGATCTTCTTGATCTCGGCCTTGACCTTATCTTCAGCGGTCTCGGCCATGGCCTTGCTGCGCGACAGCGCCTGCGTGATACTTCTTCTCCATCTCGATGAGCAGGTCGACCTCGTGCTTGATCTTCTCGAGATCTTCGAGGCCGTTCTTCTCGCGCCAGCGCGTGATGCGCTTGACGATGCAGCCCTCAAGAAAGCCGAGCCCGTTGGCGTGGATGTACTCCACCGGCTGGATGGCACGGTCCTTGTAGTGCGCACCGCCGACCTGGACATCGAGTGCGGAGCGTTTTTGTTCGCCGATGGCGGCGCCCTGGATCTGGTTCATTGTGCGTCCTTCTTCTGTTGCTGACGTTGACGATGGCGCCTGGCGCGCTCAGCGCCCGACACCGGGTTGGGTTGCGCATCGACGCCTTTGCCGACGCAGTACACACGCACACACGCTCTCCCGAGAGCGTCTTTGGCGTACGAGTGGATGTAGATTCTGCCCTGCAGACGCAGCTTCTGCAGCCGTGTCGCGGCCGTCATGGGGTGCACGCCCATGGCTTGGGCAGCCTGGTCGATGGTGAACCTGCGCAGCGCGCGCAGCTCGGGTGGGACTTTGATTGCGGTGCTCATGTCGTCCCCTCAAGTCTCTGGCGAAGGTCGGTGGCTGCGCCGTCAAGACGCTTGCCGATGTGGTTTGGCGGAAACCCTGGCGGGTCGTATCGGCACACGGTTTTGATCGCCCATTCAACATCGCCCAACGCCTCCCGCATCGCTGCACGGTCTGCCTCGCGCTCTGCGACCAGCTTGCGGAGCATGGCGGCGGCGTCACGTTCTGCGTTGCGACTGCTGGGCGTTCCGAACGCAGACACAATCGCCTCTAGTTCGCTAGCGAGTCTCAGCGCCTCTTGTTCAGTGCTCATGACTGCTGTTCCTCGTGATGGCAACAAGTCTGTTGTGCGACTACTTTGCCGAGGTGGACGTGGCGCCCGACAATGCGCTCCGCGCTTGGCTGATCGTGTTTGACTGCGATGGCTTCGCAACGCTCGCATAGCAGCCTTCCGTGCGGAGGTTCATCCAAGAAGGTGAACTTCTTTAGGCCGGTGTAGGCCGTGCCGCACCATGCGTGAACCGCCAGATGGGCGGGCCACTTGTCGCTGATCTTGTGGACACCAACATGGCGCACTCGATGAATCAGGACGGCGCGAGTGTTCTCAACGAACGGTTCGCAGTCGGTCCAGTCATCGATTGCCAGTGATCGCGGCTTGGGTTGAATGGGAAGCCTCACGCCTTCTCTCCTTCCCCACGGGAGTGGATGCCGGGAGGTGGGGGCAAGGGCATCCAGTGGGTGGGATCGGTCGGCCAGCAGTTCGGCGGCTCATCAGCCTCAACGGGCGTCTCAAACCACCCCGCGTCAACGCCTTCCGGGTATTCCCAGTATTCGTCTATGTAGTCTTTGCTCAACCAGCAGCCGCGCATGGTGCGCCAGTTACCGTGACTGTTGTGGTAGCCCAATAGAACCACCTTCCCATCCTTCGGCGCTGTCTCTATCGGCTGCCACTGCGGCTCACGTGATGGGGTGGAGGCGTAGAGCGGGCCGGGTTTCGCGTTGTGTGCCGCTTCCACGCTGGCCCATTCCAATCGCACCGTTGCGTCGGCTGAATGCACGATTGCCACCGGCTCCCCCTTCACGGCCTGCTGGCTGGCGAGGGCGGCGCGGGTGTTCCACGCCACAATCGCCGCTTCTTTGATGTGTTGCCACGGGCCGTCTGCCTCGCAGTTGTCGCAAGTAATGTAGTGATCGCGAAACTCGTTGACGGTCATCGTTGCTTCGTCGTGCCCACAAAACGGACATGACAACAGTTCGTCAGAGTCCTCACGCTCTTTGTCCTGGCTCATGGCTTGGGCTCCTTGGTGGCTTTGGCGATTTCTTCGCGCACGATGCGGCGCACATCGGCTTCGGTGAGTCCGCCTTGACTCGGTGGCCGCAAATGAAAAGGCCAAGCGATCAGGTTTGGCTGATGCTGCACACGTAGATCGCATGTGTGCTCACATGGGACTGTTCTCTGGCAGTGGCCGGTGATGGATCGAAGGCATCCTACGTTCATCGCTGCTCCTTGTGTGAGAGGGCGGCGCGCACGACAGCGGCGGCTTGATGGTTGAACGGCGCATCGCCTCGGGCGGCAGCCTCTAACTCGTCCAGTGCTTCGCGTGCCTGCCACAGCGGGATCGGCTTTGACCCGTCCGTCACTTTCTCGCGCCGCCGCGCGTAAACCAAGGGACGGGCTTCGTATCCGCGCTCTGCGCCAAGTGTGCCCACGTGCGTGTTGACCGAGTAGTCAACGATGGCGTGGCCGGTTGCCGGGTTGTAGAACTCAAACGCAACGATATCGCTGCTTCCCTGCTGCTCTGCTGGCGGGGATGGTGGTGGGGCGGCAACTGGAACGCACAGAACATTGCTCTTGCCGTCCCAGTAGTAGACGCCGGGCTTTTCAAACTTCCCGGGCTCGGCCCAGTACCACTTCACGCCGTTGGCATCGCCGAGGTGTTTCATCATCGCGTCAGCCATTGCTGTTCTCCTGTTCGCCCTGTTGTGTGGCGTGAACCGCGCGAGGCGGTCGATTTGTGCCTGCCCCAAACAGCGCGCAGTCGCTGCGGTTGCTACGCGGGCAAGTCATCGGTGGCAGATTGAGCCGCTGTGGTTGTGGGGCGCCGGTTTCTTGCGCGTTGCGTTGCAGACGGCGCGGGTTGGCGTACAGCCATTTGTCACCCATCGCGCGCAGGGAGCGCGCCCACTGGCGAATGTTGTGCCGCACGGTGCTCGGAGGCGCCATGTCGTTGTTGAACAGGCGGCGCGCCTGCTTGAGACGGGTGGTGTTCATTTCAGCTTCCTTTCAGATCGCTTCGACCAGCTCGAGCATCTTCGCCTTGAACTGCGCGCCGGGGCCCCACTGAGAAGACACCATGCGGTTCTCGTCGCTGCGCGCCCGCACCCAGTGGTCGGCGTATTCCGTCGACGCATTGAGGAGCCCGTAAGCCGTGCCGTACACGCCATCTTCCTTGGCCCCCAGGCCCGACTTGGTGAACAGGTCCATGACCTTGTTGAAGCCGACGCTCTTGCGCACCTTGTCCTGCTCGCCGCCCATGGCGCTCACCACCAGCTCCTCGGCCGCTTCGAGCTTCAAGTCCTTGTGCGCCAGCGCCTCGAGCCGGTGCACGAACGCGTCGAACGCGGCGTGGTTGAGCCCCATGAACTCCTTGACACTGGTCGGGTCCCAGGTCGTGCGGTGGTTGATCTTCATCGACGCCGCCTCGCCGCGCGCCATGGCCAGCGTGTTGCGGCACACGACGCGGATGGTGGTGCGACGCACCTCGGTTGCGAGCGAGCCGTCGGCGCTGGTGGACAGAAGCAGGTAGCCACCGATCTTGTCCTTGAGCGACGCGGGCGAGGCCTCGCCGATCTTGGCCGTGGCCCAGAAGCGGGCGCCTTGCTGAATCGCGCCGGCAGCGCTGAGTTGGAGGCCGCCCTCACGCGCGATGTCGCGAAAGAACTCGAGCACTTCGCCGGGTTGCACCACCTTGTAGCGATCGGACACGACACCCAGCGGGTGGTTGTTGTCGCTGCGGAACAGGACGTGCTTGTCCGGCACCTCGATGTACTGTGACGCGTCGTTGATCGCGTCAGGGCTTGTCGGGAAACGCACTTTCGCGCGACGAATGCGCCAGTCCAGGCCGGCCGCGGTGCGCCAGGTGTCGATGCTGCTGCCCGCAGGAACTTCTTGCCCGAGGCCGTGCCAGGGCAACGCCTCGCCCTGCGCATACGCAAACTCTACGCGGCCGTCTTCACGGATAGAAAGATCGTGGCTCATGTTGCTTCTCCTGATGAAATCGAAGTTGTGTCCAAAGTTTAACAGTCCGTCACGGTGGACAAGCCGTGACGGACGGGGGTTTCCGACGAGTGGTCAGATGGTGCAGAAGGGGTGGTGTACCCGCTTGGCCTGCACGTAGGCTTCGTGTGCAGCTTCAGCGGTGTCGAAGTAGCCAAGAAACAAACGCCGGTTGTCGCCGATCCGAATCGCCGCCTTCCACTTCTGTTTGCGCTTGTTCCATGACGCGCCCAACAAGGAGTTGGCGCCTTGTGCGCGCCGTTTGTTTTGCTTGTTGAGCAGCGACGTGGCCGGCCGCAGATTGGCGATGCGGTTGTCGTGCTTGATACCGTTCTTGTGGTCGACCTCTTCGGGCCACTCGCCGTGCACGTAAAACCAGGCGAGACGGTGTGCCGAGTAGTAGCGATACTCGATGTTGAACCGCACGTACCCTCGACTGTTGAGTGAGCCCAGCACCTTGCCGGCAGGGTTGCCCCCGCGGAAGACGCGGCTCGTAAACACACCCGTCTCCGGATCGTAGTGAACGAGCTCTTTCAGGCGAGCCTGTGTTAAAGTTTCTTGGCGCATGCTGTCGTGCCTTTACACGATGATTTGTGAAGTACCGGGCAGCAGCTCCAACTGCTGCCCGGCGCGCCTAGTGTACGGCCTCGATAAATCTCCGTCCAGGGCCGTGCGCAACGATCGCCACGCTTTTTGCACGCAGCTCGCTACCCGAGCACAGCATGCACTTCGCGCACGTCGTGCGATGGCCTGCTTCCGCCGACGCGGGGCAGAGCACCTCGTTGAGCTGCAGTTGCTGCGCGTGCTGCACGATGCGGAACGTACGCTGGCCCAGTCGCCACGCCCGCTGCGCCGTCGCCAGGTCGTCCGCGCTGACCATGCAGTAGGCCGT
>ERZ1066127.370-NODE-370-length-25148-cov-44.134659_pt1 | contig 25148 bp, 18 predicted proteins | sample MGYA00382774_ERZ1066127 | MGnify/ENA primary metagenome ERZ1066127 (study PRJEB33369, sample SAMEA5778357) | biofilm metagenome | biome: Industrial cooling water; feature: Water cooling tower basin; material: Biofilm | place: United Arab Emirates | collected... | reverse complement strand
TGATGTATTGCCACCGCCAGTAAAGGGATTTCCGCCACCTGTAAAGGGATTTCCAGCGCTATTTCCGGAAGTATTTCCGCCACCGGCAAAGGGATTTCCACCGCTATTTCCTGATGTATTGCCACCGCCAGTAAAGGGATTTCCGCCACCTGTAAAGGGATTTCCACCGCTATTTCCGGAAGTATTTCCGCCGCCTGCAAAGGGATTTCCACCGCTATTTCCGGAAGTATTTCCGCCGCCTGCAAAGGGATTTCCGCCGCTATTTCCGGAAGTATTTCCGCCACCTGCAAAGGGATTTCCACCGCTATTTCCGGAAGTATTTCCGCCGCCTGCAAAGGGATTTCCGCCGCTATTTCCGGAAGTATTTCCGCCACCTGCAAAGGGATTTCCACCGCTATTTCCGGAAGTATTTCCGCCGCCTGCAAAGGGATTTCCGCCGCTATTTCCGGAAGTATTTCCGCCACCAGAAGGGTTAGTTGGATTAACGCCACCTGCAAAGATATTCCAGAAATTGTCACCGGCGAAAGGATTGCCACCAAAAGGCGAATCGCCACCGCCGCCCATCATGGGGGAACCACCACCGCCACCGAAGGGATTGCTACCACCTGATGGAGAACCCAGGTTACCGAAAATATCTTCTGGGCCGTCAACTCCAGGTAAATCGAACAAACGACCAAAAGGTGATTGACGCAGCTGGCTAGTTAAATCGTTACTGTTATTACCACTACCTCCGCCCATACCAGCAGCAGAATTGCCGCCGGTGTTGTTAGTTTGGGTAACGATGTTGTTACCAGTAGTTTCATTAGTTGCCATCAGTAAATAGCCTCCTATTTTGAGTACAAAAATTCAAGACAAACTTAACCTTGCAACTGTCGTGTTTTTCTTTGGTTTTTTAATACCTACGCAAAGAAACCGGGTTTCTATGAAAAATGTTTGGTTTGGCAATTAGAGATCTACAAAGAAACCCGGTTTCTGGCCTCATCGCGCCTAAGTCCTGAATACTTTGTTGTGGAAATCGGAGGCAGAGCCTCCCATCCCTAGTTCCCAGGCTCAGCCTGGGAACTAGATTGTCGAGGCTCTGCCTCGCTGCACAAATGTGTTATTTGACAAGCTGCCGATCTTTATTTTTCAACTTGCCAGCAGTGAACCCAATTCCTAACAGCATTAACCCGAATACTGAAGCAGGTTCTGGTACTGAAGCTCTGTCTACTTTTAATACCTGAACCCGACCTTGAAAGAAATCGCCCACGTAAATCTTATCCTTGTCGTAATGCAAGCCAGCCGTCCAATTAAACTTGCCCGGAGTCAGGTCAATGGGACTGCCATAGGGAGTGGTTCCACCCAAAGAAACAGGCACAGGAGGTGGAACAACTTCGCCAGCCGAATTACGGGTAGGTTCGCCAAAAATAGTCAGGAGTTTGCCGTCTTTATCGAATACTTGGACGCGGCTGTTTTGAGAGTCTGCTACATAGATATTCTCAAACTCGTCCACATCGATACCGATGGGTTCTTTAAACTGTCCGGGAGCGTTGCCAGTTGTGCCAAAAGCAAACAGTGGATTTGCTTGTGCATCTAATACTTGAATGCGACCATTGTACTGGTCATTGATATAAATTCTGCCCGTATTTTCCGAGATAATCAAACCTCCTGGGCCAGAAAATTGTCCCAGCGCGCTGCCAGGACTGCCAATTGTTCTGATTTGTTCGCCGTTGGGGTTGAATACCCTGACAAAATCACCGCTAAAATCAGTCACATACAAATTGCCAGCCGCATCAAAATCCATTCCCCCTGGCCCGAAAAATGGACGGCCTTCAAGCTGCCCATTAAAACGACCAAAGGATTTAATATAGTTACCGTTTGGCTCAAACACATTAATGCGGCTATTGAACACATCCCCTACATACAAATTGCCATTAAGGGGATTAAATCTGAGGTCGGCTGGCTCGTCAAATTGTCCCGGCCCTTGTCCAGTGGTGCCAATTGCTCTGAGATAATTACCTTCGCTATCGAAAACATCAACTCGGTCAATTCTGCGACCATTACTGATAAAAATATGCCCGGTTGAATCTTGGACGCCGATGCCTTGAGGAACGGCAAGAGTTCCCGGAACGCCGGGAAAATCGCCGTTTTGAAAAGTAGCTGGTCTACCAATTGAGCGTTCATATTCCAAAGTTAAAGCAAAGGCTGGAACGGCACTTGTGGTTACAGCCACAGATCCGGCAATGGCAGCAATAGCTGACCAATTCTTTACTACATTCACGATTTTCACTCCTATAGGTAATGGGTAATGGGTAATAGGTAATCGGTACAGGAAGTACGATGAACCCAGAAACCGGGTTTCTTGCTGCGCTCTTTAGTTAGAAAGCGATGATTTTTTCTAGAAACCCGGTTTCTTTGCCTAATTCCTCCGGTAATCGGTACAGGAAGTACGATGAACCCAGAAACCGGGTTTCTTGCTGCGATCTTTAGTTAGAAAGCGATGATTTTTTCTAGAAACCCGGTTTCTTTGCGTAATTCCTGGAATTGGTAATGGGGAAGCATTAACCAACGACCCATTACCTATTAGCAATTAGCAATTAGCAATTAGCTAAATCTTTGCGTTTGCTCTTTAATTTGGAGGCTGCACCTAAAGCACCGATGGCGAACAAACCAAATATAGAAGCAGGTTCGGGTACTTTGGTTCTTTCAAGTTTGACTACTTCTCCTAGCGTTCCAACGCCGCGTTTTGTGATGAATATTTGATTGTCAGGACTGACAGCAATGCCTGTAGAGGATTCGAGTCCTTGACCGGCAGCAACTAAAGTTGTGCGAGTTCCATCAGGAGCAAGTTGGATTAAAGAACCTGGTAGAAAACGTAAATCTTCACCTTTCCATTCTGATTGATCGGTGAATTGTAAAACTAACAAATTGCCGCTTTGATCGAAGGTTAAATCGGTGATGCCGGTAAATCCTTGGGCGAAAACTTCTGGCTCATCATTTGGCCCCAATTTGAAGACACGTGCCGCACCTTCTGGATAGGGAAAACCTGTATATTCGCCAAAATAAATATTGCCATCAGGGCCAAGAGTTATGCCCGTTGGTACTGATTGAAGCAGTATTTCTTCTGGAGGAGTTTCGGGTACTACTCCAGGGGGCAATCCTGGTGCGGGAGGCGGGAATACTGGATTTTTTACGAGTTGCGGGGGTACTGGAATTGCTTTTCCTCCACTGCCATCAAGTTTGACACTGTAGATAGCGTTTCCACCGCCATCAGCAACGTAGGCGGTATCATTTTTAATGGCGATCGCATAAGGATTGGTAATCACATCTCCGCCGTCAGGGTTGTTGAGGAGTTCGTATTTACCAAAGTCAAAAATAGTTGAAAGTGCCCCAGTATTCAAATCTGCTTTATACAGTTTTGCCAGGTCAGGAGTATTTAATACTTTATCGGGTGCAACTGGAGGCGCAATAATATATTGCGCTGGTGGGAGTGGAACATTAACAGACAGGGCATTTAATTCTGCATCCCGGTTGCCTGGAAAACCTGCATATCCAACTAAAAGATAAGGATTTCCTTGGGAATCAAAAGTTAGCGCCTGGGGGCCTGCTCCCTGTTGCTGAGAAGGTTGTAATGCGAGGGATTCAAAACCATCAAATATACGATTTGTCGTTCCGTCTGGTTTAATTACTGTTACTGAACCTGTATTACCAGCACATATTGGTTGACCGGCTGTAGAAGGCGATGGCTGACAATTTCCATTTCCTCCTAAACCTGTTTCTCCCACATAAATAGTACCATCAGGCCCAAAGGTGATACCTCGTGCATTATTCAATCCTTCGGCAATTTTGGTTAACGTCACAGCTTCTGCTGCTTTGTTTCCAGAAACAAAGGCAAGCGAAAATGCGAACATTGTCAAAGCAAAAGATTTGAGTTTCATAGTTTTCCCGATCGTTGATAAGAATGAGAACGCTTTATAAGTAGGTTGGGTTTCACTCCGGTAAGCCCAACCTAGAATCTGGAATTAATTGGCCTTTTCTCAACCGAGTAACGCCTAAAATGCCCAGGGTTAATATGCTTAGAACTGAGGTAGGTTCGGGGACGGATTTGGGATTTTCTATTCTCAGGACTTGTCCTTGTCCTGGGCGATCGCTTCTGTTAGTCACGTAGATTGCACCATCGGGGCCAATTGTCAAGCTGCTAGGGGCTTCTAGTCCGTTGCCACTAAAAACGGTGGCGCGAGTCCCCTGGGGTGATATTTTGATGACCGAACCATCAAAATTTCCTTTCCAAGCTGATTGATTTGCGTACTGTAATGCATACAAATTGCCTTGCGGATCGAAGGTTAAATTTGTCAGTTGGGTAAAGTTATCTGCGTAAATTGTTGGTTGTTTATCTGCTCCAATTCGATAGATTTTTGCCCCACCTTCTGGAAAGGGAAAGCCGGTAAATATACTGACGTAATAAGCGCCATCGGGGCCTTTTGCTACACCTGTAGGCGTTGCTTGAACGGGAAAACCAGAGGGTGGTGCGTTGCCAAGATCGCCGGGTGATGGAACTTGCGTCGGGTCGAAAGGTTGGGCGTCAGAAGGTGGGAAAATGGGATTGGTTAATATTTGTTGGGGTAGGACTACGATCGCTTGCAAATCGCTCCCATCTGTAGCGACGCCCAGCAAGTTGTTGGCACCGGCATCGACTGCGATCGCTTGCTTTCCATCGATTAAAAACGCCAAGGGATTGCTACCGATATCCGCTCGATCGGGATTGTTCGCTAGTTCGTAATTCGCTAAATCGGCAATAGTTTTCCAGGAGTTTGTTTCAAAGTCGGCAGCAATAAGTTTTCCCAATTCAGCGTTTCCGAATGCCGGATCTCGTAAGGCTGGATTCGCTCCATACCCGATCAAAATATAAGGTTTACCATTGGGATCAAATTTTATATCATTAGGGCCAGCGGCTGCGGTTCCATCGGCTAATGCTATGGAAGGAAGTCCGGTAAGAATGCGATCGGTTTGACCATTTTCTATTTTTGTTACTGTACCTGTGGTGCCGTAACATAAATTGCCTTGATTTGTGGGCGATGGAATGCAAGCTCCTTGTCCACCCAATCCTGCTTCTGTAACGTAAAGATTACCGTTAGAATCAAAGGTTAAACCTCGTGCATTATTCAGCCCATCTGCAAGTATTTGGAGTGATGCTGCAATGGCTGCTTTTGAGTTCAAACCAGTGGCAATCAAAAAAGTTAGAAATGACAGCGTAAATGACTTGAGTTTCATATTTTGTTCTTGGTCATTATATGGCGAAAATCTCCAGAAATTTACCCAAAAATTTACCCAGAAATTTGCCCAGAAATAAATTTCTGGCTCAAAGCTTAAACCCGTTTAAACGGGTTAGAGTAAAGTATTGTAAGTACAATACGTTTTGAATCGAAGATGATATAACCCGTTTTAACGGGTTTTAGCTTTAAGCCGGAAATTTATTTCACGGCATTGTTATTTGCCGTTACCAACTGCTACTAATTCTTGAGTTTGCTGGGGCATATAGCTCATGCCACGGGCAAAGGTTTCTGTGTTGCCTGCTTTGGCTTCTACTAATCGCTTGACGTTCATGCTTTCGGCTCCAAAGTCTTCCATTTGCAGTTTGCCGTGGCGGTAGGCTTTGCCTACTTTCCAGAATGTAATTCGATGTTGGATAAATCCTCTGGCTGATGGATCGCCAAAGGCATAAGAACAAGGGATGAGTATGGCTGGACAGCGCTGATAAAATTTGTATTCTGGGTAATAGTAATCTTGTTCCAGCAGATAGTAATTGTTCATGTTGTGCAGCCGGAACGTTACATTTACCTTTTGGTTGTATTCGTCGCGAAATTCACCATACTCGGGTGTAATCTCGCCGTCTGGGCGTAAAAGGTGCGCCCATTCATCTAGGTTTTGGACATTGCTGATATATTCGACACCTAATTCTAGTGGGGCGTCTACGTACATGGTGTCGGTGGCGATCGCATAACGTCCTTCTGCTGCTCTAGTTCGCCCTGCTTGTCGTTCTAAAATCGCTTTTAGCGAACGACATTCGGAGGTATGCACGGTATGAATTCCCTGCATAATCATCGGCGTCCGTCGCTTTGGATCGACAAAACTTAGCCAGTGGAAATAAACGCCTTCTTCTTCGCTTCCCGGTTCTATATAACTAGGAGGGAACAACAGCACCGGGTAAACTTGGAAGTATTTTTTGTACTCGAAACCGCAATGCCATTCTATACCATAAAACAGCGGGTTTTCAATCTTTTTGACGTGATAGTAAAGGTTTCTTTGATAACCCGATGCGGTGCCAATCCAGGTATTTTCGTCTACCTGTTCTATCATGCGACTGAACAGCGTCCAATCATCTAAGTTTTTCAAACTGCACAGGTAATTAAATGCTTTCTCAGGCGAAGTAGCGATATAAGCCGATGTGGCAAAGGTATTGTCTTCCATTGTTAGTTCCTCACGCAATTTTAGCTAACACTTTTTGGCTTTTTGCTTTCATAATGCGTTCTTCAGCTAAACGTTTAGAAGCATCATGAGTGCAGATTTCTTCCCGCTTCGCTTTGAAAAAAATCTCACACAGCGTATCGTAAATTTTACTAACGCGATTGATAATTTCTTCGTCGCTTGCTCCAATCATTTCGCTGTAAACATTGATTAAACCGCCAGCATTGATGACATAATCTGGGCAATAAAGGATTTCCTTTGATTCCACAATCGTGGTGTGTAACACCTCGTCTTCTAGCTGGTTATTGGCACAACCTGCAATAATTGGAGCTTTGAGCAACATCAGAGTTGTGCAGTTGATTACGCCTCCTAAAGCACAGGGCGCAAAAACATCTACGTCTAGGGAGTAAATTTCTTCAGGTTTGACAATTGTTGCTCCATAAAGTTGTTTGATTTCTTCTGTTCTTTCTCGGCTTAAGTCGGTAACAAAAATTTCTGCTCCGGCTTGATGCAACAGGTGACAAAGGTTTTTTCCGACGTTGCCAGCGCCTTGAATTGCTACTCTAATTTGGTTCAATTCTTTGTGGGGCAAGCGAAATTCTACGGCGGCTTTGATGCCGAGAAAAACTCCTAAAGCGGTGGTAACGGCTGGCCCTCCGGCTTGTTCGGTTACGCCGACAACGTGACGGGTTCTCCGGCGAATTGTGCGAACGTCTTCGGGGCAAAGATTTACATCTTGTCCGGTGATGAAACGTCCGTTGAGGCTATCAACAAAACGCCCGTAAGCTTCTAGCATGGCGTCGGTTTTATGTTCGGGTTTGGCGATGATCACTGCTTTGCCGCCACCGACGGGAATGCCCGCACAAGCTGCTTTGTAAGTCATGCCGCGACTGAGGCGCAGGGCGTCTTTTAAAGCGTCTTGTTCGCTGGCATAAGGCCACAAGCGCGTTGCACCCATTGCCGATCCTAATCCGGCGTCGTGGATGGCAATTATTGCCTTGAGGTTTGTCTTGCTGTCATGGCAAAAAAGTACTTGCTCATGACCCATTTTTTGAGTCGATTCAAACAGGTTCACGTAAGACTCCGTTTTGGTAATTGGTAATTGGTAATTGGTAATTGGTAATTGGTGATTGGTAATTGGTAATTGGTGATTGTCTTTTTCCGATTACCCATTACCTATTCCCCATTACCTATTACCCATTACCCATTACCAATTAGCTATCTACTAATGGGAATGAAATTTGTTTGGCTGGACTGGATTTGACGCCTTGTGCAACTAGCAAACTCTTGTTGCGTCCTTGGGAGGGGGCGGGACAGTTGGGGTCAATCATGACATCGATGACGAAGGGATTTGTTGATGCGATCGCACATTCCAACGCCGCTTCGATCTCGGATTCGCTTTGCACTCGGATTCCGTCTGCACCCATTCCCCGCGCGATCGCCACAAAATCTGTCGGCGGTAGCAAGGCATCTGCACCTGTCATCCCTAACATTGCCATGCCTTGGTGACACATATTATACCGAGCGTCGTTCAGTACAATCCAAACCGCAGGCACTTGGTATTTCACCGCCGTGCTGATTTCGTTGTTCATCAGCATCGACCCATCGCCGACAATGGCTACGGCTTTGCCTTCGCGCGCGATCGCCGCCCCGACCACACCCGTGACGGTATGACCCATCGACCCGACGCCGGTACTGACGCGGTAACGATTGGCCTGTGTAAACCGTAACCTGTGCGTTGACCAAGTAAAGGAATTACCCGACTCGGCTAAGACTATGGCATCGCTGCCTTCAACGATGATTCGTTGCACCGCATCCATCACGACCGCTGGACGCACTAACTGGCTTATTGTATCTTTTGCAACCGCCTCTATTTCTGGATTAGGTAAAGATACTGCTATCCCCGGACGTTTGGGAAATTGCTTGAGCAGCGCTTTCAAGAACGCTTTCACATCCGATTGCACGGGGAAGGTTTCGGCGTGAGGGAAGGCGACTCCCGGCACTTCTGGGTCAATATCCACATGCACGAAGCCGCGCGGGGGAATCATTGCTTCGCTCCAAAACGAAGTCGGTTCGCCCAGTCGCGTCCCCAGCACCAATGTGCGTACCGGAGGCTGTTCGCGCAGGTACTGCATCACCGAACCATGTCCGCCGAGTCCGGTGACGCCGACAAATTGCGGATGATTTTCGGGAAAAATGCCCTTCCCGCGGGGGGAACACATCACAGCCGCGCCGGTTCTCTCTGCCAGTTCGCGTATCTCCTCCGCAGCACCCCGCGCGCCGAAACCTACCCAAATGGCAAATCGCCCTTCCGTCAGCAACTGCACGCATTTAGCGATCGTTTCTTCGTTGGGAATCGAACCAGATTCGGCAACGCTTACCTCTGGTAAAGAGGTATTGAGCGTAGTTGTTTGAATTCCGGTGGGAATGCTCAAATGGGCGATAAAACCACCGGGTTGCGACAAACCAAGCGCGAGTTTGCGCGAAATTTGCGGTAATTGGTCGGCGCTTTCGACGATCGCGGCAAAATTAAACAGCGTTCCCGATGTAAAAATGCCCGAACTGGGTAACGTAAAGGCGCTGGTTTCTTGAATCGCCCACCTACCGCGCTGGGATGCTGACGTACAAGCAGAGAGGAGAATAATTTTCGCTCCTTCACCCCGCGCCGCAAACAGTCCGGTGAGGGAATTGGTGATGCCTGGGCCAGCGGTGGTAAAAACTGCTACCGGGCTACCGCTGGCGAAGTACGCCTCGGCGGCGGCAAAGGCGGCTCCTCCTTCGTGGCGAAAGTGAATCACTTCTAAGTCGCTGTTGGACATCGCACCCCAGAGGGACGCCATCGCACCCCCAGGGACGCCAAAGGCGTAGGCGATGCCCAGATTTTCTAACATTTTGGCGATCGCACCAGCAACCGATTCCTGTTTCTGTTCGTCAGGACTTTGATACTCGAAGGTAGTTAAGTCTAATGTCTGACGCGAGTCGGCGGTAATCGAAGCGGTTTTTTGAGTAAAGTTTTGAGTCATTGCTGTGAATACTTGTAGGTTTTTAACGCAAGTTGCTAGTTACATCCAAGCTGACTGGTAATAGGTAATGGGTAATTGCCAAGATAAGACTGCTAATGAATCCAATTACCAATTAGCAATTAGCAATTAGCAACTTGGGTTTTTAGTTCAAATTTCAGATTTCAAATTGCAGATTGAAGAGGGCACAGCTAATTCTAAAATCTGAAATGAATCAAGCGTGCTTCGCCAACCGACGCGCGACGTGCGCCAATAAATTGTATAGATCGGTAGCACCCTGTTGCTCGAAAGTAACCATTGCTTCAACTCCTTAGTTTGGGTCAACTCACATCTTGGCGCAGCTTTTTCACCCGCCATAAAGTTGCTTTCCGGCTGGTAGTGCGAAAGTGCAATATTGAAGCAAAATCTGGGATTTTAGAAGAATTACTCGCTTCCCCCTATAAGATTACCTATGTTCTTATTTGAGCCTTTGCAGTTCATTAAATAGGTATTCTTCGGGTGGGAAAGTAGTAAAACCTTCAGCCAGCTATGGAAAAATCGAAAGCTTGTAAAGCTTGGATTTTTAAGCTTTGCAAGTATCGACTTTCCACTTTTTAAAGTTTACTAACAGGGCAAAGGTGTTGACAATGAATAATCTTGCGATCGCCTTGTCAATTCTTTAGCTCTTGGTGGACTTTCTCCAGGGCGATTGGAGTTTCTCCAAGCTTGGGGGCTGGTGCCGTGAACTTGACGAAAATGGCGACTAAAATGGCAGGCATCCTTATAACCAATCGCTGTCGCAATTTGATTGATTGCCATATCAGTTTTTCGCAGCAAAGAAATCGCCTCCGCCATCCGCCGTTCGACAATCCAGCGATATAAACTGTGTCCGGTTTGCTGTCGCACTAGGTTCGTCAAGTAAGAGGGAGAATAACCCACGGCTTCCGCTACGTCACACAGGTTAATCGAGCGATGATAATTAGCTTCGATAAATTGGAAAACTTCAGCCAGTTGGGGACAATTTGGCAAAATTGACTCGACATTATTATTTGATTCAATTGCAGTTACGGGGGCAATATCCGTCTCTGGTTGGTTGTGGATGTTGTTTAAACGAGTTGCGATCGCAGCTTGCAAAGCTACCTGTTTTTCCAACTGGGTGGTAACCGAAGCGATTAATTCTTCCGGCGTAAATGGCTTGGTAAGATAGTCATCTGCTCCCAAAACCATCCCTTTACGAAGGTCACTTCGCGTTACTTTGGCAGTGACAAAAATAAAGGGAATAATCGCCGTGTCCGGATTTTGACGCAGCGCAATCAGAACGCTGTAACCATCAAGATCGGGCATTAAAATATCGCAAATTACTAAATCTGGTAACTGTTCTTTTGCTAGCTTAATGCCATCAAAGCCGTTTTCAGCGGCAATTATACAGAAACCTTTAGATTCAAGCTGTTTGAGAATCTGGTTTCTGAATGGCTTGCTATCCTCGATCACCAAAATTTTTTTCACCGTCTTTCCTCTCGCTGAGTATGGTAGATAACAGGGAAGATGACTGGTACTAGCAAAAATTTGGCTGCTTCACCAGTCCTCGCGCACCCGCAACCGATAGTTTCGGGTTGTTTGATTTCCTCACAATTCACAAGCCATCACCCAAATAACCTATTCATAGTTATAAGCTAGGTACGCTTTGGTAACAGAAAGCTTGGGAAGCTGCTTTATTTACTGTCATCGCAGGGATCAACGGTGTTCAGGGTTTAATTAATATCGCTGCCGCAATTGTAGCCATAGTTTCGATTGACCCGCAGGACAATTAGAAATTTTACTAAACTACTTAAACGGGATTGATATTAATAATATTTTGTACTCTAGCCTAGTATTGTTACCAAATAACCACCCAGTAAGATTAATATGAAGGTTTTGACCGCACTTCTATCTAAAGGCGGATTTCCTTTTTGTAATCCTGGTTACGGCGATTATAATAACATAAATTTCTGGCGCAATATAAAATTTTATGTTAAATCTAAAAGTCCATAAATGTGTAGAAAAAATAAAAATAGCTTCAAAAGAATTGGCAACCAGATCAAAAGATAATGCATTGCTATTGGACTTTTGGGTTTTGTAAACTCCTATGAAAGGTGCAGCGTTTCTCAAGCTAACGTCACCTTAACGATCAGCTCGATCTTGTTCATCGGCTGGGTAATAAACACTTAGTGCCGCTGACATCTGGCTGAGGTCAGATTTTTAAAGGTAAGCAGTTAGAGAGAATATTCCCATGATTTTTGAGTCCCACTCTTACATAACTTCTGGTGGTGTTCGCGTCACGCGCTCGATAGTAGAGATTTTGATGGACACTGCAATTGAAGATATTTTGTCATGTCTGAATTGGCAGCGCGGCGGGTTGCTAAAAAGCAGCTATGAATACCCAGGAAGATATAAAAGATGGGCGATGGGATTTGTGAATCCACCGCTGGAACTTTCGACGCGGGAGAATGCTTTCACTCTAACAGCACATAACGATCGCGGTAAAATACTTTTGCCTTATTTAGCCGAACGTTTAGAGGAGCAAGCTCAACTGCGAGGTGTTACTGTGACGCCAAATGCGATCGCAGGCTATATTAAACCCACAGAGCGATCGTTTACAGAAGAAGAGCGCAGCAAGCAACCTTCTGTTTTTACAGTGATTCGGGATCTGCTACATTCGTTTTACAGCATCGATGACGAACACTTAGGCTTATACGGTGCTTTTGGATACGACTTGGTGTATCAGTTTGAGTCGATACGTAAAGAATGCGATCGCGCCGCCGATCAGCGAGATTTAGTCTTATATCTCCCGGATGAATTGGTGATAGTAGACTACTATCAACAAAGAGCTTTTCGCTATCAATATGAATTTGAAACTCATTACGGCAGCACCAGCGGTTTAGAGCGTGCGGGTGATTTCATTAATTACAAAGGCGAGAACTTATCGCCCAAGCAGAAATCCGACCATATTCCCGGCGAGTATGCCAGCAAAGTTTTAAAAGCAGTGGAATACTTCAAGCGCGGCGATTTATTTGAAGTTGTTCCCAGTCAAAACTTTTTTGAACGCTGCGAAGAATCCCCAGCGAAACTATTTCAAACGCTACAGCAAATTAACCACAGTCCTTACGGATTCATCTTTAATTTAGGCGGGGAATTTATCATCGGCGCATCGCCAGAAATGTTCGTGCGCGTTGAAGGCAGGCGGGTAGAAACTTGTCCGATTAGCGGCACGATCGCGCGGGGACAAGATGCGATTGACGATGCGGATCGAATTCGGGAATTGCTCAATTCGCGCAAAGATGAATGCGAATTAACCATGTGTACCGATGTGGATCGCAACGATAAATCGCGGATCTGCGAACCCGGATCGGTACAAGTAATTGGGCGACGACAAATAGAATTGTACAGTCATTTAATTCATACAGTAGACCACGTTGAAGGCGTATTAAGACCCGAATTTGATGCCTTAGATGCGTTTCTCAGCCATACTTGGGCAGTGACAGTTACCGGCGCACCAAAACGAGCGGCGATGCAGTTTATCGAACAGCACGAAAATAGTCCGCGGCGCTGGTATGGGGGTGCAGTGGGAAGGCTAACATTTAACGGCGATTTGAATACCGGATTAATTTTGCGAACGATGCGATTAAAAGATGCGATCGCAGAAGTTCGAGTCGGCGCTACCGTGCTTTACGACTCAATTCCAGAAGCAGAAGAACGGGAAACTTTAACCAAAGCCGCCGCCTTGTTTGAAACAATTCACCGCGCCCAACAAGCAAGCGTCACCACTTCTCCCATCGTGGTACATGAAAAGATCAAAGCTGCCCCAGGACGCAACAAGCGCGTCTTATTAATTGACTATGAAGACTCATTTGTTCATACCTTAGCTAACTATATTCGCCAAACAGGTGCGATTGTTACAACGCTCAGACACGGCTTTCCCGAATCGGTTTTTGATGTGGAAAAACCCGATTTAGTTGTCTTATCTCCAGGTCCCGGCAAACCCAGGGATTTTGGCGTGCCAGAAACAGTTCGCGCCTGCATAAATCGTCAAATTCCTATTTTTGGAGTTTGCTTGGGTTTGCAAGGAACGGTAGAAGCATTTGGGGGTAAATTAGGCGTTCTAAGTTACCCGCAACACGGTAAATCATCGCGCATTTTCATCAAAGATCCAGAGTCGCCGATGTTTGCAGGTTTACCGCCATCTTTTGAAGTTGGCAGATACCATTCATTGTATGCCCTGCCCGAACATCTACCGGAAGAATTAACAGTAACGGCAATTTCCCACGATAATGTGATTATGGGCATCGAGCATAAAACCCTGCCAATTGTTGCCGTGCAATTTCACCCGGAATCAATCATGACCTTAGCAGGAGAAGCGGGGTTAACGATGATTAACAACGTCATCCGCACCTACGCCAAATCGGCGGATTTACTGGCAGAAGATCGAAGCACTTTTGAATATATAAACCCAAACGGTGACTATGCTATATTCTCGCCCGAAACCGCATCACATTCTTGAAGAAATTGTGCTGTACAAGCAAGAAGAAATTCTGCAAATGCAAACCTTATTGCCTGCGTCAGAACTGCAATTTCAAGTAGCCGATCCGCCTTTACCGCGCAATTTCTTAACAGCTTTGCAGCAAAGTCCTAGCAAACCTAGCTTAATCGCAGAAGTCAAAAAAGCGTCGCCTAGTAAAGGAGTGATTCGAGCCGACTTTGACCCCGTTGCGATCGCGCAATCCTACGAGCGAGGCGGTGCTGCTTGTATCTCGGTTTTGACAGATCGAAAGTTCTTCCAAGGCAGTTTTGAAAACCTGCGGGTAATTCGGCAAAAAGTATCCGTTCCCCTGCTGTGCAAAGAATTTATTATCGACCCCTACCAAATTTATTTAGCACGAGCAGCGGGCGCAGATGCAGTGTTACTAATTGCCGGTATCCTCTCCTATGGAGAACTGTTAGAATTTTCCCAAATTATCCGCGAATTAGGCATGACTGCATTAGTAGAAGTGCATACCTTGGATGAATTCGACCGAGTTTTGACCCTGCCCAACTTGCAATTAGTGGGAATTAATAACCGGAATTTGGTCAATTTCACGATGGATTTAAAAACTACCCAGAGACTGATGGAAGCTAGGCGATCGCAATGCCAAGATTTGGGGATTACAGTGGTCAGCGAATCTGGTTTGTATACACCTGCTGACCTAGCTTTGGTAGCAGAATGGGGTGCCAGGGCTGTTTTAGTTGGCGAGTCATTAGTCAAACAAACTAATCTAGAACAAGCCGTAACCAGTTTATTAAACACCCAGGTATTTGCATGAAAGCAATGGTGATCACAGCCTTCGGAAGCCCAGAAGTTTTTGCAGAACGCGAGGTCGATAAACCAATACCCGCTAAAAACGAAATTTTAGTCAAGGTTTATGCCACCTCAATTAACCCCGCCGATTGTGGGGTGCGTCAAGGAATATTTGGGCCAAGAGTCAAGCTACCTGCTATTCTCGGCTATGACGTTTCCGGAGTTGTTGAGGCCATCGGTGAAAGCGTCAAAGACTTTAAAATAGGGGATGAAGTTTACTATGCCATACCCCTTTTAGAAGGCAAGGGTGCCAACGCTGAATATCATGCAGCCCACGAATCAATTGTTGCTAAAAAACCGACAAACTTATCCCATCAAGAAGCAGCAAGCGTACCCGTAGCAGGCGGTACGGCTTGGGCTGCACTCATCGACCGAGCAAATATTAAAGTTGGTCAAACCGTGCTAATTCACGGCGGTGCAGGTGGGGTTGGTTCCTTCGCAATTCAAATTGCCAAAGCAGCAGGAACTTATGTTTATACAACCTGCGGCAGCTATGACATCGACCTAGTAAAATCCATCGGTGCAGACAAAGCAATTGACTACCGCAACGAGAACTTTGCTGACATCATTTTGAATGAAACAAATGGTGAAGGCGTTGACGTTTGTTTGACTACCGTTGGCGGTGAAATTTTAGCCAGAAGCTTGATGGTAATTAAACCAAACGGTCAAGCCGTCACCGTCACCGGGGTAGCCGGGGATTTGAACTTAGCCATTCGGAACAATATCACAGTTCATTTTGTTCATTTAGACCGCACCCGCCCGAAACTTGATGCTTTGAGAATGCTGCTAGAACGCGGTCAAATCAAGCCAGTTATTGGCATGAGTTTTCCACTGAATCAAATTGCTGAAGCTCATAAAAAATTAGAGCAGGGCGGCGAAGGCGTGCGGGGCAAGATTGTTGTATACAGTTAACCAATTACCCATTACCAACCAGATGAATACAATCTCTAAGTGCTTTGAATCTTTACGCGCTAAACGTCAGTGTGCCTTAATTCCCTTCATCACCGCAGGCGATCCTGACTTGGAAACAACCGCAGAAGCGTTACGCATTTTAGATGCGAATGGTGCCGATCTAATTGAATTGGGAGTTCCTTATTCAGATCCGCTTGCAGATGGCCCAGTAATTCAAGCAGCAGCAACAAGAGCTTTGCAACGAGAAACTAAATTAGAGCAGGTTTTAGACATCGTTCAAACTGTTAGCCCAAGCTTGAAAGCACCGCTAATTTTATTTACTTATTACAACCCAATTTTGAACCAAGGCATCAAGCAATTTTTAGCCAGAATTGCCATTGCCGGAGTTAAAGGCTTAGTAGTACCTGACTTACCCGTAGAAGAAGCCGGAGAACTGTTAAAAAACGCTGCCGATCTGGGAATTGAAGTCATATTACTCGTAGCACCTACAAGTTCAAAACAACGCATTAAATCGATCGCGCGCTTATCCTCCGGCTTTATCTACCTAGTCAGCGTAACAGGAGTAACGGGAATGCGATCGCAACTGCAAACCCGCGTAAAAGACATCCTGCAAGAAATGCGACAAACCACCAACAAACCCATCGGCGTAGGCTTTGGCATCTCTCAACCCGAACAGGCAAGTCAAGTAAAAGACTGGGGTGCAGATGCAGTCATCGTCGGTAGCGCCTTCGTCAAACAATTATCACAAAATACACCCGAACAAGGACTGCAAGAAATAGGGCAACTTTGTCGCGAATTGAAAGAAGCGATCGCACCCCAACAACTACTCTCACCCCTAGTCACATCTTAAAACTTAACTACACCAGGATTTACGCAACGAAACTAAATATGGTTGATGGTGTGTTACGCGATCGCTAACGCACCCTACATATAAAAACTTTGCCTAATTCCTGTCACCTCTTTCTTCTCTTCCTCTGCGTCCTCTGCGTCTCTGTGGTTCATTAAAAAAAGGAGACTTCCACCCGTGGTCAACCAACAAGAATTATTCACCCTATCCTCATCCAGCATCCCAGTCCGACCAGATAACTTAGGACGATTTGGAAAATTCGGCGGTAAATACGTTCCCGAAACATTAATGCCCGCATTAACCGAACTAGAAACCGCCTTTTACCAATATCGCAACAACCCAATATTCCAACATGAATTGCAAAACTTAATGCGAGATTACGTCGGACGACCCAGCCCTTTATACTTCGCCGAACGCTTAACAGAACGCTATGCCAAACCCGACTGTACCGGGCCACAAATTTACCTCAAACGCGAAGACTTAAACCATACAGGCGCGCATAAAATCAACAACGCTTTAGCCCAAGTCTTACTAGCAAAACGCATGGGCAAACAGCGAATTATTGCCGAAACCGGAGCCGGACAACACGGCGTAGCGACAGCTACAGTATGCGCTCGATTTGGTTTAGAATGCGTAATTTACATGGGCGTCCACGACATGGAAAGACAAGCGCTCAATGTATTTCGGATGAAATTAATGGGGGCAGAAGTTCGTCCCGTAGAAGCAGGGACTGGAACGTTAAAAGATGCCACTTCCGAAGCAATTCGGGACTGGGTAACGAATGTAGAAACCACTCACTATATTTTAGGTTCGGTTGCGGGGCCGCATCCTTATCCGATGATGGTACGGGATTTTCACGCTGTAATTGGGCAAGAAACTCGCGCGCAATGTCAGGAAAAATGGGGCGGTTTACCAGATATTTTGCTCGCTTGCGTGGGTGGTGGTTCTAATGCAATCGGACTGTTTCACGAGTTTGTTGATGAACCCTCTGTGCGTTTAATTGGAATTGAAGCAGCAGGAGAAGGAATTGATTCAGAAAAGCACGCAGCAACCCTAACAAGGGGAAGAATTGGCGTGTTGCACGGTGCGATGAGTTACTTATTGCAAGATGAGGATGGTCAGGTAATCGAAGCACATTCAATTAGTGCGGGATTGGATTATCCTGGTGTTGGCCCCGAACATAGTTATTTAAAAGAAACCGAACGGGCAGAATATTACAGCGTCACCGATCGGCAAGCTTTAGCAGCATTTCAACTGCTTTCGAGGTTAGAAGGGATAATTCCAGCGCTCGAAACTGCTCATGCGATCGCATACCTAGAAACCCTTTGCCCCCAGCTGACAAACAATCCCCGAATTGTCATCAATTGTTCCGGACGCGGCGACAAAGATGTGCAAACTGTTGCCAATTTTTTGAGTTATTAGTCATTGGTAATGGGTAATTGGTAATTGGTAATTGGTCATAGAAGTTTCAATTACTTATTACCCTTCCAATAATGTTTGGTTTCGTGAAAGCCAATTACCTATTACCCATTACCCATTACCCATTACCCATTACCCAAAATGATAGCTGTAACTCAACCTGTTAGCGGCATAAAGTTAACAGAAGATTCCGCAAATTGGCCCGAACTATTGCAACAACTGCTCGATAAGCGATCGCTTTCTGTCGCTCAATCTGCCGAGTTGATGCAAGGTTGGCTAAACGAAGCAATTCCTCCCGTTTTATCGGGCGCAATCTTAGCAGCAATTCAAGCTAAAGGAGTGTCCGCAGACGAATTAATTGGCATGGTGCAAGTATTGCGATCGCAATCCCTAACTCCATCACCAATTACCAATTCCCCATTACCAATTCCCCTAATTGACACTTGCGGAACTGGCGGCGATTGCGCTTCAACTTTCAATATTTCTACAGCAGTTGCGTTTGTAGCCGCAGCAGCAGGTGTAAAAGTTGCCAAACATGGAAATCGTTCGGCATCTGGTAAAGCTGGCTCGGCAGATGTGTTAGAAGCGGTGGGAATTAATCTTAATGCCAACCCAGAAAAAATTCAAGCAGCAGTTAATGAAGTTGGCATTACATTTCTATTTGCACCCGGTTGGCATCCAGCGTTTAAAGTGGTAGCATCTTTGCGAAAAACTCTCAAAGTTCGCACCATTTTTAACCTGTTAGGGCCACTGCTCAATCCGATGCAACCGACGGGGCAAATAATCGGCGTATGCGACCCCAATTTAATCCAACCAATTGCCCAATCTTTATGTCAATTGGGTACAAGAAAAGGAATTGTATTGTACGGACGCGAGAAGTTAGACGAGGCGGGATTAGCCGATTTAACCGATTTAGCTATCGTGGAAGAGCGACAGGTGCGCTTGATGGCAATTAATCCCGAATCGCTCGGTTTGCAGGCTGCACCCACGGAGGAATTGCGGGGTGGAGATGTGGCAGAAAATGCCGCAATTCTCAAAGCAGTTTTACAAGGAAAAGGCACGCGATCGCAGCAGGATGTAGTGGCTTTAAACGCCGCTTTAGCATTGTACGTCGGCGAATCAGTTACAGAATTGACTCAAGGAATTTCAATCGCTAAAGACATCATCCAAAGCGGAGCAGCTTGGAACAAATTGGCACAATTAGCCCAATTTCTTCATTAGTTAATTGGTAATTGGTAATTGGTAATTGGTCATAGAACTGTCAATGACTTATTGCCCTTCCACTGATGTTGGGTTTCGTGAATACTGCCAATTACCGATTACCCATTACCCATTACCCATTACCCATTCACAACACGCAAGGAACGTAACCATGATTGTAGTAATTAAGACCAGCACGCCGGAACAGGAAATTAATCGCATTCGGCAAGAGTTACAAGAGACTTGGCAAGTTACAACAGAAAAAAGCGTTGGACGGCATAAAACTGTTATTGGTTTGATTGGCGATACTGCGACTCTCGATCCGATGCAAATTCAAAATGTTAGTCCTTGGATCGAGCAAGTATTAAGAGTAGAACAACCTTTCAAACGAGTTAGTCGCGAATTTCGTCACGGACAACCGAGCGAAGTTGCTGTCTCTACACCATCTGGAACTGTCCACTTTGGCGAAGAATATCCATTAGTAGTAATTGCTGGCCCTTGTTCGGTGGAAAATGAAGAAATGATTGTAGAAACCGCGCGGCGAGTTAAGGCAGCAGGCGCAAAATTTATCCGCGGTGGTGCTTATAAACCTCGCACATCTCCTTATGCGTTTCAAGGACATGGCGAAAGTGCTTTAGGTTTATTAGCAGCAGCAAGAAAAGCAACCGGATTGGGCATTATTACAGAAGTAATGGACACGGCGGATCTGAGTAAAGTAGCCGAGGTTGCTGATATCATACAAGTCGGCGCGCGCAATATGCAAAACTTCCCTTTACTGAAAAAAGTTGGCGCGCAAGATAAGCCAATTTTTTTGAAGCGGGGAATATCTGCAACGATTGAAGAATGGTTGATGGCGGCTGAGTATATTTTGGATGCTGGTAACCCAAATGTGATTCTTTGCGAACGGGGAATTCGTACTTTTGATCAGCGCTATACTCGCAATACTTTAGATTTATCAGTTTTGCCAGTTTTGCGAAGTTTGACTCACTTACCAATAGCAATTGACCCCAGTCACGGCACGGGTAAAGCCGAGTATGTGCCTTCAATGGCATTTGCAGCGATCGCAGCTGATGCCGATTCTCTCATGATCGAGGTTCATCCCAATCCGGCAAAAGCTTTATCCGATGGCCCTCAATCTTTAACACCAGACAGATTTGATCGTCTCATGAATGAAATGGCTGCGATCGCTAAACTCAGAAATCGTTGGCCTCAACCAGAACCTGTGCTTGTCTAATTTTGTCATGAGTTATTAGCAACATCATATCTAGTGGTTGCGGTGCGTTACGCTAGCGCTAACGCACCCTACATTTAGATCTTGTTTTCTTTCTCTTTCTTCTTAGCTTTAGCGAGATGTAACCATCAACTGTCCACTGTCCACTGTCCACTGTCCACTGTTGAACCTATGACCACTTTATCTATCAGGGTTGGTTCTACTCATCCTTCAGTTAATTCACTTTCTAAACGTATACTTGATATTGCAGGCAGTTTAGTCGGATTAACGATTCTCGGAGTTGTTTTTGTACCGATAGCAATTGCTATTTATTTAGATAATCCCGGCTCTATCTTATACGCACAGAAACGTTGCGGTCTTTACGGAAAACCGTTTACAATCCGCAAATTTCGCACCATGATAGTCAACGCCGAACAGTTACAATCTCTGGTACAAAATGAAGCAAATGGGCCGATTTTCAAGAATCGTAATGACCCGCGCGTCACGCGGCTGGGGCGTTTTTTACGCCGCACCAGTTTGGATGAACTGCCGCAATTTTGGAATGTACTGATGGGAGAAATGAGTTTAGTAGGAACTCGCCCACCTACTTTAGATGAGGTAGGAAAATATAGCAAGCATCATTGGCAACGTTTAGATGTTAAACCGGGAATAACTGGAGAATGGCAAGTTAGAGGTCGTTCTACGGTGAAAGATTTTGAAAAAGTAGTCCAGTTAGACTTGCGCTATCAGCGCCTGTGGAGTTTTTGGTACGACTTGGCAATTATTTGCCAAACTTTATACGTGGTGATTCGAGAAGTTGGTGCTTGTTAAATTATCATGATCTCAATTTACATTTTGACCCACAACGAGGAAGTAGATATTGCCTATACAATTGAATCGGCAATGCTATCAGATGATGTTATTGTAGTGGATTCATACAGTAGCGATCGCACTATCGAAATCGCCCGCCGCTACCCCGTGCGAATTGTCCAGCACAAGTTTGAAAGTCACGGGCAGCAACGCACTTGGATGTTACAAAATGTCCCCACTAAATACGAATGGGTTTACATTTTAGAAGCCGACGAACGGATGACCAAAGAGTTATTTTCTGAATGCCTTGCAGCTATCAAAGCATCCAAATACGTTGGTTATTACGTTGCCGAACGAGTCTTATTTATGGGTACTTGGATTCGTCACAGCACGCAATATCCCCGTTACCAAATGCGCCTATTTTGTAAAGACAAAGTTTGGTTTACCGATTACGGTCATGCCGAACGAGAAGTTTGTTTAGGGCTAACCGGATTTCTCAAAGAAACTTATCCCCATTACACCTGTAGCAAAGGCTTTAGTCGCTGGATTGAAAAGCACAACCGCTATTCAACAGATGAAGCAATTGAAACCCTAAGTCAGTTAGAATCGGGAACAATTAATTGGCGAGATTTGTTTTTCGGTCGTTCTGAATTACAAAGACGCCGCGCCCTCAAAAATCTGTCGCTGCGCCTTCCTTTTAGACCGCTAGTTCGCTTTTTTTATATGTATTTTTTCCTCAAAGGTTGTTTGGATGGTTCGGCTGGTTTCACTTGGTGTACCTTGCAAGCATTTTACGAATATCTCATCGTTCTTAAAGTAAAAGAAATGAACCAAAAATCGCAGGAAAAATTAGAGCATAGTATTTCTGACTGCAAAACTGAAACAGGACTTACGCAAGGGTTGCCTAGAAACCGGGTTTCTGCGTAGATCTCAGAAACCGGGTTTCTTGGTGCGATCTCTAGTTAAAAGTCGCAGATTTTTCCAAGAAACCGGGTTTCTTGCTGCGATCTCTAGTTAAAAGTTGCAGATTTTTCCAAGAAACCGGGTTTCTTGCTGCGATCTCTAGTTAAAAGTTGCAGATTTTTCCAAGAAACCGGGTTTCTTGCTGCGATCTCTAGTTAAAAGTCGGAGATTTTTCCAAGAAACCCGGTTTCTTTGCGACGATTTTTCCAAGAAACCCGGTTGCTTCGAGTCTGAAATTAACTTAATCAGGTTTTAAACTATGACAAATAGCGCCATTAAATCCGACTGGCATAAAACAGTTGTTCTCAACGTCGTAGGACTAACACCCAGCCTTTTAGGGCAACATACGCCATTTTTATCAAGTTGGGCGTCTCAAGGTAAACTTAGTGCAATTCAGCCAGTTTTACCTGCCGTAACTTGTTCTGTACAAGCAACTTACTTGACGGGAGAATCGCCCGCAAGACATGGAATTGTCGGTAATGGATGGTATTTTCAAGACGAATGTGAAGTAAAGTTTTGGCGGCAATCTAATAAACTCGTTCAGGCTCCTAAAATTTGGGATACTGCCAAATTAATCAATCCAAACTTTACCTGTGCTAACCTTTTTTGGTGGTACAATATGTATTCAAATGCGGATATCTCGGTAACGCCAAGACCGATGTATCCTGCCGACGGGCGGAAAATTCCCGATATTTATACTCAACCTGCGGACTTGCGATCGCATTTACAAAACCGCCTCGGTAATTTTCCTTTATTCGAGTTTTGGGGGCCAAAAACTTCTATCCGTTCTAGTTCCTGGATTGCCGAATCTGCCAAAATTGTTGAACAACTACATAACCCAACTTTAACGTTAATTTATCTTCCCCATTTAGACTACTGCTTGCAGCGCTTGGGAACCGATCAAAAAGCAATTGCCGCAGACTTAAAACAAGTCGATGAAATTTGCCAAGACTTAATTCAATTTTACTGCGATCGCGGCGCGCGAGTCATAGTCCTTTCTGAATATGGCATCACTCCTGTAAGTCGTCCAATTTCCTTAAACCGAGTATTGCGAGAACATGGATATCTCACCGTGCGAGAAGAATTAGGAAAAGAATTACTCGATCCAGGAGCAAGTATTGCTTTCGCCGTCGCCGATCATCAAATTGCTCACATTTACGTCAACGACAAAGACAAAATTTCCCGCGTGCGCCAACTGCTGGAAAACTTACCCGGTGTCGAATTAGTACTCGGTGAAAAAGAGAAAGCAGCGTACCATTTAAATCATCCTCGCGCTGGGGATTTAGTAGCAGTTTCTGCCTCAGATGCTTGGTTTACCTACTATTATTGGTTGGACGATAAAAAAGCACCCGACTTTGCTCGCACTGTGGATATTCATCGCAAACCCGGTTACGATCCAGCCGAGTTGTTTCTCGATCCGGCTATTCGATTTCCTGCGTTAAAACTTGCTGGTTTATTACTTAATAAAAAGCTGGGATTTCGCACCTTGCTAGATATTATTCCCTTAGATGCTTCGTTGGTAAAAGGGTCGCACGGTCGGATTCCCAGTTTTCCAGATGTTAGTCCGTTACTAATTACCCATCAAACCGATTTGTTGCCAATTTCCACTTTACAAGCAACTGATATTCGCGATATTATTTTATCGCACCTATGTTCCTACCATGCAGTTCATCAGCTTCTCTCTAACAGATGAAAACCAATTCATGCTACCTGGGTCAAACTTGGCTGAAGTGCTAAGTTTAGGCCCTAGTCAGATCGCCCCTATTCCCGATATGCATCCCAGTATAATGGGAGTTTGTAACTGGCGAGGGCAGGTTTTATGGCTAGTAGATTTAGCTCATATACTAGGGTTCGGTGCTTTATTTTCCCAAGGTTTGTCTGATGCAAAACATAGCATTATAGTCATTCGCAGCCAGGGTAAACTTTTAGGTCTAGCAGTTAATAAAATGGGTTCTTCGATTGGTTATCAAGGGTTGAAGCTTCAGCCACCACCGATAATTTTAAACCCACAGATGCAGGTGCTAGCTTTGTGTTTAAAAGGCAAAGTCGCGAGTCGTGAAGGGAAAAATTTGCTAATTTTGGATGCAGATGTCATCGTCAATTTTTTAGGACAATATAATTGCGATCGCCAAATTTAGTACGATTAAATATCGGTGTCATATGATGTCCGTTGAATTCCATCATCATAAAACATCACAGAGTCGTGGCGTAGGGACACGGCATCAGAGATTTAAGGGACACAGATAAAGTTAATAACGCCGTGTCCTGGCTGCCGATTATGGGTAATCGACCGGACATGATATCAGAGAATCGAGCATAAAAAAGTAGGGGCAGCCTCCATCTTTTCCCCTACTTTTTAATTTACCTTTTCTCTAATCTAGAAGGGAATATCATCCACATCTGGTTCGCTTACAGGCATTGGTTGACTTTGAAATTGATTCGTTCTAACCGTTGGCATAGGTTCTTCATCGCGGACTTGTGAAACAGTAGCAACCTTGGCGGGAGAAGCCGTCGCAGTTGCAGAAACAGAAGAATAATCTGACTCTGAGTAAGCGGGAGTCGTTCTCACAGGAGTCGATACAGGTTGAGCCGGGATAAAATCACGATCGGCTTCCAAATAGTGAACCTTTTGCACGGTTAATTCGGCGCGTTTTTCCTTAAAACCTTCCGGTTTGCGCTCGATAGTATTCATGCTCAAACGACCTTCGAGTAATACGCGATCGCCTGCATGACACCGTTCTTTAATTTCCTGAGCTAAATTTCCCCATCCTACCACCTTTAAAGTCGATGGTGGCTCTTCCGAGCGCAGTCCGGGAAACTGCACCACCATTTCCGCCACAGCTAGTTGATTATCAGGAGTAAAACGCAGTTGCGGTTCGTCAACGATCTCTGCCATTAAAATGCAGCTGTTCATACCTTGTAATTGGTAATTGGTAATTGGTAATTGGTAATTGGTAATTGGTAATTGGTAAT
>ERZ1066127.368-NODE-368-length-25198-cov-17.316907_pt1 | contig 25198 bp, 23 predicted proteins | sample MGYA00382774_ERZ1066127 | MGnify/ENA primary metagenome ERZ1066127 (study PRJEB33369, sample SAMEA5778357) | biofilm metagenome | biome: Industrial cooling water; feature: Water cooling tower basin; material: Biofilm | place: United Arab Emirates | collected... | reverse complement strand
GATGCCGAAACGGTAGTGAAATGGCAGCGCGAGGAGGATGAAAAGACCTCTGAAAAAGAGCAGGGATAAGCCCTGATTTCTTCATGCCCGGCTCGCCTCAGAAATGGGGCGAGTCGTTTTGAGGAAAGTAATTTTACCAAACGAATTTTATGCAATGGGTGCCACTGACGATCAACGATGTGCTGTCTTCGATGACGGCCAGCGAACGGGAGAAATTCTCCAAGGCCAATACCGATGTGGCGGTGCCTGATCGCATCGTTCCGATCCTGAGCGATCTCGTATCAGAGATACGCGGATACATCGCCACGTGCGAGCCGAACTCGCTCTCCGCGAATCCGGACTACATTCCGCCAAGTTTCAAAGCGCGTGCATTATCCATCGCCCGCTGGAGAGTGCTCATCACGATCCCCGGCTACAGTCCTGGAGATGACCGCAAAGAAGACTGGAAAAAAGCAGAGGACTATTTCCTGCTAGTGGCCAAGTGCCAAATCCGCCCCGAAGCGGCTGACGATGCTGTGCCGAGCCAAGCACCCGCGCAGCAGAGCGCAGGCATCACTGTGGTATCCGCTCCCCCGAAACGAACCGGCCGCGCCAAGATGGACGGCATGTGAATGCCATGATCGATTTCACCACATCCCAGCCCTTATCCGAAGCGGTGGAAAACATCTCCACGCGCACGCCGGTGGGCAGTAAGCTCACAAGCGCGCAGTGGGCGATGGTGCCGCCTGAAATCCGGATGCGGTCTTTCTTCTCTGCCCGTGTGGAAGAGGAACGCTATCTGGTGAGCATGCAAGACAAGCTCACGCAGCGCGTGTTGCTGGCGAGGGAAAACGGCACGCTCATGGACCGCAGCCGGTTCATCGCCGAGATGCAGGATGATCTGAAGCAATTCGGCTACGAGCCTGATCCGCGCAAGCGCGGCAGCATCCAGGACCTGAGCAGTGCCGGTCGGCTGGGGCTGATCTGGGACATGAACCTCGCCCAAGCCGAGGGCTATGCCGCGTGGAAAATGGGCATGGACCCGGACATGCTCGATGCCGCGCCAGCGCAAGAACTCATCCGCGTGGCCGCCCGTGTGGACAAGCGGCCGTGGCCCGCGATCTGGCGGGAAAACGGCGGTCAATTCTATGGTGATCCGTTGCCTGATTTCCCCGATGCCCCAGGGCGCATGATCGCCATCAAGACCGATCCGATATGGGCGGCGATAAGCGAGTTTGAAACACCATGGCCGCCGTTCCGCTGGGGCAGTGGCATAGGCCTGCGCAATGTGCGCCGCAAAGAAGCGGAACAACTGGGAGTCATTCCAAAAAACGCCAAGGTAAAACCATTGGACAAGCCCTTCAATGGCATTGCCAAGGCAAGCCTGAAAGGTATCCCCGAAGCAAACCGCAAAGCCATTATTGAAGACTTGCTTGGCGAAGTGGAGATCGAGGGTGACACCATCCGCCTGCTGCCGCCGGATCTGTATGAGCAGAAACCTGGAGGGAAAAAAGCGAAGGCCAATCCCGCGCCGCCACAAGAAGTCAATGAGGTGGAGCAACCTGCTCCTGACGGCAATTACCCTCTCTCTGACTTTCTGCAGGTGAACCTCATGGGCAGAGTCGCCAAAGCCAAGATCGCGGCTGAGGTCACCCGTTCCATCAAGCTGGTGGAGACAGTTCACAGCGTGCCCAGCATGCCGGAAACTACAGTGCAAATCCAGAGAATTAGCGGAGGCACGGCGGGTCAACTGCTGATCAATGAGAAGCGGCGACTGATGCAGATCAATCCGGAGGCTTTTAACGTGACCTACGCCACGTTTCATGAGATTGGCCACCTGCTCGACCGTTTGGCACTACAAGGGCCGGGGCCTCGCCGGTATGCGAGCTGGGGACAGCCAAGTCTGCGCAACGTGATGCGCGAAATCTTCCGCAGTGCGGCCTATCAAAATCTCATGCAACGATATCAGGCTGATGGGCAGGATTACTGGGTGAGACGCCAGGAGGCATTTGCGCGGGCCTACGCTCAATTCATTGCCATTGAATCCGACGATCAAAGCGCCTTGGGATACATCCGCGATGTGCGCCTACGCCAGTATGAGAGCAATGAAATCTGGAAAGACTCGCAGTGGACGCAGATGGACTTCAGCCCGATCCGCAAGGCACTTAAGAAGCTGTTTAAACCTTCCATGCCAACTTGACCCGAGCGATGACTTCACCCGTGCGCATATCCTCGATCAATGTCAGTCCATCCGCATCGATTTCCGGAGTGTCACCGATGGCATTGGCATACTGGCGTGCTGTGGCCGTGTCCACATCAAGCTGGGACTGTATCCATTTCGCGAGGCGCGTGATATTGACCATAGGCAAATTGATAAGAGCGCTGGCCAAAAACGCAAGCAGAAAAGGAGGGCTACCATGGTGACGGTGACGGTGACGATGGATTCCATCAAGGTGGAGATCGCGGAAGTGATCGAGAACCGCCGTGGTCTGCATGCCGCGCTGGCCTCACGCCTGGTGGATGAGCTGCAAGCGCACTTCATCAAAAAGAATGCCCTGCCGAACAAGATGGGTGCCAGGAAAAGCGACTTCTGGAAAAGCATCTCCCAGGCCACGCAGGTGGCGAGCATATCTGATGATGGCGCGGTGGTGGCCGTGGCGGACAAGCGCTTCCGCATCCACTACTACGGTGGCACGATCAAGCCCGGTCCAGGGAAGAAGGCGCTGACCATACCGCTCATTCCTGCCGCTCGCGGCCTCTTCGCCCGCAGCTATGAGCAGGCCACCGGCAACGATCTCTTCATCATCAAGGGGCGCGGCTACCTCTACGAAAAAACCTCCAACGGCATCCGTGCCGTCTATGCCCTGAAAAAACAAGTGACCATCCCCCGCGATCCGGAGGCACTGCCGCCCACGGCCGTGATCGAGGCTGCTCTCGCGGAAGAGGCCACCGACTGGATCAATCGCCAAACCAACCAAAACACATGAGCAAACTCTACGATCTGAGAAACGAGCTGAAGACCGACATCATCGCTGCCGAAATCGGCTGGGTGGATGAAACGATTATCATCAAACGCCAGACCGATCTTTGGAATGACATAGGCACAGCCATAGGCGCGGCGAAGCATGGCGCAGCGCTGCACATCGGCGTGGCGAGCGGAAGATCGACAGATGACCACTCACTGGAGATGGAGCTGACGATGCCGTTTACCATCCTGTGTGAGCCGCAAGTCATTGAAGGCGAATTCCCGGAAGAAGATCTGTGGGAAGAACTGGTAAAGTTTGTCCAGGGCAAGGCGATGGAAGGCAGTGGTAGCTGCCTGACCGGCTTCCGCTTCAAGTCCTTTACCGATAGCGAGCTGGAGACACCCGGAGGATACAAATACCTGGCACGGCAGACGATCTTCACGAAAGAGTTTAGCCTCGATTGAGTAGCCAAAAATCTCGCGACTCTGCGCAACCATGGCGAACCGTGATGCGGGGTGTGTGCAGCAGGTATGCTGCGGGCCTCGACGAATCCAAACGCCATGGCCAAGAACCAACCTACCACTGATACGAAACCAGCGACCGAGCCGGTAAAACTGCGTGCCACCAAAAAAATCACCGTTGCCGGATGCACCATCGCTCCGGGCAAGGTGTTTTCCGCGCACCCTGACAAGGCCAGTGAGATGATCTCCGCTGGCGCGGCCGTGCTGGTGGAGCCCTCGTTCTAACCCATTTTCATCCTAACTATTACGATCATGTCCTACATCGCTCGCACCCGGAAAATCCTTCCTAACGCATTTCTGTTTTTCGTGGAAACAGGCACGGAAATCACCAGCGGAGATCCGCCCGCCACCATCACCATTGATGCCTTGGCGAAGCCCGCCACCGAACCAGCGGACAACTGGACGTCCCGGCCCTGCACACTGGAGCTGGACATCATGCGCGAGATCCAAGAGGAGAAAACGCTCTGCCCTCGCGAGACCGGTGGATGGGGCACGGAGACGGATTACGATCTCATTGGCGTGAAACTGAGCTTCACGGACAAAACGCAGAGCGAGCACTTTGAGCGCTTGCTCTGGGTCCTGCCCGCGAAGGTGGAGGAAACGGAGCCACAGATCCCGTTCACCGGCTCCCCTTCCATTGAAGGCTGGCTCAAGATCGTGGAGCGTGACCGCACTGGTGCGGACATCGTTTACTGCGATCTCTACGGCAAGCTCACGCTCACCGGCGGCACCAAAGTGGAGGGCAAGCCCACCCGCCCGCAGTTCACCTTCGAGGTGCTCATGTCCACAGCTCTCAATAGCTGGATGGCACCTGTGTAAAGATCGCCCTATGTGGCTTAATCCGCTGCACCCTCGCGCCGATGACTTGTAACCACGCCGCCGGGGTGCAGCACATCCATTCCTGAGTCATGCCGCCCATCGATCCTCCATCCTCTCCTCTGCCACCACTTCCCACGGCATCCACTCCCGGAAGCGTGTTGGGCGATGCGCCCACGGCATCCACTCCTGGAAGCGTGTTGGGCGATTCGCCCACGGCATCCGCTCCTGGAAGCGTGTTGGGCGATGCGCCTACGGCATCCACTCCCGGAAGCGTGTTGGGTGATGCGCCCACGGCATCCACTCCCGGAAGCGCGTTGGGTGATGCGCCCACGGCATCCGCGCCCGGCAATGTGTTAGGAGATGCACCCAGTGCATCCACTCCCGGAACACCCATGCCTGAGGTGCCTGGTGCCACGGTGCCAGGATCGCCGATACCGGGCGGGCCTGTAGCGCCCACTCCCGGCACCAGTCTGGGGCAGCGGGTGACAGCCATCGAACAGCAGCTCGCGGCCGGAGGCAACGTGCGGTATGATGAGGAGCAAACACTCACCGAGGAGGAACAACAGCGGGCCCGCGAAAACATCCAGGCCGCCATGGGCGATGTGATCATTATTGCCGGGGATCAGGCCCCGCCTATCTATCCACTGTCTATGACAGTCGAAGGTGCACTCACGAATGGGACGGACCCCATAGTTTTCCCGGAGTTATTTTTCGATGGGTTTTCTGATGGCAAGGTCTCTTACTCAAATGGGGCATACAAGCTCTATTGGATATCCACGGCTTGGTTTTTAGAGTTTGAATTGTACGCATGGTCTAATACCGAGACTGTGGATTTTCCGTGGGAAATAAATGGAAATTTCGCCCCGATTGGCTCAGCAACCGGAACGGCAACACTCGCCAGCCCTTATTATCTAGAGGCCGATCATGTCGGACAACTATGCCGCTATGGTGACTCTGCTCCTTATCGTTGGTTCGTAGCGGAAGGCGAAGGCTCCGCCGATCACTGGCGCGAGGTGTTCAACCTGCCCGAGCAGCTGCCTATCGCAAATGGCGGCACGGGGGCAACTACGGCACGCGGTGCGGTGACAAACCTGGTGGATATTGAGAACATCGCCAGCACCAGCTACACGCTCACCGCGGATGACAGCGGCCGCATCCTGCGTTTCACCGCCGCGTCTGCTGTGAGCATCAATGTGGTGGGCGATTTGGGGAGCAAGTTCAACGTGCGCATCATTCAAGCTGGGGCTGGTATCATCACCATCACGCCAAGCGGCGGAGCTGCCGTCAATAGCTACGGTGCAAGCCTCCGCACCATAGGCCAACACGCGAACGTTTGGATCAATCGGGTTGCAGCCTCCACCTACAATTTGAGCGGTGATCTTTCTCCTGTGATCCAGCGAGCCTTCCTCACTTCCAATTTCACCCGAGCTGCTGGAGGCGGTGTGGTGAACATACCTGGACTGACATTGCCTGTGGTGGCCGGTAAAATCTACCGATTGAAAACATTCATGTCTTATGTGGGAACCGGCGGAGCGGTGATCGGTTCCGATGTAACCACACCAGCACTGACAAGTGGGCGCGGGCTGAACATCCGTGCAGGATTTACGGGCCAGTATAATTTCGCGGGCCTAGGCACTGTTTCTGGTGCCGCAAACGCGAATCAATCCACTATCGTAGACGGAGTGATTATTCCATCTGCAAATGGCAATGTAACCGTCAACCTTAACGTGCTCACCTCCGGATCATGCGATGTGCTGGCCGGCAGCTATTTAGAAATCGAATGCCTGAATCCATGAACTTCGTAACTCTGACACCTCCGCCACCGAAGCCCGCCGCTGAACTCATCGCCGGGGAATTGCTGGCTGGCCTCAATGCCGAGCTGGCCCGCCGCATCGAGAATCATGCCACGGGGTTTGCACTGTTTTGGGAATCCGATGCCACGCCGGATGCCATTGCCGAGGCCCTCGGAGAGAATGGCAAGCTGCTCATCGATGCGAGCCGCGAGAACCTCCGCAATCTGGGCACTCTGGCAGCGATGGTGGAGAAGACGCTGGATGACTTTATCCCACCGGAAAAGTATGCCTCGCGCCGTGCCATCACCTTTGACGGTGGGCGCATTGTGTTAGCTACACCCGCTCCCGGCCACGATGCCTGGGGCCGCCCGCTCCCCGAGCCAATTGTCCCCGAACCATGATCAAAAGCGAATGGCGCATTGAATTTGTGACCGGCCCCACGACACTGCTTCTCCTGGACTACGGAGAGGCAATGGAAAAGGAGCCGGACTTTTCGTGGACGCAAAACGTGATCGTCACCGCGCCGATCTTTTTGCCGTTTGCCTCAGCCTATCCGCTGGGCGGTGCGCCAGGGCAAGTGAGCTGGTCCCGAGTGCGCCCTATGGTGCGGCCGCGCACGGTGGCTCTCCAGGAAGCGGCGACGATGCCGTGGGGAGTGACGGGATACTTGCGCGTATCCATCCAATCCGGCGGTGTGATGGTTTACCTGCGCAGTGCCATCAAGAGCGTGATCCCATCATGGCCGTTCACTCGCGATAGGCTGATCCAGACCTACACGGCAGATCTGGGTGCGCCGTCTGTGCCTATGTTTGTGAATGCTGCGTTGGATGTCACCACGCGTGCGGTGGGAGTGGCAGGCACGATCTTCAACCCCACCATCACGGGTGGGCTGGCGGCCTACACCGTGACGCTGGCCACCGGCGCACTGCCGCCCGGCTATACCGTGTCCTCCGCCGGCGTCATCACCGGCACACCTACCACACCCGGCAGCTACTCCTGGACACTGAAAATCACCGATGCGCGTGGCGCGGCGGCGCTCTATGACTACACCTTCACCGTAACCTGATATGGCGGACCAAGATTTCAATCTCAACATCATCACCAAGGCCAATACCTCCGGAGCGAAAGAGGGGGAGAAAGCGCTCAAGGATGTGGAGAAGCAGGTGGAGCGCACCAGCGCCGATGCCGACAATCTGGGTGATGCACTGCAAGATATGCTGCCGCCGCAGACTGCTGCCAATGTCGATGAATTGACGGATGAGATCGATCAACTCACCCAAAAGCTATTGGACGCCACGCCCGGAAGCAAAGATTTCACGGAGGCTCAAGCAGCTCTCGCGGCGGCGCTGCAAAAGTCTGGCGATGCTACGGCCAAAGTCATGGAGCCGCTGGGAAAGGTGGATCTCGCAGCCAAAGAAGTAGCCAAGTCAAAGCGCAATGGAGCCGTGGCCGTGTTGGAATTTTCCCGCGCCTTTGAGGATGCGCAGTATGGTATCCGTGGGGTGCTCAACAACATTCCTGGCCTGCTCAGTGCCCTGGGTGCTGGGGCGGGCTTAGCTGGTGTAGTGAGCATTGCGGCCGTAGCACTTAATCAATTTTTGGGACCAGCTTTTGAAGCTCTTGACGAGAAGCTGGATCTGAGCGGAAAGCAGTCTGATAAGCGCAAGGAAAAGGCGGAGGAACTCAATGAAGCCCTGCGCCAGACGACGCTAGCGGCGGAGAAAACAAAATTCGACAACTACATCCAACAGATCGAAGACGCGGCGGAGGCGCAAAGCATCTGGAATGAGCGGATGAATGCGGAACTGAAGCTCCAGCAACAACTGCGTGAGGCCCGCGAGCAAACACTCCAGGCGCTGCTGCAAACAGAAGAAAAGATGATCCGCGTGCAGGCTACCACAGGGCTCATCAGCCCCGAGGAAGCGGCGGCAAAGCAAGCGGCCCTGCGCCAGCAGATGAATGAAGCCTCACGTGCCGCCTCAGAGGCAGCGGCGCGGGTAGCGGAGAACAATGCCAAGCTGCACCGCGATCAAGTCGAGCTGGCGATCTGGGATGCCAAGACTCGCCAAGTGGGGTATGAACGTGAGGCGGATGCCCAGGCAAAGCGCTATGAGGAGCTGACGGCGAAGCTGCGGCAAAAGGAACTGGAGCTGCTGCAGGCACAATCTGCCGCGCAGCAACGGGCACAGGACCAGCGTGCGGCCGCGAGGGATGAGGGCAGCGCCGCTGCTGGGATTTTCGGGAAAGTAGCGTATGGCACGGCGGCTGAATATGTGATCAAGCCGCAGTCCACTCTCGCCGAGGAAGCTGCCATCAAGCAGGTCAGAACGGAGATGGAAGCGGTGGCGGATAACATTCGCCGAGCCAACGAAGAGGCGAAGCGTATGTCCGGCGTGATCGGCGATACAGAGAAGGCGCTCACGGCTGCGCAGGAAAACCTGAAAAAGACGCAGCAAGCCACGTCCGCCAAGATCGAGAGCATCAGCCAAATCGCTGAGAGCACGGAACTGGTGGAGAAGGCGGAACAGGCGGCTAAGGAGATCACCGAATTTGCTGAAAAAGGTTCCGACGCGATCGAGGAGGCGATCAAGGACATAGAGCCGCAAAACCGCCTGCAGGCCGAATCATTGGAAGGCCTGCAAAAATCCATAGCCGATGGAAAGCTGAGCGCTGAGGAGGCCCGCAAAGCGGTGCAGCAGCTAGCCAACATGGGCGATAATCTCAACGTTGAACTGAGTAAAATCCTCGGCATAGTGGACAACGTACAGAAGAACATCGATGCGCGGGATCGCTTCCTGGGGCAGCTCGCAGATCAGAATAAAAAACTACAGGATAACGTCTCTCAACTTTTCTCCCGATGAGCATCTGGACCATCCAAGGCGAAACAGGCAAAAACTTCCCGGCGACCACCATCGACGTGGATGCGATGGGCATGAAAAACGGCAGCATCACCTATGTGAATCAGGGCACAGATGCGTTGTCATTTCTGCTGCTCGCTGAGGACCACACCACCGATCCACCCAACCTCCCGGACCGAGGTCAATCCATCGCCGTTTTCCGGTCCGGCGTGAGGCAGTTTTTCGGCTACGTGACACGGCAGGAATATGTGTGGAGTCCGGGGCAGAGCGGATGGCTCATCACAGCGGAAAACGGCTGGCGTGAACTGGACCGCGTGCCGCTCACCTCGGCGGATAAAGAATACACTCGCGCACAGGGATCTCTCACGGCCACCATCACCAATATTATCGACTCTGCGATAGCGGGCGGAGCCCGCCTGCAGCGCGGGACCATTGCCGCCATGTTTGACATCACGCCGATCCGTTTCCGAGGTGTGAACTGCGGCACCGCGCTGACAGAGGTGCTGCGGATCGCGGCGGATGCGGTGGCCTACCTGGACCATAGCGGCAGTGGATTCCCCACCCTGCACATTGTGAGACGCGGCGGAATGAGCACCAAGACTCTGGCCATCGGCAGCGATGAAATTTCCGAGGCCCAAGCAAGCCCGGTGGCTGACGTGACTCCCTCGCGCATCACCATTGCCTATGCCACTCGCGATGCGAATGGAGTGGTGACCGAGACGGTGCAGGCGGCAGGCTCCGGCGCGGATGCCCAAGCAGTCATTTTGACGGAGCCGAATTTCGCGGACTTTCAAGCGAAGGCCATCGCCGAGCAGGTCGGGATGCAGACACAATCGACGGCGAACTGGAACTTTGCCTATGCTGTGGGGAAAAAAGACCCAACCTTGGCGGACATTGTCGGTATTCCTAGCCCTGTGGCCACCGGCTCCTACACGTTTCCCCAGGGGGGGAGCTCGGGGTCAAAAGGCAGCAACACCGTAACCGGAGCGGCCGCTGGATTTTCCGAGTTCACCGCGCCCAACAACAACCCGTTGCTTTTGGGGGAGGTCAAAGACTACATGACCAGCAAACTGGGAATCACAAAGGGTACATGCCGATTCAAAGCGTATTTTTGGTTCCGGGTGCAAACCGAAAATGCGTCGGGTTCCCTGCCCGCGCCGGACTGGTATACCAAGTTGGTGGCCGCCGGTGCGGAAGTATTCAACGGCTGGTGGAACTCCACCAACTCGTTTGGTCCATTTAATCAGGCTGACCCGAACTTTTGGACCGCATTGTATGTGAGATACTATGCTGATTTCGAGACGGTAGCGATTTCATCGGTGTTCGCGTCGCTCACGAACGTGAGAGATCCGGGCAATTATGGTACGCTTGCACCGCCCGCCGCCATGGCGAGCAATCTATTGGCCGCGCAAAACTGGGTGCCTTATAGAGGTCGTGTCATTCTCACACCCTGGCACCCGCATGAGCGTTTCATTGATCGCAGGATCAACTTCTCCGGCACAAACCCCCGCCTCGCTGGTATTGGAGCTACAGTCCAGGAGGAACGGGTCGATATTCACACCGGAGTTAAGGAGCTGAATCTCGGACTGCCTGCGCGGAGTGGTGGCGCTGCTCTTGCTCGGCTGAAATTGCTTTCGGTCTGACCGCTTGCAACTCGGCAATTGAGCCAAAAACACAAAACATGTGTCAATAAGTCACAAAACGTTTTGGCCGTTTACGAATCATCGCCCTCATGGGCGGCGCGGATTTCGTCAAGCAACGCCTGTGGTTTCCCCCGCTGTTGATGCTACTGCTCACCATGCTAGCCGGCGGATTCAGCTACCTGAAAGGCCGCTTCGCCGCCGAGGCATCGGATGGCATCGCACGACGCCTCAAGGACCGCCTCTACGATAACTTGCAACGCCTGCCCGCACGCTACCACGATCGCGCGGAAACCGGCGACTTGATCCAGCGCTGCACTTCCGATGTGGAAACGCTGCGTCTCGCCCTCGCCGCGCAAGTGGTGGACATCAGCAATGCCGTGCTGCTCGTGCTCACAGCGCTGCCGATCATGTTTCTGTTAGATGGACGCATGACTCTCGTCTCCTTCGCCCTCGTCGTGCCCATCATTGTCTTCGGCTACGTGTACATCGGTAAGGTGAAGCACCTGTTTGCCGAGGTCGCGGAGTCGGAAGGACAAGTCACCCGCGTGGTGCAGGAAAATCTCACCGGTCTGCGTGTGGTGCGGGCGTTTGCGCGACAGGATTTCGAAATCGCGAAGTTCGCCGAACCCAACAAGCTCTACCGCGACCGCAGCCTGAAGCTCTTGCGACTGATGTCCTGGTACTGGTCCACCTCGGATTTTATCGTGCTCTTGCAGCAGGCCATCGTGCTTTTCACCGGCGCGTATTTCATTTCCCAAGGCACGCTCACTCTCGGCACTCTCTTCGCCTTCATCATGTTCCTGAACATGCTGCTGTGGCCCGTTAGACAAATGGGCCGCACGCTCACCGATCTCGGAAAATCCGTGGTCGCGCTGAATCGCATGGGCGAAATTTTATCCGAGCCCGAGGAAAGCACGCCGCAGCGACCAGTCACGCCGCCCACTCCGGCCCAAGGAAAAATCGAGGTCACCGATCTGGTCTTCGCCTACACCGAGGACAACGCCGCGCTCCATGGCATTTCCTTCACGGTCGAGCCGGGCGAAACACTCGCCATCCTCGGGCCGTCGGGTGCGGGGAAATCCACCATCATGCACTTGTTGCTGCGTCTCTACGATTACTCGTCCGGCTCGATCCGCTTCGATGGCCATGAACTCGCCGACCTCGATCGTCAGTGGGTGCGTTCGCAGTTCAGCGTGGTCATGCAGGAGCCGTTTCTCTTTTCGAAAACCATCGCCGAAAACATCCGCCTCGGTCGCCATGCCGCCGTGAACGAGGAGCTCCACGAAGCCGCACATCTCGCCGACATCCACGACACCATCACCGGTTTCCCCGCCGGATACTCGACTCTCGTCGGCGAGCGTGGCGTGACTCTCTCGGGCGGCCAACGCCAGCGCGTCGCCCTCGCCCGCGCCTTGCTGCAAGACACGCCGGTGCTGCTGCTCGATGATGCCCTCAGCGCCGTCGATGCCGAAACGGAATCCACCATCCTCGATGCCCTGCGCCGTCGCCATGGCAAGCGCACCACGCTGGTCATCGCCCACCGCCTTTCCACATTGGCCCATGCCGATAAAGTGATCGTGCTCGAAAAAGGCCGCATCATCCAGCACGGCACGCACGACGAACTTTCCGCGCAAGATGGCCTCTACCGCCGCCTGTGGACGATCCAGAACGCGCTCGAAAACGAATTGGCAGAGGAGGCCGCCCCATGAAAGACGAACCGCAGGAAGATGTCTTTAGCGACAAGCTCGACCTGAGCTTGTGGACGCGCGTGTTCCGGCACACGCGGCCCTACAAGCACCTCGTCGTTCGCCTCGCCATTTCCGCCGTGGTCATCGCCATCGCGGATGCCAGCTTCGCGCTCGTCACCCGCTGGGCGGTGGACGATGTGGTGAAAGCCGGCAACGCGGTCAACCTCGCGCCTCACATCGCGGTGTATGCCATTCTCCTTCTCTCGCTGGTCATCAGCGTGTGGGTGTTCATCAACTCCGCGGGCGGACTCTCGAACAACATGAGCCACGACATCCGCGCGGACTGTTTCAAGCGCATCCAGGAACTGGAGTTCGCTTACTTCGATCATCGCCCCACCGGCTGGCTGATATCCCGCCTCACCTCGGATTGCGACAAGCTCGCCCGCATCATCGCCTGGGGCAGTCTCGATCTGGTATGGGCGGTGTGCCTCGTCATCATGATCGCCATCATTCTCATCGTACTGCAGCCCATGCTCGGATTGCTGGTGCTCTCCGTCGTGCCGCCGCTCATTTTCATCAGTGCGATTTTCCAGAAAAAACTCCTGCTCAGCTCGCGCGACACTCGCAAGTTCAACTCGATGATCACCGCCTCCTTCGCCGAGGCCCTGCAAGGATTACGAACTACTAAAACCTTAGTACGTGAGCAAGAAAACCTGCGCGAATTTCAAGGCCTTTCCTCCCAAATGTACGGCGTCTCGATCCAGAACGCCCTGCAATCCGCCGTGTACATCCCCATCGTCCTCACCCTCGGCAGCCTTGCCGCAGGCATCGCCCTGTGGCGCGGTGGCGTCGGTGTCATCGATGGCGGTCTCACGCTCGGCACCTTGGTGGCTTTCATTTTCTACGCCGGCCAGTTCTTCAATCCCATCAACCAAATCGCCCAAGTCCTCGTGCAAATGCAAGGCGCCCAAGCCGCCGGAGAACGCGTGCTCAGCCTGCTCGCCACCGTGCCCGGCATCAGCGATAACGAAGATGTGATCGCAAAACTTAAAACCTGGGACCAGCCCGACCGCCCCGCCGACCTCGCGCCCGATGGCCATTCCGCAGGCATCGAAACGCTCGAATTCCGCCACGTCGATTTCGCCTACACCGATGGCACACCCGTGCTCAAGGACTTCAATCTCACCGTGGCAGCCGGTCAAACCATCGCCCTCGTCGGTGCCAGCGGCGGTGGCAAAAGCACCATCGTCAACCTCGCCGCCCGCTTCTACGAACCCACCGGCGGCAGCATCCTCGTCAACGGCCACGACCTGCGCGACCGCAGCCTCGCCTGGTATCAATCGAACCTCGGCATCGTCCTGCAAGGCCCGCACCTTTTCAGTGGATCCGTGCGGGAAAACATCCGCTACGGCCGGCTCGATGCCACCGATGAGGAAATCGAACAAGCCGCCCGCAGCGTCAATGCCGATGCCTTCATCCGCGCCCTAGAAAACGGCTACAACACCGATGTCGGCGAAGGCGGCAACCGCCTCTCCACCGGCCAAAAACAACTCATCTCCTTCGCCCGCGCCCTGCTCGCGAACCCGAGAATTTTCATCATGGACGAGGCCACTTCTTCCATCGACACCGAGACCGAACAACTCATCCAACAAGGCCTCAAAGCCATTTTCGCGGGCCGCATTAGCTTCGTCATCGCGCACCGCCTCTCCACCATCCGCACCGCGGACCGCATTCTCGTCATCGAAAAAGGCCACATCGTGGAAAGCGGCACCCACCAAGAACTCTTAGCCCAAAAAGCACACTACCACGCCCTCTACACCCACCAATTCCAACAAGAGCGCGAGGCGAGGTTGTTTGGGTAGGGGGGGATGGAGAATAAAAATGTCCACAGGTGAAATGTGCCCGCAGTCTCGACCCTGGAGCGCCTTCGGGACACAACCCCGTTGGGGTTGATAGGGATTTTGGGGACGCGTTTCCTAGGGTAGCCCAGCGGGCAACCCTAGGCTGTGGGGCGCAACCTCGTTGAGGTTGGAGAATTTGTCTTTTCCATCCCAACGGGATTGCGTCGCACAGCACGGGGTTGCGCCACGCATGTGGGGCTACCCTGGGGATGTTCGCGAAAAAAATCGAACCAACCCCAACGGGGTTATGTCCTACGTCAATGGTCGTTCTCTGACACAACCCCGTTGGGGTTGATGGGGATTTTTTGGGGGCGTATCCCCAGGGTAGCGGCGTTCCGCCACAACCCTGGGCTGCAGGACGCAACCTCGTTGAGGTTGGGGGAAGGTTTGAGGCAACGTGAATGGCCATTCGATTCATGCGGCGTTTCCCATCAACAATGCGAATCCAAATACGTCTCGCAATCTCCCCCAATCCCAACGGGATTGCGTCGCTAAGCCCAGGGTTGCGCCACGCATGTGGGGCTACCCTGGGTGTGTTCACCAAAAAACCGAACCAACCCCAACGGGGTTGTGTCCTTCGTGAGATTATGGCATGGTGTTTTGACAACCTCCCTACCCCATGCCGCAATCACTTTCCGTCACGTATTTGCATCTGATTTTTTCCACCAAAAACCGTATACGGTGGTTCACGGATGCCACATTGAGGGCGGAACTGCATGCGTATCTGGGTGGGATTTCCAAACAACTCGATTGTCCGCCCATCATCGTGGGGGGCGTGGAAGATCATGTTCACATTCTCGCGAGAATGGGCCGAGGAATCACGCAATCGGATTGGGTCAAGGAGTTGAAACGTGTGTCAAACGCGTGGGTAAAACAACAAGCCCCCGACAGGAAAGAATTTTCGTGGCAAGCAGGGTATGGGATATTTTCCGTGAGTGCATCAGCCTTGGAGACTGTGGAGCATTACATCCGGAATCAAGAAGAGCATCATAAGAAAATGACATTCCAAGAGGAATACCGCGCGTTTTTACAAAAGCACGGCGCAACCTGGGATGAAACATACGTGTGGGAATAATACCCTCGCATCGGAACACAACCCCGTTGGGGTTGATGGGGATTTTTCGGGTAACGTTCCCCTAGGGTAGCCCTGCGGGCAACCCTAGGCTTTGGGGCGCAACCTCGTTGAGGTTGGGGAATTTGCCTTTTTAATCCCAACGGGATTGTGTCGCAAAGCCCGGGGTTGCACCACGAAGGTGGGTCTACCCTGGGGATATTCGCGAAAAAAATCGAACCAACCCCAACGGGGTTGTGTCCTCCATAATGATCGTTATCCGACACAACCCCGTTGGGGTTGATGGTTTTTTGGGGGGGCGTATTCCCAGGGTAGTGGCGTGCCGCCACTACCCCGGGCTGTGGGCCACAACCTCGTTGAGGTTGGAGAAAATTTCAATGCCGCATGGAGGCCACTGTTTTAGGCTAACGGAACTCTGTTCCTGGGCTTGCATGGGCGCGTTTGCGGGCATTGGGCGGAGGCATCATCCTCTCGAAGCGCTCGCGGTCGGCTTCGCGATTTGCTTCCGCGCCAAGGGCGCATCGCCATACCAGCCTAGCCTAACAGGCTAGAGTCACCGAATACCAACATTTACGAGGGCTGAAAGCCCGATCCATGGTGGGCGATGTTGTTTGAGCATACGACATCGTGCGGGCCTTCAGCCCTCCAGATATTGATGTGGCATCCAATCCTAGCCCGCGGGGCCAGGTTGGTATCGTTTTGGGGCTTTGCTCCTGTGGATTAGAACCTCCTCCCAGTTCTCCGTCGCGATGGCATCGCTGCTTTCCGGCTCGCCATCATGTCTCACCGTCGATTTTTTCCGCTCACGCGCCCAATCGACAAGAACGCCGTGGACAAGATGGGCGAGAATCCATGTCGCTTGAAAAAAAATTGCCGAAAAGGTTTAGTGAATGAAGATCTACGACAATACATTACACGTATCATGCAATATCAATCGCCCGATCCTCATCTCGCCTTCACACGGCAATTCGTGGCCGCCCAACCGGCGCTTCACGGGTTCCTGCTGTCGCTGGTGCATGACAGCCATGCGGCGGATGATCTCTTGCAAGAACTTGCGGAACGATTGTGGCGGAAATTTGACGACTACGATGATCGACGTTCGTTCGTCGCCTGGGGCATCGGATTCGCCAGGTTGCTGGCGATGGAATGGCGCAGACGGCAACAACGTTTGCCGCTGCCCTTGGATGAGGAGACGCTCGACTTGCTGGCAACGGAAGCCGCCGAGCGGACCACTCATCATGATGACCGCCTCGATGCGCTGCGTGGATGTCTCAAGCAACTGACGGATCGACAGCGTGCTGTGCTGCGCTCGCGCTATCAGGAGGATCAACCTGTGAAGGACATCGCCCGCGATTCGAAGCGGACGCAGATGGCCGTTTACAAGATGCTCAAGCATGTCCACCGCGTGCTGCTCGATTGCATTGCGGAAACCCTCGCCCGTCCCACGCCATGACCGAACCAGACTATCCTGATTTCGAGGACTTGTCGCTGCGCATCTTGCACGGCATCGCCGATGATTCTGATCGTACGGAGCTTGCCCGCCATCTTGCCGTGTCGTCGGAAAACCGAGCCCGTTTCCTCGATCACACGGCACTTCACGGTTTGCTGATGCAGTCGGCGCGGGCCGGGGCGCTGGCGGATCACGCCGGGGAATATTTCCAAGGTCTGGAGGGTGCTTCTGCGCGGAAACCTCATCGCCTGTTGCGATTCTGGTTGCCTGCTGCTGCCGCTGCGGTCGCCGCCTGCCTGGCGGTGGTTGCGCTGCTTCCCACCAATGCCAATGCCGCGCTCGATCGCGTGATCGGGGCCATCCAGGAGCGGCGAGACCGAAGCTTCCGCATTGAGGTGATCGAACCCGCCCCCGAACAGGAACGCGTTCGCCCCGACCGTGGTCCTTATCCTCCCGCGAACCACTTGAACGGCGCGTCGCTCTGGCTTCGTGGTCCTCAGGAGCTTGTTCTCCAGCAGTCCCTGCCGAATGGCGAGGCGCGCCTGATCGGCGGCGATGGCACGAGCAGCTGGTCGATGCGCGGCAACGGCCCGGTGCGGGTCAGCCCGGATCCGGAGCGCTTCGGACGGGCGATTTTCGCAAGAAACGGAGAAATCGCGTTTCTCGATTTCCGCACCCAACTCGATGAGCTGAAGCGCCACTATCGGATCGAGTGGCTCGATCGCAGATCCGGTGAAACATCGAAGCTCATTGGCAAACGTCGCTCGGACGACCAAGGCGGCCCACGCGAAGTGGAGCTATGGTTTCACCCCGACACCGGGCTGATGGAGCGAATGATCCTGCGCCAGTTGCCAAGGGGCAACGGCGGACCGCGGAGCATTGCCATCATTCTCGAATCCACCGCACCGCTGCCAGCGGATTTCTTCACGCATGAAAGCCACCATGAGCCCGATCGCACCATTCTAACAGAACCATGAAAACCCTCCTCGTCATCCCTCTCGCCGTCGTCCTCTGTCTTCACGCGACGGCGGCGGAATCCACGCCTCCCGGCCGCCCGAACATCGTGCTTTTGCTGTCCGATGACCAGGACTGGAATGGTCTCTTCACGCCGATGCATCCGGACATGCCGGCTTCACAGAGCGACTTCTACGAGACTCCGAATCTCGCAAAATTCTCAACCCAATGCATGCGCTTTTCCAATGGCTATGCGCCCGCTCCGGTTTGTTCGCCCACCCGCATCAGCCTGCTCACCGGTATGACGCCCGCCCGCCTCGGATGGACCAAGGCCGCGCCTCTGCAAACCGGACACAAACTGATCGAAGGAGACTCACGCAAATCGATCGCGGATAATGAAGTGACCTTCGCAGAACTGCTGCATCGTGCGGGATACGCCACCGCTCATTTCGGCAAGTGGCACCTCGCGGGCGGCGGACCGGAGCGCCATGGATTCGACCTCAGCGATGGTGACACCGGCAACCGCGACGCCGATGCATTCACCGATCCGAACCCGGTGGACATCTTCGGCATGACTGACCGGGCAAAGGCCTTCATCACCGCCCAAGCGAAGGCAGGAAAGCCATTCTACCTCCAGATGTCCTATCACGCTCTGCATTTGCCGGAGAACGCGATGAAGGCAAGCCTCGCCCGCTTCGAGGCCAAAACCGCCGGACGCATTCACCGCGATCCGGCACGTGCCGCCATCACCTACGATCTGGATACCGGTGTCGGTCGATTGCTCGAAGCCATCACTGCGCTGAGTTTGGAAAAGAACACCTATGTGATCTACATGGCCGACAATGGCGGCGGAGGTGGTGGTGGCAAGGGAGGGGATGGTGGTCTTCGTGGAGGGAAAGGCTCGCTCTGGGAAGCGGGAATTCGGGTACCCTTCATGGTGCGCGGTCCAGGTGTGGCTGCGGGTTCCTGGTGCCATCAACCGGTCGTTGGCTACGATTGGTTTCCCACCTTCTGCCGCTGGGCCGGGGTGAAGGAAAAGCTTCCGGAAAAAATCGACGGCGGCGACCTCACACCCCTTCTGTTAGGAAAGAACCAGCCTATCCAACGACGCGATCCCGCACTGCTGTTTCATTTTCCGCACTATCAGGGAGACGCCCCGCAATCGAGCCTTCGCGACGGTGATCTCAAGCTGGTGCTTTTCCACGAGGACAATTCGCGGCAGCTTTACGATCTTGCCAAAGACCCGTCCGAACGAAACAACCTCGCGGAGACGAGGAAAGACGATGCCGTTCGACTCGAAGCGAAGCTGCGTGCCAGTCTGACCGAAGCGGCGGCGAAGATGCCTTCGCCGAATCCAAGCTACGATCCCGCCCAAGTCCCTGAAACCCGAAAGGGCGGCAAAGCGGACAAAGGCGGAAAAAGAGGCGGCAACACCCCAAATATTCCCGAGCCATGAAGGGCGTGGTCTTGTGTTTGATGAGCCTGTTCGTCTGCAAGGCAGCGGAGGTGCGACCGAATTTCGTGATCATTCTTGCGGATGACATGGGCTGGAACGACGCTGGCTTCACTGGCAACCGCGCCATCGAAACGCCGAACCTCGATCGGCTGGCACGCGAGGGTGTCGAGTTCACCGAGGCCTGTGCCAGCGCCCCGAATTGCGCTCCCACCCGCGCCTGCTTGCTCACCGGACAATACCCGCCGCGCCATGGCATCTACACCGTGGTGGATGAGCGCCATGCTCCCGGCTCGCCTCATCACAAGCTCCTCGCCGCGGAGAGTCGTGAGGCGCTTCCCACGGAGTCCGTAACGCTTGCGGAGGCCCTCCGCGCCGAAGGGTATGCCACGGGAATGTTTGGCATGTGGAACCTCGGCCGCGGTCGCAGTGGACCGACCACTCCGACAGGCCAGGGCTTCGATGTCTTCCTTGAACCGAAACAAATCGGCTTCGAGAAAGATGCCTATCGCAATGCGAAGGGAGCCTATGCGCCGGATGCCCTCACTGATGCCGCCTTACAATGGATCGACTCCGCACACAGTAAGCCGTTTTTCCTCTATCTCGCCTTCCACGATGTGCACGAACCCTTCGATCCCAAACCGGAATTGTTAGAAAAATACCGCCACCGCAATGGCCAGATCGACCCAGCGCTGGCAGCCACGGTGGAAGCCATGGATGCCAATATCGGCAGTGTGTTGGCCAGCCTCGAACGGCTCGGCGTGCAGGACCACACCTATGTTATTTTCACATCCGACAACGGCGGATCCCGTCGCACCGTGGCACCCTTGCGCGGTGGAAAGGGCACTCTTTATCAGGGAGGCCTGCGCGTTCCCGCTGTGATCCGCGGACCGGGGATCCGCACGGCGAAATCCGATCAGGTAATGCTCAGCATGGACTGGTTTCCCACAGTAATCGAACTCTCCGGAAGCGCCGCGGCGAAGAACCTCGACGGACGCAGTCTCGTTCCTGTGTTGCGCGGAGCCCCGCCGCCGGACCCGAGGGATACCTTCTGGCATTTTCCCTGTTACATCGGCGGTGGTGGCCCGTGCAGCGCCATGCGGTCGGGCCAATGGAAGCTGATCGAACAATTTGAATCGGGACGCGTCGAACTCTACGATCTATCGAAAGATCCCGGAGAGAATCACGATCTGTCATCCAGCGATGCCAAGAAGACGGCCGAGCTCCTGGCAAAACTTCATGTCTGGCAGGACGCCACCCATGCGCCACGCATCACCCAACCCAATCCCGCTTACGACCCATCCGCCGCTGAAACCAAGGGAGGCAGACAGGACCGCGATTCCCGAAAACCAAAGAAGCCATGAAAGCATTCGTCTCCTCACTCTGGATCATCGGAGCCAGCACCACACTCCGCGCTCATGAATGGTCTGCGGATTCGCATTCGCACACGCACCCCGTCGTGCAGACCGCGCCGAAGGCGGAAAAAGCCACCGAACCCGCGACAAAGGCCGCGCCGCCGCAAGCGAAGCCATTCGCCTTGTTCGCCCCGAAAGTAGGAGTGCGGTGGGACGAGAAATTTCTCTATGTCGAAAGCAACGGTCTGCCCTCGCACAACGTGATGGTCGGCATCACGGCATGGCAGCAGCAAGTGCCTTTGCCGCAAGATTATACCGGCGACAATGCATGGCGGATTCCCCTCGTACCGGTGCCGGCGAAAGACGGGCAACCGATCAAAGACCACTTCCTTCGTGGCGCCATTTCGTTGGCGGCGAATGGCATCCCGATTTTCAATCCGCAGAACAATCGCGGCGAAATTTCCGCCATGATCGGCGAGCTCGATCAATGGGGCGGTCACTGTGGCCGCGCGGATGATTATCACTATCACGCGGCTCCGCTACACTTGCAAAAAGTCCTCGGAAAAGAGCATCCCATCGCCTATGCGCTCGATGGTTACCCGATCTATGGTCTCACCGAACCGGACGGTTCTGAGCTCGCCGGACTCGATGCGTTTCACGGTCACTCGACCCCGGCGCTCGGCTACCACTACCACGCTTCGACAAAGTATCCTTATGTCAATGGCGGCTTCCACGGCGAAGTCGTCGAACGCGATGGTCAGGTCGATCCGCAGCCTCGTGCCAAGGGCGTGCGCGAAGCCTTGCCGGCCTTGCGCGGTGCGAAAATCACCGGCTTCGAGAGCACCGCGGCAAATCACTACAAACTCTCCTACGAAGTGAATGGCGAAAAACGGGCGGTGCTGTATGCCGTCAACCCGGACGGCACTTTTCCATTTGAATTTGAAAACGGCAGCGCGGGCACCAGGAAAGAAATCTACACGCTCAAGCAAGCCGGCGGAAAACGTTCTGAAGGCGACAGTCCACCACGCCGCGAAGCAGGCGACGAGCACCGTCCCGAAGAAAGCCGCCCGCAACAGGGCCAATCGCGCTTCGGTCCTGATGCGCTGAAAAAACCGCTCGCCGGTTTCATCCTCAGCAGTCCCGCCGTGAAAGATGACGGCAAACTGCCCATGGAGTTCACCGGCGACGGTGCGGGCGAGAGCCCCCCGCTGGCGTGGCATGGCGCACCCGCCGGCACCATGGGCTACGCCCTCCTCATGGACCATCTCACGCCCGACAACGACATGAAGCATTATTGGACGATGTGGGACATTCCTGCTGCGGTGACCAGTTTGCCCAAAAATGTGAAAGACATCGGCACGATGGGAACAGGCTTCAAAGGACAGATCGGCTACGAGCCGCCGCATTCCAAAGGACTTGGTGCGAAGACCTATGTGGTCACGCTTTACGCGCTTTCTGCTCCGCTCGCCATCACCCGGCCACCGCGCGAGGTGGATCGCGATGTCCTGCTTGCCGCTCTGCAGGACAAGGTGCTCGCCAGCGCATCGATGAAGCTAGTGTATGAGCGCGCAGTTGCTGATGCACCTCAGCCGAAAGAAAATACCAAGCCTGCCCCGCCACCGCGACCGGGTGCGGATGGCCGCCCGAGCGCTCTGGTCAAACCAAACATCGATGACACGGTGAAACTCAACGTCTATGCCGATAATTGGTTCATGCTCTATGTCAATGGAAGGCTGGTGGCGGTGGACCCCATTCCGTTCACGCCGCACAATGTGGTCAGCGTCGATTTCCTGCCGGAGTATCCGATGACCATCGCCGTGCTGGCCAAGGACAATGCCGATCCGAAGACCGGCATGGAATACGGCAACAGCATCGGCGATGGCGGATTCATTCTGAATTTCGGCGATGGCACCGTGACCGATGCCACATGGAAGGCGAAGTCGTTTTTTCACGGTCCGGTGAATGGAGACAACGCCCACCCGAAAGTGCTTCAGGAGAAGCTACCCGCGAATTGGTGGACTGTTGGCTTCGATGACAGTTCCTGGAAAAACGCCAAGGAATACACCCTCAAGGAGGTGGATCCGAAGCAGCCCTTTTTCGATCATGATTTCCAAGGTGCCCGTTTCATCTGGACCGACGACCTCGCTCTCGACAACACAGTCATTTTTCGAGCGAAGATCGAAAAGCCGGACTGGTTGCCACGTTGGAACACCAAGCCGGATCTCGACGTCAGTGGAGTCAATGCCGGAGCGTGCGGTCCATGACAACCGTTCCGCTATGACCATTTTGATCATCCGGCTTCAACTTCCGTTCGCGTGTCCATCATTCACACGGCTCCTATCCTGCCAGAGCACGGATTTTTTCACGGACGTTTCATCATGATTGCACAATGCCCTGCCATCAAGCATGGAAGGAAATCATGCACCGGCAACCATGCGCCTCCTGATGGTGCGTGAGCCGAAATCATTCAGGGGCCTATCGTATCGGTGGCATCGTTCTTGCATCGCCGCGGCGAACGATATAACTCCTCAAGGCAGATTCGCCCATGAGCCACATTCATCAAGATTCTTCCACCCGAACGACTGGCTTTTTCATGCGTTTTTTCTCCGCTGCGGCGAGATGGATGGGCATCGAGTTGAATCCGACATGCCCCAAGGAAAAACTGATCGCGGGCCTGGGCGGGTTCATTGCCCTTTTGCTGATGTTTCTGATCACAGGACCCGTGCTGCATCTGCCGCATGGCTGTGCGCTCATCGCCTCCACCGGAGCCAGCGAGGTGTTGCTCTTCGCTGTGCCGCATGGTCAGCTCTCGCAACCGTGGCCGGTCATCGCCGGACACGGCATCTCCGCACTGGTCGGCGTCGCTTGTGGCAAATGGATCGGCTCTCCTGCCCTCGGTGCCGCCTGCGCGGTCGGGATCTCGATCGTGCTGATGCACCATCTGAAATGCATCCATCCGCCGGGCGGTGCCACGGCTCTGACCGCAGTGATCGGTGGACAGGCGATCCACGACATGGGCTTTCAGTTCGTGCTTTTCCCCGTGCTGACCAATGCCGTGCTGATGGTGGCCATCGCGGTGCTGTTCAATTACGCTTTCCGCTGGCGTCGCTACCCGATCGCACTGGCCCCGCTCCGCAACGCGGATCTGCCGCCGCGCTACACCCACGCCGAGATCGAAGCCGCGATGAGGGAACTGGGCTCGTTTGTGGACATCCGCGAAGAGGACCTGCTGCGCATGCTCAGCATCCTTGAGGAAAACCAGAAACAACCCCGCCGCCCCCCGAATCCCAAGCTCTGAAGGAATGGGCGCACTTGGTTCTGCTGTGCATGCATAGCTCACCCACGCCGGGATGGAAAGCCCGAATTCAAACGAGATCGCTCCCCTTGAGATGGGCTGGTTTGTAGAGCAAAATGGCGGAGCTGCCGTAGTGACGTCGATCGACCAATGACCAATCCGGATGCTCCGGGGAAGCGGTGGTTTTGGCGACTTCCGCATAGAAAAGCCCATCGTCCGCGAGTCTGGGCAAGAGCAGGCCTGAGGCGAGAATTTTTCCGATGAACTCGGTGTCGAGCGGGTGCTTGGCGTAGGGGGGATCGGCAAAAATCAAGTCGTAGCGGGCGGTGTCGCGTTTCAGAAAGGACAGCACATCAGACTGCATCACGCGGCCCCCTTCCAGCTTGGTGGCACTGAGGTTTTGGCGTATGATTTTGATCGCTTGGTGGCTTTCATCCACAAACACGCAGGTACTGGCACCGCGGCTGAGCGCTTCCAGACCGAGCGCGCCGGAGCCCGCGAAAAGATCAGCGATGTGGGCATCGATAACGCGCTCGCCAAGGATGGAAAACATCGCCTGCCGCACGAAATCGGTGGTGGGGCGTGCCACTTCGTTCGGCACCTTGATGGCCATGCGTCCGGCTGTTCCTGCGATGATTCTCATGGGCTGGGTGGTGTGGGTGTGAGGTTCCATGTCCGCCAGAGCTTGACGGGGTCGAGCCAATGGCGGCCCTGATCGAGCGAGAACCATGGTTGTGCCAGAGTGCCGCCCCAGAGGGTATCGACAGCGAGGCGGTCTTCATTGAAGAGAGGTTGAAAAGGAAGCGGCTGATCTGAGAGAAGTCGATGCCATTTCTCCAGCGATGCCAGGGCGGTGGTGCGCGGCGCAATGAACCGGAGACTGCCGAGCATTTCTCCGCGCAGTGAAAGCATGCCGTTACCGGTGATGCCAAAATCGTCGCCCAACCAGCGCAAGTCCGTGCACTGGAGCAGCCCGCCCTGAAGCAGGAAACGTGACTGGGCGAGGTAACCCTGGACGTCTCGCGAACCAAGTAAGAGTTGGCAGGACTGAGCCTCCATCGCGGATTCACCTCTCCACGTGTGCGGAGCCAACAGATAGCCGGAGAGTTGGTGAATCGACTGGACTTGGTCGATGGAAGAAGAGCCATCTGGCGATTTCCAAGCTTGCGGATCCTGGGCGACCAAGAAGGAAAAGGGCAGCCCGGGCAGGCGTGCGAGTTGAAACTTGGCTCTTGCCTGGAGAGCGAACGCGCTGAGCGGTGTCTCCTCACTTTCCCAGATCGGATAGCGCCAGCGGATCGCAATGCGGCCCTGGGGACAGAGGGTGGACCGCAGCAGTTGGATGGCATCACACTGCACATGCCCGCTGGCGGGTGCACCGCCGATGGGCAGGTCCGCGGATATGTTTTCCATCTGCCACAGCGCGCCGTGCATGGAGGGATGGGTGATGG
>ERZ1066127.362-NODE-362-length-25490-cov-12.181325_pt1 | contig 25490 bp, 18 predicted proteins | sample MGYA00382774_ERZ1066127 | MGnify/ENA primary metagenome ERZ1066127 (study PRJEB33369, sample SAMEA5778357) | biofilm metagenome | biome: Industrial cooling water; feature: Water cooling tower basin; material: Biofilm | place: United Arab Emirates | collected... | reverse complement strand
TTGATGAGTTCCTCGCCAAGAGCCGTGCCCGGTTCGGCGGCGGTGGCGGGGGCGGCACCGGTCTCGGCGGCCCGGCCCTCAACCGCAACCCGGTATGGCCAAACAACCCATTACGGATTGGGCCAACTACCATCAGGAATTGTTGAAGCGAATCGGACTTGATCAAAAGTTGACTTCGCGCATCACCGAGCTGGCGAAAATGGACCCCAAACGCGTGGTCTTTGCCGAGGCCGACCATGTGAAGATTTTAAAGGCCGCGCAAGCGTTGGTGGACGAAGGTATCGCCCACCCGATTTTGCTTGGTGAACGGGCTCAGATCGAACGCCTCAAAAAAGAGCATCAACTTGAATTGAACGGCTGCACCGTAGTTGACCCCAGCGAAGACCAGGCGTTGAGCAAGCAGTTTGAGGAACAATACTATATCAAACGGCAACGCAAAGGAGTCTCGCGCCATGACGCGAAGCGCATGCTGCGCGACCGGAACGCCTACGGTGCCATGATGGTTGAAAACGGACTGGCCGATGCATTGGTTAGCGGATTGACGCGCGACTATTCGAAAACCATTCTACCGGCACTGCAAATCATCGGCACTGCTCCCGGAGTAAAACGGGTGGCCGGCATGTATATCATTATCAACAAAAAGGGAAATTTCTTTTTTGCCGATTGTACGGTGAATGTAGACCCGACAGCAGAAGAGCTGGTGGACATCATCGGACTGACGGCACGGGGCGTAAAGTTTTTTGATATCGAACCACGGGTTGCCGTGTTGTCGTACTCCAACTTCGGATCAAGCAAAGGGGATATTCCGGACAAAGTGCGAAAGGCCGTACACCTGGCAAAAGAAAAATACCCGCAACTTATTATTGATGGTGACATTCAGGCCAACGTAGCCTTTGACACCGAGTTGCAGCGCGAAATGTACCCCTTTAGTGCCTTGGCTAAAGAGGGCGCCAATACACTGGTTTTCCCCAGCCTGGCTTCCGGCAATATTGCGTACAAGTTGTTGATGGAGATTGGAGGTGCCGAAGCGATTGGCCCTATTTTGCTGGGAATGAAAAAACCCGTTCAGGTATTGCAACTGGGAAGCTCCATTCGCGACATCGTCAATATGGCGGCTATCGCGGTAGTGGGGGCTCAGATTTACGATCGCAACCACTAGGGTGGTTGCTTACGAGGTGAATTACTCGTAAACTGCGTTTTGTTTTTTGCCACTGCATGATTGCCTATCTCCAGGGAAGACTGGTTCATAAAGAGCCAACACACGTCATCATCGAAGTACAGGGCGTTGGGTATCACGTCAATATTTCGCTGCATACTTTTTCGCAGGTAAAGGATCTTGAAGCCATCAAGCTTCATACCCACCTGCAGGTGCGCGAGGATGCCCATCTGCTGTTTGGCTTTTACTCGCTTCAGGAAAGGCAGATGTTTCAGCATTTGATTTCGGTAAATGGCGTGGGGCCGAGCACGGCCCTTGTCGTGCTCTCGTACCTTCCTCCAACTGAACTGCAGCAGGCCATCGTTCGGGAGGATCTGGCCACGCTTCAGGCGGTAAAGGGCATCGGCTCGAAAACCGCCCAGCGGATAGTGCTGGAATTGCGCGACAAGTTAAAAAAGGAAGGGGCAGAAGGCGCTATTCATGGCCCGGTTTACAATACGCAGCGGCAGGAAGCGTTATCTGCATTAATGACCTTGGGAATCAGCAAGGCCGCGGCCGAAAAAAGTGTCGATGCCGTTCTCAAGAAATCGGGAAGTACCATTAGTTTGGAAGAGCTCGTAAAACAAGCACTTAAAAACGCCTAAGAGAGTTTTGACTACGCTGCACCGGACATGGCAAGTCGCCCTTGGACTGAGCATGTTGCTTTTAACATGTTGGTCCCCGACTGCTTCCTATGCCCAATTTCGCATAGGCGGGGACACCACACGCCTTGACTCGCTGAACCGCCCGGTGAGCGCTTACCGGCCCAGCTTTCGGCTGCGCGATCGCTATGGAGACCCCTTCTCGAACTACACATCAGTGTCTCCCCTCTTTTTAAAGAACCCCAAAAGCATCGGGTTGGAGTTGCAGATCGACACGGGGATGAACTACACCATATCGGAAAAGATCGGGCGCCTCAATTTCCGGCCGGTATCGACCATGTCGTTCCCGGAATTCAATCTGCAGCAGGACCGCCTTGCCCGCAAAGAATATTGGCAGTCGCGCAGCCGGGCGCTGGATGGCGAAAGTGCCGTAAGCAGCCGAAATCTCCTGCCCAAAATATACGTCAGTCCCGTGCTCGACCGCATCTTTGGCGGCAGTTATGTCGAACTCATTCCACGAGGCAATGTGACGCTTGATTTTGGCGGAAGCTGGCAAAAGATCGAGAACCCGGCTATCCCCATCCGCCAGCAGCGAAACGGTGGTTTTGAGTTTGACCAGCAAATTAACCTGAGCGTGGTGGGCAAAGTGGGTGAAAAATTACGGGTGACCACCAACTTCGACAACAACAACTCCTTCGACTTTCAGAACAACCTGAAAGTAGAATACACGGGCTTCAAGGAAGACATACTCAAGAAGCTCGAACTGGGTAATGTCAGTCTGCCTTTGAATAACAGCCTCATCACAGGCGCTCAAAATCTGTTCGGTATCAAGGCGCAAATGCAGTTTGGCAAAATGTTCGTCACCGCCATCGCCACCACGCAGCGGGGTAAGCAGTCGTCTGTGCGGGTGGCCGGCAGTGCTAACGGAGCTTCGCAGGGCCGGCCATTCGAAATTGTGGGCTCCAATTATGACGAAAACCGGCACTTCTTTCTCGGCCAGTTCTTCCGCGACAACTTCGAGCGGTGGCTGGCTACGTTGCCGCAAATTCTCTCAGGCGTTAACGTCACTCGTGTAGAAGTTTATCTGTTAAACCGAAACAATGACACGCAAACCCTGCGAAACGTGGTGGGGCTTATGGATATGGGTGAAGCCAAAGTCTACCGCAGCAGCGTTCTGTCTCCCACCCTTCCGGCCAATTCGCCTACACAAAATGGTGCCAACAATCTTTTTACCCTGTTGCCGTCCAGTGCCACAGCCGACAATATTAACGGGCTGCTGGAAGCCCAGGGATTTGTAAACGGAACCGACTTCGAAAAAATAACGGGTGCGCGCAGGTTGGCGCCTTCCGAATTCACATTCAACAAGGAGTTGGGATACATTTCGTTACAACGGAAACTGCAGAATGATGAAGCTTTGGCGGTCGCCTTTGAATATACTTTTAACGGCCGTGTGTATAAGGTGGGCGAACTCACCGAGGATTATTCCAACAAGCGCGAAGACGAGATTGTGTATTTAAAAATGCTCCGCCCGCGCAAGATTGCCGTGAAAGATCCGGCCGGCCGGATCTTGCCGACCTGGTTGTTGATGATGAAGAACATTTACAATCTCAACGTATCGCAACTCACGCGCGATGGCTTCCAGTTGCGCGTGATTTACCGTGATGACCGCAGCGGTATCGACAACCCCCAGCTGCAGGAGGGGCAGTTTGCCCGCACACAGCAATTGATTGAAGTGTTTGGTCTCGACCGACTCAATCCCTACAACGATCCGCAACCTGATGGCAATTTTGACTTTGTGGAAAAGATTACGATTAACCCCGAGACGGGCGCCATCATTTTTCCCTACCTCGAACCATTCAACACCGCTTTGCGAAGGCTCTTTAACGACCCGCGGGAGGACCCGGGTTTGCGCGACTTCCTGATCAACAAATACGTGTATGACACGCTCTACCGCACAACCAAAGCCGAAGCTGAACTAGACGCTACGAAAAACAAGTTCTTCATCGTGGGTTCATTCAAGGCTGGATCGGGCCGCGAAATAATCATTCAGGGGTTCAACATCTCACAGGGTTCGGTAAAAGTCTTCAGCGGTGGCTCTCCCTTGCGCGAGGGAACCGACTATACGGTGGACTACACCTTTGGAAAGGTCACCATCCTGAACGAGGGCATTCTGTCCTCGGGAAAAGATATTGAGATCACCTACGAACAACAGGATCCCTTTGCCTTCCAGACGCGATCCCTTCTTGGAACGCGTTTCGACTATCGCTTGAATGAAGATGTCAATCTGGGCGGTACACTTCTCTACTACAATGAACGTCCGTTGATTTCGCGAAACCTTATTGGGACGGAACCGGCCCGAAACTTTCAATACGGCCTCGACATCAACTTGAAGAAAAACTCGCGGATACTCACCAAAATGGTAGACGCCCTTCCTTTCCTGGAAACAAAAGAAACGTCTACGGTAAATCTGAATGCCGAGTTTGCCCAATTACTACCCGGCACCTCCAACATTGTGGACGGAGATGGCACCTCGTTTATTGATGATTTCGAGAACAGTGCCACACCGTACAGCATGATGAATCCACAGGGTTGGAAGCTGGCGACCGTGCCCACCCGCGATCCCCGGTTTGACCTGGCCGGAGGCATTACGAATGACGCGCGGGCAGGCTTCAAACGCGCCAAACTCGCCTGGTACCAGGTAGATAATCTCTTCTACCGCGAAAACAGTCGATTTAAACCCGGCAACATTTCGGGCAAGGATCTTGAAAACCATTACTCGCGGGCGGTGTTACCCCAGGAAGTTTTCCCGTTCCGCGACCCGTATGTTGGCAATTTTTATGAGCAGGTGTTTGACCTCGCCTATTACCCGGCCGAACGCGGACAATACAACTATAATCCTAATTTCTCCAACGAGCCGGTGACCTCCAACTGGGCCGGCATCACTTCGGCCATTCGCACGGAAGTAGATTTCGACAAAGCCAACATTGAGTATGTGGAGTTCTGGCTTATGGATCCCTTCATTCCAGGCGAAAATGGGAAAATAAATGATGGCCGCGGCAATGTGACCAACAACACCACCGGAGGGAAACTAACGTTGCACCTCGGTAGTATTTCGGAGGACGTGATGCGCGATGGCAAGCATGCCTTTGAAAACGGTTTACCGAACGATGGCAACCTGGCCCTCGCGACCGAGAATGAATGGGGCTACGTCACCAACCAGCAATTTGTCAATAACACCTTCGATAACTCAGCCACGTCACGCTCGAACCAGGATGTAGGTCTTGACGGTATTAGCTCAACCAACGAGGCGCAGAAATTCCAGACGTTCGTTAATGCGATTGCCAACCCCTCCGAACGTGAAGTGGTACTACAAGACCCCTCTTCCGACAACTTCAACTACTTCCTGGGCGATGCCCTTGACACCCGTGACGCAAAAATTCTCGAGCGTTACAAGAATATTAACGGCATGGAGAACAACTCACCCATTCCACAGGGCAACGAACCGTTCGCCCAGTCGGGCTCGGTGAATCCGGAGAACGAAGATCTTAACCAGGACAACACGCTCAGCGATCTGGAAGAATACTATGTGTATAACATGGATATCAAACCGGGCTCGCTTCAAGTTGGCCAAGGTTATGTCGTGGACCAGATTACCAATCAAGTCAACGGCAATTCGGTAACCTGGTATTTATTCCGCGTACCGGTTCGTCAATTTAATGCCCCGCCTGTGGGCGACATCAACGGATTCAAGTCGATACGCTACATGCGCATGATCCTTTCGGAGTTCGCCCAACCGGCTGTGCTTCGTTTTGTCAACTTCAGGGCGGTGGGCAATCGCTGGCGCAGATATGATCGTAACCTGGCCAACATCGGATTTGGAACACCCCCGGAACCCAACCTGGATAATTTCTCGGTCTCCGTAGTGAGCGTGGAAGAAAATGGGCAGCAGAATCAGGAAAAACCCGCTTATGTGCCACCGTTAAGGCGCGATCGCGACAATACGTCTGCTGTTGAAAGACGGCTAAATGAACAGTCTGTTCAAATTCAAGTGCGCGACCTGGCCGATGGTGACGCACGGGCCATTTATAAAAATGTGTCGCTCGACTTTTTTAACTACGGACGCATCAAGATGTTTTTTTCGGCCCACGGACCCAACCTGAACGATGGTGAGTTGGTCGCGTTCTTGCGGTTGGGCACCGACTTTGACCAGAACTTTTATGAAATTGAATTGCCCCTGAAGATAACGCCACCCAACACGGCCGACCTGAATGCCATTTGGCCAGAAGAAAACGAAATTGACCTGGAGCTGAATGAACTGTATGCACTGAAAGCGCAACGTGACCGTGAGAATTACCCGCTGGGTCAGCTCTTTCCGCTGGCAGGGCCCCGACCAGCCGGTAAACACGGAATCCGCATCCTGGGCCGGCCCGACTTAAGCCAGGTACGACTGATGATGATTGGCGTTCGGAACCCCCGAAGCAACGATGGACGAAGCGTTACGGTGAACCTGTGGGCCAATGAACTGCGACTCACCGATTTTGATCGCACCGCGGGCTGGGCAACGAATGTGGTGATGAATGCGAAACTAGCTGATTTGGGTACCATCACCGGCTCCCTTCGTCATCTTTCCTTTGGCTACGGCAATGTGCAATCTAAAATCTACGAACGTGAACGTGGCGAAACAACGCGCTATGATATTTCCGCGAATCTCAACGTAGACAAGTTGCTTCCCCAAAATACGGGGCTCAAGATTCCGATGTTCATCAGCTACGAAAACACCACCATCAACCCGAACTTCGATCCAGCTAACGCGGACCTGCGACTGGATGCTGCGCTCAAGAGCTTTAATACTGAAGCGGAACGCGAAGCTTACATCCGCAGGATACGCGATGAGTCCATCAGGCGCAGCCTTAACTTCACCAACGTGCGAAAAGTGAAGGTGAAGAAAGATGCCGCCACCCACATCTGGGACATTGAGAACTTCGCATTTACATACGCTTTCAGTGAGGCCACCCAAACCAACTTCAATCTTTTGGAGAACACACGAAGAACGGTGCGGGGTGCGGTTGCCTGGCAATACACATTCAAGAATAAACCTTTTGAGCCGTTTAAGGAGTGGAAAACAAAGTCGCCCTGGGCGCAACTGGTGAAGGACTTTAACTTCAATCCGCTACCCTCGACCATTTCGGTTCGGGGTGAACTGGACCGTTCGTTCACCAAGATCGCCTATCGAAATGCCAATCCCGATCAACTTAACTCCCGGCCTAACTTTCAGAAGTTTTTTGTATTCAACCGATTCTACAACTTCCGATGGGCGCCTGCCAAGAGCTTGACTGTCGACTATAACGCCCGGGTGAACGCCATCATAGACGAACCGGAGGGTGATATTGATACCCAGGAAAAGCGGGACTCCATCATGACCAATCTGAAACGCCTGGGTCGGATGAAGAATTTTGAGCAGAACATCACGATGAACTATACCCTGCCGTTGGAGAAGCTCCCTCTCACCAACTGGCTAAACCTCGAGTACCGGTACAACGTAGGCTACTCATGGCGGGCGGGCCCTGTTGAACGCGTAGACACCCTGAAGTTGGGTAACATCGTGCAGAACACGCAAAATCAAGGCTTTAATGGACGAATTGACCTGGTTAAGCTCTATAACAAAGTCGGATTTTTGAAGAACGTCAATTCTCCGCCAAGGCCATCCACCAACCTGTCGAAGCCCAAGCCGAACCAACCCGACACGGTGAAGCGGCCGCCTGAGATGAAAGGACTAAAGCAGTTGACCCGACTGCTGATGAGTGTGCGCAACCTCACGGGGCAGTACACAATCGATCAGGGAACGATACTACCCGGCTTCCTTCCCACGCCTAAATTTTTTGGTATGGACGAAAACTGGGCCGCGCCCGGCTGGAGTTTTGTATTGGGAAGTCAGGATCCCAACATCCGGTTCAAAGCAGCCGAAAACGGGTGGCTCAGCACCGGCACCAACCTCACTGCACCGTTCAGCCAGATTCAAAACAAAGAGATCACCTTGCGCGCGAACGTGGAGCCAAACAGCGATTTTAAAATTCAGCTTGATGTACGGAAGACGGCCGGAACGGCATTCCAGGAAATATTTAGGTTTGATGTGGACAGCGGACGATTCGAATCGTTGAGCCCCAGCCGCACGGGAAATTATAAGATCTCCATCAACACCATTCGAACCTCGTTCCGCAACAATACGAGTCTTGAATCGGATGTGTTTCAACAATTTGCCGATAACATCCCGGCCATTCAACAACGTTTTTCTGCGACCACCGGACGCAGTTATGAAACGCAATCCCAAGACGTCCTCATTCCGGCTTTTCTGGCCGCGTACTCCGGCCAATCCGTTGACAAAGTCAAGCTCTCGCCATTTCCCAACGTGCCGGTGCCGGGCTGGCGCGTGGACTATTCCGGACTGAATAAGATCACTGCTTTAAAAGAAGTGTTCCAATCCGTTACGATCAGTCACGGGTACAATGCCTCCTATTCCGTTTTGAACTACACCAATTCGCTGGAATACACGGACGTGGATGTCAATAACCCCGTGGAGAATTACAACCGTTCGCAGTTTGCCAACCAGGTCAACAGCAAAGGCGAACTTATTCCGGTATATGTGATCAATCAGGTTTTGATTACGGAGCAGTTTCAGCCCCTGATTGGGGTAAATGTGCGCACCAAGAGCCGGATGAATCTACGTTTTGAGTACAAGACCAAACGCGACCTGGGTCTGAACATCTCCAATGCACAGGTAACCGAACTCAACACACGCGATTGGTCGCTGAGTATTGGTTACACCAAAAACAATATGAAGCTACCTTTCAAGGATCAGGGGCGCACGATCACGTTAAAAAATGACGTTACATTCCGGTTGGACATGAGCGTGACGAACAACAGCACGATCCAACGAAAGATTGACGAAGTGAACACCATCACCAACGGGAATATCAACTTCCAGCTCAAGCCGAATGTGAGTTACGTGGTTAATCAGAAGCTCAACATCCAGATGTATCTCGACCGCAACATCAACGAGCCGCTGGTGACCAACTCTTTCCGCAGATCCAATACGCGGGTCGGTATCAAGATCCTGTTCAACCTCGCCCAATAGCCGCCAGCCGCAGGTAAAATTTGGTTTTCAGGGTGGTAAAATACCCGTATTTTTGAACCCTTAACCCTAATAAACGCATGAATATCCCGGAAAACCTCCTCTACACGAAAGATCACGAATGGGTAAAAATTGATGGAAACCGCGCCACCGTGGGCATAACCGATTTTGCTCAGGGTGAGTTGGGCGACATTGTCTACGTAGATATCTCTACCGTTGGACAAGAAGTAGAGGAACATGAAGTTTTTGGCACCGTAGAGGCGGTAAAAACGGTATCCGACTTGTTTATGCCGGTGGCCGGCAAAGTGGTGGAAGTGAATCCAGCCCTGGACGGTGCCCCTGAAAAAGTCAACAGCGATCCGTATGGCGAAGGCTGGATGATCAAGATTGAGTTAAAAAATGCAGGCAACACGGCCGGACTATTATCGGCTGCGCAGTACAAGGAACTTATTGGCAAATAACCGGTTAGTACAGTTGTGATTGAATTGCCTGTCATATCGGTTGAAGAAGTACAGCGAAAACGCAAACCTGACTGGCTTCGCGTAAAGTTGCCCGTGGGTCCGGAGTATGCCAAGGTGCGCAAGCTGGTGGATACCCATAAACTGCATACGATTTGTGAAAGTGGCAACTGCCCGAATATGGGCGAGTGCTGGGGTGCCGGCACGGCTACATTTATGATTCTGGGCAACGTGTGCACGCGCAGTTGTACCTTTTGCGCAGTGGCGACCGGGCGGCCAACTGAATACGATGCCGATGAACCCAGGCGAGTAGCCGAAGCCATTCAACTCATGGGCGTGAAACACGCGGTAATCACTTCGGTGAACCGCGATGAACTGAAAGATCGCGGTGCCGAAATCTGGTACCAAACGGTAGTACAAACCAAAGCACTGAGCCCGACCACTACGATTGAAACGTTGATCCCCGATACCAAAGGAAACTGGGATGCGCTCTACCGCATGATTGAGGGCGGGCAGGAAGTAGTAAGCCACAATATGGAAACGGTAGGGCGGCTTTACCGAAAAGTACGGCCGCAGGCCAAATACGAACGAAGCCTGGAACAGATTAAGCGGACACGCGAAGCCGGCAAGCGGACCAAGTCCGGCATTATGTTGGGCGTGGGCGAAACGAAGGAAGAGGTTTTTCAAGCCATGGACGACCTGGTGGCAAATGGCCTGATGATTCTCACCTTGGGCCAATATTTGCAGCCCACCAAAATGCATCTCGAGGTGGCAGAATTCATTCATCCGGAAACCTTTGAGATGTACAAAGAAGAGGGATTGAAACGTGGTTTGAAGTATGTGGAGGCCGGACCGCTCGTGCGCTCCAGCTACCATGCCGAACGCCACGTGAACGTGCCGATGAACTAAAGCAAACGATATGAAACCGGTGATATGCGTTTTAATGTTACTGTTCACACTGCCGGCTATGGCCCAGCAGAGTTTACCGGAAGTTAAGCGGCCCTACCGAAAACTGGCGGCTATTGCCGGATACCATTGGTCGGGTACAAACATGGTGGAGGCCGGTGTAGCCTGGGGCCACCGCTGTACCTACACAGATAATTGTAATTTGATTGCCAACCGGTTTATTTACGACTACTTCTCCCTTTCAGCAGAGTTTGAAACCGGTACTAACCCATTGGTGGCCGCCAAGGCCGGATATCATTTTGTTTTGGGCGTGCCTTCCGTTGGCGTAAGTACCTTGTGGTACACAGACGGAACAAATTCCGACTTCGTGTTGCGGCCGGAGGTCGGTCTATCGGCCTTTGGTATTGCTACTCTTTCCTATGGCTATAATCTGCAGGCCCGTCAGTCCATTGAGCGGGTCACCGTTAATCAGATCAGCCTGAAAGTAATACTCGGTACGCGATTGTTTAAGTAGACCTGTTCGCTATTTTTTATCAACGGCTAGGCGATTCTCGCGGTTGGCAATTTCCCAAGCGGTGAAAAACATTGCCTTCGCTCGCTTCGCCATCAAATCAAAATCAATTTTACTTACCTCATCGCTGGGTTGATGGTAATCTTCATGAATACCATCAAAATAGAAGATGATCGGAATTCCGTTCTTGGCAAAATTCCAGTGGTCGCTGCGCTTATACAAGTTGGTCGGATGGTTTTCATCGTTGTACGTGTAGTCAAAGGCCAGGCGTGTGCGCAGCGTGTTGTTCCGTTCGTTAATTTCATGCAACTCGCTGCTCAGTTTATCCGAACCAATCACATAGACATAGTCAGACTTCCCTTTGTGTTCGGCATCCCAGCGCCCCACCATATCCATGTTCAGGTTAACAACTGTTTTTTCCAGCGGAAATACCGGGTGCTCGACATAGTATTGCGAACCCAGCAAGCCAACTTCTTCGGCTGTCACCGTCATAAACAAAATACTCCTGCGCGGACCATTTCCTTCGGCCCGGGCCTTGGCAAACACCCGCGCGAGCTCTAATACACTCACCGTACCTGAACCATCATCATCAGCACCATTGTTGATCAGGTCACCGGTGCCCTCACTTTTCTTTCCAATGTGGTCGTAGTGTGAAGTGATCACGATCACCTCATCTTTCTTGTCCGTTCCTTCCAGAAAACCAAGAACATTGTCCGTTTTCAAAGTCTTCACGTTCATTTGCGTCCGGTACGTAACGGCACAGGGCTTCATCTTTTTCAACAACTCAGCCCTTTTTTCATTCTTGGCCACCTCCACCAGCTTGGCATATGTCATTTTGAACATTTTCTCAGCCACCGAGGGGTTGATAAAAAAGACGCCTTTATTACGCGAGGGCGCTAAACTCAGGCCACCGCCTGAGACAAAGCTTCGCATTTGAAACGACAGGCCCTTATAGTCATCGCCCGATAAGCCCAGTACGATGAATACATGATCGGCACCGCCAGCGCGTAAACGCTCCGCTGTGCTGCGCAGGCCAGACATAGAACCCAGTGACGGGAGCCAGATCAGAACCGATTTGCCGGAGATGGCCAGCTGCGCCAGGTCTGCGTCACCGCCCTGGCCTGCAAAAATGACGGAGGTGTTTTTTTCGCCCTGGCTATCAGCCATACCGGTGTATAAGAATAACTCGTTGTCCACGATCTCGTCACCAATCTTCAATACCACTTTCTCCTGCCGTGTCGAAAACAACTCTACCGGCTGGAAGTAGGAACCGTTTACCGGCCCCTGTAAACCAATTTCCTGAAAATGACTGGCGATAAACGCAGCTGCCATCCGCTGACCGCGACTGCCGGTTGCCCGACCCTCCAGAGCATCGGACGCCAGGATGGTCAGTTGATCTTTCAGGTTAGCCGGGCTGATTTCATCTCCGTAACGTGACGGGTCTACCTGGGCCCAGCCGGTACAGAAAAAAAAGAGTGCAACCAGGTTCAGAAAAATTGATTTCATGGATGTTCGTTTTGGCTAGAAATATACTGATTTCAGTTTGGCAACTGCCCGCACAGCTGCTGAAGCAACGTCAGCTGATTACGGGCACGCACCAGATTTTGCCCGGCATAGTGCGTTTGATAGTAGACATCACCCAGCAGGAAGTCCGACAAAAACCGCAGGGCCATAATGAAGGTCATCACCTTGCCAGCAAAGGGCACCAGCTGCCTTTCCTTCCCGGTCAGCACCGGCTCCATGGCGGACGTGTACCCCGTAACAACCGCTTCGTAATACTCGTCTCGCACGGCAATCCGGCTTACGTCCCTTTCCTCTTCACTCACCGGGCTTACCAGCGTTCGAACCAGATCTCCTAAGTCATAGATAAAATAGCCAGGCATAAGCGTGTCGAGGTCGATGACGCAGGCCGGCTCATGCCGATCGCCCCACCACAAGAGATTATTGATCTTCGTATCATTATGAAAAACACGCTTGACCAGCGCCCCCGATTGCAGGCAGGCCCGATACTGATCAACAAGCATTGAAAAGCGTTTGGCTTGTTCAATCTGCGGGCTCGCCTCAGCCAACCGTGCCGGCACTCCCCGCTCGCAGGCATCCGTAAATTGTTGCCAACGCCACGCGAGGTCGTGAAATCGGGGAATCGTTTCCTCCACGCCCGCTACGGGCAAGTTGCTCAGCAGCCGGTTAAAGCGACCAAACGCAGCTGCAGCGGCATACGCCTGGGCGGGACTTGTGGCCACATTGACCGTATAGGTTTCGGAAAGAAAGGGAAAAAGGCGCCACGGTTCACCCGATTCGTCATACTGCAGATCACGTCCATCAACACCCTGCACGGGCTCAGGAAAAAGGTAGTCCGGGTCAAGCTTGTGCAGATAGTTGGCAGCTAACCGGATATTGGCTGAGATGATCTCCGGCTTATGAAATACCTGTTGGTTGATGCGCTGCAAAATGAAACTTCGTGCCCGGGACGGTACTTCAACCCGATAAGTAAAATTGATGTGCCCCGTGGTGATTCGCTCCACAAGGCAATCACCTGCCGGAAGCCCGAAGCGGGCAAGGACCGCATCAACATCTTTCGGATTTACCAAAGTTTTGGAGGGTAATCACCCCGTTGTACCAGCTCGCGAATCCGGGACGATACGGCTTGTTTATCTTCCTGGTAAGTAACTCCAAACCAGGTCTTTCCTCCCGGCAATATTCTCACCTTGCCCAACTTGCGCTCGATGAGTTCGGTTACCAGCAAAGCGATGTAAAATTCAGCGCCCGGGTTGTGGTGGTTAGCCACCACAAATTCGTGAAACATCTTTTCAGCCAGCTCAAATACTTCGGCCTGAAACCCCCAGCAATTCATGGAAACCGGTGCAACAGGATCCAGCACCACAGCATCATCTTTCAGCTTGCTGATGATCTTGCCATGTTCGTGTACAATGGTGGTGTGTTCGGTCATGGAAACCAGAAAGCCCGCTGCATCCGCCTGAGCAACACCCCGGGAGACACTGCCGTGATCGGACAGTACATTCCTGAGCGTATACCCGACCATCGCGTGCTCGTGAGGTGGAGCCGTTTTGAAAAATTGCGCCAGCGAGGCAAACGCTTCACGGCCATAAAAATCATCGGCATTGATCACGGCAAACGGGCCGTTGATCACCTCCCGGCCGCAAAGCATGGCATGGGTAGTTCCCCAGGGTTTCTTTCGGTTAACGGGCTGGTAAGCGGGTGGCACAAACTTGTCCAACGACTGAATGACAAAATCAACCTTTATCCTACCTTGAAGTTTGGGCAAGAACATGTTTCGAACCGTGTCGAGTATCTCTTCCCGAACCACGAACACAACCTGACCAAATCCTTCCCGAATGCAGTCGAAAAGGGAATAGTCCATGATGGTTTCCCCGCCCGGGCCAAAGCCATCAATTTGTTTGATACCTCCGTAGCGGCTGCCCATACCTGCCGCCATGACTAAAAGTGCCGGTTTTGTTGTGTTACTCATCGGAATGTTCTAAAATCAAGTCGTGAAAATCGATAAAAGAATCGAATAACAAACACCTCTTCATGAGTTCATCCCCCAAAAATTCTTACGCCTTTTCGATTGCAATCATCGGCATGCTCTTTTTCATTTTTGGCTTTGTCACGTGGCTTAATGGCACGCTGATCCCATTTCTTAAATTGGCGTGCGATCTGAAAACCGATGCGGAGGCATTTTTGGTGACATTCGCATTTTACATGGCCTATTTTTTTCTGGCGATTCCCTCCTCCTATATTCTAAAGTTCACGGGATTCAAAAAAGGAATGGCCTGGGGCCTTGTGGTCATGGCGGTGGGAGCTTTGATTTTTATCCCGGCTGCCCATACGCGTGTATTTGGATTTTTTCTAACCGGCCTCTTTGTGCAGGGCATGGGCTTATCGCTCCTGCAAACCGCATCTAATCCCTACATCTCCATCATTGGGCCCATTGAGTCGGCTGCCCAACGGATCAGCATCATGGGCATTTGCAATAAGGTAGCCGGAGGCATCAGTCCGCTGGTACTGAGCGCCATTGTTTTGCAAGGGGCGTCCGAAATTGAAATGCAGGTGAACACAGCTACCGATCCGGCCATTCGCATGCAATTGCTTGATTCGCTTGCGCAGCGGGTGATCTGGCCGTATGGTATCATGACCGTTGTACTGCTGATACTGGCTGGTATGATCTTGCTCTCGCCACTGCCCGAGATTGAAACCGCTTCGGAACATGAAAAAGATACCGGGGCAGGTTCCAAATCGAGTATACTGCAGTTTCCACATCTATTATTGGGTGTCGTCTGCATTTTTGTATACGTGGGTGCTGAGGTAATGGCCGGTGATGTGATAGGTCCCTACGGAAAGTCGCTGGGCATCAGTCTGGATGAAACGAAGAACTTCACCTCGTACACCCTTTTTGCCATGGTGATTGGTTACGTTGTGGGCATATTCACCATTCCCCGGTACATCCGGCAGGAAACAGCGCTGCGGCTGTCGGCTCTCGTTGGTCTCGCGTTTTCATTGCTCATCTTACTCACCTCAGGTTATACCTCCGTAATGTTTATTGCGCTCCTGGGATTAGCCAATGCCCTGATGTGGCCTGCCATCTTTCCACTGGCAATCGATGGTCTGGGCAAATTCACCAAAATCGGTTCTGCCCTTTTGATTATGGGTATTGCCGGGGGGGCGATTATCCCGCAGGGCTATGCTGCGTTGGCCGAGCAATTGGGGCCGCAGGGAGGTTTTGTAGCATCGGTGGTACCCTGCTACTTGTTCATTCTCTACTATGCGGTGAGGGGGCATCGGGTGGGGAAGAACAAATAACAGATGCTGACCCGTGAAAATGGAGAGGGTTCATACGTTCTAAAACCCAACCGAACCGTTGACACCAAACTAACTTCATGTGTACCTTAGCTGTCGGGGCTATTAAGCGATGAGGTTTTTTTGGGTTGCCTTTTTTAATCTGCTGCTGACCACTGCCTGGGCGCAGGACAGTTGGACATGGCCAAAAGAAACGATTGATGAGCTTAGCTTTTCTGAGCCCCTGCCCGGCACTGGCGGCAATTTGGCAGCCATGCCTCCCCGCAATAAAAGAAAGGATGCCGGCCTCCGAATACTAACGGAAGTCGGTTATCAAATTGGTGTCGGGGAAATCCGCGCGAGCCGGGCCAAATTCAATTTTGTTCCCACCTATCAATTCAACTACCACTATATGCTTGGCGTGGGCATCGGTTTTCGCCATTATGTCGAATCGAAACGGGTGGCCACTCCGGTATTTCTTCATTTCCGATCAATTCCGAACGAAGATAAAATCAGTGGCTTCTTCGGAATATCAGCGGGCTACTCCTTTACTGATTTAAAAGGAGTAATGGTCTCGGCCACTGCAGGCGCCCGATTTAAGTTGGAACAGCGAAAAGCTCTCTTTGTCGGCATCGGATATGAGGCGCAAGTCGCTGAGGGATTCTACAATCTGGGCGCAGCCGAAATCTCCGTTGGGTTCGTATTCTGACGAGCTCCTACTTCCAAAACCCAAACCCATAGGATTCATACATGGCCCTGGGGTTATACACATTACCGTTCTTCATCGTCAGCTCCACTCTTCGAATTTTCCGGATGTCCGACACGGGGTCTCCGTCAACCAAAATCAGGTTTGCCTTCTTCCCTGCCTCAACGGAACCCAGTTCGTTGCTGAGCCCCGCCACTTGGGCAGAGGTATACGTGGCCGCCTGCAACACCTGCGCGGGCGTCATGCCCGCCTGCACGTAAAGCTCCAGCTCGCGGTGCAAGGTAAAACCCGGAAAATCGTCTGTGCCCGGCACCACGGTTATTCCATTCTCGTGCAACAGGCGCAGCATCTTCACCATATTCTCGAACGACTCGCGGTACTCGCCCACGTGACCCTTCATGGTGGGTAACCCGCCATAATAAAACGAACGCCTGAATGCCGCTGGAAACATGTCAATGGTGCCTTCATACCCATGGGCTAATTTCCCCGGCTCGTTAGTAAACATGGATTCGAAAATCGCTGCCGTGGGGTCTACCACAATGTTTCGCTCTTTCAACAGCCGCATAAATCTCTTCACCTCATCACTGGCCAGGTTAATGTTGCGTGCGCGCTCCGCCACCCGGATAAAGCGCAGCATCGAGCGCGTATCCAGCGTGTCACCCAGAAAATTAAGCATGATCATATTCAGGTGGATGATCTGATCGTAACCATCTTTCACGGCACGCTCGGCCGTCATAAAAGACGGCACATGGCCACAAACTTTCATGCCGCGTTGATGCGCCCGCTCGGCCAGCGGCTTCACCCAGTCAGGCGGGATGGAGCTGTATAATTTGATTTGCTGGTAGCCTTTGTCCGCATAAAAGTTCACGGCCTCCAGCCCCTCTTCCAATGTACTTACAATTTTGCCGGTAGGCCCGGCATAGGGCCCTGCAAAATCGATGAAGCCCGACATCACGGAGATATCCGGTCCGAGCAACAAATCAGCATCCACTTTTGCCTTTACCTCCGGCAGATCCAGTGAATTGGCCATGTCTTTGATGTTGGTAACACCCCCCGCCAGGTGGTACAATCCGGTGGAGGCATTGTAGTGCGCGTGATTATCCCACAAGCCGGGCAACAATGTTTTGCCGGTGCCGTCAATAACCCGGGCGCCAGCCGGCTCTGTAACTTTACCTTGTTTCCCGACCTCGGTCACTATTCCATTAACCACCACTACCGACTGGTTGGCGTGCACCTTTGCTGTTTTCGAGTCGAACACGTTCACATTCTTAAACACGACCGGTGTAGACTGTTTCTCAGTGAATTTTTTTGCCTGGCTGACGAGGTATTCCTGCTCCACTTTGTCCTGCGCCTTCTTCAGGTCATCGACAATTTTCTCGTTGCCCTCCAGCACGACCGACATCCAACCGCCAATGGAGGCGAAGAATTTTTTCTTGGGAGTGAACCAAACATATTCGGGCGGCCCGCCCGAACCCGTAAAGGCATACAGTTGAAGCTCTAAGGGAAAGCCAAACACTTTCGAAACATGATTACGGACATGCACGGCCCGGGCTTTACCTGCAGGCACCACCTCACCCTCCTGGTTGGGCAGCTTAGACAACGCCATCAGCGCTAACTCCACTTCACCGGGGGCACCGTTCAGGGCGGCATACAACACCTTGCCGTTGACAACCCGCTGCTCGTTTTCGATGTGATTCTTCCATGCCGCCTGGCCATTTACCAATGAAAAAGATTCCTCGACCGGAGCCTTGTAGTAATCAACACCGCGCACCTGCCGGTCGGTAATGAATCCTTGATCATCGTATGTAATGTTGACCGAAAGGCGGGGTCCCCGCCCACGGTCATTGTATTCAAAAAAATAAGATAACTGATTGGCAGCGTCTGACCACACCAGGTGCTTACCCGCGGGTTTACCAGACATGAGTACGACATAGCGGGTGGTGTCGGCTGCGAAAGAAGTAAAGCAGATGCCGACTGCCAGCGTGAGCAGAATCTTTTTCATGGTGCTTGGTTATACTAACGTGCGGAAGAACTACTTCTTCAACACGGTAAATTCTACCCTTCGGTTATTCGCCCTTCCCTCGTCCGTCTCGTTCGTGTCAATCGGCTGCGACTCACCATATCCCCGCGGAGTCAGTCGGCCTCGCCCGATGCCCTGGGTAACCAGGTAATCAACTACCGACTGTGTGCGTCCCTGCGATAACTTCTGGTTATACTCATCCGTGCCCACAAAATCCGTATGCCCTCCAATTTCAATTTCAACGGTGGGGTTTTGATTAAGAAAATCCACGACTTTATTCAACTCGGTGAACGACTCGGGTTTCAACGTGGTGCGATTGAAATCAAAGTAGATATTTTTCAGCCGCACGGTAAGACCTACCTCAATCGGGGTCAACAACACATTCTTTTGAAAAGGTGAAGTATTTTCATTGTCCGCCAAGACGCTGTCGACTCCGTTCAGGTATCCTTCACTACTGGCACTAATCACATACCATCCCAGCCCGGGAACATCCTGCGAAAACGAACCGCCAGCAGCCGGCCCTTTAAACACCGAGCCCTGCTGTGTCCGATACACAATCTCAATATTCGCGTTTACGGGTTGATTTGTTTTTTTATCCAGTACCTGGCCCGCCAATACCAACTTCTTCGCCAGTGGCACCATCGGGATGTCGATGTGAAGCGTGGTATCATTATTGATTTTGGGCATGGTGAAATTTTGCTCGAAGGCTTGATAACCGGCTGCCGTAGCTTTCACCGCATACGTATCCGTTTCCGGAATTCGCGTTTCGAACTTACCGGCTGGTGTGGATCTCACGCCAAACGGCTTTTGATCTTTCAAGGTAATCTCGAGGGGCGCACTCAAGGATTGTTGCGTTTTCTGATCAAACACGTTGCCTGTGAGCGTGATTTTCAGATTGCGCGGCTTTAGCATGAGGATGTCCAGGTTACCCCCGTCCATCACGTTGCCCGCCCGGGTGATAAACACGAGTCCGCTGGCATCAACGCTAAAATAGGCGTCTTCCACACCGGTGTTAATCGGTTTACCCAGGTTTACGGGCTCAGACCATTTTTTCCACGTGTCATCGAGCCGTTCGCATTTGTAAATATCCACGCCACCCACGCGATTCTTCACCACGCGGCCACTGGCAAAGTATAAGGTCTTTTGATCGGGGCCGATAAAAGGTGCAAACTCGTCACTGACCGAGCTGATGGGAAGTTTCTCCGGTCGAGTCCACTGGCCGTCATCCCGAAGATTTGAGACGTACAGATCCGAAAACTTGCCCTGCTTCATTTCGGAGAAGTATAGAATCAGATGCTTGCGGTCAGCCGAAATAGCGGCACCGTTGAATAGCCCCTTCATCATTTCCTCAAGCCCAGGCACTTTTAACTCGGTCCAACTGCCCCCTGAAGCGCTGACGAGTGAGAATCCCACCGAATTTTTTGCGCGCCCTCCCCGAACCAGAAGCGAACCATCGGGCAGCACGGTGAGCACCCCGTTAAAACGGTTCTGATTAAAGGGCGAACCCAGGTGCTTAGCCGGTTCCCAGTCGCCCTTGTCATCACGGGTGGTCACCCAGATATCCTGACTGTTGTCTTTTCCGTAGGTGTTTTCCGGATGATTGGCAACAAAAAAATACAGCGTCTTGCCATCGGGGGAAATGATGGGATTCGCCTCATGGTGCGAAGAATTGACCTTATTTGAAAGGGGAACCAATTCATAACGGGTCGAGAAAACCTGGGCCAAAGCACCCGAAAAAGTGAACACCAAAGCCAATACCAGACAGAACACAGTTGCACGCATGTGGCGAAAATAACAAGATTGCTGCAAAATGCGTTAGAAAATAAACTCTTCTTACCTATGGACCGCAAAGAATTCATCCGGCTTGCCGGGGCCAGTGCAGGAATGGCGCTAATCGCCAGTTGCTTTCAATCTTGCTCAAGCGATGATGCCGACCCTAACACACCAACCAATGTGGACTTTACGCTCGACATCGCATCGGGGCCGCTGGCTACGCCCGGTGGGTTTGTAGTACAGAATCGGGTTATTGTGGCTCGGGTGAACTCCACTGATTTTGTAGCTGTTTCGGCTGCCTGTACCCATCAGGGCACCACGGTGCAGTTCCAACTCTCCCAAAACCGGTTCAACTGCCCGAACCATAACTCGAATTTCAACCTCAATGGCACGGTGATAAATGGGCCCGCAACCCGTCCCCTCACCCAATTTCAAACCAGCCTGTCCGGAAACATGCTGCGGGTGTTCTCCTGATCATGGTTTGATCAGAATGCCGCGACCGCTCTGCCATAACACGAGCACTACGAGCAACAAGGCGATGGCATTGTAAATCAGAAGTGTGCGGAATTTCGCGGCATCTTCTGGGTTCTTTTTTGACTTCACGCGGCCCACGGTGATCAGGACAACCGCCACCAGCATGCCGGTAATGTGTTCTACCGCCCAGTACCGTAATCCGGGATTGGACATGGTTTCGCTATTGAATTGAACCGCATCGCTCACGAAATACAAAGCCAAGCCCAAAAGCAGTTGCAGATGCGTGGCGATCAGCAACCAAAGACTGAGTTTGTTGTCGAGCGGGAGAAAGGGCTTTTTCGCGAACACGCCCTGGGCAGCCCGCACCAGCACGGCTACCAGCAGGAAAAGTACCAAATAACGCAGCGCGGAGTGGGAATGAAGCAAACCCGTAACCATATGTAATTCAATTTAGGGCGCAAACTTAGCACGCCAAAAGCACTTAATCATTACGTAAGCGGTGATTTACGTGCCACTTTTTTTGTAACCTTTACACTTCAAATACTCTTAGGCATGAAGAACAAACTCATATTAAACATTTGGATGGTGGTTGCGCTTGTGACCTCGACCAAGGCGCAGGAAAACATTACGTACCAACGCCCAGTGGCCGCGATTACCGACCTGGTGGAGGCTCCGCTGACCCCGGCCATTTCCATTTCACCCGACAAAAACTGGATGGCGTTGCTGGATCGGTCCGACTATCCGTCCATCGAAGAATTGTCGCGGCCCGAACTACGGATTGCCGGTCTGCGCATTAACCCGGATAATTTCGGCCCCAGCCGGAACAACTTTTTCGTTGGCGTGAAGTTCAAAAATCTGAAAGACAAAAAAGACTACACCATAACGGGTTTGCCCGCCAGCCTCCAAATCAGCCAGGCGATCTTCTCGCCCGACAGCAAAAAGGTGGCTGTACTCAACACCACGCCCACTGAAATTGAGTTGTGGGTGATTGAACTGGCCACCCTGACGGCCAAGAAAATCACCAATCAGAAAATCAATGCCACCATGGGCAATGCCATGAGCTGGTTGTCGGATTCGCAGACCCTGGTTTTTCTGGCCGTGGCCACAGAAGAAAAAACGATGCCGATCAAAAATCGCGTGCCAGCCGGACCCGTAATTGAGGAAAACCTGGGCAAGCGTGCGCCCAACCGCACCTATCAGGATTTGCTGAAGAATGCCCATGACGAAGCACTCTTTGACTATTTCACAACAGCCCAATTGATGAAAGTTTCCTTGACCGGAGGCGAATCAAAAATCGGGGCACCCGCCATCTACCTGTCGCAGAGCCCTTCACCCGATGGCCAGGCGATCTTGACCAAGACCATTCAACGGCCGTACTCTTATATCGTGCCGGCCAATGCCTTTCCGCAAAAAATAGACGTAGTTGACCTTAACGGATCCGTGATTAAGAACCTGGCCAACATCCCGCTGGCCGATAACCTGCCGCTGGGTTTTAACGCTACCATCAAGGGGCCACGCAGCCATGCCTGGCGTGCCGATGCGCCCAATACGGTGTATTGGGTTGAAGCCCAGGATGGTGGCGACCCTAAAGTGAAAGCCGACATCCGCGACAAAGTCATGATGTCGGTTGCACCCTTCACGGCCAGTACGGAGTTAGTGTCTCTGCCGTTGCGCTACGCGGGCCTGCTGTGGGGCGATGCCAACCAGGCGTGGGTGTTTGAAAACTGGTGGACAGACCGAAAGGAACGCACGTACATGATCAATCCCTCACAACCGTCAAACAAAAAAGTATTGTTCGATCGTTCGTCCGAAGATGCCTACTCTGACCCCGGCAACCCGGTTACGAAATCAAACGCGTACGGGCGCCAGGTGATTCACATCAACAAAGACAATTCGGTTTTGATGACGGGTCAAGGATCATCACCAGAGGGTGACCGCCCATTCCTCGACAAGCTGGATTTGAAAACCGGCAAGAGTACACGTCTGTGGCGTAGTGAGGCCCCTTATTTCGAGTATGTCGTCAATATGCTTGACCCGGTTAAGGGTGTTTTCATTACCTCGCGGGAATCACTCACCGACAATCCGAACTATTTTGTTCGCACCATTGGTTCAAAAAATATCACGCAGCTTACCGCGTTTCCTCATCCCTATCCACAAATTAAAGACGTAAAGAAACAAGTACTGAAATACAAGCGAGATGATGGAGTTGATCTGAGTGCCGATTTGTACCTGCCACCCGGCTACAAGAAAGAAGACGGCCCGCTGCCAACCTTCTTCTGGGCTTACCCGGAAGAATTCAAATCGAAAAGTAACGCGGGACAGGTGAAGGGCTCGCCTTACACGTTTACCCGCCTCGGCTGGGGCACCCCCATTTATTGGGTCACACGCGGATATGCCATTCTTGACAATGCGTCAATTCCCATCGTGGGCGAAGGCAATCAGGAACCTAATGACACGTACATTCAGCAGTTGGTCGCCAGTGCAAAAGCCGCCATCGACTATGGCGCATCAATGGGCGTAGTTGACCCCAAGCGGGTAGCGGCCGGGGGCCATAGTTACGGTGCATTCATGACGGGAAATTTGTTAGCCCATTCCGATTTATTTGCAGCCGGCATTGCCCGAAGCGGTGCGTATAACCGCACGCTCACTCCGTTTGGGTTTCAAAGTGAAGAGCGTACCTATTGGGAGGCGCCCAAGGTGTACTATGATATGTCGCCTTTCAGCTTCGCTGACAAAATCAAGGAACCCATCCTACTGATCCATGGTGAAGCGGACAACAACACCGGCACCTTCCCGATTCAAAGCGAACGTTTCTACAACGCACTGAAAGGTCATGGTGCCACGGCTCGTTTCGTGCTGCTTCCCTTTGAAAGCCATGGATACCGCGCCAAAGAATCTGTGCTACACATGTTGTGGGAGATGGACCAGTGGCTTGACAAGTATGTGAAGAACGCCAAACCGGTTAACGCACCCGGTCAATAATATTCGGCACCAGCGGTAGCATCAAAAAGTCACGCCATTGAAGGCGTGACTTTTTTGTTTATTTGCACCATGCGCAAATTTCTGCTGATTCTTTTCCTCGCCACCGGTTGCCTGTCGGCATGGGCACAACCCGATACGGTGCGGGTGGGTGCATATATCATCAGTGTCCACGACATCAACTTCCGCGAAAAGGAGTTTACCGTGCGTTTTTGGCTTTGGTTTCAATATTCAAACCCCGATTTCGACTTCAGCAAACAATTGGATATTCCAAATGCCAAGTCGATTGACCCCCCGGAGATGATTATTGATTCGCTTGACGGCAAAGCCTGGGTGATCATGAAAATGAAGTGTACGATGAAGGAGAGCTGGAGCGTGCATGACTTTCCTTTTGACAAACAGCACCTGAAGGTTCAGATCGAGAACACGTTGTTTGATAACCGGAGCCTCATTTTCGTTCCCGATGTGAAGGGAAGTCAGTTCGATCGCAAGGAAGCCATTGACGGTTGGGATATCATCAATTTCGTGGTTTCGGCCGGTACCAACGATTACGAGACCGGCTTTGGCGACCCGCGCCCGGAACGTCAGGTCCAGAACTTTTCAACCTTTCAAATCGAAATGGACATCCAGCGCGATGCCTGGGGACTATTTCTTAAGATTTTTCTCGGCATGTACATCGCTTTCCTTATTGCCACCATCAGTTTCACGCCTCACCCTTCGGAAATGGAACCTCGCTTTGGTTTGCCTGTGGGTGGCCTGTTTGCCGCGGTTGGTAACAAGTATATCATTGACTCTATTCTACCGGAATCTTCCGCCTTCACGTTGGTTGACACGCTTCACGCCTTAACGTTCATTGGCATTTTTGGCACGCTGCTCGTCTCGGCCATTGCGCTAAAACAATACGATGCCGGTAACAAGGAATTGAGTGAGCGAACCAACCGTAGGGGCGCACGAATCATCGTACTGGCGTACATCCTGCTCAACCTGATGTTCCTTGTGCTAGCGTTGTTGTAGCTAATGCTGATTTTTTAACTTTTCCATCTGCGTGAATTGGCGCTGAACCCACACAAAGTAGCCGATCCAAAATATTCGCAGAATAGGATATAAGAATTGGATAGCAAGATAAATCCAAGCGAAAATTAAGCCTTTACCTTTGGTCCACAAATCTCGCCCCAATTCACCCGGTTTTATAATCATGATGGTGAGATCGGTAATGATCTCAACACCAGTATGAAAAAGATACACATAAAACAAAACCCGCATAATGCTGAACCGCTGGCGAGCATTTTTGAAATAGAGATAGCCGTACCCCGAATAGATAACTGTCAGCACGCCATAAAGTGCCGGTTTCCAAACAGTAGTGCCTGGTTTGAAGAACAAGGTGATGGACGCGAGGAGGAACAAAAAGCTCATCAGCAACAGGATCAGGTACTGAGAATAAATACGGTCCTCTAATTCCTTTATCTTGATCTCCCGATAGACCTGGCGGGCGTTCATATCTTGTTTTTCGTATCAATAAGGATCGTCACAGGTCCATCGTTAACCAATGACACTTTCATATCGGCTCCAAAAACTCCGCTGGCTATCGACCGCTGCAGTTGGATGGTCAACGCTTCTTTGAATTTTTCATAGACCGGGATGGCTACCTCGGGGCGGGCTGCCTTGATGTACGAAGGGCGGCTGCCCTTTTTTGTACTGGCGTGTAACGTAAACTGACTTACCACTAAGATATCACCACCCGCATCTTTGACCGACACATTCATCACCCCCAGTTCGTCATTGAATATCCGCAGGTTCACAATCTTTGCGGCAAGCCACTCAATGTCTTCCGGCCCATCGGCCTCCTCAATACCAACGAGCACCAGCAATCCCAGGCCAATCTGTGACTGCATATGCCCTTCAATGGCGACTGCTGAATGGGAAACGCGCTGAACTACGGC